>Ga0157369_10003240_pt1 | contig 19387 bp, 10 predicted proteins | sample C25metaG_FD_113461 | JGI IMG/M metagenome (GOLD analysis project Ga0157369, IMG submission 113461) | Corn rhizosphere microbial communities from Kellogg Biological Station, Michigan, USA - C2-5 metaG | ecosystem: Host-associated > Plants > Roots > Rhizosphere > Soil | place: USA: Michigan... | reverse complement strand
GCGGATGCCTCCAGCCCGGCCACGAGACCGCCCTGCGCCAGGTGCTGCTGCAGCTCCGCCGGCAGCTCGCTCCGGGGCCGCAGGGTGAAGTACGCCACCCGGCCGCCGGCGACCCGGGCCATGGCGAGTGTGCGGGGGTCGTCGGCGTTCAGCACGCTGGTGCCGCCCCGCCGCACCTGGCGCACCACGAGCGACTTCACCCTCGCCAGCTCGTCGAGGGTGTCGATGCCCTTCAGGCCGAGGTGGTCGGCGCTGACATTCAGCACCATGCCGATGTCGGCGCGGTCGAAGGCGAGACCCTCGCGCAGCATCCCGCCGCGGGCGGTCTCCAGCACGGCCGTGTCGACGGTGGGGTCGGCGAGCACCAGGTGCGCGCTCTTCGGGCCACTCGCATCCGCTGCCTTGACCAGCCGGCCGTCGATGTAGATGCCGCTCGTGGTCGTCATGCCGACGGTCAGCCCCGCCTGCTGCAGGATGTGGCCGAGCATGCGCACCGTCGTCGACTTGCCGTTGGTGCCGGTGATGGCCGTGATCGGGATGCGGCTCGGCGTGCCGGCCGGGAAGAGCGCGTCGAGCACCGGCCCGGCGACATCGCGGGACCGACCGGATGACGGATGAAGGTGCATGCGGAACCCGGGCGCCGCGTTCACCTCGATGATGCCGCCGCCGGTCTCGGCGAGCGGGCGGCTGATGTCGGGGGCCAGCACGTCGAGCCCGGCGACGTCGAGGCCGATCACCCGCGCGGCCCGTTCGGCGATCGCCCGGTTGTCGGGGTGGATGTCGTCGGTGCGGTCGGCCGCCTCACCGCCGGTGGAGAGGTTGGCGGTGTCGCGCAGCCACACCACCTGCCCGGCGGCCGGCACGCTGTCGAGGCTGAGACCGGATGCCGCCAGCACGTCGACGAGCACCTGGTCGACGCGCACCTGCGTCATGATGTTCTCGTGCCCGCGCCCGCGCCGCGGGTCGGCGTTCAGCGCCTGCAGCAGCGCGCGCACGGTGCGGGTGCCGTCACCGGTGAGGTGGGCGGGGATCCGCTCGGCGACGGCGACCACGCGTCCGCCGACGACGAGGATGCGGTAGTCGCGGCCGGCGAGCTGCTCCTCGACGATCACCCGGCGGCTGTGCTCGGCGGCCAGGGCGAACCCGTCACGCACGGCCTCGGCGTCCACGAGGCCGAGGCTCACGCCGCGTCCGTGGTTGCCGTCCTGCGGCTTGGTGACCACCGGGCCGCGGATGCGACGCGCGGCCGCGACGGCCTCGTCGGCGTCGGCCACGAGCGCGCCGCGGGGCACCGGCAGGCCGGCCTCGGCCAGCAGCGCTTTGGTGAGTTCCTTGTTCCCGGCCGTTTCGACGGCGATGTGCGAGGTGTTGCCGGTGATGCTCGCCCGGATGAGCTTCTGCCTCGCGCCGTACCCGAAGCGCACCAGGCTGTAGCGGTCGAGCCGCTGCACCGGAATGCCGCGCCGGCGCGCCGCATCGACGAGGCTCTGCGTCGATGGCCCGAGCGTGCCGCGGGCGAGGATCAGCCGGAGAGCGGCGAGACCCGGCACCGTGCCGTCGCGTTCGGAGCGCTCCAGCTCGTGCCCGAGCAGGTCGAGCCCCGCCACCTCGCGGTGCGCGGCCGGCAGCAGCGCGGCGACCAGCTCGAGGGCCAGGCGCCCGGCGGCCAGGCCCGACACCTCATCCGCGTAGGCGTACATGACGTTGTAGACGCCCGGCTGTCCGCTCACCGAGCGGGTCTTGCCGCGGGTGACGGATGCCCCGGCCAGGTTCTGCAGTTCGAGTGCGACGTGCTCGGTGACGTGTCCGATCCAGGTGCCGTCGCGCATCCGTTCGACGAACCCGCCCGGCCGGCGCAGGCTGCAGCCGTGGTCGGCGAGGCCGGGCAGCAGCTCGAGCAGCCGGTCGGTGAACCCGGGAATCGCGCTCGTGGGAAGTTGCTCGACCTCCTGCAGGTCGAGCATGAAGCGCACCATCGGGGTGGCGCTGTAGAGGTGGGGGCCGCGGTAGACGGACCGCTCGAGAACGCGCATCAATGGATGCGGATTCGGGCAGGCACGGACGCAGTGGGGATTTCGCAGGACATACCCCGAATGTAGACACGGGACGGCGGCGCCGAAAGGGCTTGCCGGGCGCGAAGCCGTGCCGTACGAGTGCGGGTAGCGTGGCGACATGGCCGAGACGAGTGCGGGCATCCTGCTGTATCAGCGCGCACCCCTGCTCACGGTGCTGCTCGGCCACATGGGCGGCCCGTTCTGGCAGGGCCGCGAGGCGGCCGCCTGGTCGATCCCGAAGGGCACGTTCACCGGCCGGGAGAGCCCGCTCGACGCCGCACGCCGCGAATTCGAGGAGGAGATCGGGCGGCCCGCGCCCGACGTCGAGTACCGGGAACTCGGGGTCTTCCGCTACTCCTCGGGGAAACTGGTGTGGGTGTTCGCGGGCGAGGCCGACTTCGACCCCGACGGGGTGCGCAGCAACACCTTCGAGATCGAGTGGCCGCCGCGCTCGGGGCGCCGGCAGTCGTTCCCGGAGCTCGATGCCGCCGGCTGGTTTCCGCTCGAGGCCGCCCGCCCGCGGCTCGTGAAGGGGCAGCGGCCGGCGCTCGATGCGCTCGCCCGCCTCGTTGACCCTGCCTGATCTTTCGCCCCGCTGAGGGGAGCGCGAGCAGCAGCCGGCAGGCGCAGAAGTCCGGACGGCGAAGACCGAGACAACGGGGGCCCGGCGGCGCTACGATGAACTGCCCCTGCGCCGATACCGCCACCGGCGCGCCCGCTCCGCGGTTCGCTTCCGCCCCCGCGCGCAGCGACATGCGACGTCCCGTCACCTCCCCCTCACCCCCTCAGCCCCTCAGAAGGACTCCTGTTGGCCCTCCTCACACTGGTGCTCCGTCACGCCAGGCCCTACACGCCCTGGATCATCGCGGTCTTCGTTCTGCAGCTGGTCTCGACCATCGCTGCGCTCTACCTGCCGAGCCTGAACGCCCAGATCATCGACAAGGGCATCTCCACCGGCGACACCGACTTCATCTGGTCGACCGGCATGACCATGCTCACCGTCTGTCTGGTGCAGGTCGTCAGCGCCATCGGCGGCATCTACTTCGGCGCCCGCACGGCCATGGCCGTGGGCCGCGACCTCCGTCGCGACGTGTACCGCAAGGTCGACTCGCTCGGCGCCCTGGAGCTCAGCCGGTTCGGCTCGGGCACCCTCATCACCCGCGGCACCAACGACGTGCAGCAGGTGCAGCTGCTGGTGCTCATGACCCTGAACTTCATGGTCTCCACCCCGATCATGTGCATCGGCGGCATCATCATGGCGCTACGGGAAGACGTCGGCCTGTCGTGGCTGGTCTGGGTGTCGGTGCCGGTGCTGCTCGTGATCGTCGGCGTGCTCGTCTCCCTCCTCATGCCCCTGTTCCGGCTGATGCAGGAGCGCATCGACGGCATCAACACGGTGCTGCGCGAGCAGATCATCGGCATCCGTGTCGTGCGCGCCTTCGTGCGGGAGCCCTTCGAGGCCGAGCGCTACCGGCTGGCCAACGAGAAGATCACCCGGGTGTCGGTGAAGGTGGGCAACCTGTTCGTGCTCATGTTCCCCGCGATCATGATGGTGATGCACCTCGCCACGGCGGCCGTGCTCTGGTTCGGCGGCCACCGCGTCGCCGACGGCCAGATGGAGGTCGGCTCCCTCACCGCGTTCCTGCAGTACCTCCTGCAGATTCTCGTGGCACTGATGATGGGCGTCTTCATGACGATGATGATCCCGCGCGCGGTGGTCTGCGCCGAGCGCATCCGCGAGGTGCTCACCACCGAGTCCAGCCAGGCCCTCGTCGCCGACGAGAAACTGCCCACGCCCACCCGTGGGCAGGTGCGCTTCGAGAACGTCACCTTCGGCTACCCGGGCGCCGAGCGCCCCGTGCTCGACAACGTGAGCTTCACCGCCGAGCCCGGCCAGACCACCGCGATCGTGGGGTCCACCGGCTCCGGCAAGACCTCACTGCTGAACCTCGTGCCGCGTCTCTACGATGCCGGCGCCGGCCGGGTGACGATCGACGGCGCATCCGTCACCGATCTCACCCGCGCTCAGATCTCGCGCGTCGTCGGCCTCGTGCCGCAGAAGCCCTACCTGTTCTCGGGCACCATCGCCTCCAACCTGCGGTTCGGGCGAGCGGATGCGACGGAGCAGGAACTCTGGAACGCCCTGCGGATCGCGCAGGGCGAGGATTTCGTGCGCGACATGAAGCACGGCCTCGACGAGCCCATCGCCCAGGGCGGCACCAACGTCTCGGGCGGCCAGCGGCAGCGCCTCTGCATCGCGCGGGCGCTCCTGGCGGCGCCACGCGTGTACCTGTTCGACGACTCGTTCTCGGCGCTCGACGTTGCAACGGATGCGCGCCTGCGCGCCGCCCTCGCCGGCGCCACCCGCGACGCCACGGTCATCATCGTCGCGCAGCGCATCTCCACGGTGACGAGCGCCGACCAGATCCTCGTGCTCGACAACGGCCGCATCGTCGGCCGCGGCACGCATGACGAGCTCCTTGCGACGAATGAGACCTACCAGGAGATCGTGCAATCCCAGCTGAGCGTGGAGGCGGTGGCATGAGCATCCGCAAGAAGAAGCAGGACCGCTCCCTGGGCCCGGATGCGGCCGAGATCCGCGCCGAGGAGGCGGTCGCCGACCGCACCGCGGCGGCCGTCGCGGCCGGTGAGGCACAGACCGAGGCGAACGTCGGCACGGTGCTCGTGACCGATAGCCCGGTCGACGAGGAGTTCGTTCCCGCCGAGTCCGACGGGGACATGTTCGGTGGCACGCCCTCCCGCAAGGCGGCGCACTTCTGGCCGTCTGCCAAGCGCCTGATCGGGCTGCTGGCACCCGAGCGCGCCCGCATGACGCTCGTCGTCGCGCTGGTGATCGTCTCGGTCGTGCTGATGGTGCTGGCACCGAAGATCCTCGGGCAGGCCATGGACGCCATCTTCAACGGCGTGCTCGGCTCGCAGCTGCCGGCCGGTGTGCCCCTCGATCAGGTCGTTGCGGGCCTCCGAGCCAACGGCAATGGCCAGTTCGCCGACATGCTGGCGGGCACGAACGTCGTGCCGGGCCAGGGCATCGATTTCGTGGTGCTGGGGCGGCTGATCCTGGTCGTGCTCGCGATGTACACCGTCGCATCCGTTCTCATGTGGGCCCAGGGCTACATTCTCAACGGACTCGTCATGCGCGTGGTCTACCAGCTGCGCCAGGACATCGAGGTGAAGCTCAATCGGCTGCCGCTCAGTTACTTCGACACCCGGCAGCGCGGCGACCTGATGTCGCGGGTGACCAACGACGTCGACAACATCCAGAGCGCGTTGCAGCAGGCGTTCTCGCAGCTGGTGCAGTCGGTGCTGACCGTGCTCGGCATCGCCGTGATGATGTTCGTCGTCTCGTGGCAGCTGGCGCTGATCGCGCTGATCGCCCTGCCGCTGTCGTTCGGCATCGCCGCGGTGATCGGGGTGCGGTCGCAGAAGCTGTTCAGGGCGCAGTGGAAGAACACCGGCGCCCTGAACGGCCACATCGAGGAGACCTTCTCGGGCCAGGAGATCGTGCGCGTGTTCGGGCGCGACCGGGAGATGCTCGAGGAGTTCGACGCCCGCAACGAGGACCTGTTCCAGGCGTCGTTCGGCGCCCAGTTCGTCTCGGGCATGATCATGCCCGCCATGACCTTCGTCTCCTACCTCTCCTATGTGCTGATCGCCGTGGTCGGAGCGCTCCGGGTGGCGTCGGGGCAGATGACCCTCGGCGACACGACGGCGTTCATCCAGTACTCACGCGAGTTCACCCAGCCGCTGTCGCAGATGGCCGGCATGGCGAACATGCTGCAGTCGGGAGTGGCGTCGGCCGAGCGCACCTTCGAGCTGCTCGACGCCGACGAGCAGGAGCCGGAAGACGCGACCGAGGAGCTTCCGGAGCGCACCACCGGGCATGTCGCATTCGAGGACGTCTCGTTCTCGTACAGCCCGGAGCATCCGCTGATCGAGAACCTGTCGTTCTCGGCGCAGCCCGGGCACACCGTCGCGATCGTCGGGCCGACCGGCGCCGGCAAGACCACCCTGGTGAACCTCGTGATGCGCTTCTATGAGCTCACCGGCGGGCGCATCCTGCTCGACGGCGTGGACATCACCGCGCTCAGACGCGGCGAACTGCGCTCGCAGGTCGGCATGGTGCTGCAGGACGCCTGGTTGTTCGGCGGCACGATCCGCGACAACATCCGTTACGGCCGACTCGATGCAACGGATGACGAGGTGGTCGCGGCGGCGACGGCGACCATGGTCGATCGGTTCGTGCGTCAGCTGCCCGACGGGTATGACACCGTGATCGACGAGGACGCCGGCAACGTGTCGGCCGGCGAGCGGCAGCTGATCACCATCGCGCGAGCGTTCATCGCGAACCCGTCACTGCTGATCCTCGACGAGGCGACGTCGTCGGTCGACACCCGCACGGAGCTGCTGGTGCAGCACGCGATGGCAGCGCTGCGGCAGGATCGCACCTCGTTCGTCATCGCGCACCGGCTGTCGACCATTCGGGATGCGCACACCATCCTGGTGATGGAGGCGGGCCGCATTGTGGAGCAGGGCAACCACCAGGCGCTGCTCGAGAAGCGCGGGGCGTACTACAACCTGTACATGTCGCAGTTCATGGGCGGCGAGTCGGAGCTGGATGAACCGGCCGGCGAGGTGGGCGCCCCGGCCTGAGTGCCTCGGAACACCCTCTTGCACGTGCTCGCGGGGGGTGTGAAAATATCTTCACGGTCGTTATCTGGAGTGCTGAAGATGATGATTGCGGAAGTCGATGAAGGACGTTTCGGCGCGGCGTGCGTGCGGGTCGAGCGGGCACTGACGGACGTGCTCGACGATGATGCTGTGCGCGCCGAGTTCGAGGCCATCATCGCGACGGCGTGGCCGCCCCGCCGTCGTGTCTTTGCGCCGCCCGCCTGCCTCCTGGCCCCGGGCCCGGGCGTCCGTTTCCGGCGTTCGCCCGCCCGCTACGCGGCAAGAAGCGACACCGCACCGTGGCGCGCAGAGCCTGACATCGCACGGCGGCAGAGGTCGCCTCCGCGAGCTCCGGTGATGCGGTAATGTTTCTTTGCCGCGGCCTCGCCTGGCGATTGTGTCGTGGGGCCGCGGCAACTTTATGCCCGCTTCATGCGGGCTTGATGCGCGCCTAGACTTGCCCAATGAGGGCTCCCGGCATCGCACTGGTTCTGGCGGCTGTGCTCGCCCTGACCGGATGCGCGGGCAGCAGCACCGTCGTGCGCGGGGACTCAGGCCCGAGCTCGCCCGACGCGACCACAGCGACGCCGCAACCAGCGGGACCGTCGCCGACCGCGACATCCGTTGCCTCACCGGTGCCGGGCGTGCTGCCGACGGCGCCCGCCCAGCTCTCCGCGGCTGCCCTTGCGTCGGAATCGAAGCGCACCGCCGATGCGATCCAGGGCCTGATCGACCCGGGCGTCATCGTGAACGTCGACGACCACTCCGAGCTCGTGGCCAAGAGCCACGGCAGCGGGCACTATTACGGCGTCCTCCGCACGATCACGCTCGTTCCGGCGACGGATGCGACGCACCTGGCCCAATCGATGGTCGCGACGCTGCTCGCGTCAGGCTGGCTCAGCCGCAGCAGCTCGGAGAAGGACGAGAAGTACGTGGCGGGGCTGGCCAGCGCGACGGATGACGCGGCCGCGTGGTTCCTCGTCGTGGGCGCCGACGACTCCGCCCCCGGGCAGTCGGCCCTCTTCATTCAGATGGCGAGCCCGGACACCGGCTCCTGAAGCGGCATCCGCGTCACCCTGTCACCGTGAGGGGTCACACATCGACCTTCACGCGGCCCGGGAAGGTCGATCTATGACCCTTCACGGTTGTTAGGCGACGCACGCCGGCTTCTAGAGCCAGTCGCGCTTGCGGAAGGCGACGTAGAGGCCGACGCCCAGGAACACGATCAGCCCGGTCGAGACGAGGAATCCCCACTCGGTGTTGTAGCCGGGGTACGGGAGGTTCTGCCCGTAGAACCCGGTGACCGCCGTCGGCACGGCGATGATCGCCGCCCAGCTGGTGACCTTCTTCATGATGAGGTTCATCCGGTTGCTCTGCAGGCTCAGGTTCGTCTCGAGGATGGTGGCCACCAGGTCCCGCAGCGACTCGGTCGTCTCGGTCGCACGCACCACGTGGTCGTAGACGTCCTGCAGGTACGGTTCCATGCCGTTGACCACCACGCCGAGGTCACGCCGGAGCAGCGTGTTCAGCACCTCCCGCATGGGCATCACCACGCGCCGCAGGGTCAGCAGCGACTTCCGCAGCTCGAAGGAGCGCCGCTGCACCTCTTCGGTTCGCGGCCGCTCGTCGAACAGCATCTCCTCGAGGCTGTCCATCGCGTCGTCGAGCTGCTCGACGGCGTTGAAGTGTCCGTCAACGATCACGTCGAGCAGGCCCCAGACGAGAAAACCGACGCCGTGCCCGGCAAGGTCGGAGGCGCCGTCCCAGCGCTCGACGAGGGCATCCGTGTTGAAGTGCTCGGAGTGGATGGTGACCAGCGCCTGGGGCGTGATGAAGGCGCTGACCTGGCTCGACGCCATGCGCCCGGTCGCCTCGTCGAGGTGCACCGTGTACGTCGCGAGGAACAGGTGGCTGTTGTAGCGGTCGATCTTCGGCCGCTGCGCCGGGTGCAGGGCGTCCTCGACAGCCAGCGGGTGCAGCCCCAGCTCGTCCGCGAGTGTGAGCAGATCCTCAGGCGCGGGTTGATCGAAATCGATCCAGACCAGCGCTGACTTGTCGGCCAGTAGCTCCGAGACATCCGTCACCGGGAAGTTCTCGCGCACCAGCTCACCCGTGCGATACAACCGCGTGCGCGCCATGGTTGTCATGCTACTGACCCCGCCACGTCTCGGTGGCACGCGGTCTCTCTCCCTGAGGTGTCACACATCCACGCCTCTCCCTGAGGTGTCACACATCGACGTCTCTCTGCCTGAGGGGTCACACATCGACCTTCCCGGTGCCCGGGAAGGTCGATTCGCGACCCCTCACTGCCCGGGCCCGGCCGGGTCGCCGTCAAGGAACACCCGCTTGTAGGTGCGTCCGTCGGGCAACTGCACGGTCTCGGCGCGGAGCTTGCCGCGGCTCACCTGCAGGTACACGGCCTGCGGAGTCACCCCGAGCTTCTTCGCCGCCTCCGCGACGGAATGCCCGGGCAGGTCGGTGGGCCGGCTGCTCGGCCGTGCGGAACGCTTGCGTCCGGCCTCCTGCCGGGCGGCGATCTCGTCATCGGTGCCCTGCCACCGCCATTTCGCCGCCCCGGGCTTGAGCCGGGCCGCCTCAGCGATCGCGTCCCAGTCTGCGCCCGCGTCGAGCGCGTCGCGCACGCCCTGCAGCGTGGCCGGGTCGCGCTCGAGTTCGGCGACCAGCGAACGGATGCCGCGCAGCCGCTCCAGCGGGTCGGCGGCCGGCTGTGCGTCGAGTTCGGCCAGCCGCGCGAGGGCGGCCCGCGCGGGTTCGGACAGGAACGGGGCCATGGGCCCATGGTACTGGTGCGGCCTCGCGCCCCCGCTTTCGTCGCGCGGTGCCACACCTGCGCCAGCGTCAGCTTTTCCCGGCCATGCCTCCCCGTTTACGGTCCTGAACTTCGCGATCATATGAGCCGGAAGTTCAGGAACGAGAACTGCACTATCGAGCGCCGCCCGCCACCCATTCCGGTTTGTCCGAACCCCACGGATGCGGCGGCGCCGTCCACGAGACCGGCCCGCCGGCGTAGCCGAGCGCCGGCAACGCGCAGGTGATCTCGCCGGCCGGCGTGGGCATCGTCACCGTGGTGGGCTCCCCCGCATCCGCCGAATCAGGCGCTTCCCGGTTCTCCTCGCCCCGCGGCAACTGCAGCAGCTCCTGGGCGATCCGCGCGAGCGCGACCGCCACCGACCAGCTGCCGCCCTCGGCGCGCTGCCGTCGAAGCGACGACATGATCCCGGCCGCCAGCAGGTACCCCGCCGTGTGGTCCAGCGCCTGCGCGGGCAGCACGCCGGGCCGCCGCCCGTCGGGCGACTCGAGCATCGCGATCCCCGACACGGCCTGCACGATGCTGTCGAAGCCGCGCCTTCCCGCCCACGGCCCGCTCTCGCCCCAGGCACTGACCTGGCCGACGATGAGCCCGGGCCGGCGCGCGGCGAGGTCGGCGGGCGCGAGCCCGAACCTCGCCAAGGCACCCGGGCGGTAGCCGGTGACCACGACATCCGCTGTCGCAAGCAGCTCGTCGAATACCCGGGCGTCGTCGCTGTGCGTGAGATCGAGCAGGGTCGAGCGTTTGCCGATGCCGGTGTCCAGGTGCTGCCTGCCCATCTCAGGAAGCGTCGGCGTGTCGACCCGCAGCACGTCGGCGCCGAGCAGCGCCAGGGTGCGGGTGGCGACGGGGCCGGCGATCACCCGGGTCAGGTCGAGCACACGGATGCCGGCCAGCGGCGCCCGCACGCTGGCGGCGGCCGGGCGTGATGCCGCTGGCGCACCGCCGAGCTGTTCGCGCACGACGAGCGGATGCCGCCGCACCGCCTCGGCCTGCGGGTGGCGCGCCCACTCCTCCTCGGTGCGCACGGCAGCGGCGATGGCGCCGGCGGTGGCGGCACGGCCCTCCACTTCAAACGGGTCGAGCCCCGCGAGCCGGTCGGAGAACGCGGCGCCGTCAGCGTCGTCGGGAAGGCCGAGCACACGCAGGAGCCGCGCGCGGTGGTGCGGATAGTTGGTGTGGGTGCGGATCCAGCCATCCCCGCAGCGCCAGAATCCCGACAACTCCGCCCAGATCTCGGGAGCCTCACCGTCGACGCGGAAATGGCGCTCGCTCGTAACGGCGGTGAGGATCCGGCCGGCGTCAAGGGCGACGAGTGGCTGTCCTGTGTCTGTTCCGGCGGCAGTGTCGGCGGTAGTTCCGGCGGCCGTTTCGGCGGCCGTTTCGGCGGCAGTTACCGCGGTGGTGCCGGCCGCTGCGGTGCTGTCGTCGGCAAGAAGCGCCGCGGCGAGGGAGGCTGCGGCGACGGCGCCCCGGGTGAGGGCGGCGACCGGCAGATGGGCGTGCAGCGCCGGGTAACCACCCGGGGCGACACGGTCGGGGCCATCGTCGGCCTCCCCGAGCGCCTCCCACATGCGCTGGAATGCGACGCGTGATTCAGACACGGCACTCCCTTCTCTTGAGACGACGTTAGCTGCCGCCGGCGACACAGGCGAGGGGCGCCGGCAGCTGCTGCCGCTTAGACCTTTGAACGCCGTGTGTGGCAGCGTTCAGGGATTTGAACGCCTCAGCGCTTCTGCCGGCGGCATCCGTTCTCGTACCGTCGGTAGCACAACCCGAAATCCGTGCCTCGGCACGTCTGCAAGAGGACATCCCATGAGCGCCCTGCCCACACGCCCAACCCTCCCCACCGGTTCCCCGGTCGCCGCGGCCCTTCGCCGTCGCCGCGGCTGGATGAGCGTCGGCACCGTGCTCGCCGTGGTCGTCGGAGGCCTCAGCGGCATCGGCATTCCGGCCGCGTATGCGTCCAGCGTCACCTCGGCTGTCTTCTCGGGCGGCTCCAGCACTGTGACGAGCGGCGGAACGCTCTACGCGAAGGCGGGCACCACGCTGACGCTGACCCTCACAACGTCGAGCGACACCCGGTGCGTCGATATCGTTGGCGCCTTCGCCGACCACGCCACGTCTGCCTCGGGCAAGACCTCCTGGACGTTCACCACCACGACCGGCAGCGGCGACGGAGTTCAGACCGTCACCGCCAGCGCCTCGCCGGGTGTAAACCCTCAGGACAGGTGCACCGGGGCGACCCAGAGCACCCAGGCCTCCTACACCCTCGACAACACGGGCCCGAGTGTCACGGCCGCTCTCTCCCCCGTGCCCAACGCCGCCGGCTGGACCCGCGCCAACACGACGGTCACGTGGACCGCAACCGACACCGGATCCGGCCTGGCAAGCGGTCCCACTCCCGCCTCCTCAACCGAGAGCGCAAACGGGATCGTCACCCGCACCTCTACCGGGACCGACAAGCTCGGCAACACCGGCACGGGCTCCGTCACTGTGAAGGTCGACAAGACCAGCCCGACGATCACCCCGTCCCAGACGCCGAACGCCGACGGCACCACCACGGTCACTTTCACCTGCGTCGACCCCGGCACCCAGAGCTCCGGCATCGACACCTGCCTGGCCGACGGAACCAACACCAATGCGGTAATCGCCAAGCCGGGCACGACCGTCACCGGCACCGCGACCGACCGCGCGGGCAACACCGGCCGGGCCTCGTCCACCGCCCCGGCCGGTGACATCACCGCCCCCTCCCTCTCCGGCGCCCCGACGACCTCACCCAACGGCGCCGGCTGGTACGCCGGCGACGTCACCGTCCGCTGGACCGCCGCCGACCCCGAGTCCGGCATCCCCACCGCACCCGCCGACACGGTCATCACGGGCGAAGGCACCGGGCTGACCAGCACCGTCACCGTCACGAACGGTGCGGGCCTCAGCACGACCGCGACCAGCCCCGCGGTGAAGATCGACCGCACCGCGCCCACCACCGCGATCAGCGGCACGTCCAACAGCTGGACCAACGGCAGCGTCACCGTCTCGCTGTCGGCCACCGACAACCTCTCCGGAGTGGCGAGCACGCAATACTCCGTCGACGGCGGCTCGGTTCAGACCGGAACCAGCTTCACGCTCTCAACCGACGGCGACCACACGGTCACCTTCCACAGCACCGACAAGGCGGGCAACGCCGAAAAACCACAGGTCGCGCACGTGAAGATCGACCAGGTCGCGCCCACCATCGGCCACACCTTCACGCCGTCGAGCTACACCGACGGCGCGTGGATCAACGAGAACGTCACCGTCACCTTCACCTGCGCCGACCAGGGCGGCTCCGGCGTCGCCGACTGCACCGCACCGCAGAAAATCGGCGACGAGGGAAGCACGACCGTCACCGGCACGGCAACGGATGCCGCCGGTAACTCTGCCACCGACGAGGCGAGCGTCCGCATCGACACGACCCCGCCGACCATCGACGCCGTCGTGAACGGCGACAAGAACGACGCCGGCTGGTACCGGCACGATGTCACCGTCAGCTACACCGCGAGCGACGCCCTCTCCGGCGTGGCCGACGCACCGGCGTCCACGGTCCTCCGTGAGGGCGCCGACCAGAGCGCGCACGCGTCAGTCACCGATGCCGCGGGCAACACCGCGAGCGCCAGCGTGAGCGGAATCAACGTCGACACGACGCCGCCCGTGCTCACCGCAAAGGTCGCCGGCGGCTGGCACACCGACGATGTCGCTGTCACGTGGACCTGCACCGACGCGCTCTCGGGCGTTGCCGTCGGACCCGACAACGACAGCGTGAGCGGCGAGGGCAGCAACCTCTCCTCCACCGCCAGCTGCACCGACGTCGCCGGCAACACCGCCGTGAAGACGATCGACGGCATCACCATCGACCGCACCGCCCCCACCACGAGCGCCGATGTCACCACGACACCGGCAAGCGGATGGCACGCCTCGGCCGTGCAGGTCACGCTCACCGCGAGCGACAGCCTCTCCGGGATCGCCTCCACCTTCTACACGGTCGACGGCGGAACGGCACAGCGTTACGACGGGGCATTCTCCTTCGCCACCGAGGGTCAGCACTCCATCGCCTTCTGGAGCGTCGACCGCGCCGGCAACGCCGAAGTCGCCGGCGCCCCGCTGACGCTGAAGATCGACACGACGGCACCGACGACATCCGTTGTGAACCCGATCTCCCCCGCGAGCGGCTGGTTCATCACCCGCGGCATCCCGGTCGCCTTCGAAGCCACCGATGCCAACTCCGGCATCGCGGCGACGTATTACACGATCGACGGCGGCAAGCCGCAGGTCTACGGCGAGCCGTTCACGGCCGAGCTGTCCACCGGCACGCACACCATCGGTTACTGGAGCGTCGACCTGGCCGGCAACGCCGAAGAGCACGCCTCCACGAACGTGATCGCGGTCAGCGTCGACACCGACGCGCCCACCATCGTCGGCACCGCCAGCCCGCAGGCGAACAGCTACGGCTGGAACAACTCGGACGTCGCGGTCACCTTCAGCTGTGACGACGTGGGCTCGGGCCTGCAAACCGGCGTGGCCGGGTGCGCAGGCGACACCATCCTCACCAACGAGGGCGCCGGGCAGAGCGTGCACGGCGACGCCGTCGACGTGGCCGGCAACACCAGCGGCACCGACGTCACCCCCATCAACATCGACACCACCAAGCCCACCCTCGTCGGCGTCCCCGCCGACGCAAACGGGGCCGGCTGGCACAACGGTGACGTCACGGTGAAGTGGGTGGGCGACGACGCCCTGTCGGGCATCGACCCCGCATCGCAGCCTGGCGACAGCGTCATCAAGGGTGAGGGAGTGAACCTCGGCGCCGGGCCGGTGAGCATCCGCGACAAGGCGGGCAACACCAGCGACGACGCATCGGTCAGCGGCATCAAGATCGACCGCACCGCCCCTCAGGTCACCGGCGCCCCGACCACCGCGCCCAACAACGCCGGCTGGTACAAGGACGACGTCACTGTCGACTTCCGGTGCACTGACGCCCTCTCCGGTGTCGCCTCCTGCCCGACCAGCATGGTCGTCAAGGGCGACGGTGCCGGTCAAAGCGTCACGAGCGGCATCGCAACGGATGTCGCGGGCAACCCCGGCGCCCGCGTCACGGTCTCCGGCATCAACATCGACGGCACCGCCCCGACGTCGACCAGCAACAACACCTGCACGGCCGCCAACGACTACTGCACCGGCGACACAGCCGACGTGGTGCTCAGCGCAACCGACCAGGCCGGCCTCTCCGGGGTGAAGGAGATCCGGTACAGCGTCGACGGGGGCGCCCTGCAGGTCGCTTCCGGCGCGAGCGTCACGGTCAGCGTGCCGCTGAGCGGAAGCGGCAGCGCCTCGGTGACGTACTACGCGGTCGACAATGCCGGCAACGTGGAGAGCGCCAACGCCGTCGCCCTGAAGTGGGACAACATCGCTCCCACGGTCACGCACACCCTGTCGCCCAAGCCGAACGCGAACGACTGGAACAACGCAGACGTGACGGTCACGTTCTCGGCGAAGGACGACGACAAGGGGTCCGGCATCTCTGCCGGAAGCCTGACCGCCCCGGTGACGGTTTCCGATGAGACCTCGGGCCGGCTCATCACGGGCACCGCTCGGGACACGGCTGGAAACGTGGGCACTGACGCGGTGACGGTCAAGCTCGACAAGAGCGCCCCGCACATCTCGGGAGCGGTCACGAAGGGCACCAAGGGTGCAAACGGCTGGTACACCGGGCCGGTCACGGTGACGTTCACCTGTGCTGACGACCTGTCGGGAATCGCCACCTGCCCTGACCCGGTTGTCCTCACCGCCAACGGCACCAACGCTGCCAGCGGCACGGCGACCGACCAGGCCGGCAACACGGCCACGGCGAAGGTCGAGGGCATCAACATCGACCAGGAGAAGCCGACGCTCACGACAGCGAACGTCAACGTGCAGGGCCAGAAGTACACGCTGGGCGCTGTCCCTGCGGCGACCTGCGTCGGGAACGACAGCTTCTCGGGTATGGCGTCGTGCGTGGTGACGGTCAGCGGCGGCAACGCCAACGGCGTCGGCACGATCAGCTACACCGCGACGGCGACCGACAAGGCCGGCAACACCACCACGATCACCGGCAGCTACACGGTCATCTACCGGTTCGACGGCTTCCTCCAGCCGATCAACGACACCGCCCACCAGGTCGGCGTCTCGACGAGCGTCTTCAAGGCCGGCAGCGCGGTTCCCGCCAAGTTCCAGCTGAAGAACGCAAGCGGGGCTCTCGTGAAGGGCGTGGCTGCCGCGACCTGGGTCACCCCGGTGAAGGGCAACGCGATGAGCGCCCCTGTCGACGAGAACGCCTACGCCGTCGGTGCCGACAGCGGCTCTGCCTTCAAGTACGACACGACCGAGCAGCAGTACCAGTACAACTGGAAGACCGACAAGGCCGGTGGAAACTACTGGCGCATCGGTGTCACCCTCGACGACGGCCAGACGTATTACACGAACATCGGCCTCCGGTGAGGTGACCGGTGAGGCCACCCGTGAGGTGACCGGTGAGGCCCCGCATCGTCAGGTGCGGGGCCTCACCCGCGTCTCCGGCGCTCAGTCGTTCCGCAGCAGCCGGAACGCGCTCTCCCGGTCTTTCACGGAGAGCTTGCGCAGCACCGACGACACGTGCACCCGCACCGTCGTCGGGGAGACGAAGAGGCGCCCGGCCACCTCCTCGGTGGAGTGCCCGCGGCTGAGCATCTCCATCACCTCCCACTCTCGGGCGCTGAGTTTGGCGGCCTGCGATGACTTGCGGGCGAACCGACGAGCGGGGCTGCGGAATTCGTCCAGGATGCGGCTGACGAGACCGGCCGGCATTGCCGCTTCCCCCGCCAGCACGCCGCGGAGGGCGGCGGGAAGGGACCGCGGGTCGGTGTCCTTCGGCAGGTAGCCCGAGGCCCCCGCACGCAGGGAGTCGAACAGGTCGTCATCATCGGTCGACTGGGTGAGCATCACGATGGCCGTCTGGGGAAGTTCACGGTTGATCCGCTGGGCGGCCTTGATTCCGTTTCCGGGCATGTGGATGTCGAGGAGCACGACGTCGGGACGGTGTTCGAGCGCGAGGCTGATCGCTTCATCGGCGCTGGCACCCTCGCCGCACACCTCGCAGTCCCCCGCTTCGAGGGCGTCGCGAATCTGCCGGCGCACGTGAGCATGATCGTCAGCGATGACGATACGGATGCGTTCTGCGGCTACCATTCGACCGTCACCACACTTCCCGATCCTGGTTCCGATTCCACCCTGAGCGCTCCCGGGAGTGCTGCGGCGCGCTCCCGCATGCTGGTCAAGCCGTACCCCGAGCGGTGCGAACTCGTCTCGAAGACGTCGAATCCGCATCCGTTGTCAGTCACGACCAGGCAGCGCCGCTCGTTGTGACGACTGAGTTTGAGAGACACGCGCGTCGCCTTACCGTGCCTGACGGCGTTGGACACGGCCTCGCTCGCGATGCGGATGAGCGCGTGCCGCTGCTCCCCGTTGGCCTCCACGGCGTCGTCGAGGTCGACGTCGAGGTCGATCTCGTACCGTCCCGCGAGCTCGCGTGCTGTGCGATGCAGGGCGAATCCGAGCGGTTCGTCGCGCGGCCCGTCAAGTGCGCTGAGCGCGGCACGGGCCTCGTTGAGCCCGCGATCGGCGGCGGCGATGATGCGGGGGCCGGCCGGACCGGGGTCCCGCACCAGGTGGCTCTCCGCGCGGATGAAGGCCAGCTCCTGAATGACGCCGTCGTGCAGTTCCCGCGCTAACCGGCGGCGGTCCTCGAGAACGGCGGCCCGGGATTGTGCGCTCCAGTACTGTCTCATCTCGCGTGTCGCCGCGATCAGCAGCAGCAGGTAACAGCCGGTGCGGAGCAGGTCTCCGGTGTAGAGCCAGTCGGTGTAGAGGGAGGGGAAGAGCACGTAGTTGAGCCGGGCGAAACCCGCGAGCACGCACGCGGGACCCAGCCAGCGCAGGAGCTCGTCGCTGCGGGAGGTGGACTGGGTGGTGAACGCTCCAGCGGCCACGAAGAAGCAGAGAGCCGTGGCGGCCTGGCCGGCGAGGAGCAGCGGATGGCCGGCAAGGAGCGCATGCTCAGCCGAGGTCGGAACGCTCGACTCGTCAAGGGCCATGGGCAGTTGCGCGCGCTGGCTCCAGAGCAGCGCGGTCACGACGCAAACGCCGGCGGCGACGGCGAACACAGCCACCGGCGCTGTTGCGGTGCCGTCCCGCCAAACCACCGTCATGGCCGGTCGCGTTCCGGCAAGCGCCGATGACACGATCAGCAGTGCCCCCAGCACGCGAAGAGCGAGCGGGAGCCAGATGTCGACGGTGCCGGCAGGGAGGTCGCTGAACAGGAGCGTTGCGTAGGTGAGCCCGAATCCGGCGACTGCGAGGATGACGAGGCCGAGTGCCAGCAGAAGGTCTTGCAGACGGCCGTGGCGGGCGAATCGGCCATGCACGAGGTAGGCCACGAGGAGCGCGACACAGGCGTCGACGGTGTCGAGCACGAGATGCAGTGACGGGTTGCGGAACCCGAAAACGACGTAGGGGCTCCACAACAGCAGAGTCGTGACGATGATTCCCAGCACCCCGGCCCCGGCCGTGAGTGTCAGGTCGGTCAGGGCGGAGCGCCGGGAGATCCTGGGTCGGGTAATACCCATGACGGATGCCTCGGGGTCGGGTTTTCCGGCGACCGGGTAGCCGCCGCGGGTGTTGGTGAGTCTATTCCGCCCCTTGCGGAATCGGGCAACCCCCGTTAGGGGTTTCCCGTGCGGCGTCGATGCCAGTGCGGTCAACGATCGCCCCTCCTGAGCGCGCTCTGCGACAGCGCCTCGCGGGGCGCTGCTCCCTCCAGGCCCTATCCCTCGCGTCCTGCCCGAGACTGGCTTCCGCTTCCGCTTCCGCTTCCGCTTCCGCTGCCGCTTCAGCTTTCGCTTCCGCTTCCGCTTCCGCCTCCGCCTCCGGCACCGTCGCCCGTCACTGTCTGGTGGGAGGTCTGAGTCGGCCGCCGCGTCTAGGGGTTTGGTGGATGTCGATGGTGGGGGGTGGGATGAACCAGGGCACGTTGTCTTTGACGTGGATTTTCCAGCCTTGGTGGTGGAGCAGGTGGTGGTGCGCGCTGCATAGCAGCACCCCGTTGGTCAGGTCGGTTCGCCCGCCGTGGGCTTTCCACCATTGGATGTGGTGGGCTTCGGTGAACGCGGCGGGTCTGGCGCACCAGGCGCACCCGTCGTCGCGTTCGGCCAAGGCGAGGCGTTGCGCCCGGGTGAACAAGCGGCGGGCTTTGCCAAGGTCGAGGACTTCGCTGTCCCCGCCAAGGACCATCGGGATGATCTCCGCTTCGACGGCCAAGCGGCGGGCGGTGCCGGCGGAGATGGGCTGCTCGATGCCATCGATCTGCGCCTCACCGAGACCTGTCATGAGTTCGTCCAGGCCGATCCTGACGATCATCGTCGTCGTCACCCCCGCGCCCAGGCCAGGAAGGGTGGGGTCGGTGCAGGCCAGGCCGTGCCGGAAGAGGTCCACGATCGCGTCGGCGCCCAGCTGCGGGAACGTGCGCGGATCGACCAGCTCATGCTCCTGCCCACACCCATCAGCATCACCCCCGCCGGGCTGGTCGGGTCCGTCGGGCCCGGTGGTGTCGCGCATGCGAACCCCGTGGAGGGCGTGGCCGACGTGGGCGTCCATCCACGCGTCGACGAACCCGGCCGAGAGCGGGTCGGCGTCGAACACGTACCGCACCATCCCGTCCCGCCGGGCGGTGCGGTGCCAGCCGCGTTTGGCGACCAGCTGCTCCTCG
>Ga0157369_10003237_pt1 | contig 19413 bp, 20 predicted proteins | sample C25metaG_FD_113461 | JGI IMG/M metagenome (GOLD analysis project Ga0157369, IMG submission 113461) | Corn rhizosphere microbial communities from Kellogg Biological Station, Michigan, USA - C2-5 metaG | ecosystem: Host-associated > Plants > Roots > Rhizosphere > Soil | place: USA: Michigan... | reverse complement strand
GGCGGCCCGAGGGGAGCGACGCGCTACACGCGTTCCCTCGGCGACGAGGTCACGCGCATCGACCGCAACGAGCCCGATGCCAACACCTGCATTCCCGGCGATCCGCGCGACACGACCACGCCCAGCGCCATGCTCGCCGACCTGAATTTGCTGGCGCTGGGGCATGCGTTGTCCGATGCGTCACGAACAAGGCTGGTGACGTGGCTCTTGAACTGGCAGACGCGCTTTCCGCGCATCGCCGCCGGACTGCCGGACGGCTGGCGCAGCGCCCACAAGATGGGCAGCGGCCGCAACGGTACGTCGAACGATGTGTCGATCCTCTGGCCGCCGAAACGCAAGCCGGTCCTGCTCGCCGTCTACTACACCGGCTCGACAGCGGCGGCCGCCGCACGCGATGCCGTCATTGCCGACGTGGCGCGGATCGTAAGCGCAACCCTTGTCTGAGGCGCGCGCCGAAAGCTCGCGGCTAGGCTGCGATCCCGGCTCCGTGTAGATTGCGAGCGGTTTGCAGGGAGCTGAGGATGTCGCGCACGATCCGTTCTGTCGCTGTTGTTGTTTTGGCTTCGGCGTTGCCGCTTGGGGCACAGGCCGCCGTCACAGAAACCGTCCTTTACAGTTTCGGAACCGTGCATGGCATGCACCCGCACTCGGGGCTGGTCGTGGACAAGACCGGCGCGTTCTACGGAACGACTCTGCACGGCGGCAAAAACAGTCTTGGGACGGTCTACAAATTCGCGGATGGCAAACTGACCGTGCTCTATTCCTTCAAGGGAAAGCGCGATGGCGCGTTTCCCAATGCCGGGGTGACGCTGGACAAATCGGGCAACCTCATCGGCGCGACGCAAGGGGCCGATATCTCCAGCGATTTCGGGACGATCTTCAGCGTTGCGCCGGACGGCACGGAGAGTGTGCTCCATCGCTTCAAAAACGTGCCGGATGGCAACAGCCCGCAGTCCGAACTCATTCTGGGGCCGGATGGGCGGTATTACGGCACCGCCGCCAGCGGCGCGATTGGGGCCGGCGACGTCTTCAGCGTTTCCCGCGGCGGACATTTATCGGTCATCTATTCCTTCGGGGCGGGCGTAGACGGTGGTAATCCGGGGGCGAAGTTGCTGAGTGATGGAAGCGGCACGTTCTACAGCACAACGTACAACAACGGCGCTCACGCCTGGGGCACCGTGTTCAGCGTGACCTCAAGCGGCAGCGAGCATGTGGTGTATTCCTTCACCGGCGGTGATGATGGCCGCAACCCGGCAACCGGCGTGATCGCAGACGCCGCCGGTAATCTCTATGGAACGACCTATTTTGGCGGCACCGCGGATAGGGGCGTGGTCTTCCGGATCGCATCGGACGGCACAGAGTCCGTCCTGCATTCCTTCACCGGCGGAGACGATGGCGCCAATCCGTTGAGCGATTTGCTCATGGACAAGCGTGGAAACATCTACGGCACGGCGAACCAGGGCGGTGCCAGTGGCGTGGGCACCGTGTTCGAGATCACGGCAGCCGGCAAATTCAAAACGCTCTATGCGTTCCAGGGCGGCAACACGGGCGATGGCCAGAATCCTGCCGGCGATCTCTACATGGACAAGCAAGGCACGATCTACAGCACGACCGCGGCCGGCGGCGCGAACGCCAGCGGCACGATCTTCAAGCTGACGACGAAATAGGCTCGGCGGCTTCTAGCGCCAGGGGATACGCTTGTCGCGATAGACGGGCTCGCCGCCGAGAAGTGTCAGCAACACATGCGTCTTGTGAATTGAGCCTGCCGGCACTCTGAAGAGATTGCGGTCGAGCACGATCAGGTCCGCTGTCTTGCCGGGTTCGATCGTGCCGTCCACAGCGTCCTCGCGCGCGACCCATGCGGCGTTGCGGATGTACGCGGTGAGCGCGGTCTTAAGATCGACACGCTCCTCGGGCCGCTTCGGGGGCTTGCTGCCGTCCAGTGGCTGGCGCGTCACGGCGATCTGGATGTTCTCGAGCGGGTTCATGGCGGTTGCTGGCCAGTCGCTGCTCATCACCATCCGCCCATGCTGCGCAGCGATACGCGCTGCCGGATACATGAGGCGCGCGCGCTCCGGTCCGAGCGCCGCTTCGGCAGGCGCTATCTCCGGATCGTTGGGATCGAACCAGCCCGGCGAAAGATTGGCGCTGACGCCGAGTGCTGCGAACCGTGGAAGGTCCGCTGGATCGGCGAGTTCGACATGTGCGATCTGGTGGCGCCGGTCCTTTGCGCCGTTCGCGGCCATCGCCTGTTCGATGGCGTCGAGGCCGCTGCGCACCGCGCGGTCGCCCATCGCATGCATGTGAACCAGAAAGCCCTCGGTATCGAGACGCTTCACGAGCGCGTTGAGAGCGTTTGGCTGCACAAGCAAGTCTCCGCGTGTACCGGGCGTATCGGCATAGGGCTGGAGGAGGGCGGCGGTGTGCTGACTGATCTCGCCGTCCAGGAATATCTTCGCCGCGTCGGCGCGGAGGCGCGTGCCATGCACGCGGTCGCGGCGCGCGATCATGTCATCCACCTGTTCCGGCCCACGCGCGGGATCGATGAGTTGCGCGGCGACAACGCGAAGCTTCAGCTCTCCTGCAAGGTCGGCGGCGTGATAGGCGTCCACCATCGGGGGCGAGGCGGCGGCATCGAACACCGACGTGATGCCGTAAGCGTTCGCCATCTTGCTCCATCGCCTGAAGGCCTCGCGGAACTGGGCCTCGCTCGGTTTGGGCCGGAACTTGCGCACTTCGGTCAACGCATCGCCCGTCACGACGCCGGTAAAAGCGTGGGTCACCGGATCGCGTTCGAGGCCCGTGAGCGTGGAGTTCTCCGGATCGATGCCGGCCGCTTTCAGGGTCTTTGAGTTCACCCAGACCGCGAAGCCATCCTCATCCGCGATATAGGCCGGGCGGTCCGGCACCAGCGCATCGAGTCTGGCGAGGCTCGGCGGGGCGAGCTTCGCCGACCAGCCGCTGGCGAACAGCCAATCCTCGCTGGCGGTCCTGTCACAGCCGCGGATCGCCGCGTCGGTCTTCGCCGCCGTCTTGATGCCGTCCAGCTGGCAGCGGAGCAGGCGCAGGCCCGCGCTCATCGGGTGGGCGTGGGCGTCGTGGAACCCGGGCAGCACCATCCGGCCCTGAAGACGAACGATGCGGGACGCCGCGGTCACATAGGGGCGGGCGCCCTTGTCGTTGCCGACATAGACGATGTGGCCATCGGCAATGACGAGGGCGGTCGCGGTCGGCTGCTTGTCGTTGAGCGTCGTGATCGCGCCGCCGAGGAAGACCGTGTTGCCCGCCGCTGCGCTCGTTCCCGCCGCGAGCAGCAGAAGGATCCCGGCGAAGGCGCATCTCATGGCGCGGGCTTGGCTTTCGTCTTGGCTTCCTGCCAGAGCGCTTCCATTTCTTCGAGCGTCGCGCTCTCGGTGGTGCGGCCCTGTTTTTCAAGAGCGCCTTCTATCCATTTGAAGCGCCGCACAACTTTGGCATTGGTGACGCGCAACGCTGCCTCAGGGTCGACCTTCAGGTGCCGTGCCAGATTGGCGACCACGAAGAGCAGGTCGCCGATCTCGCCCTCGATCTCGGCGTGGCTCGCGCCCGCGGCGCGGGCCTCTGCGATCTCGCCCGCTTCTTCGGTGATCTTGTCGAGCACGCGTTCGGGAGAATCCCAATCGAAACCGACGCTTGCCATGCGCTTTTGAAGCTTTTCCGCACGCGCGAGCGCGGGCAGGGTGCGGGTCACATCGTCGAGCAGCCCGGCGGCCGGCTTGGCAGCGCGTTCGCGGCGCTTGATCTCTTCCCAGGCGACGGTCTGCGCCTCGGCGTTCTCGACCACGGCGTCACCGAAAACATGCGGATGGCGGGCGATCATCTTGGCCGAGATGGCGCCGACAACATCGTGGAAATCGAACAGCTTGCGCTCCTCGGCCATGCGCGCGTGATAGACGACCTGGAGCAGGAGATCGCCGAGCTCTTCCTTGAGTCCGGACCAGTCCTTGTCCTCGATCGCGCCGGCGACCTCGTAGGCTTCCTCGATCGTGTAAGGCGCGATGGTCTCGAAATTCTGTTCGATGTCCCACGGACAGCCGCCGTCGGGATCGCGCAGGCGGCGCATGATGTCGAGCAGGGCGGCGATGTCGGATTTTCGAGTCATGGCCAAGGATAGCCGCTCGCTCGCATGAACGTCGACGCGTGTCAGGGCGTCATGTCGTGCAACGCCTACTTCTTCAGGACGAAACCGGACGCCAGGCCGGTCTCAATACCGGCCGCGGCATCGCGAACCTCCTTCGGCATCGCATCCGATTGGGCGATCGTCTTGCAGGCGCCGGCCCGGTCCGAATCCGGCCCGATCTGTCCGTCGCACTTGCGCCATTCTGTTTCCAGCGCAATCGCGCCGGCGGCATCGTTGCGCCCCGCGCTCTTGTGGCTCAGCGCCTCCTGGTTTGCCGCGCGGGCGGCAAGGAAATCGAGGAATCCGGGCTTGGCGTTGAGCAATTCGTCGTAGTCGGCAATGGCCGACTCGTAGTCGCCCACGTCTGTGTAGGCATAGGCGCGGTTGACACGGATCATGTTGGACAGCTCGCGATATTCGGGCTCGTGATGCCCCCGGATCGCCCGCATGGCCTCGTCGAAACTGGAGAGCGCCTTGTCGTTCTGACCGTCGCGGGAATAGGCGACGCCGAGATTGTTGTAGGCGTCGGCACGCTCATTGGGGAAGAGCGTCTGCGCGACGAGCGACGCGCGGCAGGCCGCGATCGTCGTCTTCGCGTCGCGCGCATCGACGCCCTGGCAGATGTCCCACTGCGGATCGCTCTGCGCGGCCGCGGGCCCCATCCAGCCGGCCGACAGGCAAGCCACCGCCGCTGTGGCGAAACACCATCTCAAGCTCATGACATTCCCCCCGACGACCGCGCGATCCACGGTGCTAACGAAGCGTAGTCGAATCCACGCACGGGAGCCAGTTTGGGGAGAGGGCGATCGATGGAAGATTACCGAATCACCTCCGACTCATAGCGCCGATTCCTTCCCCGTTTTGCGAGGAAGGAACTTGGGCCGAGACTCATTTTGTTCTGTCTCCCAACTTCCGTCATGGCCGCCCTCCGAGGCGGCCATCCAACGCCACTTGCTCGCTATCGCTCGCTGATGGATGGCCGGGTCGGCGCCCGGCCATGACGGATGAGGGTAATGCTAACGGGGGTCAAAGCCCTGCGGCCGCCTTCTGCACGAAAGCGAAGATCTCCGGATTGAGCGGGAGCTTTGGCGCGGCGCCCGGATCGGCCATGGCTTCCTTCCACATGCCGAGCACCTTCTGGTTCATCGCCGGGTTTCCCTCGGTGAAGAGCTTCACCTGCGCCTGCCAGCGCCGCGCCAGATCGCGCGCGGCGTCGGAAGTGGGATCGCCTTTGGCCATCAACGCCTTGGCTTCCTCAATTAAAGCGTCCCAGGTCCTTGTGGCCTCGGCCTGGTCGAAGCTGCGGCTCTGAAGCGCCGCGCGTTCTTCGGGGGTGAAATGTTTCTCGGCGAGGGGATCGAAGATCGCCTTCATCTCCGCGTCGCTGGCTTTTCCGGTCATGGTGGTTTCCTTGGTGAGGGTTGTGAGATCGTCGACCGAGAGAGCCTCGCCGGACGCGAGCCGCGCACGCGCACGGCGCACGATGTCCAGCGCGTGGCCGACGCGCACGCTCTCGCGCGCCAGAACCCGTTCCTGCAGGTCCAGGACACGATCCAGCGCGTGCGGGCCATCGAGCAGCTCGCCGATGCGCGCCAGCGGCAGGCCGAGGCGCTTGAGCGCCACGATCTGGTGCAGCCGCGCGACCTGGTCCGGGCCGTAGATCCGCCAGTCGGACTGGGTCCGAAGCGGCTTCACGAGCCCGCGCTGTTCGTAGAGCCTGAGCGCCTTGACCGTCACGCCGAGCCGCCTGGCGGTCTCGGCGGGGCTGAAATGTCTGTCCTTGACGGTCACGGCAGAGGTTCTCTTGATCGACGGCTGCGACTTGTGAGGGCGGACCTTGGGGCCGGGTCAAGCGGGAATTTCGGGGCCCGGGCGATATCCGTTTTACGTATAAGATATATTATGGGAAATAATGGGGCGATTGTATACTTGACGTAGGAAGGATGACTGCCTATATAGGTGTGACAAGGAGTTAGCCGTCATGCCTGCCAAAATCCCCGCCCGCTTCACAAACGCCGATGCAGCCCGCAAGCATCTGGAAGCGCTGTTGTGGAAAGACGGCCGCCCCTGTCCGCATTGCGGCGTTGTGGACGAGTCCACGCTGCTTAAGGGCCAGTCCACCCGTCCGGGCGTCTACTGGTGCAACGCCTGCCAGAAGCCTTTCAGCGTGACCGTCGGCACAGTTTACGAACGCTCCAAGGTTCCGCTGAACGCATGGCTGTACGCCACTCACCTGCTTTGCAGTTCCAAGAAAGGCATCAGCAGCCACCAGCTCAGCCGCATGCTCGGCGTGTCCTACAAAACGGCGTGGTTCATGTCGCACCGCATCCGCGAAGCCATGAAGCCCGCCGAAGGCTCAGAGCCGCCTCTGGGCGGCGATGGCTTCGTTGTGGAAGCCGACGAGACGTATATCGGCAAGAAAGACGGCAAGCGCAAAGGCGCTGGCTATGCCCACAAGCGCGCCATCCTGAGCCTTGTGGAGCGTGGCGGCGAAATCCGCTCCTTCAAGCTGGGCTCGCCTACCCGTCACGAAATCGCCGCCGTGATCCGCGCCAACGTCGATCCGGCCTCAACTCTCCACACGGACGGTTCCAAGGTCTATCACGGCATGGCCGCGACCGAGGGTCACGAGGCCGTCGATCACGACAAGGGCTACGTCCGCGAAGGCAAGACCGGCGATAAGGTCCACACCAATACTTTGGAGGGTTTCTTCTCAGTGTTTAAGCGCGGCATGGTCGGCACGTACCAGCATTGCGGCGAACAACATCTGCAACGCTATCTGGCTGAGTTCGACTTCCGCGCCAATACCCGCACGAAGCTTGGCTATGATGACGCGATGCGCGTCGATGTGGCGTTGCAAGGCATCACTGGCAAGCGTCTCACCTATCGGCGGACTAACGAAGCGAACCACGCTTAGGCAAATTGCCGTTGCCTACCTTCTCTGGCTGCGTGCAAATGGCCATCCCGTCATCAAGCGCAAGCGCGAATTTTGGGGAAAGAAGGCTTGGCGCAAAACCAAGACTCGCAATCCGTAGTAGATTGGGATGCAGCGATTCGCAGTCGCTACATCCCTACGTCTCGCGAGTGTCAGAGCCGACGCGAAACGCAATCCAAATAATCTGGCTAGTGGCTCAGCCTGCACGGAGCAAGGTCATGCCATTGTCTATTGAATCCGGGAAAACCTATTTGGGATTCGATTGCGGAAGTTGCGGTATCTTTATGCCTCTGTACGGCCCGGTTCCGGGTGACAAACCTCATGCTGTTTTTGATACCCGTCCGGAGCGCGAGGGAGTGTGTCTACTATGTGGACATAGACAGGCGTATTTGATGGCAGCCATCGAGTCCCGGGTGGCACCATGAATTCCTGCTGCTCAAACGCTTCGCCGTTTATGAGGATCATTTACGGCTCCATGCAAGACAGGATCGCGTGAAGCGATGTTCAATTGGATTTCGTATAGGTTGAAACTAAATCGATTGCGCCGAAGAAAGAGACGTGTCGCGCGTGCCTACGACACTGATATTGCGCGAGCCTTCAAGGACAAGAAGTCAACCGAAGAGATCGAATCAATTCGCTATGATCGACACTGGGAACTAGGCAATTGCGACGATGAGATCGCCCAATTGCAAACAGATTATCTTTCGGAGCTAGCAGACATTTATGGAGTACCGAGACCGCCCTTTCTGATCGTTGGTAACATCCCAAGCGATGGCTGGTATGAATCCCAATTGTTTGGACGGTATCTTCTAACTACTTCCGGCAGGGCACAGCTTCGATCAAGCATCAGGGCAGAGAAGAAGGATCGCCGCGACGCGGTGCTGCCGTACATTACCCTGCTGTTCGCGCTCGCTGGCGCTGTCGTCGGAACCCTTACGTTTATCTACAAGCACTAGCTCGAAGGCGTCACTAACTTTTTGGAGGGCTTTGACTTCGCCACCTTTCGTTTGGACTTCTTTGCGTGGGCGTGCGGAGTAGGCGGCGTCTTCAGCATCCGAAGTAGTACTTCATCTTCGCGGGTGAGCGTTCGGTTTCCGGTGGGCTTTGGCATCTCTGAACCTAGGGGGTAGCGCGATAATGGCAGCGACAACAACTACCACGAAAGAACACAATCGTGAATTGGACGAACTGTACGCCGCTGTCGGGATGGCCCTTAGCTCCTGGAACGGTACTGAAATTCAATTCGCTCAGTTATTCAGAACGGCGTTGGGGGCATCAGATTTTATGATGGCGTTCGACGCGTATGTAGCGGTTGTCAATTTCAACGCCCGCCTAATGATGACGCACAAGATCGTTGTGCGCGGACTTCGGGAGGCGAGAAAAAAGAAAGTCGACACAACGAATATGAGCCGATTGTGGTCCGAAGCATTTAGTGAGGCGAGTTCTCTTTCCGATTTGAGGAACAAAATCGCGCACAGAATGGCGGTAACCGTTACTGGGCCGCCAGATTCCGAAGGCAACCGGACTTCCGTCGGGGTGAGGTTGGTGGACTTTGTAAGAGAACAAGCCGCCAAACAGCCACCGACTCTAAAGAACGGACACCTCATAGCCTTAAGGAGCGGCATTAGCCTTGCTGATGTTCGCAAGGCGCACGAAGACTTTCATGCACTGGGCTACAAGGTGTTCACTATTCAGCAGGAGTGGATGAGGCTGATAACACACCCAGAAATATTTTCCTGACCAGTTCCGCGTCTGGGCCGTCGTGAGCGCCTTCCATGCCATCGGCAGGGTATTCCCAGCGGGCATCGGCACGCAGAACTCGGACGCCAGCGGCCAGCATGGCCGGTGTGACTTGGACTTCGTACGCCATACGGCGGACCTAGGCTGCGGACCCTCCAAGTTAACGGGGCGTGCGGAGGGTCCGCGAAACCTAGCGGGGACGGCCTGTCTAGAATCACTCTAAACAGGTTCCTACGCTAAGTATACAATCGCGAATAATGGGGCGATTATATACTTGAACAGCGGTACGGCCGATATGTGGTGATGGTCCGGACAGGCCCTCACATTCCGATGTGTTCAAGTATCTCCACTTCTCGGTTCCGGGGCTGTTCGGATGGCACTCCCGGGACTCGGTTGGGATCGTTACGTCGATCTGGCTTGCGCCAGCGCCGTTCGCCGCTACCCAGAGAGCGGCGCTGGACGGGTTGCCGCTTCATGAGCAAGACGGATTTGTTCAAAGAGAGGAAGAACGGCCTCTGCTACCCTCTCAACATACTTTCCTAGTCCATCAATAGGAGCGGTTCTCGCGGTCTGGGCTACGGTCATAGTACGCATTGTGGATACGGTCGCTGCGATATCGGGATCGACGTGAGCACCGAGTGTATTTCCGATATCAATCAGCACTTTTGAATTAGTGTATTGTTTCGCCCCGATTACCACACCCACGAATTCCAGCCATCGATCCAGATCGACGGGGTTAAGAAATATATGGTTTGGTGGCCCGCTGATGTTTCCAGTGAAGTACATGGAGATATCTTGCGAGAGCTTCTGAGTGGGCAGATTTGATGTGTGCACGATTAGCGGAAGATCGTATTTCGCTGCACACAGTTGCAACAGAGGAAGGGGCGCTCCTTCCAATATGGTAAGACGCAGCCGCGCTGCCAACCCTGGCACGTGATGCAGCCCGCCTTCCCTAACATGGCGCAATAAATCAGCAATCTGGCGCTCTTCTGCGACTAGCTGCGTAAACAGATGCTCTATGTCCGCACGGACGCGCTCACGCTTGCGCGGACGATTGAGATACTTTTCATAGCCCCGTTTGCGTATATCGATCTTTTTCAAATTTACCGCGGAAAAATCCTCAAACGATCCCGGCACAACGCTAACAGCATGTTCCTCAAGCTTTAGCGTGGCTGGTATGAGCAGAAAGGGATTCGTAGAACCAACGAGCCGTCCGTTGACGTAGAGGCTTACACTTTCGTCCACCCATTCGACAGAAATAATCAGCGTTGGCTTGCCAGTTATTGCCAGCGGGCACGAGAACACCTCAAATTGGACTGGGAATTTTGCATCGTCTCGCTGATAAACAAGCATCGCGTGGATTTGAGACCAGCTAGCGGCCACAAAATCAATAAATCCACCATCAATCTGCTGTCGAAATATGGTACTGTGGCGGTCCTGCGGCCACGGCTCTGTCAGAGTAAAGGCAAACATCACCGTGCCGGTTTTTCTGGTAGGCATATCCATAGCGATCAGGCCTTGAGGCGAACAATGAAAATTCAGGACAACGAGTTTGGAGTTGGGTTTGTGTGGTGTCGTGAGAGAGCCGCTTTCCCATATCTAGCTGCTCTTCGGGTTTGCTAGTTCATCAAGCGTCGGCGGAAAAATCTCCATCCACTTCGTACCGAAGACGCGTTCTTGTTCCGCCGCAAATTCATTACCCGAAACTGTCGTTAGTCCCGAAGATGGCAATCCCGTCTGCCCGTCCACAACAAGGCATGTCAAAGCCGGAAGACCATTCGCCTCGCACCAGCGCATAACGCAACCGAGCGGATGAGAAAGAATATCGCCACGTCCTCCCCCATAGTCTCCCATCCTCTCCGACAATATCCCATAGGTTAGAATCTGACGGCTGGATGCTGCACCTATGAGTATTTGGTAGGCTTGGAGCGCACGGGTTCTGTAGTGGCTATCTTCAGAAAATCTGCGTGGCATATCAGTCTCCCGTCACGGCTTACCCGGTACTTGGGGCGGCACAATCCACGGAACGCGCGCTCAAGCTATTCTTATATCTCTAATTACAAGGATAGGCTTGGTGCAAAGCCATCTGAACGATTCGCGCCTCGGAGTTGTTCAGCGCTTCAGGATGGTTCGCCATGAATTGCCGAACTATAGGAAGAGTTTGGCGAGGGTCAAAATTATAGGGAAAGCAGATACCGGGAGTTTTCCCAGCGAGTGCCATGCCAGCCACAATTCCACGCACGTAGTTTTCGCAACTCGTACCGCTCCAGAAGGCGCGCCCGGCTGTTCCGCACGTCCGCTCTAGATCAACACCGTTTTGAGCGTACGCAAAAGAGGTGGCTGCCATCAGACTAATCGTGACCACCGCAAGCGCTTTCATGTTCCCCCCTAAATGCTCAATTCATTTTAGGGTTGTAGATCAGTTCCGAGTTTTGCGCCACGCGGCCGTTCCGCAAAAAATGCTCACCTGTTCTTATGGCCTAACCGCCCCTATTCACTCTCTATCCAGACAAGCAGTTCCTTGGCCAAATCTATTATCTGCTTTGCTGAAGCGCCCTCTCCAATGGCAGTAGCAGCAGCAGCGACGGCGGTTTGCCGGCTGTGAAGACGCAGTGCCGCGTCGGCACGACGATCCTGAGCGGCCATTCTCGCGTTCTCAAGCTCGGTTTTGTGATCGCGGATGGCCTGCTGGCGCGCATTCTCGGCTTCTCTTCTAGGCATTATTGTCCCCACTTGATCGCGCAATGACATTAGGTCGAGCGCGATCTTGCGGCAAATCTGCTTCGGGGGAATTTTCAGATCAATCGCGCAAATCTGTGGACTTGCGTGACTTGCGAGTAGTTGCTCTTGCCGGACGTCCATACGAACACGCCGGTAGCGTCGTTAGTCGCGATTCTTATAAATCGTGTAGGTCACGATCCATCCGTTAGCTTGGTATCCAGACGCAGCGTACCCGTTCGCCAAGCCGGTTTGAAGAGTGTGGTGCCCCGCCGAAAGCAACTGGCTTTGCAAGTCCTGAGTACTGCCTTGGGCGAATCCGCTACATGAAGGCTGCATCGCCTGACCGTCCAGATAGACACATATACTGGCTATGGAAAATTGCGGCAATTGAACGAGCGACTGCGCTGTTATCAGACATCCCTCCGGGGCGTCACAGTCCACGTCGAGTGGATCGTCAAGATAAGTTATCTGTGGATTCGGCAACAGATTGACAGGGCCGGTACCTTTATGGACTTCCACAAGAACATTGTGGGCGTGATAGTGAACAGGCGGCTTTTGCCCCGGTACTCCGGCGATGCTGTTCGCAGTAGCTGCAATAAGAGCAACCCCGCAAAAAATAGCGGAAGCTGTGTTCACCATCGTTTATCTCCTCTCAATGGTGGCCTTTGCCTTCTCAACTGTAGCCCGATTTCGCTTCGGCTTCACGTTTGGTGGCGCGGGTGGCGTCGGCGGCGTTTTGAGCAGCGCCGATCAGTGCGTAGAATACCCGCGGATCTGATCGTGATCGATTTCTTTTTTGGCGATGCGGCGCTGTTCGTCCCATTGCCATTGCGTCTTGCAGACCTGTGGTCCGGGAATGCGCGAACCGATCAGCGTGCCTGAGCGGCAAACCATTGTCTGGTTCTCGGCCGAATTGGGTCCTGTCGGCGAGCTTGCCGGCACCATCGGCCGGCTGGGCGGCGTGGGCGCTGCCGGTACTGCCGTAGCTGTAGTCTGAGCCCCGGCGACGGCTGGAATTGCCAGCACCGCGGCAATGAACAGAACGGCAGACTTCCTCACGTTCCCCGCCCGGATTCGCGTAACACCGTATTATGTCACCGCGCCCGCGCGGCCCACAAACGGAGTTCGTTCAGAATCGCGTGAACACCGCGGGCAGTTCAGACCTCTTCCAGCCTAGTTGTACCCGATGGCCTGCTGCATGTCCTCGATCTCCTTGCGCACGATGCGGCGTTGTTCGTCCCATTGCCATTGCGTCTTGCAGACCTGATATGAGGAAATCCGCGAGCCGACCAGCTTCATTTTGCGGCAGACCATGGTCTGGTTCTCGGCCGAGTTCGGCCCGGTCGGCGAGCTTGCCGGTACCATCGGCCGGCTGGGCGGCGTGGGCGCGACCGGTGTTGTCGTGATTATGGTCTGAGCCCCGGCGATGGCTGGTATTGCCAGCGCGGCGGCGATGAACAGAACGGCAGATTTCCTGCGGCACGTCATGGACTGCACATCCTATTGCACCCGAGGACTTGCGATGTGGCGTTGCTCGTCCTGCAGATCAGAGGGACGGGCCGTTGTAGCCCATGACCTGCATGTGCTCGATGGTTTTGCGCGCGATGCGGCGTGCTTCGTCCCATTGCCATTGGGTCTTGCAGACTGTTGGTCCGGGAAGCCGCGAGCCGATCAGCGTGCCTTGGCGGCAGACCATGGTCTGGTTCTCGGCCGAATTGGGTCCCGTCGGCGAGCTCGCCGGCACCATCGGCCGGGCGGGCGGTGTGGGCGCTACCGGTGTTGTCGTGCTTGTGTCTTGCGCCGCGGCGACGGCTGGTATCGCCAGCATCGCAGCAATGAACAGAACAGCAGATTTTTTCATAGCTCCCGCCGGGATTCTCGCATCGCGTGCATTATGCCCCTCACCCGCCGCGCCAACAAACGGAACTCGTTCAGAATCGCGTTACAATAGTTACGTGGGGCCGGTTAACGCCGATCGCAGGCACGGGCCCGGGAAACCCCGGGTTTGGATGAACCGGGAATGAACAGCTTCTCCGGATGCCGTTCAGGCCAGGTGGTGCGTTATCTGCCCACAACATGCGGTGCTTCGGTGCCGATGACGAAGAGGAAGGAAGCCATGAAGAACCTTATGAAGCTTGCCGTTGGGGCCGCCATGCTGGGCGGGCTTGCGGTCACTGCCGCAGCGCCTGCCTCCGCGGGTGTTTCCGTCGGCGTGGGCATCGGCGTACCGGGACCGGCCTATGGACCGGCCTATCCGCACCGCGCCTGGTGCTACCATCACCCGCATCGCTGCGGTTATCGTGCGGGCTACGCCGGCCCGGGCTATGTCGGACCCGCGCCGGTGATCGGCGTCTATTACAGCAATCATGGTTGGTGGGACGGCCACCGGTATTGGGGCCACCGCTATGCCTATCACGGCGGCTGGCGCTATCGCTGAGGCCAACCCACTGCGGTTATGAGAATGCGCGGCCCTCGTGCCGCGCATTTCTCTTTTCGGCCAACGCCTATTGCGGCATGACTGGGCGATGCCCTCCTCCTTCACGCACCGCGTTGCGCAATCCACCGACATTCCCGCCCTCAAAATCCTGATGGACGCCGCGATCGGCGAGCTACAGCGCGGCTTTCTTAAGCCTGAGGAAATCGAAGCCTCACGATTCGTGATGGGGCTGGACACACAGCTCGTCGCGGACGGCACCTATTTCATCGTTGAACACGAAGGCCGCATCGCTGGCTGCGGCGGCTGGAGCAGGCGGGCGACCTTGTTCGGCGGCGATCATTCCGCCGGGCGCAGCGACGCGTTCCTTGATCCGGCGAAAGACGCTGCACGCGTGCGCGCGATGTACACGCATCCCTGTTTCGCGCGCCGGGGCGTTGGACGGATGATCCTCGAACTCTGCGAACGCGCCGCCGCGGCGGAGGGATTCACGCGGCTCGAAATGGGCGCCACCCTCGCCGGCGAACCGCTCTATCGCGCCTGCGGGTATCAGGTCATCGAACGGCTCGATACCGACACGCCGCCCGGCGTGCGCGTGCCGATGTTGCGGATGGGGAAAAATATCTGAATCACCTCCCCTTTGTGGGGAGGTCAAAGAAGTCAAATCGCCAATGCGATCCGCATGCCGTCAAACGCCGGTTCGATGCCTTCGGGGAGTTCGCGCTTCAGCGTCTCGTAATCGAGATCGGTGTGGAGATTGGTGAGGATGGCGCGGCGTGGTTTCACGCGCGCGATCCATTCGAGCGACTGCGCCAGATGGGCGTGGCTCGGATGCTCCGTGTAGCGCAGCGTATCGACGATCCAGCACTCGACGCCTTCGAGCGCGGCGAACGCTGCCTCGTCGAGGCCGTTCACATCGCTCGAATAGGCAAGCGGCCCGAAGCGGAATCCGAGCGAACTGATGTGGCCGTGTTCCTGCGCAAAGGCGCGCACGGGAAGGGCGCCCGCTGCCCCTTCGATCGCAAAGTCCTGAAACGGTTCCGCAATCTCGTGCGCATGGACGATCGGCGGATAGCCGCTGCCGGCCGGCTGCACAAAGCAATAGCCGAAGCGCGCAAGCATGCCTTCCGTCGTCCGCGCATCGGCGAACACATCGACGCGCTTTCGCATATGGATCGCGACCATGCGCAGATCGTCGAAGCCGTGAAGCTGGTCGGCATGGTCGTGCGTGATCAGCACCGCATCGAGCGAGGCTGCGCGCGCGTCCAGCAATTGCTGGCGCATGTCGGGCGAGGTATCGACCAGCACCGCGGTTTCGCCATCGCGCGTTTTCTGCCGCACCAGCAGCGAACAGCGCGTGCGCCGGTTCTTCGGGTTCGCAGGATCGCAGGCGCCCCAATATCCGGCATTGTCCGGCCCGCCGAGACGCGGCACGCCGCCCGACGACCCGCATCCCAGAATCGTCGCTTCCAGAACTCTCGTCACTTGTCTGCCGCAGTGGGCTGGGGCCGCGAGACTTTGGGGAAGAGACGGAAGAAATTGTCGGTGGTGATGCGCGCGAGATCGTCTGGCGCCAGACCTTTCAACCCCGCGAGCATCTGCGCTGTGTGCACCACAAAGGCCGGCTCGTTGCGCTTGCCGCGATGGGGCACCGGCGCGAGATAGGGCGCATCGGTCTCGACCAGCAACCTCTCCGGCGGCACGGATTTCAACACGTCGCGCAGCGCGCCGGAATTCTTGAACGTAGCGATCCCGGACACCGAGATGGAGAGTCCAAGCTCCAGCGCCGCATCGGCCAGCCTTTGCGTGCCGGTAAAGCAGTGCAGCAGGCCGGTGAACGGCCCCTGCGCCATCTCTTCATTGAGGACGCGGATCGTGTCGTCATCGGCATCGCGGGTGTGGACGATCAGCGGCAGTCCGGTCTCACGTGCTGCCGCGATGTGATGGCGGAAATTGACGATCTGCTGTTCGCGCGGGCTGTGCTCGTAATAGTAATCGAGCCCGGTTTCGCCGATACCGACGACCTTGGGATGCCTGGCGTGGTCGATCAGGATTTGCGGGCTGTCGAGCAGTTCGTCTTCGGCCTCGTGCGGATGGACGCCGACGCTGCACCATACGTCGTCATAGCGCTCCGCCACCGCGCGCACGCCGGCGAATTTGTCGAGCTTGGTGCCGATGCTCACACAGGTGCGCACACCGGACGAGCGCGCGCGTTCCACGACCGCGTCGAGGTCCGGTGCGAAGGTTTCGAAATCGAGATGGCAATGGGAATCGACGAGCATCAGAGCGCCCCTGCCCGCCGCGCAGTGTCTTCGAGCGTTCGCGCGGTGCTGAGTACCGTCTGGCGCGGATCGAGATGCAGCCCGGAGGTGCGCTCGAAGCTGCGGTTCAGCGCTTCCCACGCATCGACCCAGCGATGAAGCTTCGCGGCATTGCCCATCGCGCGCGCGCGGATGCGTTCGCTCAAGGTCTGGGCCAGGAAGCCGCCGAACGTGTCGAGCCCGTCGGTGATGCGATTGAGTCGGTCGGCGAACGACAACAGCGCAGGAATATCCGGGTTCGCGGCGTCGCCGATGAGCTTGTCCGCTTCGGCGGCAAGGCTGAGCCCCTCCCCGCCGGCAAGCTGCAGCGCCAGTCCGATCGAGCCACCGCTCAACCGCGCCACCGACGCGCGTTCCTTCGAATCCAGTTCGGGTAGTAGCTGTTTCAATTCCGCTTCCAGCACCGGCGTTTCCAGCGGCCGCAGATTCAGACGCTGGCAACGCGAACGGATCGTGGGAAGCAGGCGTCCAGGCACATTCGCGACCAGAAGCAGCATCGCGCGCGATGGCGGCTCTTCCAGCAGCTTGAGCAAAGCGTTCGCCGCGTTGTCGTTCATATCGTCGGCGGTATCGACGACGGCGACGCGCCATCCGCCCGCCCCCGATGTCATGCCGAAGAAGCCGCCGAGCCTGCGGATCTCGGCCACCGACAGGACCGTCATCAGCTTGCCGGTATCGGGATGGGGCGCGCGCTTCAGTACCAGCAACCCCGGATGCGACGCGGCCGCGACCTGTATCGCCGCCCGATCGTTCGCGGGAACGGAAAGGTCTTCGGGTCCCTCGGCTGTCGCACCGTAGGCGAGCAGGTATCGCGCGATACGATAGGCCAGCGTCGCCTTGCCGATGCCGGGCGGTCCCGCGATCAGCCACGCCTGTGGTGGGCGTCCGCCACGGATCGCGCGCGCGGCGCGGGCGAGCGCGTCATTCTGTCCGACCAGCCGCCCGCTCTCGCGCGGATGCGCGAAGCCTTCAAGGCGGTCGGTCTCGACGATTTCAGTGGGTTTCGGCGAACGTTTGGCCATGAAGACTTATAGGCCGAAACGGCGCGCCACCGCATCCCATATCGCCGCCGCCACCGCGTCCTCGCTTTGCGACGCGTCGATGATGATGCAGCGGTCCGGCGCGCGCCTGGCGATATCGAGAAAAGCCTGGCGGAGCTTTTCGTGAAACGCGGTGTCGAATTTTTCGAAGCGCGTCTCCTGCGCGCCGCGGGAATGCGCGCGGGCGAGGCCGAGATCCACGGGCAAGTCGAGAACGAGCGTCAGATCCGGCTTGAAATCGTCGAGCACCACCGCCTCGATGCGGCGGATGGTTTCGCGCGGCACGCCGCGGCCGACACCCTGATAGGCATAGGTCGAATCCGTGAAGCGGTCACACACCACGATGCGGCCGGCGTCCAGCGCAGGCTGGATCGTCCGGGCCACGTGATCCGCACGCGCGGCGAAGACCAGCAGAGTCTCCGTCATCGCGTCCCAGCGGCCGGGTTCGCCGGTGACAAGCAGCTTGCGGATATCCTCCGCGCCGGGCGACCCACCGGGCTCGCGCGTCGCGACACTCGGCAAGCTCTTCGCCTCGAAAGCAGCCGAAAGCCGCTTCGCTTGCGTGGATTTGCCTGTGCCTTCGCCGCCTTCCAGCGTGATGAAGCGGCCTGCCATGCCTAGTGCTTGCCGGAGAGGAGCGCAGAGAGGCCAAGCATCATGCGCCCGAAGAACCCGGTCCCCGACACGGCATGCGCGGCATAAAGCGGTACGGAAAGCTGCGGATAATCCGGCGCGGTGATCACCAGCGTGGCGACGCGTTGATCCTGCGCGATCGGCGCCTTCAGCGGTCCGTCATACTGAATGGTGACTTTCATGCCGTTGCGCGAATCCACCTGCATCACCGGCGACAGCGGCGTCTTCACCGTCAGCGGGACGTTCGACTCGGTACCGCCCCAGACCTGCGCCTGGCCGACGACGTCGCCGGGCTTGAACAGGCGGTACTGACGGAACTCGCGGAACGCCATGTCGATAATACGGCCCGCTTCCTCGCTGCGCTTGATGTTGGGGAAATAGTCATTGTTGTACTGCGGATAGCGCAGGCCGTTCAGCACCAGGATGATGCGCCGTCCGTCGCGCTTCGCCGAGGCGGTGATGCCGTAGCCCGCGGCATCGGTGTGTCCGGTCTTCAGACCGTCCGCGCCTTGAACCTTATCGAGCGTGAGATCGCGGTTGGGCTGTGTGATCTGCTTGCCCTGATCGGTAGTCGTGTAACTGCGGACGCTGAAGTAGTGATAATATTGCGGATAATCGTAGATCAGATGGCGCGCGAGTTTGGCGAGGTCCTGTGCCGACATCGCCTGTCCCGGAGGTTCGGGCAAGCCGTTCGCATTGACGAAATGCGACTGCGTGAGGCCGAGCTGCTTGGCGCGCGCGTTCATCATCGCGACGAAATTGTCGTTGGTACCGCCTAAGCCTTCCGCCACCACAACACAGGCATCGTTGCCGGACACCACGATGATGCGCTGGATCAGGTCCTCGACCGAAAGATTGTCGCCCACACGCGTGAAGCCCGTCGAACCGCCGGTCCGCCACGCCGCTTCCGAAACCGGAAACGTGGTGGTCAGCTTGATGCGGCCATCCTTGAGTTCCTTGAACAGGAGCTCGATGGTCATCAGCTTGCTCATGGATGCCGGCGGCATCGGCACAAAGGCGTCCTTGGCCCACAGCACCTGCCCGGTATCGCCGTCCATGATCAGCGCATGCTCGGCGCTGGTCGAGATAGCCCCGCTGGCTGGAGAAAGCGCGAGAACGGACGAAAACAGAAGGCCGATAAAGGCAAAACGCCGCATGAAACTACTCCGTGGAACCGCCGCCTATTGGTCGACGACAATATGTGCGTCGTTACTACCAAGTCCGCTCAGCCGCGCCAACGCGGCATCGGCGTCCGCCGTAGTCTCGAGCGGCGCGGTGCGCACACGATAAAGCGTCTGGCCGTTGTGCTTCGTGGTCGAAATCCGCAGATCGCCGCCCAGCTGCTCGCGCAGGCGCATGGCATTCTCATACGTGCCGAACGCGCCGACCTGCACGTAAAGATGCGTCACGGCGGGAACCGGAACCTGGGT
>Ga0157369_10003236_pt1 | contig 19415 bp, 19 predicted proteins | sample C25metaG_FD_113461 | JGI IMG/M metagenome (GOLD analysis project Ga0157369, IMG submission 113461) | Corn rhizosphere microbial communities from Kellogg Biological Station, Michigan, USA - C2-5 metaG | ecosystem: Host-associated > Plants > Roots > Rhizosphere > Soil | place: USA: Michigan... | reverse complement strand
AAGCGCCTCGTCGACGACGTGGCCGGCGCCATGGCCGCACGACGCCTGCCACGGCAGCGTGCTGCAGCACGCGAGCGCCAGGATCGCGAGCACCGGAAGCGCCCGCACCGCGCGAAATTGCGTTCTCATCGCCGGATCTCCCGCGGCTCGTTCGTTGGACGTCGGGTGCACCGCTGTCGTTGCTCGGGCGCTTGCTGCGGCGATCGCGACGTCCTATCGTTGCGCGATCGACGCCGCCCCGAGGGGAACCGATGGCGAGGACCTTCCGCATCAAGCTGCTGCCCGCGCTGCACGGCGACTGCATCTGGATCGAATACGGCGATGTCGGCGCGACGCATCGGCTGTTGATCGACGGCGGCCCCCTCGGCGCCTTCGCCGCGCTGCGAGCGCACGTCGAGGCGCTGCCGGCCGAAGCACGCGACGTCGAGTTGCTGGTGGTGACGCACATCGACGCCGATCACATCGATGGCATCGTCAAGCTGCTGCGGCACCCGGAACTCGGGCTGCGCTACCGCGAGGTGTGGTTCAACGGCTGGCCGCAACTGGAGCGCTCGCTCGCCGGGGGTGCGGTCGCGCACGTTCGCGGCGATGAACGCGGCGCGATCAGCGGCGCGGCGCTCGACCTCACGACGATGCGCGGCGGCCTCGCGTGCAACGAGCGTTTCCAGGGCTACGCGGCCCTCGTGCCCGACGACGGCGAGCTGCCGCGCGTGAAGCTCGCCGGGGGCATGGAGCTGACGCTGCTCTCGCCGACGCCGGCCAAGCTGCAGGCGCTCAGTACCGCCTGGACGAAGGCGTTCGCCGCACTCGGGCGCAAGCCGGGCGACGACGCGTACATCGGCGAGCGGCTCGATCGCGATGCGCGCTTTCGCGGCGATGGCGCGCTGCCGGCGCTTCCGGGTGGCATCGACGCGGCCGCCGATGCGGCGACGACGCTCGACGCGGCGGTGGCGAACGGATCGAGCATCGCCTTCGTCGCGGAATACGAAGGCCATCGCTGCGCATTCCTCGGCGACGCGCACGCACCGACCGTACAGCAGGCGCTCGGGCGCATGGCGCGCGAGCGCGGCGAGGAGCCGCTGCGCCTCGATGCGGTGAAGGTGTCGCATCACGGCTCGGACGGCAACACGACGACGCTGCTGCTGCAGAAGATGGCGTGTCGCAATTTCCTCGTGTCCACGAACGGCAGCGTGTTCGGGCATCCCGACGACGCCGCGATCGCACGCATCGTCAGGCAGGCGGCGCCGGCGCGGCTCGTGTTCAACTACCTGTCGGACCACAATCGCAAATGGGCCGACGAGACGTTGCAGCGGCAAGGCCGATTCCAGGCGATCTACCCGGCCGCGGACACCGCCGGCATCGAGCTCGACCTCCTCGCGGTTCAGTGACTCTGCATCACGAGCATCGACGAGGCCCATGTCCGGTCGTCCTGCCTGTAGCGGTGCAATGCACGCCGGGTCTTCCACAGCGCCGTGTCGATCGCCCGGTCCTTGAAGAGCTTGCGGTAGAACAGTCGCGCGTGGATGTCGGCGAAGTCGTCGCGCACGCCCCAGCGGAAGCCGACGACGGCCGGGATGCCCTGCTGCGCGGCCTCGAATGCGAATCCCGCATTGCCGCTGTTGCAGCTCGACAGGTAGACGAGCCGGCTGCGGCGCAGATACGGCGCGACCTCGTTCATTCGCACGGCGACCGGGTGGTCGCGCGAGCCGACGATCAGCGACGCCTGCCCCGGGTTGTCGCGCGAATGCCATGAATGCCCGGCGTAGTGCACGACGTCCCACGGCTCCGGTTCGCGCAGCACGTCGAGCAGGCGCTGCTCGGTGAGCGGCGCGTTGTCGTCGGCGCCGACGACGCGCGGCGCGTCGAAGCCCATTTGCAGCGCGACGCGGCTGAAGAGCCGGCGCACTTCCTCGCATTCCTTGCGCACGTGCGGGAGCACGGGCAGGTTGAGCGGCCGTCCCTTGTCGAGCAGCGTGTCGACGCGACCGGACGCATCGGCGCACAGGATCAGGCAGCGCAGGGGACGCGGCGGGCCGTCGAAGAGCGCGGTGTTCGCCGCGGCAACGCCGGCGATGCTGCGCACGAGCGGCGCGTGGATCATCCACGGCTCGGGCAGCTCGGCAAGCGGGCTCGCGATCGCTTCGAGCGCAATTTCGTAGAGCGCATCGCCGACGATGAAGGTGACGCGCGTGTTCGCCAGGCCGCCGGCCTGCTCGAGCCCCGCGCGCAGCTGCTCGCCGAAGATCGGGTTGTCGGCGCAGAAGCCCTCGACGATGCTCTTGCCCAGATCGCTGAAAATGGCCCCCCAGTTCTCGTTCGCGTCGACGAGCGCAAGCGCGAAGCCCTTGTACGCGTAGAGCAGGCCGGAAGGCACGTTGAGCCGGCCGCGGCGCTCGAACCCCAGACCGGTGGCGTGCAGGTCGTAGCTCCAGTCGCCGTCGTCGGCGCGGATGACGACGTCGAGCCTCGGGCGCTCCTCCTGCACGGCGCGGATCTGCGCGAGCAGCAATGCCGGCAGGTCGGCGTCGACGGTGAAGCACGTGGGGGGCGACGCGATGCGTGCCACGCGCTGCTGCACGGCATTCGTGATTGCCGACGTGACGAGCGCCATCGGCGCGGGGCTGACCGCGCGCGCCGCCTCGCAGAACGCGATGCCGCCGTCGGTCTCGACCGGCGAGTTCTTGTCGTTCGCGAGTGCCAAGCTGACGATGATGAAGTCGGTCGGGACGCCGCGAAGGTAACGCAGCGCGCTGCCGGCATTCTTCTGCTCGGAGACGACGATGTCGGGCTCGTCGAGCGCGCGCATCAACAGCTCGCCGAGCGCGCTATCCTGGTCTCCGGCGACGATCAGCACGTTGCGCGTCATGGCGCGGGCGTCACCGGAAAACGCAGCGTGAACTCGGTGCGCTGGTCGGGCAGCATCGTCTGCGTGAATTCGCCGTGATGGAATTGCATGAACTCGTCGATCAGCGGCCGTGCGATCGCGAGGTCGGCGCGCGTCTGCGACCACTGGCGCGCGGCGTCCTCGCCGGTTCCGGTGGCCCCGAGGTAGCCGCGCAGCCGCACGTTCACGTGGCCATCCGACGCACCGAGCACCGCTTCCACCGGCTGCGTTTCGGGCGCGTAGCGCAAGAGCTCGGAGAGCAGCGCCTCGAAGATCGTCCCGATCTGGAAGTGATCGCCACGGATCGGCGGCAGCGCCTCGCCTTCGATGCGCACGCTCACGCGATCGGTTTCGGCGAGGTCCGCGGCCATCGCTTCGAGCTCCGCGCGCAGATTGAGGCTCGAAAGCTCGGACGGTTTCGGACGCGCGTGCGGATTGAACATCGCGAGCTTCGAATAGCCGTGGCGCACGCGCGCGAGCAGCCGCAGCACCTTGTTCACGCGGCGCATCTCGTCGGGCGATCCGGCGCCTGACGCGGGCGCATTCGCATCGCTCGCCATCACCCGCGCGACGTGCTCGAGCTCGCACACGGCGAGTGCCAGCGGAGAGCTGGTTTCGACCGCCACCTCGTAGGCCGCCTTCTCCAGCAGCTCGAGCTCGACGGTGCGCCGCATCGCGCGCGTGTCGCGGGCGATGAAGATCGAGCCGGTCAGCCCGGCCGGCACGTCGCGTCGCGACACGTACACGGGGATCGCGGCGACGGGCACGTCGGACGCGCCGGCGGCGGGGACGGCCATCCGCTTGATGGCGAACTCCCCAAGGTCGCCCGGCGGGCCGCCGGCAAGGCGGATGCTCGCCTGCGGATCGCTGAACAGCGCGCCGAAATCGCCGGTCACGCTGCTCGCGCTTTCCGCGCCGAGCAGTTGCGCGGCCGCCGCGTTCGCGCGGCGGATGCGCAGCGCGGGATCGGTGACGAACACCGGGTCGGACGCATGCTCGAAGCATTCGGTCAGCACGTACAGGACGCTGATGCGATGGATCAGGCCGCCAACTTCGTTCGCCACCTCCTGGAGCGCGACGCACTCGTCGGCGGCGAATGCGCTCTCCCGCTTGTCCTCGACGTTGATGATCCAGCGCACGGTCTGCGTGTCGTCCTCGGCGAAGATCGGCACGCACAACGCGGAGCTCACGTCATCCGACGAGACGCCGGGCTTGTACGCGTGATCGGCGCGCACGTTCGGGACGTTCTGCAGCGTGCGGGTCGCGACGACGCGGCCCAGGATGCCGTCGTCCATCGGCTGCGCGTAGTCGTCGGGCAGCCTGATCGGGTCCTTCTCGTCCTCGCAATGCTGTGCGAGCAGGCGGATCCTGCCCGCAATGCGATCGCAAAGCAGGATCGAGACATGCGACCAGCCGAAATTCTCCACGAGCGTGCGCGCAAGCAGCCCGCATGCGTCGGTGACTGAAGCGCAGTCGTTCAGCGACTTGATGAGCTCGAGGCGGCCGGTCATCGCCTGCCGCTCCTCGAAGTTCAGCGCCTGCAGCACGGTCGCGTCGATCGGCAGCTCCTCGAACGCGCGCCGCTGATCCTCGGTGAAGCCGTCGAGCCGGCTGCTCATCAGCGTGACGGAGCCGAGGACGTCGCCGCCGCGCCGGATATCGCGGCGCAGCGCGCTGCGGATGCCGGACAGCAGCAGGTCGCGCACGGCGGGATCGTCGCGGAACCGGCGCCACAGCGGCGCGTCCATGAACGCGGCCAGGTCGGGGATGATCATCGCCCGCGGGTCGGTCATCCAGCGCCGCTGGTCTTCGTTCAGGAAGTACCAGCGCTTTCCGATCGTGTTCTCGTGGCCGTACTCGAAAAGCGCGTTCACGTGGTTGCGGTCGAGGCTGAAGCGCGCGACGCTCATCCGCTCGAACTGGAACGAATCCTTGAGCGCCTCCGCCAGTCCGTTCAGCAGCTCGTCGGTGCGGCCGATCTTGCGGTTGAGCGCGTGGATGCGGTTTGCCAGCTGCTGCTGCTCGACGTTGCGGAACAGCCCGAGCGATCCGACGACCCGCCCGTGCATGTCGGGAATGGGCAGGCCGGTGATTTCCAGCGGGACGCGCCGGCCGTCGGGGCGGTACGCGGACGTCGTGTAGTTGCCGATGAATCCGGATTGACGGTCCTGCAACTGGCGCCGCAGGACCTCCTGGGCGGCCTCGTCGCGGAAGATCGATTCGAGCGTCAGGCCTTCGAAATGCGCGAGACCGAGCATGTCGAGCGCCGCGCGATTGGCGTAGCGCACGTTGCGCTGCATGTCGATCACGACGACGCCGATGCGCGACGCGTCGAGCACCTCGCGACGCCCCTGCTCGAGGTGCGAGAAGCGGATCAGCGTGTCGTCGAGAACGTCATGGCCGGGCTCTTCGCTGGCGAGCGATGTGCCGGCTTCGCGTGTTCCGATACTCGCCATCGTGGCCTCCCTGGTGCATGGATGCACCGTGCCGGATGAGCTTGCGGCTGATTGTAGCGCACAAGAACGTCGAAAAAGCAACATCGTGACGCCGTGGTGGTCGAACGGGACTTCCGCTTCTCGCCGCGCGACGAAGACCGCGCGGCCGAGTTGACCGGCGAACTGCAGCGCGCCCGGGCCGCAGGCCGCCCGGGCCGGGGGGTGATCGCGCGTGGCGGGTGCGCGCGGGCGTGATGTGCGTGGCGCGCGCCGCGCCGTCGAGCGTGCGATTACTCGCGCGCTTTGACGCCTGCGCGCGTGGCGCTCGTCAGGTACAGGCCCGCCAGCACGGCGAGGCCGATGAGATCGCTCACGTAGCCGGGCTTGATCAGCAGCAGCGCCGCGACGACGAGCAGGCACCGCTCCCACCAGTTGCACGGCCTGCGCAGGTAGCCCATCAGGCCCGCGGCGAGGCAGATGACGCCGATCACTGCCGAGATCACCGACGTCGCGATCGTCGTCCAGTCGCCGATCATCAGCAGCGACGGCTCGTACACGAACATGAACGGCACGATGTAGGCGGGTGCCGCGACGCGAACGGCCTCCCAGCCGGCCTTCCACAGATCGGTCTTGGCGAGGCCCGCGGCGGCGAACACGGCGAGCGCGACCGGCGGCGTGATCGCCGACAGGATCGCGAAATAGAACGCGAACATGTGCGCGGCGGGGGTGACCGCGCCGAGCTTGATCACCGCCGGAACGAGCAGCGACACCATGACGATGTACGACGGCGTCGTGGGCATGCCCATGCCGAGGACGATGCCGGCGAGCGCCGTGAGCGCGAGCGCCAGGATCAGCGAGTTCTGCGAAAGCAGCACGACGAACTGCGTGAACACGATCCCGAGGCCGGTGATCGTCACGACACCGATCACGACGCCCGCGCATGCGCAGGCCATCGCCACGGCGAGCGTGTTGCGCGCGCCATCGACGAGCGCGTCGTAGACGTTGCGCCAGCCGATGCCCTTGCGCGTCGATGCGCGCAAAAGCGCCATGGGCATGCACGTTAACGCGCCGGCGAGTGCGCAAAGCGGTGCGGAATAGCCGAGCATGAGGCCGAACAGCACGACGAAGATCGGCACGAACAGGTTGCCGCGCTCGATCAGCACGCGGCCGAGCTTCGGCAACTCGCTGCGCGGCACGCCACGCAGGCCGCGGCGCAGCGCCTCGAAGTGCACGGAGAAGAAGACCGCGACGTAGTAGAGCAGCGACGGGATGACGGCCCACAGCGCGACCTGCGCATACGGCACGGCGAGAAACTCCGCCATCACGAATGCCGCCGCGCCCATGATCGGCGGCATCAGCTGCCCGCCGGTCGACGCCACCGCTTCGACCGCAGCCGCGAACGGCGGACGGAAACCGGTGCGCTTCATCAGCGGAATCGTGATCGGCCCGTCGACCATCACGTTCGCAACCGCGCTGCCGGATACCGTGCCGAAAAGGCTCGACGAAACGACCGCCACTTTCCCGGGGCCGCCGGCGGTATGGCCGGTAAGCGAAAGCGCGAAATCCATGAACAGCTGCCCGGTGCCGCTCTTCTCCATGAACGCGCCGAACAGCACGAACAGCATCACGTAACTCGCCGATACGCCAAGCGTCGAGCCGAAGATGCCTTCGGTCGACAGGTACAACTGCTCGAGCAGCACCGGGAGTCGCACGTGCGTGAAACCGACGGCATAGACGAGGAACGCGACGGCGGTGAGCGGCAGCGCGAGCCCGATCACCCGCCGCGTCGCCTCGAGGACGATGACGATCGACACGACGGCGAACACGCGGTCGGCGACGGTGAGATCGTCGATGTAGATGATGCGGTTGATGAAGTAGTCGTAGTCGAGGAAGATGTGCAGCACGAACCCGAAGCCGAGCGCCAGCAGCAGCATGTCGAACGCGCGCCAGGCAGGCTTGCCGGGACGCGTCGGGTACAGCAGGAACACGAGCGTCAGCGCGAAGAGCAGGTGCGTGCCGCGGAAGATGATCGCCTCGGGCGGGCCGAAGGCGGCGACGTACATGTGGTAGAGCGACATCGCGACGGCGACGCCGTCGACGAGCGCGCGCAGCGCCCGGCTGGCCGGCGCCGTCGCCGGCATCTCGTCGGTGACGACGGCGGCCGGTGCCGCGCAGCCCGGCGGCACTGACGTGGAATCAGCCATGCGCGATCACATCGCGCCGACTTCCTTGTAGTACTTCGCCGCGCCCTTGTGGAAGGGCACGCCGATGTCGACCGCCATGTCCTTGGTCGTGAGCCCGTGGATCGGCTTCACGACGGCGGCCATGTCGTCGACGTGCGCGGCCATCGCCTTCGTCATCTCGTAGACGAGCTTCTCGGGCAGGTCGCAGCGCGCGACGATGTGCGTCGAGTAGCCGATCGCCGCGACGTCCTTGTCCTGCTTCGGATACGTGCCGGCCTTGATCGTCAGCTTGTGATAGCCGGGGTTCATCTTGTGCAATTCCGTCATCGTCTTGTCGTCGACGGGGACGAGGTCGATGTCGCGCGCGCTCGCGAGGTCCATCACCGACGACGCCGGCGACGTCGTGCCCAGCGTGAACACCTGCGCGTGGCCGTCCTTCATCATGCCGACCGCATCGGTATACGCGGCCTGGAAGTTGGCCTTGGCGAGCGAGCCATAGCTCATGCCGTTGATCTTCAGCACGAGGCCCGTGAGGATTTCGCCGGTATTGCCCTTCGGTTGCGTGACCACCGACTTGCCCTTCATGTCGGCGAACGACGCGACGTGCGCGTCCTTGAGCGCGACGACCTGGAAGTACTGCGGATACAGGTTCGCCACCTGGCACACGTGCGTGGTCTTGCCCGGGTAGGGCGGCCGGCCCTCCATGCCGTCGACGGTGGTGGCCGAATTGGCGAAGCCGACCTGCGCCTTGTTCTCCTCGACGCCGCGCACGTTCGCGATACCGGCGCCGGGCGTTTCCTGGATCGACAGGCCGGGGATCGCCTTCTCCCACATGTTCTTGAGCGCGCCGCCGAGCGGAATCCACGAACCGCCCTGCGGTCCCGTCATGAACGTGATCTGTTCCGCGGTGGCCGGGGCCGCCATCGCGGCGGCGCAGGCGAATGCGACGGCACATCCGATACGATTGCGCATCTTCGCTCCTCCTTTCGGTCGCTCGGCGGCCGGATCGGGCCGAGTCTCGTCCGTGGTGCGCGCATTCTGTGCGGCCGGCGCGGGACGGTCAAGCGCGGCGCGCGACGGCGCCGGACGCACGCCGGCGCGTATCGCACCGACCGGATCGCGCTGCACCGGCCGATTCGCCGCGTGTAGGATGCGAATGGTCAGGAGGAAGCGCCGCCATCATGCCGTTGCGCATCGAGGATTACGGGCTGATCGGAAACACGCGCACGTGTGCGCTCGTCGGCAAGGACGGGTCGATCGACTGGATGTGCGTCCCGCGCTTCGATTCGAACGCGTGCTTCGCCGCATTGCTCGGCGAGCGCGGCAACGGCCGCTGGCAGATCGGTCCGGCGCACGGCGTCGCCGCCGTGCGGCGCGGTTACCGTCACGGCACGCTGATCCTCGAGACCGAGTTCGACACCGGCGACGGCGCGGTGCGCATCATCGACTGCATGCCGGTGTGGGGCGAGCGCACGGACGTCGTACGCATCGTCGAGGGCGTGCGCGGCGAGGTGCCGGTGCGCATGGATCTCGTATTGCGCTTCGGCTACGGCGCGATCACGCCGTGGGTGCGCCGCATCGACGGCGCATTGCTGGCGACGTCAGGTCCCGATTCGCTCGAGTTGCGCACGCCGATCGCGCTCGAGGGGCACAACTTCACGACGACCGCCGAATTCGTCGTCGCCGAGGGCCAGCGCGTGCCGTTCGTGATGACGTGGTTTCCATCGCACGAAGCGAAGCCGCTGCCCATCGACGCCGAGGCCGCGCTCGGTGCCACCGAACGCTACTGGCGCGCGTGGTGCGATCACTGCACGTACGACGGGCGCTGGGGCGACGCGGTGCAGGCGTCGTTGATCGTGCTGAAGGCAATGACGTATGCCCCGACCGGCGGCATGGTTGCCGCCGTGACGACATCGCTTCCCGAGCAGATCGGCGGCGTGCGCAACTGGGACTACCGCTACTGCTGGGTTCGCGACGCGACGTTCACGCTCTACGCGCTGCTGCTCGCCGGCTACCACGACGAGGCGCGCGCGTGGCGCGAATGGCTCCTGCGCGCGGCCGCGGGACATCCGGCCGAACTGCAGATCCTCTACGGCGTCGGCGGCGAGCGGCAGCTGACCGAGATGGTGCTGCCGTGGCTGGCCGGTTACGAAAATTCCGCACCGGTGCGCGTGGGCAACGCCGCCGCGGTGCAATCGCAGCTCGACATCTACGGCGAGCTGATGGATTCGCTGCACCTGGCGCGCGCGGCGGGCCTCGGCGTCGACGCGGAGGCGTGGAAGTTCGAGCGCACGCTCGTCAATTTCCTCGCGTCGAACTGGCATCACCCGGACAGCGGCATCTGGGAAATGCGCGGCGAGCCGCAGCAGTTCACGCATTCGAAGGTGATGGCGTGGGTGGCGATGGACCGCGCCGTGAAGGGCATCGAGAATCACGGGCTCGACGGGCCGCTCGAGCGCTGGCGCGACGTGCGCGCGGCGATCCATCGCGAGGTGTGCGAGCTGGGCGTCGACAAGTCGCGCGGGGTGTTCGTGCAGCGCTACGGGTCGACCGAGCTCGACGCCAGCCTCCTGATGATCCCGCTCGTCGGCTTCCTGCCGCCCGACGATGCGCGCGTGCGCGCGACGCTCGAGGCGATCGAGCGCGAGCTCGTCGTCGACGGCCTCGTGCTGCGCTATCGCACCGACAAGAGCGTCGACGGCCTGCCGCCGGGCGAGGGCTACTTCCTGCCGTGCTCGTTCTGGCTCGCCGACAATCTCGCGCTGTGCGGCCGCCACGCGCAGGCCGAGGCGCTGTTCGAGCGGCTGCTCGCGCTGCGCAACGACGTCGGATTGCTGTCCGAGGAGTACGACCTCAACGGGCGGCGCGCACTCGGCAACGTGCCGCAGGCGTTGACGCATGTCGCGCTCGTCAACACCGCGCGCAACCTGTCGCGGCGCGGCGGACCCTCCGAGCATCGCGCGCGTGCCGACGGCGACGACGAGCCGCCGGGCGGCCAGGCGCCGGCGGCGTCGCCCAAGCCCGCATAGCGCGGCGAAGCGAGCGTCAGTCGTTGTCGACGATCACCATCCAGCCCACGCCGAAGCGATCGGCGAGCATGCCGAAGCTCGGCGAGAAGAACGTCTTCGTGAGCGGCATGCGCACCTGGCCGCCGTCGCCGAGCGCGGCGAACAGCCGCTTCGCCTGCGCTTCGTCGGCCGCGTTCACGGTGAGCGAGAAGCCGTCGAAGCTCGGCTTGCCATGGCAGTCGCCGTCGGATGCCATCAGCGTCGTGTCGCCGATGCGAAGGCTCGCATGCATGATCTTGTTTTCGGATCCGGGCGGCACCATGCCCGGCGGCGGCGGTTCGGGACTGTCCTTGAACCGCATCAGCATCGCCACTTCGGCGCCAAGCGTCTTGCGGTAGAACTCGATCGCCTCTTCGCAGCGGCCGTCGAAGAACAGGTAGGGTTGCACGTTCATGGGTACCTCCTTCTTGCGTTTCGATCACGAGGCGGGAAGCGCGGCATCGGGCAGGCCGAGCGCGCGCAGCGTGTTTGCATCCTCGGCGATCGGCCGCACCTCGACGCAGCCGAGCCGCGCACCGGGAATCTGCGCGGCGACGCGTATCGCCTCGTTGAGGTCGCGCGCCTCGATCACGTAGTAGCCGCCGAGCTGTTCCTTCGTCTCGGCGTAAGGCCCGTCGGTCGTCGATACCTTGCCTTCGCGCACGCGCACCGTGACCGCGGCGGCGGGCGGCAGCAGCCGATTGCAGCCGGCGAGATGACCGCTGACGCGGATGGCGTCGGTGAACTCGGCATACTCGGCGAAATGCGCGGCGGCATCGTCCTCGGGCATCTGCTCCATCACTTTTTCGGCGCAGACCAAACAAAGGAATTTCATGCCTGGTGTCCGAGCTCGACCGGACGCACCTCCACCGCGCCGCCGGCGCGAAGCGTCGGAATGCGCCGCGCGATGGCGATGGCCTCGTCGAGATTCGCGCAGTCGACGAGGTGATAACCGCCGAGTTGCTCCTTGGTCTCGGCGAACGGGCCGTCGGTGATCACCGGCTTGCCGGCCTGCTCGCGCAGCGTGGTGGCCGTCGCGCTCGCGCCAAGCTTCGCGCCCGCGCGGTAGCGGCCGCTCGCGGCGAGGCTCTGCTGGAACTCGCCGTACGCCTGCATGATGCGATTGCGCTCGGGCTCGGGAATCTTTTGCCACCGCTCTTCGTTGAAGCAGCACAAAAGCAGGTATTGCATCGTCGTCTCCTTGGCGAGGAATGGGAAGGCCCGGGAAAGCATGGTTCGAACGGGTGGTGGAACACTTTCTGGTCGAACGGGCGCGTGCGAAATCGACAACGCGATGGTGCGCGTCGTCACGTGGGCGCCAGGCGCGCCGGCAATTCGGCGAGCCGGCGCTCCAGGAACCGGCGCTCGGGCGCCTGCTTTGCAAGGGCGAGCGCGCGTGCGTACGATGCGCGCGCCGCGGTCGTGTCGCCGAGGCGCCGGCAAAGATCGGCATGCACCGCGTGCAGGAGATGGTAGTCGACGAGATCGCCGCGCGCGAGGATCGCATCGACGAGTGCCAGGCCGGCCGCCGGCCCGTCGCGCATCGCGACGGCGACGGCGCGGTTCAACTCGACGACCGGCGACGGCTCGACGCGCAGCAAGAGGTCGTAGACGCCGACGATTGCCGACCAGTCGGTCGCGTCGCTGCGCGCGGCGTTCGCGTGCACGCTGGCGATCGCCGCCTGCAGCGTATACGGCCCGAATCGCCCGATGTGATCCCCCCACGCTTGCGGGTGCGCCGCTGCGCTGTCCTCGGAGGGGGCGGAGCGCGCAGCTTGGGGCAGGCCTGCGCTGCGCTCCCATGCCCGCTGAACGAGCGCCGTTCCTTCGGCGATCTGCTCGCGGTTCCAGCGCGAGCGATCCTGCTCGTCGAGCAGCACGATCTCGCCGTCGGCCGACGCGCGCGCCGCGCGGCGCGATTCCTGCAGAAGCATCAGCGCGAGCAAACCGATCGCCTCGGGATCGGGCAGCAAGGCGACGAGCAGGCGGCCGAGCCGTATCGCCTCGGCCGACAGGTCGACGCGCAGGAGCGCGGGGCCCGACGATGTCGAGTAGCCTTCGTTGAAGACGAGGTAGATGACGCGAAGCACGCTGCCGAGCCTTGGCGCAAGCGCGTCGGGTCCCGGCACTTCGTACGGAATGCGTGCGTCGCGAATCTTGCCCTTCGCGCGCACGATGCGTTGCGCGAGCGTCGGAGCGGACATGAGAAACGCCTGCGCGATCGCCTCGGTCGTAAGCCCGCACACTTCGCGCAGCGTGAGCGCGACCTGCGCGTCGGGCGACAGCGCCGGGTGGCAGCAGGTGAAGATGAGGCGCAGCCGATCGTCCTCGATGTCCTGGCCGTCGAAGCGAACCGTTTCGTCGACGATGCCCTCGACCTCCTCGGCATGGTCGTCGAGCGGATGGAACCGCGCCCGCCGGCGAATGCCGTCGATCGCCTTGAACCGGCCCGCCGACACGAGCCACGCACGCGGATTCGCCGGCACGCCGTCGCGCGGCCAGCGTTCGAGCGCCGCGCGAAATGCGTCGTGCAGCGCCTCCTCGGCCACGTCGAAGTCGCCGAGGAGCCGGATCAGCGTGGCGAAGATGCGCCGCGATTCACTCCGATATAGGGCGTCGATCGTTCCGGCGATCGCGTCGGTGGCAGCCGGCATCAGCGCCTGGGGGCCGCCTGCCCGCGCAGGCGCTCTTCCTGCGACCGCAATTCAGGCGTCAATTCCGCGCCGAAGTCGTCCGCCTCGAGCACCTGGCGGATCTCGATCACCGATTCCTCGCCGGGCATCGGGTCGGGACAGCGCTCGACCCACGCGATCGCTTCTTCCTTGGATTTGCATTGCCACAGCCAGAACCCGGCGACCAGCTCCTTCGTTTCGGCAAACGGACCGTCGGTGACCGTGCGCTTGCCGCCCTTGAACGTGACGCGCGTGCCCTTCGAGCTCGGCTGCAGACCCTCGCCCGCAAGCATGACGCCGGCATTGACCAGCTCCTCGTTGAACTTCAGCATCGCCGCCAGCAACGCCTGGCTCGGCATCCTGCCGGCTTCGCTGTTCGGGGTTGCCTTGACCATCACCATGAATCGCATCGTCGTCTCTCCGTTGGGGTTGCACCGCGAGCCCGAGCATCGCTGGCCGCCGGGGGCGTTTCGGCGCAGCATGCGCGCGCCACTTTATCGACGAACGGGCGCCGCTAAAATCGACATCGTGCCAAAGATTTCGCCGCCGGGCGGTCAAGCCGGCGCGATCGCCGCCAGCGCGCGGCCGATCGACTGCGCGTCGCGCGGGCGGACCAGGCGCGCGACCTCGCGCCCGTCGCGCAGGAAGATCAGCGTCGGCCACAGCTTCACGCCAAACGAACGACCCAGCGGCCGGCCCGGACCATCCTCGATCCGCAGATGGCGCACGCCGGCGTGCGCGGCGAACGCGTCGGCGATGACCGGCCGCGTGGCACGGCAGACGCCGCACCACGACGTTCCGAAGTCGAGCACGGTCGCGCCGGCCAGCGCGTCGACGTCGGCGCGCGACAGATCGCTTTGCGCGTAGTTCGTGCCGTCCGTGGCGTTCATCGCGTTCATCGCGTCTTTTCCTGCCCGATGTGACCATGCGGCGACGACGCGGTTCGGTCGCAGCCGGTCGTGCCGTGGCGTTGAACGGCCCGGCTCAAGCTTCTATGCTTCGCGTTCGATGCGCTCGCCAACCGTGAAGGAGGACTCCATGCATTCCGCAATCCGTTATGCGCTTGCCGCCTGTCTCATTGCAATCTTCGCCTGCTTCTCCGAGAGCGCCGCGGCGGCGTCCGGCAAGATCGAGCTGCAGTGGTTCGGGCAGTCGGCGTTCAAGATCACCACGGTCAACGGCAAGGTGATCGTGATCGATCCGTGGCTCACGAAGAATCCGAAGACGCCGCCCGAGTACAAGAATCTCGACGCGATCGGCAAGATGGACATCCTGCTCGTCACGCACGCGCACGGCGATCATTTGGGCGACGGGCCCGAGCTCGCGAAGAAGTACGACGCGCCGCTGTGGGGACCCGCCGGCCTCGACCAGTCGCTGCAGACGCTCGGCATCCTGCCGCCGAAGCTCGCGCCGCGGATGGGGAAGGGCGGCACCATCGAGCCGTTTCCGGGCGTGAAGATCACGCAGGTGCACGCCGAGCACAGCTCGGAGCTCCTGTGGCACAACCCGGCAACCGACAAGGATCAGACCGAAGTCGGCGGCGAGCCGGTCGGGTTCGTCATCGAGTTCGAGAACGGCTTCCGGATCTACCACATGGGCGATACCAGCCTGTTCGGCGACATGAAGCTCATCGCCGAGCACTATCACCCCGATCTCATCATGATCCCGATCGGCGGCCATTTCGTGATGAATCCGCAGGACGCGGCGTTCGCCACCAAGACGTACTTCAAGCCGAAGCACGCGATCCCGATGCACTACGGGACGAATCCGTACCTCGTGGGCACGCCGGCCGAGTACATCAAGGCAATGGGGAAAACGACCACGAAAATCCACGACATGAAGCCGGGCGACAAGCTCGATTTCTGAAAGTGGCTGCGCGGCTCCTTGGGACAAATTGGCCAATCTGGATATAATGACCAAACCGTCCGAAGGAGTTGCCATGTCCACGCTGACCTTCCGCAACAGCGCCGGCGAGCTCGTCGACGTGCAGTCGGTGCCGGCGAGCCGGTTCAAGAACGAGTTCGGCGCGATGTTCGACCGCGCGACGCACGGCGGCGCGGTCGCGATCACCCGCCACGACGCGCCGAAGGCCGTGCTGATCTCGTACGCCGAATTCAAGGCGCTGGTCGAATCGCGCACGCCGGCGCTCGATGCGTTGAGCGCCCGGTTCGACGCCATGCTCCAGCGCATGCAGACGCCCGATGCACGCAAGGCGATCGCCGCGGCGTTCGACGCCTCGCCGGCGACGCTCGGCCGTTCGGCGGTGAAGGCGGCGGCGCGCAAGCGCTGACCGGCCGCGGCTCGACACCCACGGCCGCGCGCTTCGCTTCATGCACGCGCGAACCGCGACGTGAGCCGTAACGCGTCGCGGCATACATCGGGCATCCACGTGCTCGCCGGCGTCAACGGCGCCGGCAAGAGCAGCGTCGGGGGCGCGACGATCCGGGCCTTCGGCGCCGACTACTACAATCCCGACGAGGCGGCGCGGGCCATCGCAGACGCCAGCCCGTCGATCGCGCAGCCGCAGGCCAACGCGCTCGCCTGGCAGCAGGGCGTGCGCATGCTCGAGCATGCGATCTCGCGGCGCCTCGATTTCGCGTTCGAGACGACGCTCGGCGGCACGACCATCGCGCGGCGCCTGTCGGAAGCGATCGCGGCGGGCATCGACGTGCACGTCTTCTATGTGGGATTGGCCGATGTGCAGCTGCATCTTGCGCGCGTGCGCGCTCGCGTCGCGAGCGGCGGCCACGACATCCCCGGGGACGTGATCAGGCGACGCTTCGAGCACAGCCGCCTGAACGCGATCCACCTGCTGCCCGGGCTCGCAAGCCTGCGCGTGTACGACAACAGCGTCGAGGCCGACCCGGCACGCGGCGTGGCGCCTGCGCCCTGGCTCGTGTTGCAGATGATGCGCGGAAAAATCGTGGCGCCGGCCGACCTGTCGCGCACGCCCGACTGGGCGAAGCCGATCGTGGCGGCCGCGCTCCAGCATCATCCGCGGCCCATCGGCCTCGTGCGGGCGTCGCGGAAGTGATCAGGTAGGCGGGAACGTGACGGTGACGGCGAGGCCGCCTTTGTCGGCTTCGCCGAACGCGACGGTCGCGTCATGCAACCGCGCGATGCGCTTGACGATCGAAAGGCCAAGGCCGGTGCCGGTGATGTCGGCGCTCGCGAGCCGGTGAAAGCGCCGGCCGAGGCGCTCGCGCGCATGCGCCGGCACGCCCGGCCCGTGGTCGGCGATGCGGACGAACGGTACGCGCTCGCGCGCGCCCACCTCCACCTGCACCACGCTCGAGGTGGGACTGTAGCGCACGGCGTTGTCCAGCAGATTGCGAAACAGCACGCCGAGCAGGCGTGCATCGCCGCGCACCCGCGCCGATCCGCCGGCCAGTTCGATCTCGATGCCACGCTCGAGCGCGACCGGCGCAATGTCGGCGATGGCCTCCTCCACCACGGCGCGCAGGTCGCAGTCGGCGTGCTCGGCATCGATCCGGGGCGGCTCGAGCCTCGCGAGCGTCAGCAGTTGCGCGACGAGGTGCGCCGCGCGGTCGCAGCCGGCGATCACGTTGTCGAGCGCATGCACGCGCTCGCGCTCGCTGGTCGCCCCGCGCGCGACCTGCGCCTGCGCGCGAAGCGCGGCGAGGGGCGTTCGCAACTCGTGCGCGGCGTCGGCAGTGAAGCGGCGCTCGTTCTCGATCGACGCCTGCACCCGTTCGAACAGTCGATTGAGGTTGAGCACGAGCGGCGCCACTTCGGCAGGCGCATCGCGGACGTCGAGTGTCGCGAGATTGCCGGGCGCTCGGTGCTCGACCTCCCGGTTCAGGAGCCGCAGCGGGCGCAGCACGCGCTCGATCGCGAGCCAGATCAACAGCGCGAGCACGGGCAGCGCGACGGCGAGCGGCAGCAGCAGATTCCTCGCCATCGCGGTCACGATCTCGTCGCGCGCGCCAAGCCGCTCGCCGACCTGCACCAGATAGCGGCCTTTGCGATCCCATCCGCTGAACACCCGCCAGCGGTGGCCGTCGATGCGCGCATCGCTGAAGCCTTCGTCCTGGAGCGACAGGCGCGCGCTCGACGCGTTCGCCGAATGCAGCCGCAGCTTCGTGCCTTCCTCCCATAACTGGAACACGACGCGCCGCGCGTAGCGGTGCATGTCGGGCGGGTGCTCGTCGATCTCCTCGAGGTCGTGCCCCGCCTGCGCGATGAGCAGCGACGCCGATTGCGCGAGGTGGGCGTCGAGGAGCTCATCGATCTCGTGCCGCGCGTCGAAGTAGCTCACGACGGCCGTCACGATCCAGATCACGGCCACGCAGCCGAGCAGGATCAGCAGAAGCTCGCGGCGCATCGAGCGCCGCGCCGCGCTGCTAGCCATCGTTGCGCTCGCGTGGCATCACGTAGCCGACGCCGCGCACCGTGCGGATCAGCGCCGGCGCGAGCTTGCGCCGCAGGTGGTGCACGTGCACTTCGACGGCGTTGCTGTCGACCTCTTCTCCCCATGCATACAGCCGATCCTCGAGCTGGTGGCGCGACAGTACGCGCCCCGCGTTCAGCATGAACTCCTGCAACAGATTGAATTCCCGGGGCTGCAGCTCGACCGGCTGTTCGCAATACGTCACGATGCGCAACGCGGGATCGAGGCGCAGCGCGCCGATCGCGAGCACCGGCGCAGGCTCGCCGCGCGAACGGCGGACCAGCGCGCGCAGGCGCGCGGCGAGCTCGTCGAGGTCGACGGGCTTTACGACATAGTCGTCGGCACCGGTATCGAACCCTTTCACGCGATCGCCGACCGCGTCGCGTGCGGTGAGCACCAGCACGGGCGTTTGCGCGCCGCGTGCACGGGATCGGCGAAGCAGCTCGAGGCCGTCGAGCCGCGGCAGGCCGAGATCGAGGACGACCGCGGCAAACGGGTCGCCGCGAAGCGCGAGCTCCGCGGCGATGCCGTCCTTGACCCAATCGGCATCGAAGCCGCGCTGCCGCAGCCCGGCCTGCAGCGCGTCGCCAAGGAGCGGATCGTCTTCGACGACGAGGATGCGCATCGATCGCGTTACGCGCGGCGCTCCCCGCCGGCCGTTTCGCGTCCGGTGAGGCGCTTGTAGCCGGTCAGCATCGCCTTCACGAGGTTTTCACGATGGATGATGCTGCTGACGAGCACACCGGCGATGTGGACGAACACGAGCGTGAGCATGACATTGGCGGCACCTTCGTGGAATTCCTCGAGCCATTTACCACCGATGTCAGCGTACGTCGCATAGCCCGCGGCACCGGTGACGAGCCCAAGCGTGACGAGCAGGTAGATGACCCAGCTCCCGGCCGGATTGTGACCCACGTAGTGCAGCGGGCGGAACGCCAGCAGCGATTTGACGTACGCCACGACGTCGCGTGGTCCGAACGCGAACGACGAAAGCCGCGCATACCGCGTCCCGACGAACGCCCACAGAACGCGGAACGCGATCAGCCCCAGCAGTGTGTAGCCGAACGCGACGTGGACATCGCGCAAGCGCTCCGATTCCGCGGTCAGGAAGGCGCCGGCGAAGCTCACGGCCAGCGACCAGTGAAACAACCGTACGGGAAGATCCCAGACGAGAACGCGCGTCTTTTCCATGATTTGCCTGCTCCTCGAGATGTATCGGCTACCGGGGGATGCGCACGTCGTGGTCGCTGAAGCTGCCACGGTCGGCGCCGCCGTGGCACGCGTCGCAGTTGGCTGGGTTGCCGACCTTGTCGCTTCGCCACGTGGTCGCGGAAATGCGATGGTGCTTGCGAATGAACCGTGCGGTTTCGGTGATGCGCAGCACCGGCGAGGACGGGGACGCGCCGCCATCGCTGGCGGCGTGCGCCGCGAGGAACGTACCGATCGATGCGCGGGTTGCGGCGTCGATACTCGCGTCGGTGCCGAAATGACTGTCGAGACGATCCATGATCGCGCGCCACGAATTTGCCGGAAGCATCCGCGGCGGATAGGGGACGTGGCAGCTGCCGCATTCCGCTAGCCACTGCGGGTTCGTCGGCGCGGCGGACGTCGGTCCGCTCGCCATCGCTGTCGTGGCAAGCACCACGACGGCGGCGATCGCGACGCGCGTTGCGCCGGTGCCAGGCATGCGCTTCATTGCGCCCTCCTATTGCCCGAGCTGCATGAGGTACGCGAGGACGTCGCCCTTTTCCTGCGGCGAGCATTCGCGGCCCATGACGTCGTT
>Ga0157369_10003232_pt1 | contig 19432 bp, 19 predicted proteins | sample C25metaG_FD_113461 | JGI IMG/M metagenome (GOLD analysis project Ga0157369, IMG submission 113461) | Corn rhizosphere microbial communities from Kellogg Biological Station, Michigan, USA - C2-5 metaG | ecosystem: Host-associated > Plants > Roots > Rhizosphere > Soil | place: USA: Michigan... | reverse complement strand
CACCGCCTCGCTGAAGTTGCCTGCCTGCGGGCTGAGCGGCTGGCCAGGCACCGTGGCCGTGACCGGGCGAGCTGTCGCAGCGGGCGTGCTGAGGGCTTGGGACAGGGCGGTGAGTTTGTCGGCGAAGGCATCGCTCTTGCTCGGTACCGCCGCGTCCTGCCCATCGCCCTTGTCCAGGGTCGCAGCCAGGGCCGCGCTGGCCGCCTGATCCGCCACCTGAGCGGGAGCGCCATCAGCCGGCAGCAAGCCTTGCAGCTGAGTGGCCGCCAGGTTGTTGGCGTTGGTGGCGGCCTTGGCGACGTCACCCTGGGTCTGGGGTACCTGGCCCAGCAGTTGCGCCAGACCATCGTCCGCGGCCTGCTGCTCGCCGGGCTTGGCCGGAGTGGCCGTCGTGCCCGTGCCGACACCCAGGGTGGTCGTCTGGGCTACGGTTGCCACGGCAGCGCCCAGCAGCGCCGCCGGATCCAGGGCCTGGGCAGTGGCGGTGGCTGCGGCGTCCGCGGCCGTCCCGGTCGGAAGCTGAGGCGTTGCCACAGGTGTAGCTACCGGCTGCGGGAACTGACCGGTCATGCCGAACATGAACAGCGGATCCAAGACCGCGTCCACCGGCGCCTTGGCGTCTTCGCCCTGGGCCACCGGCAAGGTCTTGCCGCTGTCGTCGGTAGCGGCTGCCGACGGCGCGTCGCTCTTGGCGCTGCTGTCGACCTCGGGCTTGGCGTCCGCCGTGCGGTCGTCATCGCTGGAGCGCTTCACCCGGTCATCGCCATCCCGGGCTCGCCCGGGTTCGTTCTTGCGCGCCTGGGTCGGGGCCTTGCTGTCGCTGGTGTCGCGCGGCTTTTCGCTGCGCACCGGCTCACGCGGCTGCTCCTGGGCGAAGACATCGGCGAACCGCTCCTGGGCTGCCGGGCGATCCTGGGAAGGGGTCTTGGCCGCCGCCCGGCCGGTGCCGGCTGGAGAGGTGGCAGTATTCAAAAGGAAATCGGGCACGACGGCCATGGAGAGCTCCGAACGACGGGTTTCCGGGTATCTAGCAAGTTGCGCGCCAGCTGGAAACGCCAGCGCTTTGACGAGGTCAGCCCGCGTAGCGTTGCCGCTCGACCTTGAACAGGATGCGGACGATGGCGAATTCGCGCTCCATGGCGGAAACGCCCATGGCCAGTTCGGCGGTGGTCGCCCGGCGCCGCGCGCCCTCCTCCACGTCCCGACACAGCTGCGCCAGGGGCGCGGCGCCCATGTTGCCGGCGCTACCCTTGAAGCTGTGCGCCAGCTGGCGGACCTGTTCGGCATCGCCACCGATCACGCTGCGCTTGAGTTCGGCGATGCGTTCTTCGCAATCGAGCAGAAAGGTTTCGATGAGATCGACGTACTCCTCCTCCATGCAGTCGCGCAGGGCGGCGAGCGTTTCCGGATCGAGATGGGAGGAAAACATCGGCATTCTCACTGACAAGAAAAGGAACGAAGGCGGGGCCCGGCCTAGATATAGGTCGAGCGCGCCCGCTGGGCGTATTCGTCCATCTGTTTCTGTTCGCGCTTGTCCTCGACCTGGCGCTGCTCCTGGCGATAGCGCTCGACCAGTTTGCGCAGGCCTTCGAGGCGGGCATAGCGCTCCTGCCACTGGGTACGCGCCTTGACCACCACGTCGCGGTGCCACTGGGCGTTGCGCTCCTGCTGGCCGATCGCCTCTTCCAGCTGGCTGAGAAAGCGCTGATAGCCGATCAGCCACTGCCCGGTGACACCACGGCTGCCATTGACCACCAGGCGCTGCTGGTAATCCTCGCGATAGCGCTGCAATTCACCCAGCTTGAACTCGGCCTGGGCCAGTTGCTGCTGGCATTGCCCCAGGCGCTGGGCGGCGTCGCGCTCGTCGCGCTCGCTCATCTCCACCACCGGACCCAGACGCTCGGCTCTGCCTTTCATGATCTATCAGCCTCCCAATACGGCTTGGAGATTGGCGGAACTCTGCTCCAGCGATTCGCTTTCGCGCAGGCCCTGGCGCAGGAACTGCTGCATGGGCGCATAGCGGGCGATCGCCAGATCGGTTTCAGCATTCCCGCCGGGCACATAGGCACCGACGCTGAGCAGGTCCTTGGCCTGCTGATAGAGCGACCAGAGCTGCTTGACGCGCTGGGCGTTGCGCAGATGCTCCGGGCTGACCACCTGGGGCATGACCCGGCTGATGGACGCCTCGATGTCGATCGCCGGATAGTGCCCTTCCTCGGCCAGCCGCCGCGACAGCACGAAGTGACCATCCAGCACGCCACGCGCCGAGTCGGCGATGGGATCCTGCTGGTCGTCGCCTTCCGAGAGCACAGTATAAAACGCCGTGATCGAACCCCCACCTTTTTCTGCGTTGCCGGCCCGTTCCACCAGGCGCGGCAGCTTGGCGAACACCGACGGCGGGTAGCCCTTGGTCGCCGGCGGCTCGCCGATGGCCAGGGCGATCTCCCGCTGCGCCTGGGCATAGCGGGTCAGGGAATCCATCAGCAGGAGCACGTTCTTGCCCTTGTCGCGAAAGTATTCGGCGATGCGGGTGCAGTACATGGCCGCGCGCAGGCGCAGCAGGGGCGCATCGTCCGCCGGCGAGGCCACGACCACCGCCCGCTTGATGCCCTCCTCGCCCAAGATGTGCTCGATGAATTCCTTCACCTCGCGGCCCCGCTCGCCGATCAGCCCGACCACGATGATCTCGGCCTTGGTCAGCCGAGTCATCATGCCGAGCAGCACGCTCTTGCCCACGCCGGTACCGGCGAACAGGCCGAGACGCTGACCGCGGCCTACCGTCAACAAACCGTTGATGCTGCGGATGCCGACGTCCAGGGGCTCGCTGATGGGCTCGCGCTTGAGCGGATTGATGGTGGGGCCATCCATCGGCACCCAGTCTTCGGCGCGCATGCGGCCCTTGCCGTCCAGGGCATTGCCCAGGCCATCCAGCACCCGCCCCAGCATCGACATGCCCATCGGCAGGCGGCCGGTATCCGGCACCGGCACCACCCGGGCGCCGGGCGCGATGCCGGCCAGGCTGCCCACCGGCATGAGAAAGGTCTTGTTGCCGTTGAAGCCCATCACCTCGGCCTCGACTTCCACCGGCTGATAGCCCCCGCCATTGATCAGCCGGCAGCGACTGCCGACGGCGGCGCGCAGGCCTTCGGCCTCCAGGGTCAGACCGACCATGCGCAGCAGGCGGCCTTCGATCACCGGCTGCTGCTCCACCCGGATGGCTTCATCGTAGCCGCTGAGGCGGCGTTCGAAACTCAGACGCTCAAGACGCATGGGAGGCATCCTCGATGTCGATGTGCAGATCGGCTTCCTGGGGCTGGGTCGCCTGGTGGCGCTGCTGTTCGGCCAGCTGGGTCAGCGCCTGGGTCAGACGGGTCTCGATGCTGGCGTCGATGACGCTGCTCTCGGTCTCGATCCGGCAACCGCCAGGCATCAGGGTCTCGTCCTCGAGGATGCGCCATTTTTCTTCGTGGCGGTCACGCAAGGCCTTCATCAGCTCGAAGTCCTGGGGGCTGACCTGGATGCGGATGTTCTCGGCACCCATGGGCAGCAGCTTCAGCGCCGTGCGCACCACCTGAACCAACTGACTGGAGTCTAGCGTGAGTTCGCGCTGGATGACTTCGCGGGTGATATGCCGGACCAGCTGCACCATGCCGGCCTCCAGGGCCTGGTCCTGCTCGCCGATGGGATCGAGCAGATGGCTCATCAGGGTTTCCAGGCTGGCGAGGCGAGCGGTCAGCGCCGCCTCGGCTTCCTGGCGCGCCTTGAGCTGGCCGGCATGGTAGCCGTCGCGCTCGCCGGTGCCGAAGCCCTCGTTGTAGGCCTCCTGGCGGATCGCCTCCAGCTCTTCGAGGGTGATCGGCTGGACCTCTTCGACCGGGACCTCTTCGATCTGGGGCTCCGGCTGGGGCTCGGGCTCGGCTGCCGCGGGCACAGGGATTTCTGCAGGCGCATCGAAGCTGTCGAAGGCTGGCAGTCGCCAGACGTCGAAGGCTTCCAGATCCCGCGCCCTGATCAGTTCGCTCGCCGCTTCTTTGCTCATTACCTGTCCGTCAGAAAACCGCTACTGACCAGACCTTAGCAAAGCACAGGCCAATCCCGGCAAGCCGTCAGACCATTTCCTCGCCACCCTTGCCGCCGAGGACGATCTCGCCGGCGTCGGCCATGCGGCGGGCCACGGCGAGCACCTCTTTCTGCGCCCCCTCCACCTCGGACAGTCGCACCGGCCCCTTGGCTTCCAGGTCGTCGCGCAGCAGCTCGGCCGCGCGCTTGGACATATTGCGGAAGAATTTCTCCTTGATGCCATCGTCGGCGCCCTTGAGCGCCAGCACCAGCACATCCGAGGACACCTCGCGCAGGAGCGCCTGGATGCCGCGATCGTCGACATCGGACAGGTTGTCGAAGACGAACATCAGGTCCTCGATCTGCCCCGATAGATCCTGATCCGCGTCGCGGATCGCGTCCATCAGCGGGCCTTCGACCGAGCTGTCCAGGTAGTTCATGATGTCGGCGGCACGTTTGACGCCGCCCAGGGCGGTACGGGTGGTGCTGGCGCTGCCGGAGAACTGCTTCTCGAGGATCAGGTTCAGCTCCTTGAGCGCCGCCGGCTGCACGGTGTTCAGCGAGGAGACGCGCAGGACGATGTCCAGGCGCACCTTGTGATCGAAGTGGCCAAGGACTTCGGCCGCCTGGTCGGGATCCAGGTAGGCCACCACGATGGCCTGGATCTGCGGGTGCTCGTAGCGAATCACGTCCGCCACCGCCCGCGGCTCCATCCACTTCAGGCTGTCCAGACCGCTGGTGTTGCCACCCAGCAGGATGCGGTCGATCAGGCCGCTGGCCTTGTCCTCGCCCAGGGCCTGGGTGAGCATCTTGCGGATGTAGCCGTCGGCGCCCACGCCCAGACTGGTCTGGTCGCCCACCACCTCGATGAAGTCGCCCAGCACCCGCTCGACCTGCTCGCGGTTGACGTTGCGCATCTGGGCCATGGCGGTACCGACCTTCTGTACCTCCTTGGGTCCCATGTGGCGCAGGATCTGCGCGGCATCGGCTTCACCCAGCGACAGGAGGAAGATCGCGGCCTTCTCTACCTTGGAAAGTTGCGCTTCATTCGTCGCCATTGATCCAATCCTTCACTACCTGGGCGACACGGCCCGGATCATCGTTGACCAACTGCTTGATGGCGGTCAGTTGAGCGTCATAGCCCTCGCTCGGGCTCGGCAGCAACAGTGGTGCCGGACCGGCCAGACTCACCTTGTCGTCGGCCAGATCGTCCGACAGGCCATCCAGACCACCGGCACCCAGGGCACCGGCACCACCGGCAGCGGCCAGGGCAGCGGCGTCCTTGGTGTTGCCACCGGACAGATTCTTCAGCACCGGACGCAGCACCCCAAAGACTAGCACCAGGATGAAGAGGACGCCGAGGGCCTGCTTGACCACGCCCCAGAACCAGGGCTGCTGGTAGAAGGGAATGCTCTCGATCTCTTCCTGCTGCACCGGGGCAAAGGGCGCGTTGATCACGCTCACGCTGTCGCCACGGCTGGCGTCGAAGCCCACGGCATCCTGCACCAGACGGGTGAAGCGAGCCAGGTCTTCGGGGGTCCAGGGCTGGTGGCTGACCTTGCCGGCCGCATCGACCTTGACCTGATCGTCCAGCACCACGGCGACGGAAAGTCGACGCAGACGGCCCTGCTGCTGACGGGTATAGCTGATGCTGCGGTCCAGCTCGTAGTTACGGGTGTTCTGCTCACGCTTGTCGGTCGGGTACGGCAGGGTTGCCGGCAGGCTGGTCTTGCTGTCGTAGATGTACTGGTCGTTGGCGTCACGCAGCGGCTGGCCGGGAGCGATGTAGTTGGCGCCGCCACCCTGGGCACCGGCCTTCTCCGGGGTCGAAGACGGACCGGGCGGCTGGTTGGACAGGGCACCGGGCACGCCCTGGGCGCCGCCGCCGGACGTCTGGCGCTGCTCGCTGTTCTGCTGCTCGCTGCGCAGTGCCGGTTGATCGGGATTGAATTGCTCGGCAGTCGATTCCACGGCGTTGAAATCCACATCCGCGGCCACTTCGGCCTTGAAACGACCGTTGCCCACCACCGGCTGCATGATGTTCTGCACACGCTGGGTCAGGGAGCTTTCCATCTTGTGGGTGTAGTCCAGTTGCTTACCGGCGATCGACAGCTCGGACAGGTTCTGCTGGTCGGACAGCAGCTGCCCCTTCTGGTCGACGATGGTGACCTGGGACTTGTCCAGTTCCGGCACGCTGGTGGCGACCAGGTTGATGATGGCCATGACCTGACCGGCATCCAGGGTACGGCCGGGATACATCTCGACCAGTACCGAGGCGCTCGGCTTGCGCTCGTCACGGACGAACACCGAACTCTTCGGGATCGCCAGGTGCACCCGGGCGCCCTTGATGCCGTTGAGGCTGGAGATGGTCCGGGCCAGTTCGCCTTCCAGGCTGCGCCGATAGTTGGCCGCCTCCATGAACTGGCTGGTGCCCAGCGGCTGCTCCTTGTCCAGCAGCTCGAAGCCAACATTGCCATCGGAGGGGGTGATGCCGGCTGCGGCCATCTTCATGCGCGCCCGGCCGAGGTCGTCGGACTTGACCAGCAGGGCGCCGGAATTCGGATCGACCTTGTAGCCGATGTCGGCCGCGCCCAGGGCCTGCAGCACCTGATTGGCGTCGAGACCATTCATGCTGGTGTACAGCGGCCGATAGTCCGGCTGCTGGGTCCAGAGCACCACGGCAAAGCCCAGGGCGACGCTGGCGGCCAGGCCGATCAGCAGCCCCATCTGCCGCAGCAGCGGCATGTCGGACAGGTTGTCGAGAAAGCTGAGCCCCAGCAGCGACTTCTTGGGCTTGTCTTCAGCCTCGGGCTTGGTCGTCGGGACGGGTGCGTTGGTGAGAGCTTCAGCCATTTTCTAGACCGTCCTCAAATCGACATTTGCATGATGTCTTGGTACGCCTGAACAAACTTGTTGCGTACCTGGGTCAAGGCCTGCACGGAGACGCTGGCCTTCTGCGAAGCGATCATGACTTGAGTGAGGTCGACGCCGCCCTGCCCCAGCTCGAAGGCCTTGGCCATCTCGCCAGCGGTCTGCTGGGTCTCATTGACGGAGCCCACGGCCTTGCTGAGCATGTCGGCGAAGCTCGGACCCTGGACCTGCTCCGCGCCGGCAGCCGGAGCTACCACGGCTTTCGACCGGGCCATGGCTTCGGTCTGCATGGAACGCATTTCCAGCATCAACCGATTGAACTCGACACCTTGAACCATTTGCTCTGCTCCTCTGGCACGGGAAATTGACGCCGTACCCACTCGTGTCAGAGATAGAGCAATGCTTGTGCCAGATCCTAAAAATCCAGCCAAAACAATGGTTTGGGAAAAAGGTGCAAAGAGACGGTTAAAGTTTGCCGAAAATCAGTCGACGCTGAGCAGTTCGCGGTTGCGCTGCAGCAGGGCCTTGCCGATGCCCTTCACCTCGAGCAGCTCGTCCACCGAGGCAAAGGCGCCATGGGCTTGGCGATGGTCGACGATCGCCTGTGCCTTGACGGCCCCTATTCCCCGCAGCCGTTGCAGCGCGGTGACGTCGGCGACATTGATGTTCAGGGGTGCCAGGCTGGCATTCGCGGCAGGTTTGGGTGCAGCACCCGTGCCAGGCTCACAGGCATTGGCCCAGGGACCGAACAGGGCCAGCAACATCACTATCCAGACGAATCTCATAGAGGAACCTCCCTGTTCCGCTGTTTGATCCGGAGAGCTTAACGCAAAGGATCAGACGGTCAACTCACCAGAGACCCTGCTTGGGCACGCTCGGTCTGGAGCGCCAGCAGGGTCTGGCGAACGCCCTGGCGCCAGTCGCTCGGCGGGATGCCGAAGTGCTGCTCCAGCGCGCTGGAATCCAGCATGGAATAGGCCGGGCGCTTGGCCAGGGTGGGAAATTCGGACGTGGCGATGCCGGTGATGAGCGGCGCCCGTTCCAGCATGCCCAGCTCCTCGCCGGCATCGATGATGTAGCGCGCGAAGTCGCACCAGCTCAGGCCGCTGTCGCCGCCGAAGTGATAGAGGCCATAGGCCGTCTGCTCAGGCCGGGCTTCGGCCTGGACGGCGATCTGCAACAGCGCATCGGCGATGTGGCCGGCGTAGGTCGGGCAACCCACCTGGTCGCTCACCACCCGCAGTTCGTCACGATCGGCAGCGAGCCGCAGCATGGTCTTGAGGAAGTTGTTGCAATGTTCGCTGAACACCCAGGCGGTTCTCAGCACCACCGAGCGCGGGCAGGCGGAGAGCACGCGGTTCTCCCCTTCCAGCTTGGTCATGCCGTAGACCCCGGACGGACTGACCGGATCCTCGACCTGATAGGGTTCGGTGGCGGTACCGTCGAACACATAGTCGGTGGACAGGTGCAGCAGGGCGATGCCGGCGGCGCCGCAGGCCTGGGCAAGCACCGCAGGACCTTCGATATTGCCGCGGGCGGCGATCTCGGGTTCCTGCTCGGCCTTGTCGACCGCCGTATAGGCGGCCGCATTGATCACGACGTCCGGAGCGAACCGCTCGAGATGGCTGGTTACCGAGCCTTCGTCAGCGATATCCAGAGTGGCACGTCCATGGGCCTCCCATGCCAGTTCTGAACGCTGAAGACGATCGGTCAGACAGCGTCCGACCTGACCGTTAGCTCCGGTAACCAGTATCTTCATCTATACAGCTCCGCCAATCGAAGGCCTTGTGCATCTTTGGCGGACAGGATGGGATCCGTTACCCGCCAGTCGATATTCAGATCCGGATCATTCCAGATCAAAGACCCTTCATCAGAGGGATCGTAATAATCTGTGCACTTGTATTCAAAATCAGCGGTTTCCGACAGCACCACGAAGCCGTGGGCCAGGCCCGGCGGTATCCAGAGCTGGCGCTTGTTGTCTTCCGAGAGGATCTCGGCGACCACGTTGCCGAAGGTGGGCGAACCGCGACGGATGTCGACGGCCACGTCCAGCACCTCGCCGCGCACCACGCGCACCAGCTTGCCTTGCGGCTTGCTGCGCTGGAAATGCAGGCCACGCAGCACGTTCCGGGCGGAGCGCGAATGGTTGTCCTGCACGAACGGCAGGGTGATCCCCGCCTGCTGGGCATAGCGCTCCGCCTGGAAGGACTCCAGGAAGAAGCCGCGGTCGTCACCGAAGACCTTGGGTTCGATCAGCTTGACGTCCGGGATCGCGGTGTCGAAGACCTGCATCAGTCCTGCTCCTTGCACAGCCGCGCCAGGTACTGGCCGTAACCGGTCTTGCTCAGGGCTTCGGCCTGCATGGCCATCTGCTCGCAGGTGATCCAGCCCTTCTGGAAGGCGATCTCTTCGAGGCAGGCGACCTTCAGACCCTGACGCTTCTCGATGGTCTGGACGAAGTGGCCGGCTTCCAGCAGGGCGTCGTGGGTACCGGTGTCCAGCCAGGCGAAACCGCGGCCCAGCAGGGAAACGTTCAGCGAGCCACGGCGCAGGTACTCGTTGTTGACGTCGGTGATTTCCAGCTCGCCCCGGGGCGACGGCTTGATGTTGGCGGCGATGTCCAGCACGTCGTTGTCGTAGAAATACAGACCGGTGACGGCATAGTTGGACTTCGGCTTCTTGGGCTTTTCTTCGATGCTCAGGGCCTTGCCCTGCTCGTCGAACTCGACCACACCGAAACGCTCGGGGTCGGCGACGTAGTAGCCGAAGACGGTGGCGCCCTTGTCCACGCTGGCAGCCTTGAGCAGCGTCTCGCTGAAGTGCTGACCGTAGAAGATGTTGTCGCCGAGGACCAGGCAGACGTTGTCATCGCCGACGAATTCGCGACCGATGATGAAGGCCTGGGCCAGGCCGTCCGGGCTCGGCTGCTCGGCGTAGCTCAGCTGCATGCCGAAGTGGCTGCCGTCGCCGAGCATGCGCTGGAAGCCGGGCAGGTCGGCCGGCGTCGAGATGATCAGGACTTCCTGGATACCGGCCAGCATCAGCACGGACAGCGGATAGTAGATCATGGGCTTGTCGTAGATCGGCAGCGACTGCTTGGACACGCCCAGGGTAATGGGGTGCAAACGGGTACCGGAGCCACCGGCCAGCAGAATTCCCTTGTATTTGCTCATGGCAATCGTCCTCTGAAAATTGACTGTTGCTGTCGGTCGAACACGCCCGCGGGCGTGTCCGCGATAGGATCGTTAAACGGCTTCGCCGAGACGCTCGAGGCGGTAGGCGCCGGACAGTACCCGCTGCCACCACTCACGATTGTTCAGGTACCAGGTTACGGTCTTGCGCATGCCGGTCTCAAAGGTCTCCGCCGGCGTCCAGCCAAGCTCGCGGCCGATCTTGCTGGCGTCGATCGCGTATCTCATGTCGTGACCCGGACGATCCTTGACGAAGGTGATCAGGTCGCGATAGCGCTCGACACCCTCGGGCTTCTGCGGAGCCAGTTCTTCGAGCAGGTCACAGATGGTCTCGACGACCTGCAGGTTGCGCTTCTCGTTGTGGCCACCGATGTTGTAGGTCTCGCCGACCTCGCCCTGGGTCACCACGGTATAGAGGGCGCGGGCATGATCTTCGACGAACAGCCAGTCACGCACCTGGGAGCCGTCGCCATAGATCGGCAGCGGCTTGCCATGGATGGCATTGAGAATGACGTGGGGGATCAGCTTCTCGGGGAAGTGATAGGGGCCATAGTTGTTCGAGCAGTTGGTCACCAGTACCGGCAGCCCGTAGGTCCGACCCCAGGCACGTACCAGATGGTCGCTGCCGGCCTTGCTAGCCGAATAGGGCGAGCTCGGGGAATAGGGCGTGGTCTCGGTGAAGAGGTCGTCGGTACCGTGCAGGTCGCCGTAGACCTCGTCGGTGGAGATGTGGTGGAAACGGAAGGCTGCCTTGGCCTCCGGCGCCAGGTCGTTCCAGTACGCACGGGTCACCTCGAGGATGACGCCGGTGCCGACCACGTTGGTCTGGATGAAGGCGGCAGGGCCCTCGATGGAGCGGTCCACGTGAGACTCGGCAGCCAGGTGCATGACCACGTCGGGCTGGAAGGACGCGAAGACCTGCTGCAGGGCGGCGAAGTCGCAGATGTCCACCTGGTGGAATTCATAGCGGTCGGAGTCGGCGACTTCGGCCAGGGAATCCACGTTACCGGCGTACGTCAGCTTGTCGACGTTGGCAACCTTGCATTGGGTCTCGTTGATAAGAAAACGTACCACGGCGGAACCAATGAAACCCGCGCCACCTGTTACCAGTACCTTCATCCTGAATCCTGCCTATATCGATTTGTACATCATCGCGCCCGGCGCTGCGGACGAGACATCGGAGGACGGCGCAGCCATCCCTGGCTTGGGTCACAGCCACGGCTATGTACCCAAAGACCTGAGTTAAACAGTGGCAGGAAAAGAAAGTTCAGCCTAGCGCTGGGCGGCTGCCGCTTCTGTGCTCGGCTTCAAATCCAGGCTGAAAGAAAGCGTGGACGGGATCACTCGATGGATCTCTTGCCGTGCAGCCAGTCGACGATGTCGCCCTCTGGCGAATAGCCGGCGACGGTGTCGCGCAACAGTTGCCGGACGCGGAGATAATCACCCGCATCGATCGCGCGACTCAGCTCGACGAGGGCTGCCCGGAAGGCATCCCAGGCCAGGAAGTCTTCGCTGGCACGCATGATCTTCGGATGGGAAGTCGGACTCACGTCGTCACCGATGAGCAACTCTTCATAGAGTTTTTCACCGGGTCGCAGCCCGGTGAACTCGATGGCGACATCGCCATGGGGATTGGCCGGCGAGCGGACGCTCAGGCCCGATAGCTTGATCATCTGCTCGGCCAGTTCGACGATGCGTACCGGCTCGCCCATGTCGAGCACGAAGACGTCTCCGCCTTCGCCCATGGCGCCCGCCTGGATGACCAGTTGGGCGGCCTCGGTGATGGTCATGAAGAAACGCGTGATCTTGGGATGGGTGACGGTGACCGGCCCACCCTTGCGGATCTGGGTCCTGAACAACGGGATGACCGAACCGGACGAGCCCAGCACGTTGCCGAATCTCACCATGGTGAAGCGGGTGCGATTGACCTGATGGATACCATCCGTTTGCCCGTGCAGCACGGGCGCCGCCTCGCGACTCAGGGCCTGCAGGATCATCTCGGCCAGGCGTTTGGTACTGCCCATGATGTTGGTGGGCCGTACCGCCTTGTCGGTGGAGATCAGCACGAAACTGGTCACGCCAGCCTGGATGGCCGCCTGGGCGGCATTGAGGGTGCCCAAAACGTTGTTGCCGAAACCCTCGGCAATGTTGTGCTCGACCATGGGCACGTGCTTGTAGGCTGCCGCATGGTAGAGGGTGGCCACCTTCCAGTGCCGCATCACCTGCAGGAGCAACGGCGCGTTGCGAATGGAGCCCAGCACCGGCACCAGGGTGACCGGCAGGGCTTCGCGCTGGATATAGGTCTCCAGCTCACGGTGGATGCTGTAGAGGTTGAATTCGGCGTGGTCGAGCAGGATCAGGGTGCGCGGTTTCTGGCCAATGATCTGCCGGCACAGCTCGGAGCCGATGGACCCCCCTGCCCCGGTCACCATCACCACCTGGGCGGTGATGCAACGGGCGAACAGCTCGGGCCGGGGCGTCACCGGATCCCGTCCCAGCAGATCGGCGATATCGACCTCCTGGAGGTCGTCCACCTGTACCTTGCCGCAGGCCAGGTCGCTGATCCGCGGCACGGTTCTGACGTGCAGCGGATAGGGTTCCAGCAGACCGAGAACCTCACGCCGCCGTGCACGAGTAGCGGACGGGATCGCCAGAAGGATCTCCTCGGCGCCCGTTTCATCGATCATCTGCTGGATGTGTTTGGGGGTGTAGACCTTGAGACCGGCAATGATGCGATTGGCGATGCTCTTGTCATCGTCGATGAAGGCCACCGGACGCATGGCCCGGCCCATGCGCAGCGCCGCGACCAGCTGATTGCCCGCCGAGCCGGCGCCGTAGATGGCTACCCGTGGCAGTTCGTCCGGCTGTTTGATGAAGGGCACGGTAATGGCGCGATACCAGTCGCCCAGGAAATACTGGCGCAGCGCGAGACGCAGGCCGCCGATCAGGATCAGGCTGACGATCCAGTAGTTAAAGATCATCGAACGCGGAACGATCTCCGGCAGGTCGCGATACCAGTAGATGACTACCGACAGCAGCAGCGTCGACAGCGTCACCGCCTTGGCGATGGCGATCAGGGCGTCGTTGCCCAGGTAGCGCATGACCGCGCGGTACATCCCGAAGCGGATGAACAGGGGAATGGCGATGGCCGGCGCAGTGATGAACAGCCAGGCGTGCCCGCTGAAGGGCTCGATCATCTGCACGGAACCCAGGCGCAGATAGAAGGCCAACCAGAGCGAGAGCCAGATCAGCAACAGGTCGACCGCGACCTGGATGACTCTCTTGGTACGCCGGTTCAGCTTGACCAGATGGTCACGCAACATGTCAGTGTCCCTAATCCCTGAATCCGGTGGACTGCGCAGCCATGGCTACCTCATCGGTCCCAGCATGGTATCGAAGGGCCAGGCAAAGCAAAGGCCCATAGGCAAGCAAGAGCCCCAGTATGGCACTTAAAAGCCCCAGCCCCACCAGCAAAGCGATAGGCAGCAACCAGAACAGGTTGATGGCGAGTACCGTCAGGGTCACCGGGCGGTGGGCGCCATGCTGACGGGAGGCCCACTGATAGGCGTGGGTGCGATGAGCCTCGTAGGGCTTCTTGCCCCGGCTCAGCCGCCGCAACAGGGTCCAGGTCGCATCGACCACGAAGACGCCGAGCAGGATCAGCCAAGCCCAGAACAGCGACAGCTCCACCAGTGCCGCCTGCAACGACAGCATGCCGAGAATCAGACCGAGAAAGCCACTGCCGACATCACCCATGAAGATGCGCGCTGGCGGAAAATTCCAGCATAGGAAGCCACCCACGGCCGCCGCCAGGAGCAGGGGTGCGCCCAGCAAGGCGCCCTGGCCGGTCACGGCATAGATCAGCGCCATGCCCAGACAGACGACGAGCGCCTCGACGCCGGCGATACCATCGATACCGTCCATGAAGTTGTAGAGATTCAGCAGCCAGACCAGATAAAGGACGCCAAGGGTCATCACCAGCCAGCCGGGCAGCCCCAGAACAGCGGACAGCTGCGCAGGAAGCGCGCCATAGCCGCCCAGCCACAGCAGGGCAGCGAGCGCCGCCAGGAAGTGCCCCAGCAGACGCCAGCCGGCGCCCACGTGCCGATGATCGTCGACAAAGCCGAGCACTGCCACCAGCAGCCCCGCGCCTATCAGGACGCCGCAGGAAGCCGGATCAAGCTGCCCCAGCAGTCGCAGCACCACACAGCCGAGCACGAACACCACGACGATCGCCAGGCCGCCGCCTCGAGGCGTCGCCACCTGGTGCGAACTGCGCGCGTTGGGTTCGTCGAGCAGGCCTCCGGACAGGGCATAGCGGCGCAGCGCCGCCGTGCCGAGCCAGCTGCAGCCGCCAGCCAGGAGCAACAGGAGCAGCATCATTTCCAACCCGCCGCACCGGCCCGTTGCGCGCCCAGCGCACGCAAGGCGGCCCGCGCCGACAGCGGGGGCTGCCAGCCCAGCAAGGTCTTGGTGGGCTGGATGTCGACCTGCAGCGACCCACAGAGACGTTGCGCCACCTCACCCCGCCCCAGCAATCTGGCGCCCCATTCGAGCCAGGCGGACGGAACGGCGATCAGCCGGGGTCTCTGACCCAGGCCTTCGGCCAGCGATTCGAGCAGCTCGGCGGTTGAGAGATCTTCATCGTCGCTGACCAGCAGGATGGCCCCGGCCGCCTTGGGCGCCGCGATGCACAGGATCAACAGATCGAGCAGATTCTCCAGCGCGAGCAGACTGCGCCTGTTGTGCCGAACGCCCCCCAGGGGCAGCGGTACGCCCCGCGCCAGGGTGTCCAGCAGACGGGCCACATTGGCCTTTACCCCAGGCCCGTAGATCAGTGGTGGACGCACGATGACCACTTCCAACCCGGTCTCGGCCATCAGCGCCAGCAGCTGCTGTTCGGCAGCGGCCTTGGAACGCGCGTAGGCATCGGTGGGTGCGGGAGGATCGTCAGCGCGAAAGGGCTTGCCGGGAAGGGTCCAGTCACCATTGACCTTGATGCTGCTGACAAAGATGAAGCGACGGACGCCGGCAGCCTGGGCATCCCGGGCCAGCTTGAGGGTTGCCGCCCGATTCACCTCATCGTAGCGAGCCTCGCTGACCACGCCTGGCTGCTCGCCCAGCTGATGGACCCGGGCGGCGAGATGGATGACGGCATCCACCCCTGCCAGGGGCGCGGACCAGTCGGTATCGGCGGACAACTCACGGATCACCGGAATCACCTCGCTCGCGATCGAGGCAGCTGCCGGCTGGCGCTGCGCGGCGACCACCGGATACCCCTTGGCCTGTAGCTGCCGAACCAGGGCTGCGCCGACGAAGCCCCCCGCCCCAGTCACCAGAATCTTGCGTTCCATCAATGCGTTGCGCCGTGCCAGTCAGCCAGGAAAGGGCGCTTATGGTAAGACATTGCCCCGCGAGGGCCTAGCCACGCAGAACGCAGGCATAAAAAAGCCCGCCGAACCTGAGCTCGGCGGGCCGAAAAACTTGAGAACCTTAGAAGGTCTTGGCGGAAGCCTGGACTTCGACGGCCTGGAAGCGAGCGGTCGGCTGGCCAACGTAGTGGCGCGAGAAGCTCTCGACGCGCTGAACGGGCTGCAGGAACAGGGCAACCATCCAGCTACCGGCCAGAGCGGCTACAGCGAGGAAGGGATGACCGAGGTGCATGCTGGTGAAGCAGGCGGCGATACCGATCCAGATGAAAAGATAGTGGCGCATGACAACTTCCTCACTCGGCGTGGACTACGAGGTCACCCAAGACCTTATGTGAAGGAAGTCTCATACAAAAATCGGAACCCGTCTACAAAAATATCAAAACGGCTTGACTTTTTTTGTAAACGTCAAAATACCGATACCGGCCTTATGAATAACGCTTTTTTGACGGCTCCGAGCTAGCCAAAAAAACAAGGAAAATCAAACTCTTGTCGGGCAGACAGAGAAAAGACCGGCAGTGGGCGACGGCTTTATGGCTCCAGCTCGTTGACCCTGTCCCGCAGCTCCTTGCCTGGCTTGAAGTGCGGAACGAACTTGCCGTCCAGCAGCACCGACTCGCCGGTCTTGGGATTGCGCCCCGTACGAGGTTCGCGATAGTGCAGCGAAAAGCTGCCGAAGCCGCGGATCTCGATACGGTCTCCAGTGGAAAGTGCCTGGGCCATCTGCTCCAGCATGGTCTTGATCGCCAGTTCGACATCCCTGGACGACAACTGCCCCTGATAGGAAACGATGCGCTCGATCAACTCCGACTTGGTCATGGATTTTTTCCTTCGTTATCAAGCGGCTAGATCACCTCCAAGGACTTTTAGCACGCCGACGGATTTTTGAAAAGTCAAGCGGACGACTTTGGTCCCGGCAACTTTTTACGGGTCATGACCACCCTGCCCACTTTTCGCCAGCCAAAAAAAAGCGACCCCGAAGGGTCGCCTTTTATTCAAGCTCGAACTTAGTTCTGGCTTTCCATCTGCGCCTTGATCAGGTCGCCGATGGTGGTGGGGCCAGCAGCAGGCTCTTGCTTGCTACGCAGGGAGCTCATGGCCTCCTTCTCGTCGTCGACGTCCTTGGACTTGACGGAGAGGCTGATCACGCGGCTCTTGCGATCGATGCTGATGATCTTGGCTTCGACTTCGTCGCCTTCCTTCAGCACGTTACGGGCGTCTTCGACGCGGTCACGGCTGATTTCGGACGCCTTCAGGACGCCTTCGATCTCGTTGGCCAGGGTGATGACAGCGCCCTTGGCATCGACTTCCTTGACGGTACCGCGCACGATAGTGCCTTTCTCGTTCAGGGAGGCGTAGTTGGAGAACGGATCGTCTTCCAGCTGCTTGATACCCAGGGAGATGCGCTCGCGCTCCGGGTCAACGGACAGGATCACGGTGTCCAGCTCGTCACCCTTCTTGAAGCGACGCACGGCTTCTTCGCCGGTTTCGTTCCAGGAGATGTCGGACAGGTGTACCAGGCCGTCGATGCCGCCTTCCAGACCAATGAAGATACCGAAATCGGTGATCGACTTGATGGTGCCGGAGATGCGGTCGCCCTTGTTGAACTGACCCGAGAACTCTTCCCACGGGTTAGCGCGGCACTGCTTGATGCCCAGGGAGATACGACGACGCTCTTCGTCGATATCCAGGACCATGACTTCCACTTCGTCGCCGACCTGAACGACCTTGGACGGGTGGATGTTCTTGTTGGTCCAATCCATTTCGGACACGTGCACCAGGCCTTCCACGCCCTCTTCCAGCTCGGCGAAGCAGCCGTAGTCGGTGAGGTTGGTGACGCGCGCCTGAACGCGGGTGCCTTCCGGGTAACGGGCCTTGATGGCGACCCACGGATCTTCGCCCAGCTGCTTCAGACCCAGGGAGACGCGGTTGCGCTCGCGGTCGAATTTCAGCACCTTGACGTCGATCTCGTCACCGACGTTGACGATTTCCGACGGATGCTTGATGCGCTTCCAGGCCATGTCGGTGATGTGCAGCAGGCCGTCTACGCCGCCCAGGTCGACGAACGCACCGTAGTCGGTGAGGTTCTTGACGATACCCTTGACTTGCTGGCCTTCCTGCAGGGATTCCAGCAGGGCTTCACGCTCGGCGCTGTTCTCGGCTTCCAGGACGCTACGACGGGAAACGACAACGTTGTTGCGCTTCTGGTCCAGCTTGATGACCTTGAACTCGAGTTCCTTGCCTTCCAGGTGAGTGGTGTCACGCACCGGACGGACATCGACCAGGGAGCCCGGCAGGAACGCGCGGATGCCGCTAACGTCGACGGTGAAACCGCCCTTGACCTTGCCGTTGATGACACCCTTGACCACTTCGTCGGCGCTGAACGCGGCTTCCAGGACCAGCCAGGATTCGGCGCGCTTGGCCTTTTCGCGAGACACTTTGGTTTCGCCGAAACCGTCTTCGACGGCATCCAGGGCTACGTGGACTTCGTCACCCACGTTGATGGTCAGCTCGCCTTGTTCGTTGTAGAACTGCTCGAGCGGAACCAGGCCTTCGGATTTCAGGCCGGTATCGACCACAACCCAGTCGCCATCGATCGACACCACGGTGCCGACGATGATGGCGCCCGGCTGCATGTCGAGGGATTTCAGACTTTCTTCAAAGAGTTCTGCGAAGCTTTCGCTCATGTTCATACCTGTTGTATGGATACCCGATGTATCCGGCTACCGCATGACCAGCCCATGCGGGGTGAGTGGTTACCATCCGGCTGCCGGGATGCGACTGGTTCCCGGTAGCTTTCACCGACGACTCGGATGAGTCTCGGCCTTCATCCCGCCAGGTCGCGCTCGGCGGCCAGGGTCAGGATGCGTTCCAATACCTGTTGTATGGAGAGATGCGTGGAATCCAGCTCGACGGCATCGTCGGCCGGCTTGAGCGGAGCAACGCTACGCTGACTATCGCGGGCGTCCCGCTCACGGATCTCTTCCAGGAGGGCAGGCAAGCTAACATTTTCGCCCTTCTGCTTCAACTGAAGATAACGCCGCTGTGCTCTTTCCTCGGCACCGGCGGTCAGAAAGATCTTCAGCTCGGCGTCCGGAAACACCACGGTGCCCATGTCACGGCCATCGGCGACCAGACCGGGCGCCTCGCGGAACGCCTGCTGGCGCTGCAGCAGGGCATCGCGCACGGCGGGCAGGGTAGCGACCTGGGAGGCGCCGGCGCCGACTTCCTCGGTCCGGATGACGTCGGTGACGTCCTCCCCTTCGAGGATGATGCGCTGGCCGTGCTCATGCCCGGCAAGAAACTGGACGTCCAGGTGGGCCGCCAGCAACTTGAGCGACTCTTCGTTGGTGTAGTCCACGCCATGGTTGCGGGCGGCGAAGGCCAGCAAGCGGTAGAGGGCGCCGGAATCCAGCAGATTCCAGCCCAGCTGACGGGCGACCAGCGCCGCGAGGGTGCCCTTCCCCGAACCGCCAGGGCCATCGAGGGTGATGACGGGTGCGGTACTGCTCATGAGTGCCCCTCCGTAAGAGATTGATGGACGGCGACCTGAGCGCCGGCCTGGGTACGACTGGCGAGGATGCGCCCGAAATATTCGCGCGCGCCGCGGGCATGGGTCAGCACCTCCATGAGGAACTGACCATCGCCGGCCTGGATGGCGCCGCGCAGCTCGTCGAGATCGGCGCGATAGGTGTCCAGGGCCTGCAGCACGGCTTCACGATTGGCGATGAAGATGTCGTGCCACATGGTCGGATCGCTGCCGGCGATGCGGGTGAAGTCGCGGAAACCGCCAGCAGCGTAATGGAAGATCTCGCGGTTCTCGCTGCGCTTGGCCAGGGAATCCACCAGATTGAAGGCCAGCAGGTGCGGCAGGTGGCTGGT
>Ga0157369_10003230_pt1 | contig 19439 bp, 13 predicted proteins | sample C25metaG_FD_113461 | JGI IMG/M metagenome (GOLD analysis project Ga0157369, IMG submission 113461) | Corn rhizosphere microbial communities from Kellogg Biological Station, Michigan, USA - C2-5 metaG | ecosystem: Host-associated > Plants > Roots > Rhizosphere > Soil | place: USA: Michigan... | reverse complement strand
TGTGATGAAACCAACACCGCGACACCCTCTGCCGCCGCCCCCTCCAGACAACGCCAGATGTGATAACGAAACTCTGGATCCACACCCGCCGTGGGTTCATCCAGTATCACCAGGTCCGCGTTGGCGCAGAGCAGGGACAACGTAAAAAACCAACGCTTTTCCCCATAGCTGCAGAGTGAGGATTTTTTGTTCCAGATCTCGCAGTAACGCTCTGCGATGCCGGGGCTCCATTTTTCGATTTTGTCGAGTGCATGTTGTTGGGTGACCCTGGTGTCGGAGCAAAACAGCATGGTCATTTTGAAGATGTCGAACATGCGAAATACAGGGGGTGTGCTGATGATCTGTGACAGGTACAGCAGCTTGGAAAAGGCGCTGCTTATTTCACCACCCTCTCTTTTCTTCAGGCCGCACAGCACATCAAAAAAGGTGGTTTTGCCGGAGCCGTTTGGGCCAAGAAGACCTGATATGGAGCCGGCGGTGACTGTCAGAGAAGCCTTATGAAACACGATATGAGTTCCATACCTGACGTCAAGAGAGTCTACGAGAAGCCTTGCCATCAATAACGACCCCAAACAGGATTAATTAATAAATAACGACACATCACTAAAAACAAAAACACAAGTGAAATGACAACAACCCAGAAAACCAAACCGCATTCAACCACGCCGTCCAACATAATCTTATTCGCCAACCACATCGGGTTAAAAAAACCGACAATAGCTAAGGCGGGACTCACTGGACCCATACTGATGATCCCGAGAGCCAACATCGTAAGGGACAAAATTGAAAAGAGGGTACTCGCATTTTGAAAGCCTAATGGGACAAGCGTCAGCAACAGCGCGGGTATAGAAAAAAGAAGAAAGCAAACATAAAATCGCCCTACGATCACAAGATACTCCGCGACATAAAACTCCCCTGAAAAAACTAGAGTGAGCATATAAAATACGGAGCAATACAATATTGAAACAACTGAATATGCAGAAAACTGCCCAATCAAAAAACAACCTTCGTACGATCCGTGTAAACAAAAGACCGAAGAAAACCACTTTCCCTTCGACCAACTATGTAAAAGGCAAGCCCGAACAGTGCAACATTTGAGGAAACAAAGGCGTAAAACCATGAAGTCTTCGACAGGTAATCCACGGCCTCACTACTCAGTGGCGCACGCGCGTAGGTAAGCAAATAATAGGTAACCACTGGAGATACCACTGTCCAAAACAATGCAACAGGTTCTCTGAGTTGTTCTTTTATGAATAACGCCGCTAGCAAAGCCGGCCTCGATACGAAATAAAAGTCCATGATTGACCTCACGAAAACGGGACCATCATGCCTAGTCTAGAGCTGAGCATCGACGACTCAAGCTTCTGTGAATACTGAATTTACTTTTCTGTCGATGAAGGCTCTATTATGGAGTTATGGCAGGCCCCACCTACCCCATTATACCTGCCGCCCCACCACATCCTCCATTACCACCGCACCCGCCTTGAATGCCTGACGCACCTGCATTACCGGCGTACGGGTTGAAACTTTCTTCACTTTCGAAACTATAAACAAGCGCTCCGAACACTTCACTGTTCATCTCAAATCTCCAGCTTTGTGCATACATTGACTTTGAGCTGCCCTTCATCAAGCAATAAAACCAAATCTAGCCCAGCGTGAGAATATCGCAACAACAATAAAAATCTTATGCGGGAAATATAACTACTAGATTTAGGAAATTTCACTCACGAACTTCGGAAGATCAACCATTGCCAAAAATATCAGGCCCCTCACCAACCGTGCTTCAAAAAATCAATCCATGTAAATTTAACACCTTAGAAACTATCCAAATAATCGAAAAATCCAACCCCACCGCAGGTATATCTTGCAAAACGGAACTTATTCCTACAGACGTGAAAAAAAGAACCCGACAAACGGCACTGCATAATGCTAAAGACCTGCTCTCTGCGCGACGCTAACGCCGGCTTCGCTCATTCATGTAATGACTACAAAAGCAGCGTATTTACGATGCGAAGCGAGTCGCTCTTGATCTTGCTTTTGATCTGAGGCGCCCCGTCAAATCCGCCGCCGCCGCCCCAACTGCGGAATAGCCGCCTGAGGCACCTCCACCCGCTGCACCTGCGTCAACACACACCCCGCCAATTGCGCCACCGTCGGATGACTGAACAACGCCCGCGCATCCACCTCCACCCCCGCCTTGCGCATCCGCGCCACCAGGTTCACCGCCAACAACGAATGCCCGCCCAGTTCAAAGAAATGATCATGCCGCCCCACCCGTTCCAACTTCAGCACCTCAGCCCAGATCCCGGCCATCAAGCTCTCCACGGCTCCGACCGGCGCGGCATAGGCTCGGCTCACCACCGCCCCCAACCCCGGCTCCGGCAAGGCCTTGCGGTCGAGTTTGCCCGCTGGGTTGAGCGGTAATTCGTCGAGCTGCACAAACGCCGCCGGCACCATGTATTCCGGCAATTGCTCTAGCACATGGGCGCGCAACGCATCCGGGCTCGGCGCCTCGGCACGCACGGTGAAGTACGCCACCAGGCGTTCATCGCAAATCAACACCGCCACTTCACGCAACGCCGGATGCACCAGCAGCCGTGACTCGATCTCCCCCAGTTCCAGGCGCACACCGCGCAGTTTGACCTGGAAGTCGTTACGCCCGAGGAACTCCAGATTGCCGTCAGGCAGGTAACGCACCAGGTCGCCAGTGCGATACAGGCGATCTCCGGCCACGAACGGGCTGTCGATAAAACGCTCGGCGGTCATCTGCTGCAGCCCCAGGTAACCCCGCGCCACGCCGACCCCACCGATGTGCAACTGACCGCTCACGCCCATGGGCGCCGGCGCATCGTGCTCATCCAGCACATACAGGCGTGTGTTGTTGATCGCCCGCCCGATCGGCAACTGCAATGCCGGCACCGGCGCGCCGGGTTCCAGGGTCCAGGCGCTGCTGTCCACCGTGGCTTCGGTGGGGCCGTAGACGTTATGCAGGCGCACCTTGGGCAAGCGCGCCTGCACGCCACGAGCCAGGGCTTCGGTGAGTTCGCCACCGCCGCACAGCACATCAGTGAGGCTGGTACACAGCGCGGACTCTTCCAGCTCAAGGAACTGCTGCAACATCGCCGGCACGAACTTGATCACCGTGATCTTCTGCTCGCGAATCACCTGCGCCAGATAGGCCGGTTCGCGATGACCATCGGGCCGTGCCAACACCAGGCGCATGCCGTTGGAGAGCGGCCAGAACAGCTCCCACACCGAACCGTCGAAGCTGAACGGCGCCCGCTGCAACAGCGCGCCGCCCTCGGCATTGGGGCACAGCTGCGAGCCCCAGTGCATCAGGTTGCCGAGGCCACGGTGTTCGATCATCACGCCCTTGGGCGTACCGGTGGAGCCCGAGGTGTACATCACGTAGGCCAGGTTGGCCACGCTCAGCCCTGGCACCAGCGGGTTGCCGACAGGTGCCTGGCTCCAGGCGCAGTGGTCGAAGTCGATCACCGGGATCGACACGTCACCCGGCACGTCACGGGTAGCGGCGTGTACCAGCAGCGCCACCGGTTGGCTGTCGTGGAGCATGTAGGCCAGGCGCTCGCGCGGATAACCCGGGTCCAGCGGCACATAGGCGCCACCGGCCTTGAGGATGGCCAACAGGCCCACCACCAGCTCCAATCCACGCTCGACGCACAGCGCCACGCGGGCGTCCGGCTGCACACCGCGCTCACGCAGGTGGAAGGCCAGTTGGTTGGCGCGTTCGTTGAGTTCGCGGTAGGTCAGTTGCAACTCGCCGGCCTGCACGGCGATGGCATGGGGGATATGCCGTGCGTGGGCTTCGAACAGCGCCTGCACCGTGAAGGTGTCGGGGTAGTCGGTGTCGGTCGCGTTGAAGTCCACCAGCAGGGTTTTCAACTCGCCGGCGGGCAGTACCTGAACGTCGCGCAAAGGTGTCTGTGGCGCCTGGTCCAGCGTGTCCGCCAAGTTGATCAGTGTGGTTTCGAGGTAGTCGAGCAGCCGACCGGCGCCAATTTGCTGCGGCGCCTTGGCCTTGATCCGGAAACCGTTGGCCGTGTCGTCCACGGTCAGCATCAGCGGGTAGCTGAGGATGTCCTCACTGCTGAGCAAGGCAATGCCCGGCACCAGGGTCAGGTCACGCTCGGCGTCGGTGTGGCGGTAGTTGAGCAGGCTGTTGAACAATGGCGACGCACCGCTGCAACGCTGGGCCAGCGCCAGGGAGGCTTGTTCATGGGCAAGCAAGGCACTGAGGCGTGCGTGGGTATGCGTGAGGGCTTCGGTCACCGTGCGCCCGGCCAGGCGCACCCGCAGCGGCAGGGTGTTGATGAACATGCCCAGGGCGCGATCGGCACCCTCGCCCGCCTGCAAACGGCCGAGCAGCACGGTGCCGAAGACCACGTCATCGCGGCCGGCGATACGGCTGAGCACCTGGGCCCAGGCCAGGTGGAACAGACTGGCGGTGCTCACTCCCATACCACGCGCCTGGGCACGCAAACGTTGATTGAGGCTGTCACTCAAGCCACGTTCGGCTTCTTCGGTGTGCGCCCGATCCGCCTGGCGCTCCTGGAGACCGAAGGCCAGGGTCGGCTCGTCGACATCGCCCAACTGCTCGCGAAAGAACGCCTCGTGCGCCGCTTGACGTGCCGGCGAACGGGCTTGCACCACCACATTGCGATACGGCACCGACGCCGGTAGTTGCGCCTGTTGGCCGAGCAAGTGAGCGCGGATTTCCTGCATCAGGATGGTGGTCGAGGTGGCGTCATTGACCAGGTGATGGAAACGCAGCCGCGCAACCCAACGCGAGTGCTGCGGCTCTTCGGCATAGTCCAGGGCCATCAGCGGCGCCTGGCGCAAATCCAGCGGCGCAGGGTCCTCGCGCAACGGTTCAACACGCAATCGCGCCTGGCACCACACCACTTGCATCGGTTGCTCCAGGGCCTCCCATACCAGGCTGGTGCGCAGGATATCGTGGCGGTTGATCACTTGTTGCAGGGCCTGGGCAAACGCGTCCAACTGCTCGCGCTGCGCAAAGCTGAACAGCGCCTGCTGCTGATACGGATCGCGCTCATCGGTGATGTGGTGGTAGCGCAAACCTTCCTGCAACGGCGCCAGCGGGTAGATGTCCTGCACATTGGCCACGCCGCCGGGAATGCTCGCGACGATCAGATCAAAGCTGGCAGGGTCGAGTTCGGCCAGGTCGGGGGCGTCCACGTCGCTGAGCTCACTTGCCGCCGCCAGGGCCGCCAGGGTCGGCTGGCCGAACAGCACCTGCACATCGGCATGCAACCCGACCTGGCGCATGCGTTGCACCAATTGCACGGCCAGCAACGAATGCCCGCCCAGTTCGAAGAAGTGATCGTGGCGCCCAACCTGCTGCACCTGCAACAGCTCGGCCCAGATCTGCGCCAGTACGCTTTCCACGCCGAGGTGCGGCGCCTCATACAAACGGGTGACGAACGCCTCTTGGGTCGGTGCGGGCAACGCCTTGCGATCAAGCTTGCCGTTGGCGGTCAGGGGCAACGCGTCCAACTGCATGTAGGCAGCCGGCAGCATGTAGTCGGGCAGCGATGCTTGCAGGTGGGCGCGCAAGGCTTCTATCGACACGACTTCACGGGGCACGAACCAGGCCAGCAACTGCCCTTCGCGGGCTTGCACCACGGCGTCCTGAATATGCGGATGCGTGGCCAGGGCCGTTTCGATTTCGCCCAACTCAATGCGCACGCCACGGATTTTCACCTGGTCGTCATTGCGCCCCAGGTACTCAAGGTTGCCGTCCGGCAGCCAGCGCACCAGGTCGCCGGTGCGGTACATGCGCCCCTGGGTAAAGGGGTCGTCGAGGAATCGCTCGGCACTGAGCTCGGGACGCTTGAGGTAACCCCGCGCGATGCCCTTGCCGCCCACGTACAGTTCCCCTGCCACCCCGATGGGCAGCGGCCGTTGCTGCGCGTCCAGCACATACACCCTGGCATTAGCGACAGGCGCGCCGATATGCAATGGCCGGCCGACGGCCATGGGGCCGGAGGTGGCGACCACCGTGGCTTCGGTAGGGCCGTAGTTGTTGATCACGGCGAAGGACTGCGCCTGGGTGAAAGAACGCAGGCGGTCGCCGCCGATCAGCAGGGTGCGCAGGGTCGGGTGGTGCAGGCCCTGGCTGAAGGCGTATTCGGCCACGGGCGTCGGCAGGAAGCAGACGTCCAGCGGCTGTGCCCGCCACCAACCGAGCAGCGCGTCGATGTCTTCGGCGCCATCATGGGCCGGCGGCAGGTGCAGCGTGGCGCCCACGCACAACGCCGGCCAGACCTCCCAGGCCATCGCATCAAAACCGAAACCGGCGACGCTGGCGGTGTGGCTGCCGGCATGCAGGTCGAAGGCCCGGCAGTGCCAGTCCACCAGGTTCGAGACGCTGTGGTGCTCGACCATCACGCCCTTGGGCAAACCGGTGGAGCCGGAGGTGTAGATCACGTAGGCCAGGTGAGAGGGGCTGACCGCGACGCGGGGGTTGGTGCCCAGGTGGAAGGTCGGGCGGTCGAGCTGGATCACCGGCACCGTCAACTGAGGCAAACGATGCAGCAAATCGTGCTGGGTCAGCACCACCACCGGGTCGCTGTCTTGCAGCAGGTAATTCAGGCGCTCGGCGGGATGGGCCGGGTCCACTGGCACGTAGCAGGCGCCGGACTTGAGGATCGCCAGCAAGCCCACCAGCGTATCCAGACCACGCCGTGCCAGGATCACCACCCGGTCGTCAGGCTGCACGCCGCGCTCCAGCAGTTGATGGGCCAGCGCGTTGGCCTGCTGGTTGAGTTGGGCATAGCTCAGGTGCCGCCCCTGGTACACCGCCGCCACGGCGTCCGGTGCGCGCGCGGCCTGGGCTTCGATGCGCGCGTGCAGAGTGTGTGCTGGGTGACAGGCTGGTCGGTGGCGTTCCATTGCTGCAACCGCGCCTGCTCGGCGGGTGTCACCAGGGAAAAATCGCTGATCGTCAGCGCGGTGTCTTCCAGCCCCTGTTCCAGCAGCCAGGTCAAGCGCTGCGCCAGGGCCGCCACTTCATCGTGCTGGAAGTACGCCTCGTTGTAGACGCAATGCAGGCAAGCGGTGTCCGGGTAACGGTTGCTGCGCAGGTGGAGGGCCAGGGGCAGCGGCTCGTGATGATTGGACACCTTGACCGCACGGGCCACTGTCGTGCCGTAGCGCAGTTCATGGTCGTCCTGCTCGAAGGACACCGACAGGTCGAACAGCTGGCCGCGGTCGCTGCGACGCAGGCCCAACTCACGGTTCATCTCGCTGAGGGGGAAACGCTGGTGGCGGAAGTCCTGCTTGAGCTGGTCGCGCACCCCACGCACCACCGCGCTGAACGGCGACTGCTCATCAAACTGCAAGCGCACGGCGCTGACCTGGGTGAACAACCCGACGGTGGAGCGGAACCGTGCATTGGAACGGTTGAGAATCGGCACCCCCACCACCCATTCTTCGCGTTGGGCGGTGCGGGTGAAATACACATACAGCGCCGCCAGCAGTACATGAAACGCCGACGCCTGGTAACGGTTGGCCACCTGTTCCATTCGGTTGAGCAGTGCCACCGGAAACGCCTGCACCAAGGTATTGCTCGCGGCCTTGGCCGTGTGCCGTGGGGTCAGCAGCGGCTCCGGAATCAAGCGGTATTTGTCTAGCCAATAGGCGCGGTCGCGGGCATAACGGGCTGACGCGTGGTAGTGCTGGTCTGCGTCGATAAAATCGATGTAGGACGGCGCCGGCAAGTCCGGTTGCCGGTCTTGCGCCAGGGCCGTGTACAGCTGCGCGAGGGATTGCAGCATCTGGCCGAAGCCCCAGCCATCGAGGATCAGGTGATGCGCCTGGGTGCCGAGGCGGTAATGATCGTCGTCGAGCTTGACCAGGAAAAAGCGGAACAACGGCGCACCCTGCATCGCATAAGGCAGGGCCATTTGCGCCTGCATCAGGGCGTGGCTCGCGGCCTGCGGATCGCAAGCCTTGGAAACGTCATGCAGCGCCAGGTCCGCAGCCAACGTGGCAGCGAAGGTCTGGCGAGGCAGGCCGTCGGCGTCGCTGTGCAGTTGCGTGCGCAACGCATCGTGCCTGGCCACCAGGCATTCAACGGCGCGCTGCATCAGGCCGGGGTCAATGGCGCCGGCAAAATCCACATAACCACCGATGTTGTACAGCGGCGAGTCGCCTGCGCGCAGTTGGTCGAGCCAGATGTCCTGCTGGGCGGCGGTGAGGGGGAAGCTGGGTGAATGCTTCATAAGATCCTTCTCATGGAGGTCAGACTGGCCGCGCAGGGGTGCCCATTACGACGAATGGGCCGGATTGGAGCATGGGGGCCAGGGGCTGTCTGTCACGCTAAACCCGGACATCCGAATGGATAGACCGGGCGTGGCTGATGGTTCATTGCTGAAACGATTAAAGAGTTGTAGGACATTGGCTATATCTGGCCGATGCTTTTTTGTGCGAATGCTTTCTAAAGATAATATTTTACTTATCTATCAAAGAGTTACTTAAACCTAAAAATCTCCATTGGCTATTCGTAGCGGGAATTACCTGTCAGAAACGTCGAATTAATGACGCGGTTTTTATGGCAGGTTATGTCCCACGTTTCCGCTACATACGTAGGACAAATCCACTGGCTAAATACACTTTCGAATACCGACTCTGGTGTGTGAGCAACGGATCGCCCCGCAGAGGCCCAGAGGGTCTGTACACGGTTTTCGATATCAAGGATGAGAAGGCTATGAGTTTGACCAGCAGTATTGCCAACACCCAAAGCCCCCATTTCTACGCCGAAATGGCGAGTTGATTGCCAGCAGTGGCCACCCGGGCTTTGCCGCCCACATGCTGCACCTGGTGGACAAGTGGGTGCCGATCCACCTGGTGGATCTGAGCGAATGGACCCTCGACGAGCTACGCGACCGTGTGCTCGATATCACGCTGCTGGGCAGCGCCGGCCAGACGCAGGACCTGCCGCCCCTGGCCCTGAATTCCATGGACGACCATCCGCTGTTGCGCGAAATGCTCGGCATGCAGGACCCGCTGCTGATCCAGTTGAAAGCCAAGGCCAACAGCGCAGACCCGCGTGACACCTCACACCAGTGCAACCTGGTGTCGCGCCAGGGCAACCGGCGCTGTGTGATTTCGTTTTATCGCCCGCCGACCCAGCGCGGGTTTTCCCTGGCCGAGTTGTCGTTTCTCAAGTGCCTGTCGGACACCCTGCTGCCGCTGATCGAGTGCCACGCCCAGAGCCTGCGCCAGGCACCGCACACCGAGGTCGAACCGGCCCACACGTTGCTGGAGCAATCGCAATTGCAACGTGAGTTCTACAAGCGCCTGTCCCTGGGCGACATCACCTTGTCGGCGCGCGAACAAGAGGTGTGCCTCGGCTTGCTGACCGGCGGCACCGTGCCGCAGATCGCGGAGAAACTCAGCGTGAAGAACAGCTCCATCGAAACCTACCTCAAGCGCGCCGCCGCCAAGTTGGGCGTGAGTGGAAGGCACGGTCTGGCCAAGTGGATGGTGGGCGCCTGATGCATAAATTGAGTACCTTTGCGATGGCCTGGATGCTTGGCGGCTGTTCGCTGATCCCGGACTACCAACGGCCTGCGGCGCCCGTGCCTGCGCAGTATCCCCAGGCGGGCGTGTATGCGCTGGCGCAGTCCGGCACATCGGACTGGCAGCAGCTGTTCCACGACCCGGCGCTGCAAGGGTTGATTGGCGATGCGCTGGTCAATAACCGCGACTTGCGCGTGGCTGCGTTGAACGTCGAGGCGTTCCAGGCGCAGTACCGTATCCAGCGTGCCGACCTGTTCCCGGCGGTGTCCGCTACCGGCGCCGGCCAGCGTCGGCGTGTGCCCGGGGACGTGACCGGCACCGGCAAGGCCGCCATCACCTCCAGCTATTCCGCGACCCTGGGCATCAGCGCCTATGAGCTGGACCTGTTCGGCCGCATCCGCAGCCTCAGCGAACAGGCCATGCTCTCCTACCTGGGCACCGAAGAGGCGCGGCGCAGTGCGCAATTGAGCCTGGTCGCCAACGTCGCCAATGCCTACCTGACCTGGCGTGCCGACCAGGAATTGCTGGCCCTGGCCCGGCAAACCCTGGTGGCCAACGAGCATAGCCTGCGCCTCACCAGCAGCAGCAAAACCGCCGGCAAAGCCTCGGCGCTGGACGTGGTGCAAGCCACCACCAGCGTCGAAAGCACCCGCGCCAGCGTGGCCCGTTATGAGCGCCAGGTCGCCCAGGACCTCAACAACCTCGCCCTGCTGGTGGGCGGCCCGGTGGACGAACAATTGCCGTCGCGTCCACTCGCCGCCGACCTGGTGGCCCGCGTGCCGGCCGGCCTGCCCTCGGACTTGCTGCAGCGCCGCCCGGATATCCTCCAGGCCGAGTACCAGTTGCGCGCCGCCAACGCCAATATCGGCGCGGCACGTGCAGCGTTCTTCCCGTCGGTGAGCCTGACCGCCAACGCCGGCAGCGCCAGCACCGAACTGTCGGGGCTGTTCAAGGGCGGCTCGGGCAGCTGGACGTTCCAGCCGCAGATCAACCTGCCGATCTTCAACGCCGGCAGCCTGCGCGCCAGCCTCGACTACGCCAAACTGCAAAAAGACATCAGCGTGGCGCAGTACGAAAAATCGATCCAGACCGCTTTCCAGGAAGTCGCCGATGGCCTGGCGGCGCGGCAGACCTATACCGACCAGTTGGAGGCGCAACGGGATTTCGTCGCGGCCAACCAGCAGTATTACAACCTGGCCGAGCATCGCTACCGCAGTGGCGTCGACAGCAACCTCACCTTCCTGGATGCGCAACGTACGTTGTTCAGCTCGCAACAGGCGTTGATCGTCGACCGCCTGGCGCAACTGGTGGCGGAAGTGAAGTTGTATACAGCGCTGGGCGGCGCGTGGGACGTCAGCGCAAGCCCGACTGCTGCATTAGGCCTGCTCACCCAACAAATCAGCTCACCACAGTAAGCTCACGTGCCCCTAGCCCTCACTGTATCTACGCCTGCGCAATCACCGCCTCCGCCTCGATTTCGATCAACCAATCCGGCAACGACAACCCGCTGACGATAATCCACGAAGACGTCGGCGGGTTGTGCGGGAAGCGTTCGCGCAGCGCTTGCGCGATCGGCTCCTGCTGGTCACGGGCGGACTCGGTGATGTACAGCCGCAACATGATCACATGGGACAAATCACCGCCTGCCTCGGCCAACACCTTTTCGATGTTGTCCAAAGCGGCGGCGGTCTGTTCCGCAATACCCGGGCCGACGGTGCGCTCGTCGGCATCGACACCCACCTGGCCGGACAGCATGATGCGCCGACCCTCCGGCACTTCCATGGCCTGGCTGAAGCCGTATTGCAGGGCGTTGAATACCGTTGTGGGATTAATGACCTTTCTCTGCATGACATTTCCTTGTTGTCGGTAGGAAAACAAGGCTAACCCAAAGCAATCGTTCAATCCGGCGGTTCAACATCCCGCAACATATCGGGGATCATCGAGGGGTGCTGGCTACCAACTTCCCATCGCCAGACTGAACGGCGAAAACTCCGCGAACTGCCACCGCAACGCCAACGCCGCCGGGCGCCGCACCACATGTTCCACGGTGACGGTCCACAAGCGCTGGGCGCCCTCGAACAGCGCCACTTGCGGGCCGTCGAGGATCAGTGAAGTGCGCCCGGCCACCTGCAGCACATCCCCCGATTCAAAATCGATGAATAACAACCCCGCCACCGGGTTCACCTGCAGATTGCCCAGGGTGTTGAAAAACAGGTTGCCGGCAAAGTCGGGGATGGTCAGCACGTTGCCTTCGACCCGCACAAAACCCGTATTGCCCCCGCGGTGGGAAACGTCGACCGAGCGCTGGCCGTCCACCTCGCCGTAGCTGGCGACGAAGAAGGTGTCGGCATTGCGGATCAGCGCTAGGGCCGCGTCATCCAGGCTGCTGGAACGTTCGGCCACGCTGCCGGGTTTGCGTGCGATGGCATCCACCGGCCGCAATTGGATGTACTTGGGGCAGTTGCCGAACGTGTGCACCCCGTCGACCGAAAAGCCTTCGTGATCGAGCGCACCGATATGCCCGTTCATGCGGTTGCGGCGGCGGGTGTTGAGGTCGATGCCCAGCAGGCCGATGGATGCACCTTCACGCAAGGCGTTGCGGGCCGGGTCGTTGGCCGACGGCAGACTGTCGACCTGCAAGGTCTGCGGGTCCGGCGAGTGGGCAAAGCCCGGGGCGCCTTCAAGCAGCGTCGCCCAGGGAATGCCTTGCTCGTCCACCACACCCAGCATCAGGTACGGCAACAAAGGGTAGAAATCCCGATGCTGTTCGGGCAAATGATCACGGATCACCTTGGGCCCGACCACGGCCATGCGCTCGGCGACACCCACTGCTTGTTGCATGTGCCGTTCACCGGCATGCCAGGGCGATTGTTCGATCAGGTTCATGGCAAGCACCTCATGTTGGATAGCCCGATGCTGCGCCCTGCTCGCCACCCAGGGAATCACCACGCCAGGCAATCCACTGTTACGCCAGTTGAAATGCCGGGTGTTCACGCAGCGCCGCAACGCAGTGGTCGACAAAGCTGCGCACGCGCATCGGTGCGTTGCGGCCTTCGCGGTACACCACGTGCACGGGCAATGGTGGCTGTTCAAAACCCGGCAACAGGCGACGCAATTGCCCGCTCTGCAAATGCTCGTGAACCGGGTAACTCAGGCAGCGAATCACCCCCGCCCCATGCACCGCCGCAATGATCGCGCCCTGCACCGTGGCGCAGCCCAGGCGTGCACGGGCCTTGAGTGGATAGCCCTGGAAATCCCAATGCACCTGGTCAGCAGTGGCGATCAGCCGATGGTGCTGGAGGTCGTCCGGGCGTTGAGGCTCACCGTGAATCGCCAGATAACCGGGGCTGGCGCAAAGGATATGCCGCACCTGCCCCACCGGCCGCGCGATCAACGACGAGTCGGGCAACTCACCGACGAGGATCGCCACGTCCAGCCCTTCTTCGTGCAGGTTGGGATAATAGTCGTGGTAGTGCGCCGCGAGGCTCACCTCGGGATAACGGTCCAGGTAGTCGGCCAAGACCGGCGCCATCACATGAGCGCTGAACAGAAAGGGCAAAAACACCCGTAGGTTGCCCTGGGCCTGCACATGCAAGCCTTTGGCCGAGGCTTCGGCGGCGTCCACGGCGGCGAGCAGGCGCACGCAATCGGCCAGGTACGCGTTGCCGGCGTCGGTCAGGCTCACGCCCTGCGTGCTGCGTTCAAGCAATGGCACGCGCAGGCGCGCTTCCAGGCGGGCCACCACACGGACCAGGGTCGGCCCGGACACCTGCGCACTGCGCGCTGCGCCGGCCAGGCTCGAGTGTCCGGCCAGTGCGGCGAACAACTGCATATCGCGATAGCGCTCCATCAACCGCGCCGTTTCATCGCAGGGTTCAGGGCGGCGTCCTGGCCCAGGCGAGGGCTGAGAAAGTCGACAAAGGTGTTGACCTTGGCCGGCACGCGGCCGCTTTTCTGGAACACCACCTGGATCGGCAACGGCTCGGCCTCATACGCTTGAAGGACGATCTCCAACTCGCCCGCTGCCACCGCCGTTGCGACCTGGTAGGACAGCACCCGCGTCATGCCCCAGCCCAGGCGCGCCAGGTTGATCGCGGCATTGTTTGCCGTAACGACCAGGCGCGGTTCGATGGGCACAGTCAAGGGTTGGCCGGCGTCGACAAACTCCCAGCCACTCACCAGCTGGCTCGACGATGACGTGACGAGCTTGGCCTCACGCAACTGCGACGGGTGCTCCGGTCGCCCGTGCTGGTCGAGATAGGCTGGCGCTGCACAGACGACCCGGCGCACTTCGCCGACCTTGATCGCCTGCTGGCCCGGCTCGTGCAGATGACCGATACGCACTGCGACATCGACGCCTTCGTCGACCAGGTTGACCACGCGGTCGACCAGCAAGGCATTGATGTTCACCAACGGAAAGCGGTCCAGGTACTCCCCCAACACCGGCGCCACATACAGTTCGCCAAACAGCACTGGCGCGGTGACCGTCAGGTGGCCGCAGGGGATGGAGTAACTGCCGGCCGCCGCTTCTTCGGCTTCATCGAGGTCTGCCAGGATACGCCGGCAATCCTCCAGGTAACGCTGGCCGGCTTCGGTCAGGTGCACGCTGCGGGTGGTGCGCGCCAGCAGTTGGGTGCCGATACGTTCCTCCATGGCGGCGATGGCCCGGGTCACGCTGGGTGGCGAGGTGTTCAGGCGGCGTGCGGCGGCGGCAAAACCCTCCACCTCGGCCACCGCCAGGAACACCTGCATTTCATGAAATCGGTCCATCGGCACTCCTCTCAAGCAACTGCATATCGCTATTCCCCTGTGGCAAGCTCGCTCGCCACAACAGGCTCACTGACCACAACCAGGGTTCGCGTTAGTGGGATTGCAAGCCCACGGCTGTGCGAGGCATGCCGACAAATCCCGGCAGCGCTTCGACGCTGGCGAGCCAGGCACGCACCTGAGGGTAGTCGGCCAGGGACACATTGCCTTCGGGCGCATGGGCGGTGTAGGTGTAGAAAGCGACATCGGCGATGGTCGGTTGCTCGCCGGCCAGGAAGCGGGTTTGGCTCAGTTGCGTCTCCATCAGTTTCAGCAAGGCGTGGGAACGGGCAATGGCGACGCAGGTATCGATGTCCGCGCCAAACACCGTGGCCAACCGCGCCGACGCGGGCCCGACGTGCAGTTGACCGGCGGCGGCCGAGAGCCAGCGCTGCACGCGAGCCTGCCCTGCCGGATCGCTTGGCAGCCACTGGCCTTTGCCGTAGGTGTTGGCCAGGTAGACCAGGATCGCATTGGAGTCGGCCAACACCACGCCGTTGTCATCAATCGCCGGCACCTGGCCGAAGCTGTTGATCGTGGCCAGATAGTCCGAGGACTTATGGGCGCCTTGCTTGAGGTCCACCAGAATAAGTTCCGTGGGCAAGCCCAGCAGGGACAACATCAGCTCGACCCGATGAGAGTGGCCGGACAACGGGAAACCATAGAGTTTGATCATGAAAGGCTCCAAAAGAAGGGGGTCTCGACGCCCCGCATACTCCACCGCTGCCCCGACCGTTGGAATCACCAGGAGTTACAATCGAGCATTTCATCCGATGAAACAATCCCTGACAGGCAAAAGGGGGACAGGTTTCGGCGCCAGCAAATAGCGCTGGGGCGTAACTGGAGCTCCACCAGGAGCCTGTCTACGCTCCCCCATCGACGCGGCCACCGATGATCGCAACCAGCAAGGCTGCACCGACTCGCGCCGCACCCCAGGGGTCGTGGAGAAGTACTGCCATGAACAAGGCATCACCACCGCCGAGCAATGGGGGGTCAACTACAAGCAGAACCGCGGCGATCACTCGCGCCAGTGCTCCTTTAACGTGCGCGACGAACGCAACACCGCCGCCGGCCCGGCCTTCTATCAAAGCAGCCGGGCCATGGCGACGATTGCCGACGAATCCTTCACCACCCAGAACGAATTGCGCCTGGCCAAGTGGGAGGAAAACCCGCCCAAGTCACCCTCGATCCTGGCCTTGTTCTACACCGAAGACAGCGGCCTGGAAGGCGCCCGCCTGAACCAGTTGCAATGGTACAAAGCCGTAGGCCAATACCTGCCTGTGATCAACATGAAACTGCCGCAGACCCGCCAGCAGGATGCGTCGTTCGCTTACGACAGCAAGAAGCAGGTCATCCAGCCCATCACTGAAAAGAACAGCTGCGAGCGTTACGTACAAAGCGCAACCTGGGTCGAGCGTTATGACCCGGGCTTTGGCCGCAAGGTGATGACTCTGGAAGTAACCCCCACCGACTGCGGCCGCCAGGTCAAGGACGCACAGACCAACAACTTCTTCAACGAACTGGCCAGCGACCACTACCTGGACGCAGGCTGGAAGGACAACCCGGACAACCGCGACAGCAACGTCGGCAGCATGCGCCGCCAACTGGTCAGTCACTTCAACATCGCCCGCAACAAGCCGGAGTGGAACCTGGAGCCGACGCGGCCGTATACCTCCAATGAGGACTCGATTGCCAAGGGGTGCAACAACACGTGAGGAACGAACTGATGCGCCTTCAACGAAGGCGAATCACGCTGATACCTCTGCCGGTTCAGCCGGCGACGGTCATGCCAACAGATCGTGATCCTTCAACCATGCGTTGATATATGTGGAACACGCTTGTGAATAGGGACTTTCTGGCGCGACATACAACTCCAGGATTTTTTCAAATGCAGTACGTGCCCTGGCAGCATGTCTCTATCTGGCGGCAGCGTTTTCAATGTCCTGAAGGACCTCCAACTGCTCCGACCAGCTATTCAACGCGAACTGCAGCAAGGTTATGACCTTTGTGCGAGCTTTGACCAATAGCAAACGATTCAAACCGTAGCCATCGATGGATGCCTCAGCCTTGCTGTATCCCCATGCGTCTCTCACCGGACACGGAACAATCCGCACAACAGACTCACGACGTCCTACCTTTCCTTCCATTGAAAACGCCAAGTAGCGACGTGGGTAATCCTTCGTGGGATCAATCAGCAAGGGGTCTTCATTGACCAATGAAGCCACTGATCGGGCGCAGGATTGCCCGGCGCGCAGCGGAAAGTAATTCCCCTTGCCAACTATCTTTAAAGTTCCATCGGGCATTTTATGGGTAGCAGCGACATTGCAGCCGCTGCAGGTCGGCAACAAATTCGTCCATTCGGACCCTAGCCACCAGTAACCGATATTCCATGGGCCTTTGCGCACAAGATCAACCCGTCCCTTGGGGCGATAATGTTCGATCTGCGCTCTATGATTTACAAACGATGACTCGCAATACGCGCATTTATTTTGGAACAATTGACACAAGGCTTCCCGGACCTCTTCGTCGCCATAAATCGAAAAGCCTTTGAAAGACGGCTGCGGATCAACAGTATCACGGTAGTAATCTTTGGCTCTTTGCTGTTCACTAATGGCCTTGGGGCCCAATAGAACCGGTGGGGTAACTGTACTCCGGGGACGTCTAACCATTATTCAATCCCTGATAACTCTCATCCTTGCTCAGTACGTCCAGGATCATCTCAAGGGTTTGATCGGACCATTGCGTATCGCCACGCTTTTTCTCTGACGCTGCAATTTGCTTGTCGATGACTTTGAACAGCATCCTCTCCCTGGACGTGGTTCCCATCTCCCCCTTGTCGGTTAACACAACTTCCAACTCATCTCGCTCGAGCTTCTGATCAACCGAGAGTTGATTATCAGGTTTCGCCAGCAGGTCGTAGTACCTGACAAATTGGCCATCGAGCTCTTCGCTCAAGGTGGTATGCAAGCCAAATAACGGTGATGTCAGCAACTGATCGACAAACAAACCATCAACGCTCTCATTAACCGCCGTCGCACTTACTTCGCCCCCGTCGCTCTCGGACAGCACCGCAATTTCCTGGCTATCGATGCCTCGTAATGTCAGTGGGTCATGGGTTGTATAAAAACAACTAGTCATAGGAAACGCAGCCCGCAACCGCTCAACCACACGCAGGCGCCAAGCCGGGTGCAAGTGAGCATCCAGCTCATCGATCAACACAATCGCCTGGCCCGAAAGCGCACTGTCCCGCGCGTCGTACAAGACATCCAGTATGTCGGTCGCCAGCGAAAACACGTTCTGTAACCCAGACCTCATCGAACCGATCGGGTGCACCCGGCCGTTGACCGACACTTGGATTTTTGAACCCACTAGCTCAACTTTGGCTTGGTCCGAAAGCAGTAGCTGCTGAATAGTGTCTGCCGCATCCTCAAGACGCTTCCCACTCAGTCGATTGAACCAGCCATGCGGGCCATTGATCTTGGTGTGTTCATCGAACAAAGTGTGAAGGCGGCAATGTTTATCACGCTTTTTCTCAGACAGTGCTTTACGCGCTAAAATGCGATAGGCCCCGTAACCCAACACGACAGGCAACACTGAGGCATTCCCCGAAAAGAACGGGGATCCTGTATCAAATTCGACTACGTTGTTGCTCTCTTCATACCAGAACTCCACACATATATGGCCCCTGTCGCTGTCCGGGCTCAGTAATGAACGGGCATCCCGCACAACCTGCGAAGCACGGCTGGCACCGCATAATCCCAGCGCCAACGCTTGCCGGATCGTAGTTTTGCCCACCCCATTGTTACCAAGGATGGCAGCCCATTGCGCGCCTTTCTCCGAAGGGGCAGGAAAATCTATATCGGCTTGGTTAATGCCTTTGAAATTACGAATTGACAGCCGCTTGATCGCAGGTACCCGAGGACTGCTTTTTGCAGTGTCGTTGTCCCGCGGGCTAATCGGCATGGAGTATGGCGCCCGACCGATCCAATCAAGAGCACCCATGTTGCGCAATACTTCGAAAGAGATCGGCAACGACATGCTTTGCAAATCGCCGAGTTCGCCAGCCAACTCCAAATGTCGCAACAGATACAAATGCAGGAAACCACTGAAGTCTGCACTTGGATCCAGCAATGCCTCAATCTGCCCTACGCTCGAAACAATGAGGCAAGCATCCCAGACCTGATGTAACACTCTGACCACTTGTGCGCGCCTTGCAACAAGGCCAGCTCGATTTAAACCCAACAGTTCAATCGTGAATTGACCGCGCTCAGTTCGCGCAACCATTAAGCCATTGCTCAATGCTGCCAGCTCATCAGCGATATCGTCATACCCTGTGTCAAGCAACCTGGGCTGTTCAGTCTGACGGAGCTCTGAAAGCGGCGCGCTCAATCTGGAAGTGCCATCAATCGGAAAGCTATTCCCCTTTCTGAAATTGCAGCTTGGGCAAACCAGATATAAGTTCTCCCAGTCCATGCTCAGCCAACAGTAATGCGTACGCTCAACGATGCCATTACCACGATCGGCCCCACGAACGGGGCGAAAGTGATCGATTTCCATACGGTTGAGTTCCAACCTGTCTTCGCAGTAGGAGCACTTGTCAAAGGAAATCTCCGTCAAGGCAGATCGTATCTGATCGCGGGCGGGACGAGACAAGCTCAGCGCCGGCGGTCTGGAAAAGCCGGGATTTTTCAGGTACTCGTCAACTTGCTCACGATAGGCCCATGTTGTCTCACTTGAGTAGAACCGAGGAACATGAGCATTCTGTCTGTCTAACCTGCGCATACCTTTCCTTAGGCTGGCTATCTGAATGGGCAAAACAGTAGCGGAGTGCCATCAAGCCGTCCACCCTCGTAGAACCCTACATTGCCGGCTAAGATCGCTCCTTGAGCCTATCGCGCAAAAACTGATGGCTCGTGGAAAACAACCGCCGATAGGTCAGCAACACTGCCCCCACCGTACCCAACGCCGACGACGCGGCAATCAGGAACATGATCACGATCTGATAGCGCACCGCATCCACCGGGCTTTCTCCCGCCAGCACTTGCCCGGTCATCATGCCGGGCAGGCTG
>Ga0157369_10003228_pt1 | contig 19439 bp, 11 predicted proteins | sample C25metaG_FD_113461 | JGI IMG/M metagenome (GOLD analysis project Ga0157369, IMG submission 113461) | Corn rhizosphere microbial communities from Kellogg Biological Station, Michigan, USA - C2-5 metaG | ecosystem: Host-associated > Plants > Roots > Rhizosphere > Soil | place: USA: Michigan... | reverse complement strand
GGGATGGGCAACCGAACCTATCGCTACTTCAGCGGCAAACCGCTATATCCGTTTGGTTACGGCCTCAGCTATACCAAATTCAGCTACAGCGATCTCAAGGTTCCGGCGCAGCCTACCGTCGCGGGACAGCCATTGGACGCCGATGTGACTGTCACGAACACTGGCAAGCTCGCAGGCGACGAGGTTGTGCAGCTCTATCTGAAGTTCCCGGACGTGAAGGGCGCGCCTCGAATCGCACTGCGCGGCTTTCAGCGAATTCACCTCGAGCCGGGCGCCAGCCAGAAAGTTGAATTCCGGTTGAGCAGCCGTGATCTCAGCATGGTGACGGAAGCGGGTGACATCATCGTGGCGCAGGGTAAGTACGAAATCTCCATTGGCGGAGGTCAGCCCGGCGCCGAAGTCTCGTCTGCCAGCGGCGCCTTCGAAGTGAAAGGTCAGGTCACACTTCCGGAATAGCGTCTGGAGATGGAATGGCTCAACCTGTGGATCGAACAGTCGGAGTGTTTCAAGGCGCGATATTGCAGTTGCTGGTATCGATGTGTGCGCTACTCGCAGCTGCAACGCCTGTCACTGCGCAAACAAAGGTCGAGTTATCGGTTGATCTCTCTCGACCCGGTCCAAAGATCAGCCGCAATCTCTTTGGCCAGTTCGCCGAACATCTCGGGCACGGGATCTACGGTGGCGTCTGGGTCGGTCCAAACTCTCCGATTCCCAACACCCGCGGGATTCGCAACGACGTTGTTGTGGCGCTGAAGGCGATCCGTGTGCCCAACGTCCGCTGGCCCGGCGGATGTTTTGCCGACGACTACCACTGGCGCAACGGCATCGGTCGCGATCGCAACCAGACGCTCAATCCGAACTGGGGCGGCGTCATCGAGCCGAATTCCTTCGGGACACACGAATTCATGGACTTCCTCGATCAGATTGGCGCCGACGCGTATCTCTCCGTGAACGTCGGTTCCGGCACACCGCATGAAGCGGCCGACTGGCTCGAATATATGACGGCTGCGCAGCCGACGACGCTCGCGAAAGAACGCGCGGCCAATGGACATTCCGCTCCTTACAAAATTGGCTATCTCGGGATCGGAAACGAAAGCTGGGACTGTGGCGGCAACATGACCCCGGACTACTACGTCAGCCAGCTCAAGATCTACAGCCGCTTCGTCAGAAACTACAATCCCGCGCAGCAAGGCAACGATGCAATGCTCAAGGTCGCAGTCGGCCCCGGCGGCGGTGAGCCGCGGTTTACGGAGTGGACCGAAGCGGTGATGAAGGCATACCAGCACCACACGTGGAGCTGGGACATTCAAGGCCTTTCCCTGCACTCGTACACCGTCGTGCGCTGGCCGCCGTCGTATAGCTCGGTCGGGTTCGGCGAGCCGGAGTACGCGCAGATCCTGAAATCAACGCTGCAGATGGACGAGCTGATCGCGAAGCACTCCGCCATCATGGACACATACGACCCGAAGAAGAACGTAGCGCTGGTGGTGGACGAATGGGGCACGTGGTATGCGCCGCTTGCCGGCTCGAATCCTGCGTTCCTCGTGCAGCAGAACAGTCTGCGGGATGCGATGGTGGCGGCGCTGAACCTCAATATCTTCGCTCGTCATGCCGATCGCGTGCGGATGGCGAACATCGCCCAGATGATCAACGTCCTGCAAGCGATGATCATGACGGATGACGAGAAGATAGTCGTCACGCCCACCTACTACGTCTTCAAGATGTACGTGCCATTCCACGATGCGACGTTCGTGCCCGTGAAATTCGACGCCGGGACGTATTCGGCCGGCGGCGTCACGCTGCCGCGCGTCGATGCGATCGCGGCCAAGGACACCAGCGGCGCGCTTTGGCTGGAGATGACGAACGTCGATCCCAATCAGGCGGTCGAGGTCGAGGTTGCGCTGCCGGGCATGACTCCGAAGTCTGCCGCCGGCGAGACGCTGACTGCCCCGAAGGTGGACAGCGTGAATTCATTTGAGGCGCCGAATACGGTCGTGCCAAAGCCGATTGCAGCGAAAGTTCAGGGCGGCAAAGTGGTCGTGACTCTTGCGCCCAAGTCTGTGACCGTCATTTCGATGCAGTAACAACGCGGTGCTTACATTCCGGTCGACCAGGGAGGATACGAGATGAGATACATGGCGATGGCGTTAGTTTTGCTGTCGACTCTTTGTTGCGCGCAGGAATCCGGCGATTTCCGCCCCGCCTCCACAAACGTGTGGGGAGCTGAATATCCCAAGGTGGACAGTTCCGGCAGGGTGCAGGTGCGCATAAAGGCGCCCGACGCCTCCAAGGTTCGGCTCAACTTCTGGAGCGGGCCGAAAGAGCAGATGGAAAAACAGGCGGACGGTTTCTGGACCTTCACCACGCCACCCCTGGTGCCCGGCCTGCACTACTACACGCTGACGATCGACGGCGCGGACGCGAACGACACCGGCAGCCAGGCGTTCTTTGGTGGAGGACGCTGGGCAAGCGCGGTCGAAGTTCCCGAACCCGGAAGCACGTACTATCTGCCGCAAGACGTGCCCCAAGGGCAGGTCCGTGACGTCTGGTATGACTCGAAGGTGACCGGAACGTGGCGTCACGCGATGGTCTATTTGCCTCCCGACTACGACTCGCAGGTAAAGAAGCGCTACCCCGTCCTGTACTTGCAGCACGGCGGAGGAGAAGACGAGACCGGTTGGATCCGGCAAGGCCGCGCAAATTTCATCCTGGACAATCTCATTGCCGCGAACAGTTGCAAGCCGATGATTCTCGTCATGGCCTACGGCTACGCCCGTCGCGCCGGCCAAGTGTCTCCGGATGCGGCGGGAAGGCCATTCGGCTCACCTGAAGCGATGCGCGCAATGCAGCAGATGAATTCTGCTTTCGAAGACGATGTAACGCAAGCCTTGATCCCGTACGTCGACTCGCACTTCCGCACGATCGCAAACCGCGATCATCGCGCCATGGCCGGTCTCTCGATGGGCGGAATGCAGACCTTTCAGATCACGCTGAACCATCTCGACATGTTCTCGTACATTGGCGGATTCAGCGGTGCCGGCGGAATGCTCCAAGGCGACAGAAAGTTCGATCCGAAAACGGATTACAACGGGGCGTTTGCCGATCCGTCGGGGTTCGCGAAAAAAGTTCATTTGCTATGGATCGGTGTGGGGACGAAGGAGCCGGAAAGGATGCGCACCGGGCTCCTGAAACTGCATACTTCCCTGGAGGAAGCCAACGTTCAACACGTCTTCTACGAGTCGCCAGGAACAGACCACGAGTGGCAGACATGGCGGCGCGACCTCAAGGATTTTGCGCCGCGCCTGTTTAATGATGCGACGGCGAAATAGTCGTCGAGATCGTCGCTCTAGGCGCGCGCGTTCGTTGCGCAGCTGGCGGCTTTCTCGGGCCCTGATCCTTCCGCCTTGACACGTGAGACACAGAGTGGCAGAATCCGCGCCCAACTTCAGTACCGTTAACGTTAACGGTACGGTATTTTGTGGGGTGGACGATGCGTGGGATGCTTCGGCCGTGCTGCCTGAAGAGTGCGCTTGTCCTCGCGATGCTCGCGAGCGTGTCGGCAAGCGCTGTTTATGCTCAGACGTTTGGTGAGATTACCGGACGTGTGACCGACCCATCGGGAGCGGTCGTGCCCGGAGCATCGTTAACCCTGACCAATACGAACACGAATGCTGTCCGGAATGCGGTCACCACGGAGGCAGGCACGTACAGTTTCCCGTCCGTCGCGCCCGGTACGTACCGAGTGAGGACAGAGGTCTCCGGCTTCAAGGTGTGGGTCAGCGAGCCCTTCGAGGTGCAGGTGCAACAAGTTGTGCGTCTCGACATCGGGCTCCAGGTCGGCCAGACGAGCGAGACGGTCGAGGTGGCTGCCAACTCGAACCTCCTGCAATCCGAGACCGCCACTGTCGGCACGGTGATCGAAAACAAGATCGTCGCTGAGTTACCGCTGAATGGCCGCAACTACCTGAACCTGGTCGCGCTCTCGCCGAACGTCAACGTGCTCTCGCCAGCGGCTGGACAAGCAGGATCGCGGCAGGGCGGCGATCGCGGAGCGACTTCGATCTCCACCGGCGGACAGCGCATTTTTTTCAACTACTACACGATGGACGGCGTGAATAACACCGATCCCAACTTCAACACTTACGTCGCGTTGCCTTCGATCGACGCGATCCAGGAATTCAAAGTCCAGACGGGCGTTTATCCCGCGGAGTACGGGCACGCGAGCACGCAAGTGAACGTGCTCACCAAGTCGGGCGGCAACGCTTACCACGGCGCCGCGTTCGAATTTCTGCGCAACGACGTGCTGGATGCCAAGGAATACCAATTCACATCCGTCAAACCGAAGAATCCGTTCAAGTGGAACGATTATGGGTACGAGATCGATGGGCCGGTACGCATTCCTCACCTGTTCGACGGGCGCGACAAGCTGTTCTTCATGTCGAACTACGAAGCCTTTCGCGTGAGACAGAGCGTCCAGAGCACGTACAGCGTGCCGACTCCGAAGATGTTTACCGGCGACTTCAGCGAGTTGTTGCCATCCACCATCATCCGCAATCCGAGCACGGGCCAGCCGTTTCCAGGGAACGTGATCCCTTCCAACCTGTTGGACCCGATCTCGCTGAAGTTCCTGAAGTACTACCACTCCTCCACGCTGCCCGGACTCACGAACAACTATGTGCAGAACAACTCGCAGCCGAGAAACCGCGACGGGTTTGTGCTCCGAATGGACTTCAACGAATCGTCGAAATCGCAGTGGACGGGCCGGTACAACTGGGGCGACGAGAACCAGTCAAACCAGGGACTAGGGGGCGCCGGGTCCAAGATCATCACGAATTACGAGCAATATGTCGGATCGAACGTCCGGACGTTCACTCCAACACTCGTGAACGAAGCCCGTTTCGGCTATACGCGTTTCTTCAATTCCCTCGGTACTCTGCTGGCGTTTAACACGAATGTGGTCGGCGACATCGGGATCCCCGGTCAGAATCCCGGCCCGCCTGTGACCTGGGGAGTTCCGAATGTAAATTTCACGGGTTTCACGGGAATAGGCGACACGAATGACGGCCCGTACGCGAATGACAACAACACGTTGCAGCTCGTAGACAAAGTGTCGTGGGTCCATGGCAAGCACTCGCTTGCTTTCGGCTTCGAGTACAACCGGCAGAATTACAACCAGGTAGGCAATCAGTTTTCGCGCGGCGTGTTCAACTTCCAAACCCTGCCAAGCAATGAGAGCGGTTTCGCTTTCGCGAATTTTCTGATGGGGAATATTTTCCAGTCTCAGAACGCCGTCTCGATTGCCAATGCGAAGTTCCAACGCAACGTCGAACATGCATTCGTAGACGACACGTGGAAGGTGACTCCAAACATAACGTTGTCACTCGGTCTCAGGTACGAACTCACCCCTCCCTTTACCGATACTTTGGGCAATTTGTTCAACATCAACGTCCCCAAGGTTTATTTCACCGCCAACGCTCCGGTGTCCGATCAGCCGTACTACGTTCGCCAGAGCGGCTGCACCGATCCCTACCAGGGCCTGACCATCCGTTGGACCAGCACGCCGGCCGTCTGTGGCGACGGCATGAATCACAACCTACTGCAAACGAAGTACAAGAATTTTGCTCCCCGCGTCGGCATTGCCTACTCGCCGGATAACAAAACGGTGATCCGCAGCGGTTTTGGAATCTTCTACGTGCAGGACATCGGCAACGCGATGTACTTCGACATGGCTCGCACTCTAGGCGCTCGCGTGGATCTGACGTGGGGGAACCCCGGATTTCCTACCCTCAATTGGAAGAATTCGGTTCCCAGCTCCAGCGGAGGCGTTGCCAACGTCGGGCCGCCATTCGGTCTTGCCGCTGCGTATTCTCACAAAACTTCGTACACGATGCAGTACCTGCTCAACGTGCAACGTCAGTTCGGCACGAACTGGGTGGTGGAGCTGGGGTACCTCGGGTCGGGTAGCAGGCATCTTTATGGTTTCCAGAACATGAACCAGGCAGTTCCGGGAACCGTGGGAAGCCTCGCCTCGCGGCAGCCCTTCCAGGACTTCGGAGGGATCCAGATGGTGCAGGACGGCTTCACCGGGAATTACAACGCCGGAAGTGTGAAGGCCACGCGCCGGTTCAGCCAGGGATTCAACCTGGTCACGTCCTACACCTACTCGAAGTCCATCGATAACAGCAGCGGAATCCGCCCGCAGGGCTCCGACAGTCTGTTTCCGCAGGACAGCCGCTGCTTGCAATGCGAGAGATCTCTCTCCGCCTTCGATACGCGGCACCGCTTCTCGCTTGGAGCTGTTTACGACTTGCCGGTCGGCAGAGGACGTCGCCTGAATGTCGACAATCCGATCGGGAATGGCATTGTTGGCGGCTGGCAGTTAAGCACCAACATGACCATCCAGAGCGGCCAGCCGCAGACCCTGAACATTGGCTTCACGAATTCCGGGAGCAATACGCCGCAAAACGATCGCCCCAGCCACAGCGGCGTCGGCAACGGATACGTTTCGCACCCCACGCGTACGAGCGCAGGGTTGACGTGGTACGACCCAGCATCGTTCGTGGTAGCACCCGCCGGGAGCTTTGGCACGGTGGGACGGAATTCGCTGATCGGACCACATCTTCAGACCATCGATCTGGCGATACACAAGCAATTTCCAATGTTCTACAACGAGCACCATGCGTTGCAGTTCCGGCTGGAAGCGTTCAATGTTTTCAATCACCCGGTGTGGGGCGCACCGAATGGGAACATTCGGTCAGGTGCGGTATTCCCTGGAGCGCCGGCGAACGCCGCTCGTCAGGGTTTCGGCGTGATCAGCTCAACTGCCATTCCGATGCGGCAGCTTCAAATTGGATTGAAATACATGTTCTGATCCGCAAGGTTTGATCGACGCCGGGATGCTGGTTAACGAGGCACATGCGGCTCCATCCCGGCGTGCCTCCTGGAGCGACTGGACATCCGTTTGCGCCGGTTGCCTGCGCCGTACCTCTTTGACATGAAATCCGCAGCAGACTGCACGCGAAGGACAATCTTCGCCGGAGGAAGGATGTTCAGGAGACTGCTCCCGCTTCTGTTGATTTCAGTCGCCCTTGGTTTGCCGCATAAGGCGACGTCTCAAACCAACACCAGCACGGGGAATCCCATTGTCGTAAGAGTGGACGCCGGCAAGACCCGCGCGCCAATTTCACCTTATCTGTACGGGCAGTTCATCGAGCATATCGGCGATCTCGTCAACCGCAGTGTGTGGGCTGAGATGATCGACGACAGGAAATTCTATTATCCGATCAGTTCGGAGCCGGTGGCCGCAACCGGATCGGCGACGCAGCCCGGCCCGTTCCGAGGGCGCAAGCCGAACCGCTGGACTCCCATCGGACCTGATTCGGCAGTCACGATGGATCGCGAGCACCCGTACGTCGGCGAGCACACGCCTCGAATCCAGTTCGCCGGAAACGATCCACGAGGCATTCAGCAAGCCGGACTCGTTCTGCGCAAAGCAAAAAAGTACGCGGCGCGGATTGTGTTGGCTGCCGACCCCGGCGCCACGCTGAACGTCAGCCTGGTTTGGGGAGCGGGGCCGGGAGAGCGCCAAACCCTTGCGGTCCATGGCGCGAAGACCGCGTACGGCACATTCCGGCTGGAGTTTGCTCCGGGCGGCGACACCGACAACGGGCGACTCGAAATCACCGGTACCGGTAACGGGTCCTTTCACGTCGCAGCCGTCTCGTTGATGCCGGCCGATAACATCCGGGGATTTCGTAGAGATACGACCAGCCTGCTCAAGCAACTGCACTCCGGCATGTACCGTTTTCCCGGCGGCAACTTTCTGTCTGCCTACGAATGGCGCGATTCCATCGGCGATCCGGATCGCAGACCGCCACGGTGGGATCCCGTCTGGTCAGCTTTGCAGCCAAACGACGTCGGCCCCGATGAGTTCATGACGATGTGCGACCTTCTCGGCGTGGACGCTTTCATCAGCGCGAACGCCGGATTCGGCGATGCGCATTCCGCAGCCGACTTGGTCGAATATATGAACGGCTCAGTCACCACGCCGATGGGCAAGTTGCGCGCGGCGAACGGCCATCCCGCTCCCTACAAGGTGAAGTGGTGGGGCATCGGCAATGAGATGTACGGCCCATGGCAGTTCGGTCACATGGCGGCCAAACAGTACGTGTTCAAGCACAACATGTTCGCCAAGGCGATGCGCGCGGTGGATCCGACGATCACCCTGCTGGCGACCGGCGCGACGCCGGACGAAATGACGGTGAACAGCCTCTCGCTTCCGCTGGTCGGCAAAGTGATCGGCGATTACGGCTCCGATGCCGACTTCTCGGGCGTGCTGCTGGCCAACTGCCTTGAAAATATCGATGTGATGTCGGAGCACTGGTACAGCTACGACAAGCAGAGATTCGATCTTTCGCAGAACAAGCGCATCGCAGTTGACGACCGGCCGTTGGTTGAATCGCTCTATTGGCCGGCAAATCGCGTGCGCAACAAAGTTGAGGCTTACGAGGAATATGGACAGCGAATTCCCGGCCTCAAGACGAAGCATGTGCCGATCGCGATCGACGAATGGGCGTTCACCCGCGTTCCACCGAGCATGAAGCTGACGCTGGCCAATGCCCTCGTCTTCCACGAGATGTTCCGCCATACGGACCTGATCGCGATGGCGGGCCACACTATGGGAACGGCATCGATTGAATTCAATGCTACGGACGCGGCTTTGAATGCGACCGGCTTGCTCTTTCAACTTTATCGCGACCACTTCGGCACGGTTCCGGTGGAAGTCAGCGGGGATTCGCCGCCGCCACCGCCGAAGTATCCGGTCGGCGGCGATCAACCCAAGGTGAACGCCGGCAGCCCAACGTATCCGGTGGACGTGAGCGCGGCCATGTCAGCGGATGGCAAACGGCTGACGATCGCGGTCGTGAATCCAACCGAATCCGCGCAGAAGCTCAGCTTTACGATCAGCGGCATTGACCTCAAAGGCGACGGCCGCGTTTGGCACATGACCGCTCCCAGTCTCGACGCAACCACTGGTTTAACGAAGCACGAAGTCGAAGTAAAAGAGGCGCCGGTCACCGAAGTTCCCGCGACGCTCGACCTGGCGCCCATCAGCATCAGCATCTTCGAGTTCAACAAACGGTGATCCCATGGACAAGCCAAGCCGCAGAACAATCCTGAAAGGCGCGCTGCTGCCGGTTGTGGGTGTGACTGGACTGCCGTCGCTGGCTGCGGCCGTGCAGAGCGCCAGTACGCCGTATAACCGTCCCAAGCTGAAGATTACCGAGATCCGGACCGCAGAAGTGCGCGTGCACGGATACCAGGTTCATGTCCGGATTCTTACCGACCAGGGAATCGTCGGGCAGGGAGAAGCGACCGATGCCGCTATGGGCAGCGTGCCGCTCATCCGTTCCTTCAGTCGCTTTCTTGTCGGCCAGGATCCGCTCAACATCGAAGCTGCGTTCGAGAGGCTTCGCACCTCGGGAGTTTTCGCCGGCGCGCAGTCGGGGCAGTACGTAACCGCGTTGACCGGCGTGGAAATCGCGCTCTGGGACATCGCCGGTAAAGCGATTGGCGTTCCCGTCTATCAACTGTTGGGCGGCAAAGTTCGCGACCGCGTGCGCATTTACTGCGATTCCGGCGAGCGCGAGATGATCCCCGGCGACGAGCAGTCCAAAGCGCGCATCCGGCAGATTCTGGAAATGGGTTTCACCGCCGCGAAAATCGACATCGATGATGCGCGCGATCCGGCGCGCATCGACCGCGTGAACTGGACGGCGTCGAATGGCGAAATCGATCACATGGTGGCGAAGGTCGGCTTCACCCGCGAGCAGTATCCCAAGAACTTCGATCTCGCCGTCGACATGCACGCGCGCTACGACGCGGGTACCGGAAAGCGTGTCGCCAAAGAATTGGAACCGTTCAAGCTGATGTGGCTGGAAGAGCCGGTCCCGGCGGAGAACATCGACGCGATGCGCGATATCCGCGCATCCACCAGCACGCCGATCGCCTGCGGCGAGAACGTCTACATGCGCTGGGGCTTCCGCGAACTGCTCGAGAAGCGCGCCGTCGACATCATCGAGCCGGATTTCCAGAAGACCGGCGGATTGCTCGAGGCGCGCAAGATCGCCGACTTAGCGCACACGTACTATGTGCCGGTCGCGCCGCATGCGGTCACGTCACCCATCGGCATGATGGCGTCGGCGCATGTTTGCGCGGCGATCCCGAACTTCCTTGCGCAAGAGTGGCATTGGATCGACTCTCCCGATCTTTGGCGAAATTGGGTCAAGGAAGGTGACATCCTGCAAAAAGGCTTTATCACTCCGCCGGATCGTCCCGGAATCGGCGTCGAGATGAACGAGGACGTGGCGCGGAAAGCGCAGGTGCCGGGTACTCCTTGGTTCGAACCGGTCAAACGCAGCTAAAGGAGATGTTACGAATGCGGTTTGCGAAATTGTTGATTGCAGTGCTGCTCGTCTGCGCGTGCACGGGGGCTGTTGCCCAGCCGGGCCTGGTAACGCCGGAAGTTCTCATGAAGTACACGCCGGACTGGAAGGGAGAGCGTTTTCCCGACGGACGCCCCAAAGTTTCCGATTCCATCCTCAAGCGGATGAGGAACGTGACCCTTGAAGAAGCATGGGCGCAGTTACGCTCTACCGGGTTTAATCACCAGTACGAGGACGGCTGGTACACGATTCATGGCGACAAGGTGCTTGTCGGTCGCGCGCTGACGGCCCAGTGGCTGCCGGGGCGCCCGGACATCCACAAGGTGATCGAGGAACAGGGCAAGAAAGACGGCCGCATTGGCGGACAGAATGCCTGGCCTGTAGACATGCTTCAGCCCGACGATGTCTACGTCTGCGACCACTTCGAACTGAAGCAGGATGGACCCTCGATCGGCGACAACGTGGGGAATGCGATTTACGCCCGCACGCACAATGGGATCGTCTACGACGGCGCCGTGCGCGACATCAATGGCTTGCTCGAACTCGACAACTTCGTGTCGTTTGTTCGTTTCTACGATCCGTCGCATCACTTCAGCAGTCTCGGGGCGGGTCCCATGGGCGCGGCCAGGCTGAATTCCACAATGATCGGCATCAATAATCCGATTCGCATCGGGAAAGCCACTGTGATGCCCGGTGATGTTGTGTTGGGTCGAAACGGAGGAGTCATCTTTATCCCACCGCAACTCGCGGAACAGGTCGTGCAGTATTCGGAGATCACTCATCTGCGCGATCTCTTCGGGCATCAGCGCCTGCGCGAAAAGAAATACACGGCGGGGCAGATCGATACCGCGTGGAGCGCTCCCATCGAAGCTGACTTCACGCAATGGTTGCGCGAGAACGAGGACAAGCTGCCGGTTGCGCGCGAGCAGATCGAGGAGATCCTGAAGAAGCGGCAAAAGTGAGTCGAGTCGGTCTTGCTACCGACCTGAGGTGCCATGAGAAATCTGAAAAGCAGTTCGCGACGCGATTTTCTGCAATGTTCCGCACTGGTCGCAGCGGCGTTCGCCACCCGTGGCCTGCATGCGCAGGCGGCAGCTCCTCAACGCAAGCTCGGCGTCGCCCTGCTCGGGCTGGGTAGCTACGCGCGTGGTCAGTTGGCACCGGCGCTCGCCCAAACCAAGAACTGTTACTTGGCGGGTGTCGTAACGGGCACGCCCGAAAAAGCCGATTACTGGGCCAGACAGTACAACCTGAAACCGCAAAACGTTTACAACTACCAGAACTTCGACAAGATCGCCGGCAATCCCGACATCGACATCGTCTACGTGGTGACGCCGCCGGCTTTGCATCCCGAGTTCACGATTCGCGCGGCTCAGGCCGGCAAGCACGTGATTTCGGAGAAGCCGATGGCCGTCTCCGCCGCCGAATGCGATCGCATGATCGCGGCATGCAAAGCCGCGAAGGTGCAGCTCGGCATCGGCTACCGGCTGCACTTCGATCCGTTTCACCAGCAGCTAATGCGCCACGCGCGCGAGCAGGACTTTGGCCCGTTCATGAAGATGAACGGCGCCTTCAGCTTCGTCTTCGGCCGGCGAGCGTGGCGGATCGACAAAGGAATGGCCGGCGGTGGTCCCATGATGGACCTGGGCATCTACGTCCTGCACGCTGCCTTGATGGCGAAAGGCGGCGAGGCGCCGGTTGCCGTGACGGCGCACGAAGAGCCGAAGTTGAGACCCGATCTATTCAATGAAGTCGAGGAGACGCTGCGCTTCACGATGGAATTCGCCGACGGCGCGCGATGCGATGGCACAACGAGCTTCAACCAATCTGCGGACAACTTCCGCGCGGAAGGCACCAAGGGCTGGATGGATTTCAAGCAGACGGCGTTCATGTACCGCGGCATTGTCTGCGACACCAGCGCGGGTCCACTGACCCTGCCGGTCATCAATCAACAAGCTGCGCAAATCGACGATTTCGCGGATTGCGTCCTCACCGGCCGCCCAACGCCGGTTCCCGGCGAACTCGGAAAACGCGACATCCAGATCATTTCCGCCATCTACGAGGCGGCGCGCAGCGGATCAAGAGTGCCGCTTGCGCTTCCGGCCATGAAGCTGTGATGGATGATGCGACGCTTGACCAGGCTCCTGTCCGCGCCATGACCCAAACCGACATCGAAACGCGGACCATCCGTAAACTGCAGACGAAGATCATTCCGTTTGTCTTCGTTCTGTTCGTAATCTCTTTCCTCGATCGAATCAATATCGGGTTTGCGGCCCTGACGATGAACAGGGAGCTGGCGATAAGCAGTCAGCAATACGGGCTGCTCGCGGGCGTCTTCTTTTTTGGGTATTTCCTGTTCGAGGTGCCCAGCAATCTCCTGCTGCACAAGATCGGGGCCAGGATCTGGCTGGCGAGAATCCTGATCACCTGGGGGATTGTCGCGGTTTTGACGGGCTTCGCCAGGACAGCCAATCAGCTGTATGTGTTTCGCTTTCTTCTCGGAGTGGCGGAGGCGGGCTACATTCCCGGGATATTTCTGTATCTGACGTACTGGTTCTCGCAGCGGCATCTGGCGCGTGCGATCGCCTTGTTCTGTACGGCGAATCCCGTGGCGAGCGTACTCGGTGCTCCACTCTCGGGCGTGATCCTCGACCACGTCCACTGGCTCGGCCTCAGCAGTTGGCGGTGGTTGCTGGTCCTGGAAGGAGTTCCGGCAATTGTTGGTGGCGTGCTCACGTACTTCTTACTGCCCTCGCGGCCCGCGGAGGCGAGTTTCCTTGCTCCCGATGAAAAGCAATGGATCACGAACGAACTGGAACGCCAGGAACAGCAGAAGGACGCGAAGTCTCGAATCACCACGGGACAGGCATTGATCCACGGACGCGTGTGGCATCTGACTGCCGCATACTTCCTCGCCCTTATCGGCTTGTACTCGATGACGTTCTGGATGCCGCAACTGGTGAAGGCGCTCTCCGCCGGATACTCGAACACTATCGTCGGCGCTCTCGTGATGATTCCTTACGCCGTCGCCCTGCCCTTCATGGTAATGATTTCCCGCAGCTCCGATCAGAAGTCCGAACGCCGCTACCATAGCGCGATTCCGCTGATCGTGGCCGCAATAGGTTTCCTGCTCCTGGGAACGATTCCGAGGCTTTCGGTGCTCCTGTCCGTCAGCCTGTGGTGCCTGGTCGCGATCGGTATTTACAGCCTGCTCGGCCCCTTTTGGGCGTTGCCGCCGGAATTTCTAACGGGTGCGTCGGCGGCTGCGGGGATCGCGCTGGTGAATTCCATCGGGAACCTCGGCGGTTTCGTCGGTCCATATGTCATCGGCGCGAGCGGCAAGGCGGCGGGCAACTTTCAAAAAGGGCTGCTGTTCTCTTCCCTTTCGGTTTTTGGATCGGCAATATTGATTCTTGCGCTCCGCTCCAAACGGCTCCCAACGGTTTTGGAGGAGAGACGATGATCCAGCTCTCGCCCCAACAAGTCCGACTTTTGTCCGACCTCCTTTCTGAAGCGGAAGCCTGCCGGCACAATCGCGATGTCCGTGCTCTCACCTACCGAGGTGCTTATCGTAAAACGCGGCGGTGATCTGATAGGCCTCGCGCGCTTCGGGAAAATCCGGGTTGGTCATAAACCCGTGATATAGGCCGTCGTAGACCAAGAGGCGAGTATCGGTTCCCGCTTTCGCGAGCTGCCTATGACTGTAAAGCGCATTGCTCATCGCGAAGTCGCGCGTGCCGGTCAGGAAGATCGTAGGCGGCCATTTCGCCAAGAGAGCTGGATCCCTCGTGGTATCAATGGCGGGCTGCTTCTGGTCAACACCGTCGTAGTAACCCGGCCCCTGCGGCCTGGGCGAAAGCTGAGCATTTCTACTGGCGTCCACTTCGGCGGCAATGTTCGTGATCGCGAGCGTCGAAGTGAATGCACTATCGCCCTGGACGCCGCCCGCGATCCCGGCGCAATACACTCCCAAAACACCCGGACCCGGCTGACCTTTCAGGAGCAGCATCGCGGTCACGTGCGTCACCAGACTGCCACCGGCCGAGCATCCCACCAACCCGATGTTTGCCGGCCTGTAGGTCTTTGCCATGACGTTCCAGACTTTCAGGAAATCCTCCTCGGCTGCAGGAAAGCGATACTCAGGGGCTTGGCGGTAAAGCAGGCTGACGACTTTCACGCCCAACGTCGCGGCAACCGGAATGCTGATCAATAGCCCGTTTCCGCGCACCCCTGTGCGAAAGCCCCCACCCGGAGCATTGATGATCAGCCGATTCTTGTTCTTTGCCGGTACGCCGCCCTTCGGCGTGATCACGGCCACCGAAATGCCGTCGACTATCGTCTCCTCGATGTCTACTGGAAAGATGCTCCGCATGTGGTCGACATTGGGTTGCAGGTTCTGGTTGTAGACCCGGCGCAACTCTGCCATGTCCTTTACATCGCTCGGAAGCGGCACGGGCGCGCCAGGACCTTCGCTGGGAGTGTTACGCTGCAATACCTGCTTCGCTCCTTCGCTCATGATCCCGGGCAGCGGTACCTTCGCATCGGTGACGGCGACCGAGCCATCCGGATTGACGGAGCGCTTCACGCCGGGAAGTCCCTGGCTCCAGGCAACGATTTCGAGAACGCACATCAGGATGGCGACTGCGGCACAAGGGGCTGCGTATCGTTTCATCTGCTTCTCCAGTTTGCACGGAGCGTATGCCTCGCCCCAGTGGGCCGCAAGAATGTAACCGTGCTGTTACGGTCCTTCGCTGGGACAAGTTCCGCACAGGTTGCGAAGCCGCCGGGCACCCGATATCGTGAATGGATGAGACCTTGTGTCAGCCAGCCTCTGCGGATTCGGTCCATCGAGTTTGGTGGGGCGAAGCCGCTGTTCTGCGTCCCCCTGGTCGCTTCCGACCACGACTCATTGATACGCCAGGCCGACGTGGCTCGTGATCTCGCTCCCGATCTGGTGGAGTGGCGCGCAGATTCGTATTCGAATCAGACGGCTGAAGGATTCGTCGGCGCCGCGAAGGCGCTGCGCGGGGCGGTGGGCGACATTCCGGTTATTTTCACTCTGCGCGTTAAGTCAGAGGGAGGCGCTCGCCTGATCGACCAGGGCTTGCGATCGTCTTGCATTGAAGCCGTACTCCGCTCGCGACTCGTCGACATTGTTGACCTCGAACTTAGCAACGCGCGCGAGTTCCTCGCGCCGCTCATCGCCACTGCTCACGAGAACAACGTCTCGATAATTCTTTCGTTCCACGACTTCGAAAAAACAGGCGGCTCCGACGAGTTGCTTGGAACGATCCGGGCGCTCGTGGCGGCAGGTGCTGATATCGCAAAGATTGCATGCATGCCGCAAACTGCCGAGGACGCGCTTCGCATGCTGCAAGTCACTTCCGCAGCCCGGCGGGAGTTCCCTGCTGTCCCCTTGTGCACGATGTCGATGGGCAAACTGGGTTCGATCACACGGACCGCCGGGTTCCTATTCGGCTCTGACATGGCATTTGCTGTCGGGCAGGAGGTCTCAGCGCCTGGGCAAATTCCACTGGCTGAGGCCAGAGCGATTGTCCAGAAGCTCTTGGCGTATGCGTAAGTTGCACCCCATCCCGATTGAAGGCGGTTTTTAGCTGGAGTAAATTGAAGATAAGCGCTTCCAGATCGACCAACCTGTTTTTGCCGGCAGATTTCGTAGCCGTCCGAAGTGAATGAGCGAAACAGCAAAGCCGAAAACTCGACGCGGAATCTACCTTGTCGGATTCAGCGGTTCAGGCAAGTCGACGATTGCGATGCGGCTTGCCGAACGACTTGATTGCAAGTACTGCGACCTCGACGATCTCATCGTCGAGCGCAGCGGTAAGTCCATTCTCCAGATCTTCAATCAAGAGGGCGAACAGGGCTTTCGCGCTCGAGAAACAGATGCGCTGATTGCGGCTTCCAATGCCGGAGCGTTCGTAATCGCGACCGGAGGCGGCACCGTCGTTCGCGCAGAAAACCGAAACTTGATGGCCGGGAACGGCTGGATCATTTTTCTCGAAGCGCAGCCGCCCGTCTTGCACGCCAGGATCCAGCAACAGCTCAAAGATTCCGATCCGCGCGCGATTCGCCCCCTGCTCGATGCGATGTATCCGCTCGATCAGATCCGCTCTCTCAAGCACACGCGCCAACCCGCGTACGGCCTCGCCGATTGGACAGTTCACACAGATCGGTTGAGTGAAGAGCAGGTCGTCGATGAAGTCGTGCGTGCCGTCGAAATCCTTGAGAAGTCGAAAGAGCCACTGGTTTCGCAGGACGGCGCGGGAACGATACGTCACTCGCTGGATCCCGATCAGCCTCCTCCGATTGTCGTCGCCGCGGGCCTCTGGCCCTATCAAGTGATTGTTGGATGGGAGAATCTTGCGGCCGTGGCAGACCAGATCAAGCGTGTGCTGCCGCAGTCCACACATGCGGCTGTTTTGACCGATGGACGCGTGTGGCAGCGAATCGGTCCCACGCTGAGCAGGTCCCTTGAACAGGCAGGCCTGAGCGTCGATGTTCGCGAGGTCTCGGACGATGAGTCGATCAAGACACCGGATCAGGTGAACGCGATTCACGATTGGCTCCTCGCAATTCACTTCCGCCGACATGATGTGTTGCTGATTGTTGGTGGCGGCGCCATCGACGACGTGGGCGGTTTTGCGGCATCCACCTACATGCGCGGCGTTGCCATGGTCAAAGTTCCGACGTCGCTCGAAGGCATGGTCGATACATCGATTGGCGGCAAGACAGCGCTGAATCATCCTCGCGCCCGCAACTTGATCGGCACCTTCTACCATCCCCGCCTGGTCTGGACGGATGCGTCTTTACTGCGCGACGAGCCCGAAGAACAGCGACGCGCCGCTTGGGCCGAAGTGGTGAAGTACGCGATGCTGGAAAGCTCGCTGCTGCGCGACGAGATCGTGGGAGAAAGGCTATTCGACGTCGTAAGTGCGAACGTTGATCAGCTCAAAGCACTGGAGAAGCGCATTCTCCTGAACATCATCGCCCGCTGCGTCGCTCTGAAGGCACAGGTGGTCGCCAGCGACGAGCGCGATTTTGGAGAACATCGCATCCTGCTGAATTACGGACACACGATCGCGCACGCCTTAGAGACCTCCGTGAATTACGCGATGCCACATGGATATGCGGTTTCGATCGGTATGGCGGTGAAAGCTGCGCTCGCGGTCCGGATGGGTCTGGCGAAGCCCGAAGTCGCAACTCGCCAAAACGAGCTACTCACGCGCTTTGGTCTGCCCACGAAGTTGCCAAAGGTGTCGATCGATTTGCTGCTGGAGCGGATCCGAAACGACAAGAAAGTCTTCGGCGATTCTCCGCGGTGGATTTTGCCTGTCGAAGTCGGGCGCGCGATCGTCTCGAGCTCTGTCAGTCAGGACGATCTGATCTCAGCCATCCAAGAGTTCTCGTCCTCGTCCGCATCTCCTGCCCAAAAATAAACCCGGAACACTCTGTCGAGCGTTCCGGGATCTTCTGCTCCGGTTCAGCGCTTATTGGCCGCCGAACTGATACGAACTGAGCGATACCTTGCCGAACCAGCTTCCCTGGAATCCTGCGCGGCTGTCGCCCCAGATGGCGAACAGATCTTCCTTGGTCATATCGACGCCATCGTTGTCATCGTTCATCGATTGACGGTAGTACTGCCGTGGAAGCGAGCGCCCATGGCTGATTTTGAGCGCATTGCTGAACGTCTTGCCGGCATCTTTTGAAATCGCCGACCAGAGCTCAAAGCTCTCGTCGCCTGGGTACACCGCTTTCCACACGATGCCGAGCACGCCGTCGCGCGAATACTTCCAAGCCGGCTTGATGTAGCGCATGGAGCCTGAAACCGTCGGCGTTGCGACGAAGTCGGACCACGTCTTCCCGTCGTCGTTCGTAGTTGTCACCTCATAGTGTGGCGACTGTCCGCCGACGTAGCGGAACGCCGAGAAGCGCCCCTTTGTAGTCGGGTCGGCGATCAAATTACCGAGGATACCGCCGCCGTCAGGTCCGCCGCCGCCGCGCTGCAACGCAGTCGCGGGAACCTGGATGTTCTTCATGACATGGCGCTGCCAGGTCTTGCCCTCGTCATAACTGATTCCGAACACCTGGCACGGGCACGTGGCGCCTTCGCTGGCCGGAACTTTACTCGCCACGTACATTTCCGCCACGCTTCCCAGCCCGGCTGCGAAGCTGGCGCGCGTCGCCTGCGGCCAGTCGGGCGCGTCGACCGCGTGAATCGTCTCGAAGCTCTTCGCCTTGTTGTGCGACGCTGTGAAGTACGACTGCGTCCGGTACTTGCCGGGCGTGCCTGTGTCGATATCGGTCTCGCCGCCCGAGTTGAACATGTATATCGTGCCCGTCGAATCATCGATGTAGATCCACGGGCGATCCCACGGAGAGTTGCCGCCGAAGCGCGGCTTCAGACTCTTATCGAACAGCGGATACGGTGGTTTGTTGTAGGAGTTGATGCCGTCGACGCGCTTGCTCCACGTCTTTCCGTGGTCGTAGGAAACAACAATCGCCGCTTCACCGAACGGATCGATCTTAACGGGATCGGTCTCACGCGGCTCGCAGCCCATGATCAGGATTCCGTCTTTGGTTGCGGCCGCAAATTCGTCAGGGCAGCGCGTGAACGCGCCGTCGAGGATCGGCAGGATGAAGTGCTTCCATGTGCGTCCGCCATCGAAGGTGATAGCGCTGACCGGCTCAGTGGAATGCGGGAAATTGTGGAAGTCCTTGCAGTTCACATCCGGCGCATTGCAGCCGGGAATGATCTGCCAGGTGCCCATTCCAGAGGCGACGATAATGTTCGGGTTCGTGGGATCGATGGTGAACTGTGCTTCACCGGAACCGCGTGTTTCGTCCCCGAGCAGAAGGTATTCATCCGAAATCGGCTTCGGGGGAACAGGAGCGGGCCGGAAGCCCGGCGGCGGTCCCTGCGCCGCGGGTTGCTGCGGCGCCTGCGCCATCATCATTGAGGTCAGGAGCACGATT
>Ga0157369_10003222_pt1 | contig 19453 bp, 19 predicted proteins | sample C25metaG_FD_113461 | JGI IMG/M metagenome (GOLD analysis project Ga0157369, IMG submission 113461) | Corn rhizosphere microbial communities from Kellogg Biological Station, Michigan, USA - C2-5 metaG | ecosystem: Host-associated > Plants > Roots > Rhizosphere > Soil | place: USA: Michigan... | reverse complement strand
TGGCTAATTTGAGGAGGTCGTTCGAAGCGCGGAAAGCCAACCGGGCATATCTGCACAAGCCTCGGCGGCCCAGCTTGGCAGTGCAAGCCGCAACAACGCGCTTGCTTGATTGACGTTCGGTTCATGGAGGCACGGTGTCTCAAGTCGCTCAGGTAACTCCTCTACCCAAGCGGGAAAGCTGGACGAAGTCGGGACCCGTCGTGTCCCATTTGCAAGACGAGATCGAATTCCTGGAGGAGCGTGCCACCGCCACCATCGCAGCCCCCGCGCCGCTTGGGCTCTGGGACTTTGCAACAGGGACGTGGATCACCGGCACGGTCATTGCCGGGATGTTTCCTCCTACTGCCTTGACCGCGACCATACCGGTGCTGCTCATTTTCGCGGGCCTCACCCAGTTCATTGCAGGCCTGTTTGCATTCCGCCGCGCCAACGTTCTCAGCGCGACGGCATTTTGCTCGTTTGGCGCCTTCAATGTGCTGACGGCCCCTGTTGTTCGCCATGCAGGCGATCGGCAAGCTGACCACCACTGGCGATCCGGCGATCCTGCAGGGCTTCGTGCTGGAATCGTTTGCCTTCATCGCGCTGCTCTGACGCTGGCTGCTCTCAGAACCAACGCAGCGCTGATTTTGACCCCATATGCCGCCTGAACTCGTCAAGGCTCACTTCAAATTTTCCGATGACACGCTCAAGTCGTTCTCAAGGGACAAGGTCGATGTCAACGGTGCCTGAACAGGGAGATTGCACGACGGCCTTCAATTTCTTTCCGTCGTCGGATTTAACAAATGTTAGGAAGAAAGGCCGCGCGGTATTTTCCATGTGAAAGCGAGTTCGTGTCGCCCGCGCTAACATGCTCTTACCCTCCCTGAGAAAGGAGAAAGGAGCCATCTGATGGTCAAGAAACGAAAACGTTTCAAACAAGCCACGTCACTGGAAGAGCGTCTTGCGAAATTCAGCGAGACGCTACACGATCAGGTAAAGGCACTTCCAGGCGGCTCGGACCAAGCCGAGCTCTCGCGCAAAATCCTCCAGACCGACGCGGCACGCCGCATCAACGCACTGCTGAACACGCGCGAGACAGCCTCGTTGGACGACCGATCGGCTCGATTTTGAACAAAGCTCGATGCGAGCGCGGTCGTGGCGTTTGGCAGCGGCGCCGGCCTTATCCCTGTCCTGCTGTGACAGCAGGAACCTTGGTCTGACGGCCGTGTTGGGATCGGAAGGCCGTAGAGGCTCGGTGTAGAACACCGATCAGGTGTCCTTCAAAGTGTCCGCGTCGCCTCCTCAAGCGCCATGACGCGCGTTCTGGTCGGCACATCCGGATGGCCTGGACGCGGCTGTCGAATAATTCCGTCAACAGCCTCGCCCTGATCAAGGAACGACTATCTCTGCTCGGACGAAAAGCCGGGCCGGTATTGTTTCAATCAGGGCTGCGACGTCTTTGTCTATTTCGATAATGACCAAAGAGCGCGGCTCCCGTCGACGCGTTGAAGCCTTGGGCGCTTTTGGGCCAGGCGGCTCCCGTAGCCGCCCGCTTCTGATACCGTTAAGCCGTCGTCGGTTGACGCAAGCCCTGGCTGCCAGCCTTCTTGATATCCTCGATCGAAAGGGTGCCCTGCCTTACGGTCTCGAGCAACTTTGAGGCAACATTGGTCCGGGTGCTCGTATCCGACAATGAAATGCCCGCGCAAATCTCGTCCAGAACGGCGCGAAGCAATGCAGCGGTTTCAGCATCAGGCATGACGATTTCCTCCGGCTACGATCCGCAGCATAAGGCTGAGCAGGCCCGGTACGTTCTCACCCATGTTAAGACATTTGCAGGTTTTTTGGCACGATGGCGCGATCAGAGCGTCACACCAATGTAGCTTACGCCTTCTCCGAAGCCGTTCGCGACAGCAAGGGCGCTCACGGCGCGTGGCTGCGTCTTCGCGACCCGCGCCCGATGCAGAATTGGCAACAAGCTGGCTGCTTCGGAACGTCCTCAGATAAACGGCTTGCCGCCGGTCACGGCAACGGTCGTCCCCGACGTGTAACTCGACAATGGGTCGGCGAGCATCACATAGGCTGTTGCGAGCTCTGCCGGCTGGCCGGGGCGCTTCATCGGGACCTGTCCTCCAAAGTGAGACACCGCCTTCTCGGGCATGGTGGAGGGGATCAGCGGCGTCCAGATCGGCCCCGGCGCCACCGCGTTCACTCTGATGCCCTTCTTCGCCAGCAACTGGGCGAGCCCACCGGTGAAATTCTGGATGGCGCCCTTGGTGGTCGCATAAGCGAGCAGGATCGGGTTCGGCATGTCGGAATTCACCGATGCGGTGTTGATGATGGCGCTGCCCGGCTTCATGTGGGGAATCGCGGCTTTTGCCAGATAGAACATGGCATGGATATTGGTCTTGAAGGTCTTCTCCCATTCCTCGTCACTGATCTCGTCGATATCCTTGAACGTCGCCTGATGCGCGGCATTGTTGACGAGGATATCGATACCTCCGAGGACATCGACGGCGTGCTGAATGACGAAGCGACAATGTCCCGGGCTCTGAAGGTCGCCAGCCAGCAGAACCGCCTTGCGGCCTTCTTTCTCGATGAGATCCTTCACCTCATGTGCATCGTCGTGCTCGTTCAGATAGGAGATCAAGAGATCGGCGCCTTCGCGCGCATAGGCGATGGCCACGGCGCGGCCGATGCCGCTGTCACCTCCGGTGATGACAGCCTTCTTGCCGGCCAGCCGGCCGGAGCCCCTGTAGGTCGCTTCCCCGTAGTCGGGACGTGGGTCCATTTGTGAGCTTACGCCGGGCGTCGATTGGGCCTGGCTCGGAAATGGTGGGTTTGGATGCATGATGGTCTCCGCGGAACGACGAACATGGAATCCAAATTGGGGGACCGGCCCAATGTTCCTCTGCGCTTCGCCAGCCTGACCTGGAGCAAGAAACTCCTGTCCGATGCGACGCACGCCTTTGGAAGTCGGAACGGACTGGCCCGACGGAGATTGATTCCACGAGCAGGTAGCTCGGGAAGGACCCAACCGGGGTATCAGCTTAAAGCCCGTCAGTTATTGCGATAGCTGGAGGTTTAATCCGGAGCCGAAGATGGCCTATGCGATATTCGAGAACGATGAGCGGTTGACCCGCATCTTTGCGATCGAGCAGGAAGCCTGGGATGCGGCCGAGCGTTCCGGCCTGATCGATGTCGATCCGGACGGAAAGAAGGTTCTCGACGACCACATGGAGATCCGGTTTTGCGCGGGCGAGCCGGAGGAAACCTAGGACGCCGGCGCCGATTTCAAGATTGAGTGAATGGCCGGCGCGGAGAAGCTCGCCGCTCATTCTCTGAATTGACTCTGAATTGAGCTCCGCCCCGATCACAACGATGATGGCGGATATCTGCATCCAGGTCATCAGACCGGTGGCGGCGCCGAGTGATCCGTGGGTGATTCCGCAGCGCTTTCAAAATCTCTTCGCCCGGTACTCCAGCTTCCGCGTCGGATCGCATTGGGAAAATGCTGCAATTTGCTGCCGATTCGAACCATCGGATCGTTCCTAATCTCCCGGAGATCCCTCGCCAAGCCGGCCCCGCGACATTTGGAACCTGCATGCCGGATTTTCATTTCCATGAGGGCGGCGGGAGAAGCAGGACCTAATCCTGGCACCCCTCAGAGCCCCCGCATGTCGAATCTGATTGAAGAGTACGGGCTGATCGGTGACGGCGAAACCGCGGCGCTCGTTCACCGCGACGGCTCGATCGACTGGCTTTGTCTGCCTCGGTTCGACTCCGATGCCTGCTTCGCCGCACTGTTGGGAACAGCGGAGAATGGCTGCTGGAAGCTCGCGCCGGTTGAGCCCTTCCAGGCATCACATAGCTATATCGAAGACACACTCGTGCTGCAGACGGAGTTTGAAACGAGTGCCGGAGCGATCCGCGTGACGGATTTCATGCCGATCCGTCAAGGCAACCCTGCCCTGATACGGATGGTGCAAGGCCTCCGCGGCTGCGTGAAAATTCGCAGCGAAGCCCGCCTGTGCTTCGACTATGGATCAGTTCAGCCCTGGCTGGAGATTCAGGACACGCGAGCCCTGGCTCGGGTAGGTCCTGACCTTGCGGTTCTGTATGCGCCGACGGATCTTCGCCGCGCCGGATCTACCCTGGTCTGCGACCTTGACGTGCGTGAACACGACATTCATGCTTTCGTCCTGGTCTACGGTGCGAGCACTGAAGTCCCGCCGCCTCCGGTCGACGCAGCCAGAGCGCTGTCAGAGGCCCAGAAATACTGGCGGGAGTGGATCGAACGCTTTGACAAACCAACCGAATGGCCCGCCGCCGTTCGCCGCTCCCTCATCACGCTGAAAGCCATGATTCACCGCCCGACCGGCGGCATCATCGCTGCGCCGACAACGTCCTTGCCCGAGCGATCCGGCCACGACTTCAACTGGGACTATCGCTTCTGCTGGATTCGCGATGCATCCTTCACCCTGATGGCGCTGATCGACACCGGATACGCGTCCGAAGCAAAGGAGTGGCGCGACTGGTTGCTGCGCGCGGTCGCCGGCGAGCCCGAGAAGATGCGTATTGCATACCGCGTCGACGGCTCGCGGCGCCTCGAAGAATGGCAGGCTGACTGGCTGCCGGGATACCATTGGAGTCCTCCGGTTCGCATCGGCAATTCCGCGGCATCACAGCGCCAGCTCGATATATTCGGCGAGCTGATGAACTCAATCGATATCGCTGCGAAAGCGGGCATTGAGCGCTCCGCGCAGGAAGAGCGGCTGATCGACGGAATCGCGCGGCATGTCGAAGCCGTGTGGCGGCAGCCGGACCACGGCTTGTGGGAATTGCGGGGCGACCCGAGGCATTACGTCTATTCGAAGGTTTCGGCGTGGGTTGCGATCGACCGCTATGTTCGACATCTCGAAAGCGATGGATCGCCGCCGGACGGTAAGCTCGACCGAATGGGCAAGCTACGACAACAGATGCACGACGAGATCTGCCGCGAGGGCTATGACACGGGTCTTGGCACGTTCGTCGAATATTATGGAGCCGAGTCGCTCGATGCGAGCCTGCTGCTGCTGCCGGTGGTCGGATTCCTGCCGGTTCGCGATGATCGGATTTCGCGCACCATCGATGCCATCGAGCGAGAGTTGACGGTAGAGGGCCTGGTCCACCGCCGGCGCCCGCCGCATCAAACCCAGCAGGGAGCGTTTCTGGCCTGCAATTGCTGGCTGGCGGAGTGCCGGCTGATGCAAGGCCGCCGCGAGGCCGCGCGGAAAGTCTTCGAGCGCGTCCTTGCGGTGACGAGCGAACTCGGTCTGCTCGCCGAGGAATATGATGCCCACGCAAAGCGGGTCGCCGGAAATTTCCCGCAGGCGCTTTCACACGTTGCGCTCGTGCGCACCGCACTGCGCTTCTCTGCCCGCTGACGCGGCGAAAGCGGATGAGGAACCGTTGAAATAGGATCGCCCTACCTCCCGCGGAGTTAAGCAGTAGCGGGCAGATCATGGATGGTCCGGGCGGATCGATGACGACACTCGGCAGCGCAGTCCAGGGCACCGGTCGCCAAGTCGGCGCGCGGGCGGTGGAATGGGCGGGCGGCCGTGCGAGGCTCGAAGTCGTGCTGCTGCTCGCTGCCATTCTGGGCCTGGACAGCGCCGAGAAATCCGCAGTGTCGGCTGTCGCGGGTCAGCTCAAGCAAGTATTCGGGCTCGACAACACCGACATCGGCATTCTGGTCGCGGCGTCGTCACTGGTCGGTGCGCTGTTTACGCTGCCGATCGGAACTCTCGTCGACCGGCTCAATCGCAAGATCGTGGTGCTCGCCGCCATTGCGCTGTGGACGGCGGCCGTCGTGGTGAGTGGAATGGCGAGCTCGTTTACCATGCTGCTGATGACCCGGATGTTGCTTGGCGCGGTCACGGCTGCGGCGGCGCCGACCGTCGCCTCTCTGGTCGGCGATTTCTTCCCACCCGAAGAGCGGGCGCGAATATATGGCGCCGTCCTTGGCGGCGAGCTTGTCGGCATCGGCATCGGCTTCTCGCTGTCGGGCGAAATCTCGATGCTTCTCGGCTGGCGCTGGTCCTTCTATGTGCTTGGTGCGCTGAGCGCTGCGATAGGCCTCCTGATCTGGCGCCTCCTGCCGGAGCCCGCACGCGGCGGCCAGGGCTACATTCGCGTCGGCCAGGAGGAGCTGACATCCGAATCGCAGGAAGCGACAGAAGATGCGCCGTCCCCGCACATCGTGAACGAGGCGGACGAGATCCGTGGCCGCATCCGAAGCGCCGGCGTTCGCCCACGTCGCGAGCTCATCCTGCGTGAAAACCCCGCACCATGGACCATCTGGCGGACCTTGCGCTACCTGCTGCGGATTCCGACATACCGGCTGATCGTGATCGCCTCGGCCCTTGCCTACTTCTTCTTTGCCGGCGTTCGCGCCTTCGCCATGATCTTCGTCGCCAGCCATTATGGATTGTCGCGCGGCACGGCCAGCGCGCTCGTCTTCGTGGTCGGCGGCGGCGCGCTGGTCGGCGTCATCGCGAGCGGGCGAATTTCAAGCTGGCTGTTTGCAAGAGGATGGCTTGACGCGCGCGTCATCGTGCCGGGCGTCGCTCTGCTTCTCGCGGCTGTGCTAACGACGCCCGCGATCTTGACCCACAACGCGATCCTCGGCTTTGCGTTCTTGACTTTCGCCAGCTGCTTTCTTGCAGCCGCAAACCCGCCAATGGATGCGGCTCGCCTAGACATCGTTCACGCTCGGCTGTGGGGCAGAGCCGAAGCCGGCCGCATGGCGCTACGCGGCTTGCTCGAGGGCATCGCACCGATCCTGTTTGGGTGGGTCTCCGGCCTGATCGGCGGCAGTCGCGGGCTCGACTGGACCTTCCTGATCATGCTCGCTCCCGTGGTCGTCGCGAGCGCGCTCGCGATACCTGCACGACGTAGCTATCCGACCGACGTCGCAACCGCCGACGCTTCGGCTCGCGCGATCGCAGCGGCCTGAACGAAGGAGGGTGCACTCAGCGGTCGTCCTGATGAGATTCAAGCTGCGATCGACCCGCAGCCTGCGTCGGTGGCCAGCCCTGCCGGTTCGCATAATCCGTCATGCTGAGCCCGTACAGGAACAGCAGCCAGAAGAAGCCGCTGACGGCGCATACCCACTTCAACGACGGCGCTCCCTTCAGCCGCATGAACAGAACGAAAAGCAGCGAGGTCTGAAACAGCGCGATGCCAAACTGTATCACGGGAGCCCAGACCCCCAGCCCAAGGAACGCCGTCCACGCGCTGATCCCCGCCGTCAGAAGGATCACGATCCAGGCGACGACGAACGGAAATGCGCCGGCCCGCCTGGCATCAATCTCGGGTCCAATCGTCATGAGCGCCCCACCAGGTAGATACAGGGATAGAGGAACAACCACACCGTATCGACAAAGCTCCAATAGATGCCCACGACTTCGAGCGGCGCATAATAAGCGGGCGAGATTTCGCCGCGCCGGATTCGCCAGAGCAGCATGTAGAGCACGAGCCCGATTCCGATGGTGAGGTGGATCGCGTGCAATCCCGTTGCAACCCAGTAGAACACCCAGAACAGCACTCCTGCCGAGCCTTCTCCCGGCTTGACTTCGAAAGCGACGACCGGGACGACCTTGTCCTGAAAGTCCAGATAATATTCGTAGCCTTTGACGACGAGGAACAGACAGCCAAGCACCACTGTCATGATGAGCCAGCGGACCATTCGGTTGGGCCTTACATCCTGCGCGGCGGCATTGATGGCGAGCACCATGGTCAGGCTGCTGGTGACCAAAATGACGAAATTCAACGTGCCGCACCACAACACGGCGTCCTTGGCGGCCGCGGCAAACTCGTGCGGATAGGTCGTTCGATAGAGGAAATACGTAAAGATCAGCGCACCGAAGAAGATCGTCTCTTGCGTCAGAAAGACCCACATTCCGAACTGGGCCGTCTCGCCCTGCTGTGCCAGCGTTGCATACTGCATCTCCGGCATCAGTTCGGTATCAGCGGGCATGCAAAACGCCCTCCTGATCGATGAAGGTGTCGTTCTCGGGATCGTAGCTATAGGGGCCGAGAGCGACGACGGGCGTCTCCTCGAAATTGTGCTTCGGTGGCGGCGAAGGTGTCGCCCATTCGAGACCACTGGCGCGCCACGGATTTGGTCCCGCCTTGCGACCCCAGAAGATCGACCAGCCGAGATAGAGCAACGGAAGCAGATAAGCGATCGCCAGGATCGAGGCGCCGGCAGATGACAATAGGTTCCATGACTGCCATTCAGGCGGATAAGTGTAGGAGCGCCGCGGCATGCCGAGATAGCCGAGCACGAACTGCGGAAAGAAGGTCAGGTTGAAGCCGACATACATGAGGATCGCCGCTGAGCGCGCCCACATTTCTGGATAGAGGCGACCGGTCATCTTGGGCCACCAGTAATGCAGTGCACCGAAGAACGCACTGACCGTCGCGCCCACCATGATGTAGTGGAAGTGCGCGATCACGAAATAGGTTCCATGCAAATCGACGTCGACGGCAAGCGTCGCAAGCATCAGCCCGGTGACGCCGCCGAGCGTAAACAGCAGGACAAAGCCGAGGGCATAAAGCATTGGCGCATCGAAACTGATCCGTCCCTTGTGCAGACTGACGGTCCAGTTGAACACCTTGATCGCCGAAGGCACCGCCACAAAGAACGTCATCAGCGAGAAGAAGACGCCGGAATAGATCGAAATGCCGGCTACGAACATGTGGTGCGCCCAGACGAAAAAGCTGAGGATCGCAATCGACATCAGCGCGATCGTCATGCCGGCGTAGCCGAAGATCGGCCGTCGCGCGTAGACCGGGATGATTTCGCTGGCGACCCCCATCGAGGGCAGGATCATGATGTAGACGGCAGGATGGGAGTAGAACCAGAACATGTGCTGCCACAAGATCGCGTCGGCGCCATGCCGGACATCAAACAATCCGATGCCGATGAAGCGTTCGACGGCGAGCAGAAACGTGTCCATTGCCAGCACCGGCGTTGCGGTCAGCATCACGACGCTGACCGCGTAGATGCCCCACACGAACAGCGGCAAGCGCATCCAGGTCATGCCCGGCGCGCGCATCTTGTGGATTGTCACGACGAAATTCAAAGCGGTCATGATCGACGAAAAGCCGTTGATGAAAACCGCCAGGGCTGCCGCGAGCACATATCCATTGGCATAAACCGTCGACAAGGGGACGTAGAACGTCCAACCGGTGTCGGCGCCGCCCATGATGAGTGAAAACAGCACGACGAGGCCGGACAGATTGAACACGTACCAGCTCAGGAGATTGACGCGCGGAAAGGCCAGGTCGCGGGCTCCGATCATCATCGGAATGAAGAAATTGCCGAACGTCGTCGGGATCGAAGGAATGAGGAAGAACCACACCATGATGATGCCATGCATGGTGAACATGCGATTGTACACCGCGGGCTGCAGCAGCCCTTCCGGCGCCGCGAGATTCAGCCGCATCAGCGTCGCGGCGGCACCGCCGACAAAGAAGAAGAATGTCACGGAAGCGAAGAACAGAAGTGCGATGCGCTTGTGATCGCGCGTGAACAGCCAGGAAGCGATCGTATTTTCCGAGGTGAGATAGCTGGGCTCGGTCGCCGCAGTCGGCTCGTCCGCCGGGACGCCCCCGAATGTCGTGGTGCTCATCGACGGGACTCCTGACCGCCCCCGAGGGATTTGATGTAGGCGATCAATTTCAGCATGTCGCCCTCATCGAGTTGTCCGGAAAAATCCGGCATGATGGGCGGATATCCGGCGACGGTGAAACTGCGTGGATTGAGAATGCAATCCCGAAGATAGGCTTCGTCGGCCAGGCGAACCGAGCCGTCCTGCAAATGCACCTGCGTGCCATAAAGCCCGCTCAGCGAGGGCGCGTGAACCGCGCTGTTCTCGCCGTGACAGCCGCTGCAGCCATGGGCACGGAACAGGTCCGCGCCCTGTTGCGCCAACGATTCCTCCACGCCCTGCGAAGTAAGCCAGCGCGCGTAGTCGGGACCGGTCATCACGACGATCTCGCCCTGCATGGTCGCGTGCTGGAGCCCGCAATACTGCGTGCATTCGAGCCTGAAAGTGCCGGTCTTGTTGGCCTTGAACCACAGTGTTTCGAGCGTGCCGGGCACGACGTCGTGCTTGATACGGAAGGCCGGAACGAAGAAGCTATGGATGACGTCCTCCGACGCCATCACCAGCCTGATGGTCTTGTCGACGGGAACATGCAGCGCATCGATCTCTCGCTGACCACCGGCATGCTCCACCTTCCACATCCATTGCTTGCCAACGATGTAGACCTCCTCATCCGCCGGCGGCGGCTGGTACAGCCAGACGTAGATCTGCGCGCCCCACACGAAGAGGACGAGGAACAGGCCAAGTGTCGCAATGGTCCAGGCGATTTCGAAATGCCAGGTCTCTCGGACCAGGTTGGCGCGTGAAGTGGAGGTGCCATCACGATAGCGCACGCAGAAAGTTACCATCATGGCGACGACCGTCACCATGATCAGGCCGCTCAGCGCCAGCTCGGCGATGTACAGGTTATTGACGACCACCCCATTGACGGCGGCTGTGTCGGGCCAGAATGGGATCCAATGATACATGACGTCACCCGAAACGCCGTCGCCGGACAGCGACGAATATGCCGATCGCCATCAAGCCGGCGCCAATTTCGGCGATGGTGAAGGCCGCCATGACCGGGGCTGTCCATCCTCCGAGCGACGAACCCTGGATGTGACACAGCACGAGCAGGCGAGTGAGCGGGCCTCGCGACTTGTCCTGCTCGGCATCGGCGAAAGCGGCGATCAAATCAGACGAGGACGCGGTGAAGTCTTCCACGTAGTGGCTGATCACGCCGTCGGGCGCGGCCACCACGAAGCCGGCGGGATGAATATAGGTATCGAGCAAAGAGTCATAGCGATAAGGAAATCCGATGGTGTCGGCGATGCGGCGCACGGCGGCCTGCCCTCCCGTCAGGAAATGCAGACCGGCGCTGCCGTCGCCGCGATCGAGCAGCGTCGCATATTTTGCTGCGGCTTCCGCAGCGTCGTTCGGCTTGTCGCGGGGATCGATGCTGATCGCAACGAGCTGATAGTCGCGACCGGGCCGAAGCGGCAGCCGCTTCAGCGTGTCGCCGATCAAATTGCGCAGCGTCACGCCGCAGAGCGACGTGCAGCGCAGATATTCGAGCACGAGAATGACCGGCGACTTGGTGAAATATTCACCGAGCTCGACGGCGCGGCCGTTTTCATCTACGAGCTTCTCGTTCAACGGCAATCGCGCGCCCGGGTGCGGCTGAAATGAGAGGCTGGCAAGGTCGCTGACGGTAGACGCTCGAGCTTGCGCGACGGTCCTCGTGACCGCAGCGATCAGCACGGCGCCGACCAGCACGAAGATGAAGGTCAATGCGTAAGCCATCCGTTTCATGGCTGCCCCTTCGGAAAGCCCTCGATCCCGCTTCGCGCCAGCTTCAGCATCGCCTCGCTGATCGGGATGTGGACGACGCCCTTCTGCTTATCGATCCAGTAGTAGCCATTGAGCCGCTTATCCACTTCCGCGCGGAACCGGCGCAGATCGGCAGCATCATTTGTCTGCAGACGCGGCCCCCGAGGATTGATGAACAGTGAGCGGCTGACGTCGGGCAGCGTGTTGGGATAGGCAATAGTGATTGCGAAAGACGAGACCACCAGCAGCACCAGGATGCCGGCATAGATCGCGGCAATCGGCGCTACATTCCAGTCGGTCGGCTCGAATGCCGTCTTCGCTCTCGCCGGTTGTTTTGCATCTGCATTCGCCATTGCGGCTCGTTCCATCTGGTTTTGCGAACGATTGAACACGTAGAGCCCGATGCCGATCAGCAGCGTGCCAAACATGAACCTCCACCACGACGCGCGTCCGAGCTTGCGGATATGTCTTAGCGCCCTCTCAACCATGCTCGGCGCTCCAAGCCCTTCCGTCCGCCGGCGCAACGCGGCGCGCGCGAAGCAGTGCGAAAACAAACAGCAATGTGATCGCGCCGCCGAGCGCGAGCACGGCTGCCACGTCAAGCCAAAACGGAGTGGCGTCCTTGAATTCCGGCATGATCAGGAGCCACGTGTTGGCGATGCGACTCATCACGATCAGCGCACAAACCGTTGCAACGACGGCGCGGTTATATTTGGAGGGCGCCCACAGCAGCACGAAGAAGGGCACGACAAAGCCGAGCCCATAGGAGATGTAGATCGCCGGATGCCACACTGAGCCGAGGCGCTTGAGGTACCAGGGAATTTCCGTCCTGAGATTTTCCTCCCAGATGATCAGGAACTGCATGAATTCGACATAGGCCCAGAAGATGGTCGTCGCGAGCATGATTCGGGCGAGGTCGCTCATATGCTTGCCGCGCTCGTCGGCGGGCCAACCGAACACCGCGACGGTCAGCAAGACCATCGCCATTCCCGTATTGAACCAACTGGCTGCCTGGGCGTACGGAAATATCGACGACCAGAATTTCGGCTCAAGTGAGAGAATCCAGTCGATCGCGGCGAAGCTTGCGGAGAATGCAAGCACGATGAGCCCGATCGCGCTGATCCACGACAATCCGGGACGTATCGGTTCCTTTCCGGCACGCGGTCCCCACAGCGCAAAGGCCGCCAGTAGATTCCAGAGCACCACATAGACGCCGTAGCGAATGAAAAAGGCCGTGGGATTGAGATAGAAGACGTTGGAAAGGCCGGGCGGCGGCCGCGTCCATTCATACAGCGAATGCAGCGCGACGAAGGCCGCGATGCCGGCGAGGCTCGCAATCGGCATGGTCACAATCGCCGCGTCGAGCACCGGCCGAGCCGTCTCCATCCAGTCGCCACCACTGAGATCGTGCACCAGCACAAGCGTGACGCCTGCAAGCGGAAGACCGAGCCAGAACACATAGCTGCACAGCCATGCGTGCAGGAACGCCGTCCGGTCTGTGATGGCGGCGATGATGCAGGCGATCACAGCAAGAATGCAGATCAGCGCGGAACCGAACATGAAGCGGTTGGCCGTCATTGCAGCGCGCTCCGCTTGTCAGCCGGCACATCCGACAGCGATGCACTGGCGCTCGCCTGAAGAGCACGAATATAGGCGACGATGGCCCAGCGATCTTTCGGCTCGACACGATCGGCGTAGGAATACATGGCGCCGTAGCCGTGGGTGATCACGTCATAGAATAGCTGGTTGGGTGCCTTGCGCAGTGTGTCGCTGTAATAGGATGGCGGTTGCGGAAACCCGCGCTGCACGATCATGCCGTTGCCATCGCCGACCCGGCTGTGGCACGGAGAGCAATAGATATTGAATCGTTGTTGGCCGCGCTCGAGCAGCGCCATGGTGACCGGAGGAGGCGCCGGTGGCTTTGAGGGCTCGTCGCGCGCAATCGTGTGCGGGACCGGCTTGAGCGGCCAATCGACCTTGGAGCCGGCCGGCACTTCATAGGGATTGAGCTTCGGCTGATTGGCCATATTGTCGCAAGCCGCTAGCGCGAAACACAGGCCGATTGCTGCGGCAGCCATGCTCCACCTCACGCGCGCACCTCCTCGATGCGTTCGGCGCCGAGCTGCTCGAACAATGCATGTATCGAATCCGCATTGAAACGCGGGTCGGTTGCTTCGATGCAGATGACAAATCGATCGCGGGAGGCACGCTCAAAGGCGCGTGCCTCGAAGATCGGGTGATAAAGCTTCGGCAGCCCTGAGGCGGCCAGCATTCCCACGAAGCCGGCGGTCACTGACGCCAGCAGCATGAACTCGAATGTCGAGACCGCGAACGCCGGCCAGCTGTTGTAGGGGCGACCGCCAACATTGAGCGGATAGTTGACCGCTTCATCCCAATACTGAATCCAGTAGGCCAAGGCAGCGCCCAGCACAGCGCCGGCAAACATCAAAAGCGGCAAAAATGCTTTCGAGCCGGAATCGACGATCCGATCCAGTCCTTCGACGGCATAAGGCGTGTAGGCCTCGAAGGCGCGATAGCCCGATTGGCGCAGCCGCATCGCCGCGCTTGTGACCTCGTCCGGCGTCCTGAATACAGCAATGATGCCGAAGAGATCCTTCATTTCGGCTTCTCCTGCTCGATGATCTCGCGCACTTCAGCGAGCGAGATGATGGGCGCAAAGCGCAGGAACAGGAAAAACATCGTGAGGAAGAGGCCGATCGTTCCGGCAAGTGCCGCCCAATCCCAAAGCGTCGGGTAGAAATGGCCCCAATAGGAGGGCATGTAATTGTGTTCGAGGCTCGCGGTCGTGAACATAAACCGCTCCTGCCACATCCCGACGATGATCCCGCCCGAGATCAGGAAGAGCAGAAGCTGGCTGCGGCGAACCAGGGGGAACCACAGCAATTGCGGAACGACCACGGTCAGGATCTTCTCCGACCAAAACAGCGGCGCAGTGAAGCCGAACATGCGCTGATAGGATTCGGTCTTGTCGGCGACGTCGCTGCCGTAGAGCGGACCGAATGCCTCCCACACATAGGCATAGCAGAGCATCAAGCTGCCGACGAGCATCACCTTCGCCATGGCGTTGAAGTGATATTCGGTCAGCACCTTCTGCAGGCTGTAACCCCAGCGCACGAGGATCGTCAGCATGATGATGACGGCGGTGCCCGAGATCACCGCGCCGAAGAAGAAGTAGGGCGGGAATTGCGTGTCGTGCCATCCCGGCGTGAGCCCGCCCGCATAGTCAAGGCCGACCACGCTGTGCACCGAGATGACCATCGGCGCCATGATCGCCGACATGATCGCATACACCACGCGCTGGTTGCGCCACTCTGCGACGGACCCCCGCCAGCCCAGCGCCAGGATGCCGTACAAGATCTGTTTGGAGCGCGTCTTGGCGAGATCACGCACGGTGGCAAGATCCGGCAGGATGCCGGCGTAATAGTACATGATCGACATCAGGATGTAGCAGAGCAGGCAGACGAAATCCCACAACAAGGGGCTGCGCATCTGCGGCCAGACGCCCATCACGTTGGAATAGGGAAACAGCCAGTAGAACAGACCCGGCCTTCCCAGATGCATGATCGGCATCAGGCCGGCGCAGGGCGCCGCCGACAGCAGCATGCTTTCGGCGATGCGGTTGGTGGCCGAGCGCCATGGCGATCTCGTGAGGAAGAACAGGGCGGAGACGATCGTCCCGCCGCTCGCGAGCGCGATCCACCAGACATATTCCGCGATCGCAAATCCCCAGGCGACCGGTATCTCGACGCCCCAAACGCCGACGCCGTTGATGAACAGCCAGGCCAACTGAATGATCAGCACCATGAGCAACGCGAACGAAATGCCGAACCCCACCCACCACCACCTTGGGGCACGCTCCATCAGCACGCGATTGCTCACCTCCTCGCTGAGCGAGGTGAGGGTCACATCGGGAGCGACGACAGGCGCCTCTGGCGGCAATTCATTCGTCAGCGTCATCGCCATGGGTTGATACCTCGACGTTACGTCTCGCTGTTCTTGATCGCCGGATTGGGATTGCGAATCAGGGCGCTGTAGCTGGTGCGCGGCCGCGTGTTCAGCTCATCGAGCAGCACGTAGTCGATCGGTGAAGCCTTGCGTTTGGCAACGGCGCTACCCTTATCATTGCGATCGCCGAACACGATCGCCTGTGTCGGACAGCTCTGCTGGCAGGCGGTGCGCACCTCGCCGTCGCCGATCTTGCGATCCTCTTTTGCCGCGTCGATCTGGGTGGTCCGGATGCGCTGAATGCAATAAGTGCATTTCTCCATCACGCCGCGATCGCGAACCGTTACTTCCGGATTCCACGACTCCGGCGGCCGGTCATTCTTGTTCGCATATCCGTAGAAATTGAAGCGCCGGACCTTGTAGGGGCAGTTGTTGGAGCAGAACCGCGTGCCGACGCAGCGATTGTAGACCATCAGGTTGAGGCCTTCGTGGTCGTGCACGGTGGCATGGACGGGGCAGACCACTTCGCATGGCGCCTGCTCGCAATGCATGCAGGGCATCGGCTCGAACGCGGTGTCCGGTGCATCGGCCGAGCCGGAATAGTAGCGGTCGACCCGCAGCCAATGCATCGCCCGGCCTGCGAGCACCTGGTCCTTTCCAACGATCGGCACGTTGTTTTCGGCCTGGCAGGCCACCACGCAGGCCTGACAGCCGATGCAGGAATCCAGATCGATCGACATCGCCCAGGCGCGATCGGGATACTGGAAAGGCGGATACAGCGACTTTGTTTTCTTTGGCGGAACGATCTTTCCCGGGTCGCTGTTGAACTGGTCGAGGTCCCCCTCGAGAACGAGGTCACGCCCGAGCACGCGATCCTGGTCCTGGGTCGTCGCCAGCTTGTGTGTCTCCCCCGTCTTGGTCAGCGATGTGATCTTGACAACCCAGGCAGCGTCAGCTCGGCGAGCCGCATAGGCATCGAATCCGGCGCCGGCGGCGAGCCCGCCGACCGTGCGGCCCCAGCCGAGCGGCAAGGTAATGCAATCAGCGGCCTGACCGGGCAGCACATAGACCGGCGCTTTCAGTTTCGTCTTTGCCAACGAAATCTCGACGACGTCGTTCGTCTTGAGGCCGAGGCGCTTGGCGGTGCCGGGCGCGATCAGCGCGGCGTTATCCCAGGTCAGGCGCGTGAATGCGCGCGGCATCTCCAGCAGCCACGCATTGTTGGCGTAACGGCCGTCCCAGTTGGCCTCATCCGCTCGGAACAGAGCTTGCAGAGTCGGCTTTGCAGGGGGCGGGTCGCCCTGGAGCTGCGTGGCGATATCTGCGTTTGGCGTGAGGGACAGAGGGGCTGCAGCGGTGTCGGGGACGATTCCGACCTGTAGCGCCTTGTGCCAGAAATCCTCGAACTCTCCCCACTTCTCGTCTTGTGCCCGCTCCTGCCAGAAATCGCGCAGCATCGCGTAGCTGTCTGGCGAAGCATCCCCGAGCAGAACGGCCAGTATCTCGTGTGTCGAGCGGCCGCCGTACAACGGACGCGCCTGCGGCTGCAACATCGTGACCGTGCCGTCGAAAGCCCGAGCATCGCTCCAGCTTTCAAATTCGTGCACGGCGGGAATGCGCCACTTGCAGGCGATGGCGGTTTCATCATCGTAGCGTGCGAGGCTGATCGAGAACGGCACGCTGCGTAATCGCGCAGCAAAATCGAGTTCAGGCGGGGCGTCATAGACCGGATTCGCGCCCAGGATGATCAGCGTATCGACCTTTCCCGATGCCATGTCGCCGGTGAGCTCGGAAATCGACTGCTGCCTGGAGCTCGGCATCGCTTCGACCGGCGCGATTAAGCTGACAGTGCTGCCAAAAGCGCCAAGCGCGTGGTTGATGGCGTCGGTCAGAAGATGAACTTCCACCCCCTGCTCGCGGCCGGCATGCAGGAGTGCCTTGCCCTTGTTGTGGTTGAGATCGTCGGCGACGGCCTTGAGCCAGGCGGCGTGAGCATTTTCCGCCTGGGTCCATTGCTGCGGACCGGCCCCGAGCAACCCGGCAAGATGGCGCAACGCGCTGGCGATTTCGTCCGGCCGCATCGCGAGGCGATGATCGGCCTTTGCGCCCAGCAGCGTCGGCGTGCTTTCGATCGCATATACCCGACTCATCTTGCCACCGGTCTCCGCTGGCCGCCGCTTTGCTGCAAACTGCCGGGCGTAAGCCAGTGCTCCTGGGGCGGCGGAAATGAGATCGCTTTCGACGGCGAAGATCCGATCGGCCTTGCTCAGGTCCAAGATCTTGTCGACCGGCTTTCCGAAACTGCGCGTTGCTGCGGCGAACTCATTGTCTCGGTGCAGCGGCTCCCATTGGTGCCAGCGCATTTCCGGAAATTGTTGCTGCAGCTTTGCCATCTGCGCGGCAAACAGGGGCGAGGTGACGGCTCCGGTCAAAACCCGCAGGCCCTCACCTTTCCCGGCCAGCAACGTCTCGCGGCGGCCGTTCAGCACGCTGATGAAGCTCTCCCAGGTGGCGATGTGCCCCTCCCCGAACAGGGTCTGCGCGCGGCGCGGATCATACAGATCGAGAATGCTCGCTTGCATGATGGCGCTCGCGGCACCGAGGCTTGCCGGGTGATCGGGATTACCCTCCACCTTGATCGGCCGTGCCATCTGATGCGCGACGAGGACACCGGTCGCATAACCGTCCTGAATAGTTGCGCCGGTGTAATAGCGGTTGCGTCCCGGCACGACATTTTCCGGTGCCTCGACATAAGGAACGAGCTGCCGCACGTTCTCCTCGGGACCGCAGCCCGAGAGGCCGCCCAGCGCCATGGATGCCGCCATCAGCTGAAGAAATCGGCGGCGGTCAAGAGCATTGACGATATCGCGAAAGCGCGGCGCTTCGCGCTCGACGATCGCGGTGAATTCCGGCGTCTCCGCCAACTCTTCCAGGCTGCGCCAATATGTACGCGCTCGGTTCGTCATCGATGGCAGATCCCACAATCGGACAGGTTTTCGGTCTTGATGTGATACTGCGCCAGCAGCGTCTCGCCGGACGGCGTCGAAGCCGTGCGCTGCCAATGCGGGTTGAACACCTCCTTCTTGGGGCGGAGGTGCGGCGCCGGATTGCGGTGGCATGAAAGGCACCAGCTCATGTAGAGCGTGGTGGCCTTCGACGTCAGCGGCATGTCACCGATCGGACCATGACACTCGGTGCAGCCGACGCCCTTGGCGATGTGAATGCTGTGATCGAAGTAGACATAATCCGGCAGCGTATAGACGCGCGTCCAGCGGATCGGGACGTTGTCGGCAAGGCTCTTGCGATCGGGCGCCAGCATGGCGGCGTTGGTCCAGACCTGCGAATGACAGGTCATGCAGATTGCCGTCGACGGCATTCCCGCATCGGAGGATCGTTCGACTTCCGTATGACAGTAGCGGCAGTCGATCCCGAGCCCGCTGACATGGTGCTTGTGGCTGAATGGAATCGGCTGCTGCGGGGCGAACCGCTCCTGCGTATTGTATCCCATCACCGGAACAACCCAGACGCCTAGCGGTACGAAGACGGCGATGCAGCCCACGGCGACGAGCGCCGCCGTAGCAAACAGGTTTGCTCGTGGCCCGAACACCGCCATCCACGCAGCCTTGCGACAAGCCCCCGCCTGTTGCACGACGCCAGTTCAACGAGGGCCTGAGGTCCTGAGCGAACGGGCAGTCGAGCAATCGCCCCCAACTGCTTTGGTTCCTAAGTTGATCCTCAAGGCTGCTGCAGAACCGCCAGGCCCTCACGGCCAAAAATCAGGGCAAACAACCGGACTTGAGGCTTCGGAACGGATCGTCAGACCACATGTTTTTCCTTCAGCCGACGCTGCTCTACGGCCTCCCATCAGCCCTTCGTGACGAGGTTCTCACATGCCGAGGAAGTGAGAGGTTCAATTTGTCATGTCCACACGAGACAGATTTCTTTCGCATCGGAGAGCCGAGCGCAATGTCTCGGTACTGCTGGCCTATGCCGTTGCGGGTCTCGCGGGAGCTGGCGCCGCGCTGACGCGTCGATCGCATCCG
>Ga0157369_10003220_pt1 | contig 19455 bp, 15 predicted proteins | sample C25metaG_FD_113461 | JGI IMG/M metagenome (GOLD analysis project Ga0157369, IMG submission 113461) | Corn rhizosphere microbial communities from Kellogg Biological Station, Michigan, USA - C2-5 metaG | ecosystem: Host-associated > Plants > Roots > Rhizosphere > Soil | place: USA: Michigan... | reverse complement strand
TGTCCTGTGGGTCTGATGACATTACCCGAGCGCCGACAGGCGCTCAAGGGCGCAAATGCGTTCGATCGTTTGCGAGGGCAATAACGTGAAAACAGCCGTTTGAATCACCGGCCTTGGTGCTAGATAGGAGGCCAAAACGGGCAGCAGGTTCAACCCAATTCGAGCTGCTTTAGGCGCTGGCTTGTCAGCGATGAGCATAGGTACCTACATAACTCTGGGTACGGCGCCGGATCTGTGGAGAGTAAGCTTTTTCCCGCTGTCGGCCTGACACACACGACCGCTATCTATCTGTTGCCCCGCAATCCAAATGTGGGAGCTGGCTTGCCTGCGAAGGCGGCCTGACAGCCGACCGCTATCTATCTGTTGCCCTGCAATCCAAATGTGGTTGCTTCAGAATCGTGTAGATACCTACGCAGCGATGAGCGCAGGCAGCCCACCCAATCATCAACCGCAACTCACCGCCCTTCCAACAACGCCCCAGCTTGGTCCAGCAACGCCAACGGATCACTCGCCTTGTGAATATCCACCGACAACAACTGCCTGAACTTGCGCGCCCCCGGGAAACCGGTGCCCAGCCCGAGGATGTGTCGAGTGATATGGTGCATCGAACCACCGGTCGCCAAATGCTGCGCAATATAAGGCCGCAATTGCACCAACGCCTCCGCCCGACTGATCACCGGCGCGTCACTGCCAAACAGCTGCTGATCCACCTCCGCCAGCAGATATGGATTGTGATAAGCCTCCCGGCCCAGCATCACGCCATCAAACGTCTGCAAATGCACATGGCACTGCTCCAGCGTCTTGATCCCGCCGTTAAGCACTATCTCCAACTCCGGAAAGTCCCGCTTCAACTGCGCTGCCACGTCATAGCGCAGCGGCGGAATGTCGCGATTCTCCTTCGGCGACAACCCCTCCAGAATCGCGATCCGCGCATGCACGGTAAAACTGGTGCAACCCGCGTCCTTGACTGTCCCGACGAAATCACACAGCTCGGCATAACTGTCCCGTCCATTGATCCCGATGCGATGCTTCACCGTCACCGGAATCGACACCGCATCGCGCATTGCCTTCACACACTCCGCCACCAACGCCGGGTGCGCCATCAGGATCGCGCCGATCATATTGTTCTGCACGCGGTCGCTGGGGCAGCCGACATTCAGGTTCACTTCGTCGTAACCGGCCGCTTCGGCCATACGCGCGCACGCGGCCAGGTCGGCGGGGACACTACCGCCCAATTGCAGTGCAAGCGGGTGCTCGGCTTCGTTGTGGCGCAAGAAGCGGTCGTGGTCGCCGTGCAGGATCGCGCCGGTGGTGACCATCTCGGTGTAGAGCAGGGCGTGCTTGGAGAGCAGACGCAGGAAGTACCGGCAGTGGCGGTCGGTCCAATCCATCATCGGAGCAACGGAGAAGCGGCGGCAGAGTGGGGCGGTGTGTAGGGGCATGGGGGATCTGAGTTAGCGAGGCGAATGGGGCGCAGTTTATCAGGGATGGGTGTTGGGTGCCGGGGGTGTGCGCTGCGTTTCTCACCTCTTCGCCCGTCGTTGCCGAGCACTCCGCCCAGACGCCTTCCCCAAGCGGCAACCTGAACCAACCCTGTCACTCAGCAACATTTCATGATTCCCAACGGCCCTGAGGCTTACGATCACTCTTAATAGGGGCCCCTCGCGCCTCCAGCCCACGGGGAATTGAACAATGATCTCGAATTTCGTCAAAGTCGTGATGATCGCCGGCGCGTTGCTGTTGAGTGCGTGTTCGTCGGGGTCGTCGGGTGTGAGCAGCGACCCTTGTTTCACTGGGGGATGCCAGGCGTTCGGCGACCATAGCCCTGGCAAGGCGGCCAAGATGAGTTTTGGCGGCAGTGGGTTGGGCAGCAGTTATGGGGAGTATGGGTCGGGGTTGTTGCATGATGACTGATTAAGCATGGGGCTGCTGCGCAGCCCAACGCGGGGCTAGCCCGCTCACCACAAAGGGGAGGGGGTTTAGGCTTTGGCCTGGGCAAGCACAGGTAGATGCCCAAGCTCCCGCCTTGATGGATTTCGCCAGTGGGGGGTTAGCGGGCAGTGACCGTGCCTCTATGGAAGATCTCGCGTCGAGCGCGGCGGCTGATGTTTTCTTGTTTGCTCAGCGCATAGAGTTCATCAAAACGACTGCGATCAATCCCTTCATAGTTGCCCAATGCGTCCATGACCATCTGATCGTAATCCTGCTCGATCACGAACCGGAAAATTTCCCGCCGATAGAAAAAACCAAACTGAAAGGCCAGCACCTCGCTCAAGTGTTCGGTCGGGCTGAGGAAGCAGTTTTCCAGGTCGATGGCTTTGGTGTGCTCGGGTTGCGCCAGGTTGACCATCACATTGTTGGCCCAGAAATCCATGTGCACGACACCCTTGCCGTGCAGGGCATGCAGTAATTTGAATGACACGGTGATCAGGCTGCGGATGTCGCGCTCTTGCTTGAGCCATTCCAGTCCGTTGAGGTAGCCGTCGAGCAGCTCGGTGAAGATGAAGAATTCCTGGATCAGGCCAAACACCGACTTTCTGTAGCCGAAACCGTACAGGCTGGCGACAGGAGCACCGCGTTTGTGTGCGGTGTAGGTGTTGAGAACTTCTTCGACCGGCCAGTCGAACGTGCCGTCGCGCTTGGAGCGGCCGAACGTGACGCGCAGTTTGGGCCGGAGGCTATCGAGTGGTTGGGATTTGGCGAACAGGTCGTTCTCCATCCCTTTCAGCGGGGCGCTGACGCGGTCTGTCAGTTGGTAGCGCGTGTCGATCAGGTTCTGAATCGCTTGCTGGGTGCTGTCGTCAGCGCCTTGCGTAGTGAAGACCGTAGCGTTGCGATGGGTGAGTGTCGATGGGAAGCTCTTTAGCACGCAGCTGTCGGGAAAGCTCAAAACACATCCTTGTCATTCATAAATATGACAAATATGTTACAGGTCGGGGGCATTGGATCCAACCTGAACCTTTCCTGAACGGAAATTAAATAATGGCGTCAATCGCCTTTTTTCCTTGACTCGGCTTGAGCGTTATGGGTCATTTCGATTGTGGGCGGACGGCGTGTGGGTCGTTTTCAGCAAAAAATTACCGTGAAAAATATCAGGCACGGTGCAATAATGGCTTAGGGCCATTATTTTACTTTCGTAAGTACTCTTGATGAAAACAACCTTTTCCGCGAAATTGTTTATTGTTTTTATTGCTTCCCTGCTGGTCTGCGTTGTTTATTTTCTTATTGATGAGTTCCCGTAGCGTTGTTCATGCTCGGTGCGACTGTTTGTATTGTCGAATGAAGAGCCTGCCGAGTACGAAGACACTGCCTAAAACCAGTCCTAAAAAGGCGCCCATAAAGGCAAACTTTTTGGTGCTTTTAGTCGTGGACGTCTTTACATCATCAAGCGTGTTGAATGCTTTTAGTGTATTGCCTGCGGCCAATGCTGGCAGGTTAAGCGCTATCGCTTCGGTGTTGGCAATATCCATGGCGGATTTCAACTGGGCAGACGCCGCCGCTGCCGTCGTTGCGGTGGTTGATGCAACATACAGGACTGGCTCATTCCCACCCGATTTAGGTGGAGCGTCTTTCAAGGTAACGGATTTGGCTGCCATCACACCCATGGCAGAGTAGAAAATATCATTCTGTATGGTGCTGTACAGCTTGGTTTCCAATGACAGTGGACTGGCTTTGGCTGGCGCATCCTTTTCATTGATTTCTTTATATAAGCTGTAGAGCGACGGTTTGGTGATGTAAGTGCTGGCAGTCCACTGTTCAGGCGAAGTTGCAGAAAGGGCCAGAGAAGCAACAGTGCCCGCTACGGTGGTTACAATAACCGTAATCTTGCTATGCCACAGAGCTTGAACAAGTGGTATCAGATCGATTTCATCATCATTGGAACGGACGTTTGAATTCGTTGGACTGCTCACGAAAAATTCCTTTATTTGCATTCTCAAATTGTAGAGAAAAAAACACACTGCGCCCATGTAAAAGTACGCTTTGTATTAGATGCGAATAGTTCTTGCCTGGTGGGTTCGGCGGGCCTCTCTTATAGAGTCGCGCCGACCCACTCCACCTGCCGCAGGATCATTCCTGCGATGCATTCATTCAGATACCGCCGCTCAATGCCCGCCGTGCATTCTCCGTGCGATGAGATAAACGCCGAGCCCCACCAACGCCGTCACCGCACCGATGTATCCGGTACTCGTCCATCCCAACCCAGCCGTGATCGCCATCCCGCCAAACCAAGGGCCCAGCGCGTTCGCCAAGTTGAACGCGGCATGGTTGGAAGCCGCTGCCAGGCTAGGGGCTTCGTGGGCAATATCCATCAAGCGGATCTGCAACGGCGCTGCCAACGACACCATGGTGCCGACCAGCCCGATGCCAAGCAGCACGCTCCACAACGACCCTGCGGCAAACGGGAAGAACACCAGCACCGCCATCGACCACACCAGGATCAAGCCGACTGCGCGGAATTGCATACGGTCAAACAGCTTGCCCCCGGCGATATTGCCGATAATCCCACCGACGCCAAACGCGGCCAGGCCAAACGGAATCCACTGGGGCGACACTTTGGTCACTTCGAGCATGGTCGGTGCCAGGTAGCTGAATACGCAGAACATGCCCGCAAAGCCGATGGCACCAATGGCCAGGGCCATCCACACCTGCGGCTTGGTAAAAGCCCGCAGTTCCTTGCGCGGGTCGCTGCGCTGTTCGTCGTGGCGGTGGGGCACGAACTGCCAGACCAAGGCGATGGTGCACAGGGCAATTACGCTTACCAACGCGAACGCCGAGCGCCAGCCCAGGTGCTGGCCCAGGAAGGTGGCGATGGGGTTGCCGAGTAGCATGGCCAACGTCAGTCCCATCATCACCCGTGCTACGGCGCCGGCGCGTTTGTCGTTGGGCACCATGCTGGAGGCGACCACCGCAGCAATACCGAAGTAAGCACCGTGGGGCAGGCCGCTGATAAAGCGGAACGCCACCAGCGAGCCGAAGGTCGGCGTGAACGCAGTGGCCAGGTTACCCAGGGCATACAGCCCCATCAGTAACAACAGCATGTGTTTGCGCAGCAGCTTGGCGCCGAGGATCGCCAGCAGTGGCGCGCCGACCATCACGCCCAGGGCGTAGGCGCTGATAGCGTGGCCGACCTGTGGTTCGCTTAAGCCGAGGTTTTGGGCAATGTCGGGCATCAAGCCCATGATGGCGAATTCGCCAGTGCCGATAGCGAAAGCACCCACGGCCATGGCCGCTTCCATTTTGGCGGCACTGCGCGCGGGCAGCACGTGCCCGGGAGTTTGGTGGATAGACATGGATCGCTCTGTTGAGATGGATAACACGAAGGAGAGCCGCCGATGCTACGCACGCAGCGGCGAACCTGTCTAGAACAGCGATTTACGGCAGAGTTCAACGGCGCTTTGAGATCCGTCTTATTCTCCGGCTCGCATGCGCGCCGTACGCTTGCAATGATGAAACTCAAACATTTCCTGCAACCTCTCGACTCGTCCTTCTCCACGCCCAAAGCGGCCCGCAAGCTGTTGCGCCTGTTCGCCCTGGCGTTGGTGCTGGGTGTGTACGCGGGCGCCTACAGCTATTTGCGCGCCGCGCTCAGCGAGGAGATTTCGTTGCGGCGCAGCTATATGAATGAGGCGGTTTCCGATGCCCAGAGTTTCTTTGTCAGCCGCCAGACGCTGCTGAAAAGCCTGGGCCTGTCGACGGTGCGGCATGTGACGGCGCCCGTGGGCAACCTCAATAACGTGCCCGCCGAAGAGGTGCATATCACCCTGGGCGAGGCGGGCAATATCTGGAGCCTGTGGCTGACCCGGCGCATGCTCGACTATCTGGAGGCCAACCAGGTCAATCTGATTTATGTGGCCCAGCGTGCCGAGCCTGGGGTGGAACGCTTGTATACCGTCGGCCCTGCACCGCAGGCTGTGCCACAGACGGTGTTGCAGCGGCTGATGGCGGTGGATACCGGCAACGAGTCGCTCAGCGATGAGCTGTGGCTCACCGAGCAAAGCCGGCAGGATTCGCCGCTGTATATCTTTACGCGTCTGGACGAGCGCAGCCCTGCCTCGGGTTGGCTTGGCCTGGAAGTGGACGCCCCCGACCTGATCAACGCCCTGCAGCATGAAAAAGCCGGGGACTTCATGTTGCTCGACGGCACGGGCCAACTGATTTTCAGCAGTACGCCCCAGCAACCATCGGCGGCGACGGCGCTGCACCAGTATCACGCCACGGCCTGTTTCGGCTGGGAGGGCAGTCGCTGGTTGCCGGACCGCCTGGCCATCCGCAAACACTTGGGTTTTTCCCAATGGCAGATCGTCTACAGCCTCGAGCTGGGTTCGTTGTTGCCCAGCCTGGCCGTGCCGATGCTGGTGTGCCTGCTGCTGTGCGTGCTGGTGAGCGTGTTGATGGTGCGCCTGGTACGACGTATCGATCAGCGATTGATCATCCCGGCGGCCAATCGCATTGAAGCCTTGGTGGAAAGCGAGGCATTCAGCAGCGCAGTGATTCGTATCGCGCCTGTTGCCCTGTGCGTACTGCGCCGCAGTGACGGTGAGGTGGTGCTGGAAAACCCCCTGTCGCGCCAATGGCTGGGCAATGCTCGGGAACGCGAGCAACTGTGTCATGACTGGATTCGCCGGGCCTTTCACGCCGCCGAACAAAGCAACACCGAAGAACTGCAAATGGCCGACGGCCGCCACTTGTTCCTGAGTTTCGCACCCACCCGCTACCAGCGTGAAGAAGTGTTGATTTGCGCGTTCAGCGATATCAGCGAGCGCAAGCAGGTGGAGCTAGCCTTGCAGCAGGCACGCACCCTGGCGGATGCGGCCAATGAGGCCAAGACCTTGTTCCTGGCCACCATGAGCCATGAAATCCGCACGCCCTTGTACGGTGTATTGGGCACCCTGGAGTTGCTCGCCCGCACCGACCTCAACAGCCAGCAGCGTGGCTACCTGAATGCCATCGAGGGCTCGTCGGCGAACCTGCTGCAATTGATCTGCGATGTGTTGGATGTGTCGAAAATCGAGGCGGGGCAACTGTCCCTCGAACTCAGCGTGTTTTCCCCGCTGGAGTTGGTGCAAGAGGTGATTCAAGGGTATGCGGGAGCGGCCCAGAGCAAGGGTTTGCAGTTGTTTGCCTGCCTCGACCCGCAACTGCCGGACCATGTGCGAGGCGACGTCACGCGTATCCGCCAGATTCTCAATAACCTGCTCAACAACGCGCTGAAGTTCACCGAGAGCGGGCGCATCGTATTGCGCTTGCGCCTGGAGAGCCGCGAAGGCGAGCGCGCCCTGTTGCAGTGGCAAGTGGTCGACACCGGCAAGGGGATTGCCGCGCACGACCAGCAGTACCTGTTCGAGCCATTTTTCCAGGCCAGTGGCAATGCCAATGTGGTCGCGGGCACCGGCCTTGGGCTGTCGATCTGCAAGCGCCTGGTGCACTTGATGAACGGCACGCTGCGCGTGGTCAGCGAGCCAGGGCTGGGCAGCAGTTTTACCTTCACCCTGCCGTTGGAACAGGTTGACGAGTACGCCGATGAGCCGTGGGCGTTGCCGTTGCTGGGCGAGCGGGTCTACGTGGTGTCGCCGGTGCGCGAGTTGGCCGAGAGCATGGGCGGCTGGTTGCGACGCTGGGGCGCACGGGCGCAATTGGGTGTACCGCACTCGGCCGAGGCCGATCCCGGCGCGGTGCTGGTTGAGCTCTATCCCGGCCCGGTCGATCCGGGCCAACGGCTGCATTGGGGTGGCCCGCGGGTGATAGTGGGCACCGATGAGCATGGCGTCTACCCAGGGCCCGTGGCCTGCTGGCAGATCGGCTTGAACAACCTGCAGGCCCTCAATCGCGCGGTCAGCCGGGCACAGGGCATCGAGGAAAACCGTTCGCCCATCCCCTGCGAGGCACCGGCCGAGATCAACCTCAACCTGCGCCTGCTGGTGGCCGAAGACAACCTGATCAACCAGTTGATCCTGCGTGATCAACTCGAAGAACTCGGCTGCACGGTGGTGCTCGCCGGCGACGGCATTGAAGCCCTCTCGCTGTGGGGCGAAACCGCGTTCGACATGATCCTCACCGACGTCAACATGCCGCGCATGAATGGCTACGAACTCACCGAGCAACTGCGCCGCCTGGGATGCTCGCTGCCGATCATCGGCGCTACCGCCAATGCCATGCTCGATGAAGCCGAGCGCTGCCTCAATGCGGGCATGGACCACTGCCTGGTCAAGCCCTTCACCCTGCGCGCGCTCTACCAGTGCCTGCAGCCTTACCAGAGGAGCGTGGTTTGAGTGCCTATCGCGTGCTCATCGTGGAGGACCATCCCTTTCAACATGAGTACCTGATCAACGTGTTCCAGGCCATCGGCGGCTTTGACGTCGACGTGGTGTGGGACGGCGCGAGCGCGTTGCAGCGCCTGGCCCGCCAGCGCTACGACCTGCTGCTCAGCGACTTGATGATGCCGGGGATGGACGGCGTGCAATTGATCCAGCAACTGGCGCACCTTAAAGCCCCACCGGCCCTGGCGCTGATGAGCGTGGCCTCGCGACGCATGCTCGTTGGTGCCGGCCAGGTCGCGGGGAACCTGGGCCTGACCGTCGCCGGGTTGATCTCCAAACCGGTGCGCGAGCCCCAGGTGCGCACCCTGCGCGATTGCCTCGACAAACTCGCCGAACAGGCGCGCGCGCCGTGCTGTCATCGCGGCGTCAGCCTGCCACGGGAGAACCTGGTACGCGCCTTGGCCAACGGAGAGATCCAGGCCTGGTTCCAGCCAAAAAAGTCGTTGCAGGACGGGCGCATCGTCGGCGCCGAAGCCCTGGCGCGTTGGGTCCACCCGGTGGAGGGGCTGTTGATGCCGGGTGAGTTCCTGGGCGAAATCGAACGCCTGGGCCTGGAAACCCAACTGCTGACCTGCATCCTCGCCCAGACCCTGACGGCCCAGGCCCAGTGGGCGCAACTCGGCTACCGGCTGCCGGTATCGATCAACCTGCCTACCCATCTGCTCGACCAGTGCGACCTGGTCGACCGTCTGCTGGCCCAGGTTCAGCACCGGGATGCCGAGCCCCGGCAAATCACCTTCGAATTGATGGAAAGCTCCACCACACAGTTGTCCAGTAACTACTACGCTGGAGCATGCCGCTTGCGCATGATGGGTTTCGGCCTGGCGCAGGACGATTTTGGCAAGGGTTTCAGTTCCTACTTCAACCTGGTCTCCACGCCGTTCAATGAAGTGAAGATCGACCGCTCGCTGGTGCATGGCTGTGCAGAAAATGAAAGCCTGGCCTCCGCCTTGCAAAGCATCGTCGAACTGGGCCGCAAGCTGGGGCTGACCACCATTGCCGAAGGCGCCGAAACCCAGGCGGAACTGGCGGTATTGCGGCGAATTCGCTGCGATCAGGTGCAAGGCTTCCTGATTTCTCAAGGGGTTGCCGCGGATAAATTCAGTGCGTTGCTGATAGAAGATGGCCCTGCGCCAGCACTTATCTGAGCGGCCAGGGTCACACACTCAAGAAGCCCGAAGGAAGGGTCGCCCGGTCAGCCGGGCGTTATTGGCCAATGCCGGGATCATGCATAGGCTCCACGTCCTGATTCAGGCTTCTGCGGTACTGACGATGAAACATGCAAGCCTGCGCCTGGATAAGCTGGCACAGAGTTCCCAGCGCTTGAACACCGCCCTGTTGCTGCTCACCGGGCTCGTCCTGTTGCTGTCCAGCAGTTGCTACTGGGCGGTCTCGCGGTTGCTCGATGCCGAGCAAGAAAAGGTCGAGTTTCACTTCGCCCGCGTGGTGGAGATCATCCACGAGCACGAGGCGTTCCTGCGCAACGTCGCTGTTGGCTACAGCCGCAGCAATGCGCCGCCGCTGCCGTCGGTGCAATCCACCCAGGTGGTGGAGCTGCAGCGCGACGCCGGGCACGTGGTGCTGCAAGCCAAGGGCTTTGCCTTGTCGTTGCCATTTACCTTGTCCCACGCGGTGGGGTTCTCGGCGGATGACACGCGCCGCGCGCTGGCGTTTGGCGTGCAATTGACCGACTACTACGGCGGCTACTGGGCCAGTTCCTTTTATGCCTCGCCGCAGGTGTTCGTGTTTACGCCCAATGACGTCGCCAGCCTGGCCGTACCGGGCATTGGCGGCCTGCGCCAGCATCAGCCGTTGTTGCGCGAACACTACCGCGAGGTGGTGAGCCGCCTGCACCAGTTACAACAAAGCCAAAGCCTGTTGCTTACCGACAGCCGCGTACGCTGGATGCGTGCGCCCTTGCAGCTGTATCCACGCAGCCGCAGCGTGGTCGCGATGATCGGCCTCGATGCGCCCGCCGCCGTGCTCCCGGCCAATCAACCCCAGGGCCTGCTGACTTTGGCGGCCGTGGTGGATACCTCCCAGGTCGATGAGTTCGAGCGGGTGTTGCAGCGCTCGGTCTACAACCAGTTCACCCTGATCTCACCCCAGGGCGATGTCTTGCTCGGCAGCCTGGGTGATGAACACATGGCGCCCCTGGGCCTGAGCTTCAACAGCCAGGGGTTGCGCTTCAAGATGCTCAGCGAGGGCGGCGAGCACTGGACTGGCCTGTACGCCATCAGCTATCAGGATTTCCTGCGCTATGCCAAGTGGCCGCTGTTGGGCCTGGGCCTGACGTTTCTGGCGGCCGTGCTGCTGGGCTGGTGGATCAACCATTGGTACAAGACCCGCATTGTCAGCCCGGCCCAACGTGCCCAGGAGCGTCTGTTCGATAGCGAGGCGTTCAACCGCATCATGCTGCACAACGCCCCGGCGGGTCTGTGTGTGGTGCGGCGCAGCGACTGCCAGTTGTTGCTGGAAAACCAACGTGCCTTGCTCCTGGGGGGCACCGCACCGCTGGTGGCCGTGCTCAAGGCCAACGACGGCCCGGACACCCCCGGCGAGATGTGCCTGGCCGTGCAGGGCCGCTACCTGCAAATTGTGGTGGTGGCCGCGCGCTACGAAGGCGAAGACGTGTTTCTGTGCGGCTGCAACGACATCACCCGCCATGTGGACGAAACCTTGCAGTTGAACCAGGCCCGCCAGGAAGCCACGGCCGCCAATGAAGCCAAGACCGTGTTCCTGGCCACCATGAGCCATGAGATCCGCACGCCCCTGTACGGCGTGCTGGGCAACCTGGAACTGATGGCCCTGACCGCCATGAGCGAGCGCCAGCGCCAGTACCTGGAAATTATCCAAGGCTCGTCCACCGTGCTGTTTCAACTGATCAGCAACATACTCGACGTGTCGAAGATCGAGTCCGGGCAAATGGCCGTGGAAGCGGTGCCGTTCAATCCGCGGCAACTGGTGGAGGAGGCCGTGCTGGGCTTTACCGCCACGGCACGCAACAAGGGTTTGCAGATCGATGCGGAAATCGACCCGCAAGTGCCCCACCAACTGCTGGGCGATGCGGGGCGTATCCGCCAGATCCTGCATAACCTGCTGGGCAATGCGATCAAGTTCACCGAGTCGGGGCGCGTGCGTTTGCGGCTGACCGTGCAGGCACTGCTCGCCAATGAAGTCGCCCTGCAATGGCAAGTCACCGATACCGGCGTGGGCATTCCGGAAAAGGCCCTGGATCAATTGTTCAAGCCGTTCTACCAAGTGGCGGGCGGCCAGGATGGCAACGGGGCGGGGCTGGGACTGTCGATCTGCTCGCGCTTGAGTGAGTTGATGGGCGGCAGCATGCGCGTGGTCAGTGAGCCTGGGTTGGGCAGCAGCTTTTCGCTGTTCATCACCTTGCCGATCGTTGACGGTGCCCCCTTGGTGGCCAGCCCCGAACTGGTGCCGTCGTGCCTGGATGCGCCTTGCCTGAACGTGCGGGTGCTGGTGGCCGAAGCCAACCCGGTCAGCCAGGCCGTGCTGCAAGAGCAGCTTGAAGCCCTCGGCGCCCAGGCCACCGTCGCGCGGGACGGCGAGCACGCCCTGCAAATCTGGGGCTCGCAGCCGTTCGACCTGGTGATCACCGACATCAACATGCCGCGCCTCAACGGCTATGACCTGGCCCGCACACTGCGTGAACAGGGGGTGCAGGTGCCGATTATTGGCGTGACCGCCAACGCCCTGCGCGAGGAAGGCGAGCGTTGCCTGGCGGTCGGCATGAACGCCTGGGTGGTCAAGCCGCTGAGCATGAGCACGCTGCGTCAGGCCTTGATGGCGCACTGTCGCCGCGCCAGCGCCCTGGCGGTGCCTCCGGCAGAGCGTGACCGCGACGGCTGGATCGAGTTGTCCCCGTCCATGCGCCAATTGATGGGCGATACCTTGCTGGAGGATGTGCAGCACATCGAACAGGGCCTGGCCGCCGGCGATGCCGACCGGGTGCGCCAGCGCCTGCATAGCCTCAACGGTGCGCTGGCCAGTGTGCGTGCCGGGGTGCTCTCCAATGCGTGTCAGACCTGGGAAAACACGCTGTACGAAGGCCCCCTGGATCACTACGCGACCACGCAGATCCGGGCGTTGTGTGCGCGGCTGACGGCGGTGGCGCACTGCTTGCTGGCAGAGTCGAAAGCTCACTACAAGGAAGATAAATAATGCGAGAAATGAATGTCGTCATTGCCGACGACCACCCGATCGTACTGGTGGGCGTGCGCGAGATTGTGCAACGTGATTCACGTTATCGCCTGGTGGGCGAGGCCGTCAGTTCCAGCCAGTTGATCGAACTGTTACGCGCGCACCGGCCGCAAGTGCTGATCACTGATTTCAACATGCCGGGCGACGACACCTACGGCGATGGCTTGAAACTGATCGAGTACATCCTGCGGCACTTCGCCGACACCCAGGTGCTGGTGCTGACCATGATCTCCAACAGCCTGATCCTCACCCGTCTACAGGAACTGGGGGTGGCGGGCGTGATCCAGAAAAACCACCTGCACGGCGAAATCGAAAAAGCCCTGGGCGCCATCAGTGCCCAGCGCAATTACCAGGCGCCTGCGCCTGCGGCAACGTCAGTGTTGGGCAGCGCGTACCAGGTGCAGGAGCGTTTCCAGAGCCTGTCGCCGCGGGAAATGGAAGTGTTGCGTTTATTCGTGACGGGCATGAGCGTCAGTGACATCGCGCGGCAGTTGAGCCGTAGCAACAAGACCGTCAGCGCGCAGAAAATCTCGGCCATGCGCAAGCTGGAAGTCGACAGCGACCAGGCATTGCTGACCTATTGCATCGAGGCCCGGCAGTTCCAGTAGTCAGCGGTAGGTGATCTGCATCAACAACAGCGTGCTGTAGCTGCCCGCGTCGGGCAGTTCACCCAGGGACACGGGCTTGACCCGCAGGGTCAGTTCCAAGGGTTCGTCGATTACCGGCCAGGTGCCGGTTTTACCCAGGCTGAAATCAGCCTTCGCGCCTTTATTCAGCAAACCAAGCTGCAACCCCAGCGCCGGGCGGCTGGTGAGCAGGGTGTGGCTGTCGACGCTTCCCAGCCCGGCAGAGAGCGTAAGGCTGACGTGGCTGTTGGCTTGGCAATCGAACACCAGCGGCACGTCGGTGGCGCCGGCGCTGTCGTCGGCTAACTGGTTGAGGTTGACCTTGCCCAGCTCCACCTGTTGCGTGCTTGGAAAGCGCGCCGTGCAGGGTGGGGTGATCAGCTTGCCGGTGACGTCGATCTGCGCTTGCTCCGCCGGTTGCGCGAGGGCGGTGCCGGCCACAATCAGCAGAATCCAGGTGAGCGCCTTCATAGGTAATTGAGGGTCATGACCATGGACGACGTAAATGCGCCAGGCGCCAGCGTGCCACGCTCGACCAGCTTTGCCTTGAGGCTGATGTCCACGGTGCCGCTGAGGTTGCTGTACGTCTTGGTGGTGCCGGTGAGGTTCGCTGCAGTGTCGTCCGCCCAGAGTAACGACACACCGAGGTTGTCGGCGGTGGTCTTGGCCACGGTGGCGGTGTAGGTGCCGTTGTTGGCGGTGAAGCTGACGTTCAGCGATGAGCCCGCCGGGCACGTCATGCGTACCGGCAACGCTACGGTTTCGGTGGTTGCCACCTGGTCGGTGCGCACATTGCCGAACGCAGCCGTGAGGGTGGTGCCGGTGTTCAGCGCACAGGGTGGGCGGGTGAGGGTGCCGCTGACGGTGATATTCACCGTGTCGGCGGCCTGGGCGGTGGCGCTGAACAACGCCAGGGCGAACAGCGAAGTTTTCATGACGAGGGCCTCAGCGGTAATCGATGGTCAGGGTGTATTGGCTTTGGAATGCACCGGTGGGCGACTGGCCGGCGACCAGTTGCGGTTTGAAACTGAGATTGACGTTGTTGCTGCCAGTCTTCAGTTGCAGGTTACGCACGCCGCTGAAGTCCACCGGGTTGTAGGAGTCGGTCCAGATCGCCTGCATGTTCAAGCCGGCCAGCGTGGTGCGTGATACCCCGGTTGTGGCGTTGACCACGGCTTGGCTCGGCCTCAGGGTGGCCGTGGCTTGCACGGCGGTCGCACACTTGACCGACACCGTGGTGGATTGCACCTGGCTGCTGAGGTCGGCGTTGCTGATGTTGCCGAAGCGCAGGTTGACGGCACTGGGCGAGCTCAGCGTGCATGCCGGTGTGTAGACGGTGTACACAAAAGGCATATCCAGGAACCATTCGGCCCATGCCAGGTAGTTAAGTGAGGTCACGCCAATACGTACTTGCACGTTGCGCGTGCCGGTGGTTCGGGGCGCGGTGCCCACCAGGTTGTAGCGATAGCGCACCACTGTGTTGAGGGGCAATCGCTGGCACGTACCACCCAGGCAGATTCCACTGAATTTACCAATATCAAGTTGCGGCAGAACGGTCCAGCTGGAGGGGTCTACAAACTGCAGTGCGGCATGGTTGTAGCCCGTCCCGTAGGTAATGCTGGTGTTCACGCCTGCCGCGTAGGGAAAGGCACGGCGAATCGTGCACGTGGCGCTGTACTCGACATTGATCGCTTCACCCGGCTGGAAACGGTAGCCATAGGTCGGGTAGCCCGGCGTTCCGCATTCGACGTTGCCGCCGATCAGTGCCTGCGCCTGAAATGACAGGCAGCAAAGCACGCCGGCCCACAGCGCCAGTGTCACGCGGTTGCGTATATTCACGATCATGGTCACGAATCCTTGGCGCCCGACCCACCGGCCGCGCGCTCACATTGAAGGTTGATCTGCGTAATCCCGCCCTCGGCGGGCCCGTCGTCGTTCAGTTTCAAGTCGCGGCTGCACCACGGTTGCCCGTCCACGCTGATCATCAGTCGCGCCTCTGGCGGCACGCCGGTCAGGAACACGCGACCTTTGTCCGCCACCAGGGTGTTGCCCAGCGAACGCCCGTCTATCGCAAAGAGCTCGGCGCGGGCGGCAAAGGGCGCGGCTTCGCCCTGGGTGTCGCTGATGCGGAACAGAATGCGTTTGCCGCGCCGAGTGTCGAAGTCCGCCAGCACAAAGGCGCCGCGATTGGGCGTGACTTCCTGCACCGGCTCGGCGATGTCGATGTCAGCGGACATCGACTGGGTGTCCAGGGACACGCGGTTCTTACGATAGGGCAGGGCGGACGGCACCACCGTGTAGCCATTGGCGTTGGTGCGCACCCCACGCTTGTTGGTGATCGCCACATCGGCGGCTCCTGGCGTGGCCACGATCACGTTGGTTTCGCCCAGCGGCTGGCTGAACATCAGGTTGCTGCCGTACGCCACCACTGAGCCTTCTACGCCCAGGTCCAATTGGCGGTTGCCGGTGGACTCGTTGTAAGCGCCGCGCACAATCGCACTCGGCGCGTCGTACTGGGCGGCGAACGTGCCGCCCGTCTGGCGTTGGGCGCCGTTGACTTGCTGCGCCACGCCCGCGCTGTAAGCCAGGGTGTCATCGTCAAAAGCGTTACCACTGAGGGTCGCGGTGCGTGACGCCGCGCCGCGCGCGCTCTGGTTCATGCTCGCGGTGACACGTTGGTTGCGCGGGCTGCCCAGGGGCATGCTGACACTCAGGGACAGGCTGCGATCGTTGCTGTCAGCACCTTTGTTCAGGCCCAACCCGAGGGAGTAGGAAACACTCCCGGCGCTCACGCTATAACCCAATTGGATCGAGGTGTCGGCATGGCCCCTGTCCCAATACGCGGTTTTCGACACGTTGGCGTACACCCCGCCGTAGCCGCCCAGTTGCTGGGACACGTTGGCGGTGAAGTTGCTTTTCATATGGCCGCGGCGGTAGGTGTCCAGGGTTTGCCCGGCATTGCGGCTGTTGAGCGCTTCGTTGAACGAGTAGTAGCTGCCAGTGGAATAGCGGTAGCCGATCAGGCTGAAATTGGTGTCGGTGGCCGCCAGGGATTTTGAATAGCGAAACCGGAACGACTGGCCGCTGGCGCTGGTTTTTTCATGGCCCATGGCGTCGCTGCGGGCGTGGGTCACGTCCACTGAAATCGCGCCGAAGCCGGCGAAGTCGTGGGCGAAACCCAGCAGGCCGGCGTTGTATTGGTCGCTGAGCAGGCTGGCGCCGAATAGCGTGGTACTGCCACTCAAACCTCGGCGCAGGGAGGCCTGGAGGAAGGCCGGGGTTTCTTGTGCAAAGGCCGACTGCGCCGGGCGGTACTGGCCGGCGAACAACGAATAGCTTTGCTGCCCCTCGCGCAGCATGTAGGGCACCGACGAGAACGACTGGGTGTAGACCTGGCGCTGGCCGTCCGGGCCTTCCACGGTGACCTCGATGTCACCATTGCTGGCGGTGGGATACAGATCCGTCAAGGCAAACGGCCCCGATGGCACCCATTGCTCATGGATCACGTAGCCACGCTGGCGAATGATCACCCGCGAGCGGCCATTGGCGATGCCGCGCACCACCGGTGCGAATTCACGGGACTGGTCGGGCAGCATGTCCAGGTCCGAGGCGATGCCCACGCCGCGATAGGGAATCGCGTCGAACAGGTCGCCCTCAGTGGTAGCGTCGCCCAGGGTGGCAATCGCCATCATGTTGCCCATGTCCCGTTGGGCATAGGTTTCCATCGACTCCCAGCGCCCGGTGTCGCCCGTGCCTTTCTGCCAGGTCGAGAAATTGCGCAGGCGCCAGGCCCCGGCATTGATGCCACTGCGAAGGCTACCGAACTGGTTCTGGCGACGGCCGCTGTCGGACTCTGTTGTGCTGCCGCTGAAGCTGTAGTTGGTGAACGCCACGTTCTCACCGGTGCTCCACTGCCGACGGCGCACCTCAAACGCAATACTGCCCAGGTACGCCTGGGGAATGTCGATCGACAGCAACTGGCGGTTGAAGTCGTAGTCGTAGACCACTCCGGCCAGGCCTTGGTCGAAGGCCACGCAGGTGGGGTCCGCATCGCTTCGGTTTTGCAGGGCCGTTTCGGCCACGCCCTGGGCGCGCAAAAAATCCGCATCCAGGCACGGGAACAGCCCCGTGGCCGAGCGATCCGCCGTGCCGGTGGCGCGCACGAAGCGCACGTCGCGCTGGTCGACAGCGTGTTGGTTGACTAGCACATCGACCCGGTAGATTCCCGGCAACTGGCCTTCGCTCATGGCGCTGACCTGTTGTTTCACCGCCGCCGAACTCTGCCCACCGCCGATCTCGAGGAACGAGGCATCGAACTCGTAGCCGGCTTGTGCGGGGGCCAGGTGCAAGGCCACGGCAGCCACGAGCGGACAGCCGAAAGCCTTCACGGCGCGACGGCGCGTGAATGGGAATGAACGGTGCATGGGCGTTCCTGATGGGGGCGTGCGCGTGTATCAATGAATGCGGATAAGGGGGGCGGTCACGATGCTGCCGTAGTCGTCGATGTAGCTGAGCGACACGTCATCGCCCGCCTTGGCCTGGATCGGTAGTTCGCGCAGTTCCCCAGGGCGTAGCACATCCGGCGCCTGGGTGATCGGCAGGCCGTTGAGTGTGAGTTCGCTGACCACGACGTGCAGCTTGGAGGCGTTATTGAATTGCAATGCCCCCGCGGTTGACGTCCAGCCCACCTGTGCCACTGCGTCCTTGAGCGAGCCTTTGACGCCTGCGGGGCGGTAGAACAGCTTGATGGTGGTCTTGAGCGCAATCTGCAGCACGTTCTTGCCTTTCTGGTCGTCGCTCATGGCCGGAATCGCCTTGACGTTCATCAGGAACAGGCTTTCGCGGTCCTGGGGTACATCGGCGCCCCCGGTAAAGATGACGCGCAGGATGTTTTCCTTGTTCGCATCGAGTCGGAACAGCGGCGGGGTGACGATAAAGCTGTCGACACTTTCGTCATTGCCCGTGCCAAAGCGGCTGACCCAGGATTGCACCAGGTAGGGCGAGGTGTCTTCGCGATTGCTGACGGTGAGGTTGGCTTCACTGGAAGCCCCGTCGTAGATCAGCCGCGTGGCGCCGACCGTGACGGCGGCATTGGCTGCCGCGCTGTGCCAGAGCGGCAACAGGGCGAGCAAAAAACACAGGTTCAAACGCATGATGAGAGACCTTTGAAAGTCCGTGGGCCGGCGAGCGGCCCACGGTATTGACGAGCAATTACTTGTAGGTAACGTCGAAGCTGGCCAGCGCGTGCACCTGACCGGTGCCGATACCGGACGTGGTCACGGCATCGTCGCCTTCGCCGGTAGTCGTGTCGGCGACGGTACGCACGTAGGCGGCGGTGAAGTCGAAGGTGTTGGACTGCGTACGCAGGTCGTAATCGGCGGTCGCCGTGTTCAGTGGCAGCTTTTTGCCGGTACGCGAGTCGGCGATCTGAATCGCGATGCCGCGCACTTGATTTTCCCCGGTCAGACCGAGCAGGGTCGAATCGGTGGCGTCCTGCTGACCACTGAAGGTAATGGCGGCGTTCTTGCGGGTCGCGGTGCTGCAGTTGTCCAGGCTGATGGAGAACGCTTTGGGCTTGGCGGTGGAACCCACGGTGGGTGCGAAGTCGGCAATACGTACCGCGTCCAGGGTCACGGATTTATTCACGTCGCCGGTGGTGATGGTGCACGCGTTGTCGGTGACCGAACCGGTGAATTCGATCTGCCCGTCCGCAGCCTGTGCAGTGCCAGCCAGCAGCCAGCAAGCGCCGCAGGCAAGGGTGAGTTGGCTCAGTTTGTTCAGCATTGCAATGCCTCTTTTAAAGGATGGAAGGTTGTCCGCTACCCGTTGGGTGAGCCAATCCATAGTGCAATGCTGCGATTTATAGGCCCATGAGACAGATCTTAAAAACTGGCGAACTGATGGCCTTGCGACTGGCGAGTCCATATCCGACGCCGGGCGTGATATTCTGCGCGCCATCTTGGTCTAGTCTCTCTCTGGTACGTACATCCGTATACGTCCCGGCAGTTGGCTGTCGCCCAGGTAGCTGAAGCCAATAATGATAAGAAGTCAGCGCAGAAGGGACATAAAAGTGAGGTCGATACGTCGGCCTTGTGTGCCCACCCTGCGGTCCTTGAGTGAATGTGCGAACCCCGCGGTGCGTTGCCTGGCGCAGCGTCAATGAGGGTTGCCCATGATCAGGGGCGGTAGGGCGGATGGCGTTTTATCATAGGTGCTACTGATGTTTAAAAAAGTAAACACTGCCCTGCTGGGGCTGGCTTTGTCGCTGGGGATCAGCTCCGCTC
>Ga0157369_10003218_pt1 | contig 19470 bp, 21 predicted proteins | sample C25metaG_FD_113461 | JGI IMG/M metagenome (GOLD analysis project Ga0157369, IMG submission 113461) | Corn rhizosphere microbial communities from Kellogg Biological Station, Michigan, USA - C2-5 metaG | ecosystem: Host-associated > Plants > Roots > Rhizosphere > Soil | place: USA: Michigan... | reverse complement strand
GGCGCCGACGCGTCCGCCGCTTATGTGGACGTGGCCACCGCGGCGATCGTATTCGGAGCGTTCTACTGGACCGAAGTTTGGGATGAGCAACGTCACATGAGTCTGTTGATCCCCGTGGGGCTTCTGGCGGGATACGCATATGCCGCCAAGTACACAGCTTTCCCCATCGCGATCTATGCCCTGGGGCTCGTGGCGTGGCGCGGCCGGCGCCTGCGGCCCATCGGCAAAAGTCTGCGGCCGGTGCTGCTGGTGGCGGGCTGCGCGCTGATTATGGCGGGTCCGTGGATTGCGCGCAACTGGATCTGGTACCAGAACCCCGTGGCGCCCTTCGCGAACTCCATCTTCCGGAACCCCTACGTGCACGTGATGTTCGAGCATGATTATTCGGAGCGGCTGCGGCACTACGGGATGCCGAGCCTGTGGCCGCTGGCGCTCGAAGCAACGCTACGGGGAGGGTATGTCAGCGGAATCATCGGACCGGCGTTTCTACTTCTGCCCGTGGCCTTGGCCGCGCTGCGATTCCAAGCCGGCAGGCGGCTGGTGCTGGCCGGAGCCCTCATGTTCTCGACCTACTTCGCCAACATCGGGGCGCGCTTTTTAATTCCCAGCCTTCCGTTCTTTTCGTTGGCGATAGGACTCGCGTTTGGCGAAGCGGCTACGCTACTGGCGGCGCTGATGCTCATCCACGCGGCGGCGTCCTGGCCCCCGATCCTCAACCATTATGTGAATGCGAACTGCTGGAGGCTGGTGCGGTTTCCCTATAAGGCAGCGCTGCGAATTACTCCGCCCGAGGATTTTCTGCGTAAGAACTCCCAGGGATACTCTGCTGCCCAGATGATCGACCAAAAGGTTCCAGGCAATGACCCGGTTTTCAGCATGGATGGGATTCCGGATTCCTATACCCGGCACCCGATCCTGCTGTACTACGAATCCGCCAGCAACGAGACTCTGGCCGACACGATCAATATGGGCTGGAACGCGGCGGAGCAACCCATTCTTTCGAGAGTGTTTTCCTTCCCGGAACGCAAAGCGCGGCGCATGCGCGTCGTGCAGACGGCCGAAGGCTTCTATCCCCATCAGTGGAATGTGTACGAACTGCGCTTTTTTTATCACGGCGCGGAGCTCGCGCGTAAGTTGGATTGGCGGCTGCAAGCGTGGCCCAATCCATGGGAGGTGCAACTAGCTTTTGATAATTCTCTGGCGACTCGATGGCGATCCGGAGAAACCGCCAGCCCGGGCATGTACCTGGACGTCGATTTCGGACGCGACGAGCCAGTGGATGAAGTGCGTCTGATAGTATCAGGCGATTCCGAGCTGACCCGGTTGCAGCTGGAATCGGCGAGTTCTACGGGGACCTGGGAAAAGATCGCCAAGAATCCGACGGTGATGCAACACGACGTCCCGAAGGGGATCCGCCGGATGGCGACCTATGAACTGCACGCGCGCGGGATCCATTATCTGATGGTCGCTGACAAAAGTAACGGCGCCGAGGATTTCGCGGAGGACCCGGAGGCATGGGGGCTAAAGCTGATCGGCCACACCGAAGGTGAGCGCCTGTATCAGACGATTTGGTGATGCCGCTATATTTAGGCATCGACGGGGGCCAATCCAGCACCACGGCGCTGATTGGGGACGAAACCGGCCGCGTGCTGGGAGTCGGACGAGCGGGGCCGTGCAACCACGCCGCGGCGAGCGAAGGCCGGCGGAAATTTGTTGCGGCGATGACGGAGAGCGTCAACCAGGCCACGGCATCGGCCGGGTTAACTCAGCCGCCTGCATTCGAAGCGGCATGCCTGGGCTTAAGCGGCGGTCCGGACGACAAAGAAGTACTGACCAAAGAAACGATCCGCGCGAAGCGCTATCTAATTACGCATGATGCGCATATCGCCATGGCTGGCGCGACCGGCGGCGAACCGGGGATCATCGTGATCGCCGGCACGGGGTCCATGGTCTATGGAAGGAACGCCGCGGGAGTAACCGCCAGAGCTGGTGGCTGGGGATACATCTTTGGCGACGAAGGTGGCGCGTTCGATCTGGTCCGTCAAGCGCTGCGCGCGGTCCTGAGAAACGAAGAGGGTTGGGGTCCACCGACAGCACTGCGCGAGGCTCTGCTCGAAGCCGTTTCCGAGAAAGACTTGGGCCCGCATGACGGCCATCATCTCCTGCATCTTTGTTACACCGACGAATATCCGCGCGATCGGGTAGCGAGCTGGGCGAAACTGGTCGACCAAGCGGCGCGCGCGGGCGACGGCGTGGCGGCGGACATATTAGGATCGGCCGCACAGGCGCTGGCAACCATGACGGCAGCGGTGCGCCGGCAGCTCTTTGAGCCTTCCAGCCAACGGATCCGCCCGGTGAACGTTTGTTATAGCGGCGGGGTGTTCGCCAGCGAACCATTGCTTGAAAGATTTCGAATGTTGACGGAACTGGAGGAAGGAAATCAAGTAACGGCTCCCCAGCATAATGCTGCCCAGGGTGCGCTGCTAGAGGCGTATCGAATCAGTGGAACTAAGGTGAATCTCCGATGATTTTAGGAGAACCGGGCAAACTCGTAGTCCTAGAGGGGGCTTGACACCATTACGCCCGTGACTAGAATAGAGTTAATTTAGCTTGCTATGCCAGGCTGTGAGCATAACCGCACGGAATTTCTGATGCGCCGGGATGGGGTCGACTACGTGCACTGCGTGGAATGCGGTCAGGTTTTCGAATCCGACGATCTCGAACAGGTTTCTCTATACGACGAAGCCGAAGAAGAGCCTCGCCGGAAAAAGGCGTCATAGTCCTTATTGCGCTTGGAGCGCACAGTGCGCTCATGAGATCCTCAAAGTAATTCTTCGATGGGTGAAGGTGTGCGACCACAACCGCTGCGGATTGTCTCGATGGGAGGCGGAACCGGCCTGGCAACATTGTTACGAGGTCTGAAGCGCTATATTCAGGCATCCCCGGGCGCGCTGGAGATCACAGCCGTGGTTACCGTCACCGACGACGGGGGCAGTTCCGGGCGGTTGCGCCGCGATTTCGATGTCCTGCCGCCAGGCGATATCCGCAATTGCATGGTGGCGCTATGCCGCGACGAAGCCCTCCTCTCGCAGCTCTTCAACTATCGTTTCACCGGAGGCAGAGGCCTTAAGGGGCACAGCTTCGGAAATCTGTTCCTCATGGCGATGACCCATCTGACCGGCGATTTCGCACACGCCGTGAAATTATCCTCGGAAGTGCTGGCGGTCCGTGGAAGGATCTATCCATCCACGGCGGCGAATGTGAGGCTCAAGGCGACGCTCGCAGGGGGACAAAAAGTGAGTGGGGAGACGCGCATCAGCCGCAGCATCCGGCCGATTCAGCGAGTGGAACTGAGTCCGCGGCGGGCACGCCCGCTGAAAGAGACGCTAGACGCGATTGCAGAAGCGGATCTGATCACGCTCGGCCCTGGGTCGCTCTACACCAGCGTGATTCCGCATCTGCTGGTCGAGGGCATCCCGCAAGCCATCGCCGCTTCGCCGGCCGTGAAGGTGTATTTCGCGAATCTCATGACGCAGCCCGGCGAAACTACCGATATGGAAGGCGCCTCGGATCATTTAGCGGCGTTGTTACGTCATGGGTTACGTCACGGGTCAGGCCAGGGCGGACGGCCGGGTTCCCGCCTGATCGATGTCTGTGTGGTCAATACCGGTCCAATCCTGCGCAAGACGCTTGAGCAATATCGAGCGCGCGAGGCTCGCCCCGTGGAGAACGACGTGAAAAAGATCGAGGCAACCGGAGTCAAAGTGGTGGCGACCGATCTGGTGCGGCTCGCGGGCCGGCGGATACAAGAAAAGATCCGGCATGATCCTGGAGCAATTAGCGCCGTCGCCATTGACTTGGCGCAGCAGGGTCGCCGGGCGAAGGAGCGGCTGGCTTCATGAGTCCCATGAATACGACGGTGGTGATCTTGGCGGCGGGCCTGGGAACCCGCATGCGTTCGAAGCGCGCCAAAGTGCTGCACCGAGCGGGAGGATTGACCCTGGTGGAGCACGTTGTATCCGCTGCCGCCGCAGTGGCGCCGGCCGATCGTACGATCGTGGTAACTGGTCACCAGGCTGACGAAGTGGAAGCAGTTCTCGAACCGCAGGGAATCGGGTTCGTGCGGCAGGTCGGCCAGAAAGGGACGGGACACGCCGTGGCCGCTTGCAAGGAGCGGCTGGAAAATCAGGACGGACTGCTGATGGTGTTGTACGGCGACACGCCCCTTCTTTCGCCGGTAACTCTACGGAAGTTGCGCGATCTGCAGAGTGCCTCCGGCGCCGCCGCGACGCTGATCACCACGACGCTCCAGGATCCGTCGGGATACGGCCGCGTGCTGCTCAACAGCAAGGGCGATGTGACTGCGATTGTCGAGGAGAAAGCCGCTACCCCCGAGCAGAAGTCGATCCAGGTGATCAACTCCGGGATCTATTGTTTCCAGGCGCCGCTATTGTGGCGGCACATCGTCGAGCTCACGCCCAACTCCGCATCGGGCGAGCTGTATCTGACCGACATGGCGGAAATCCTGACGCGCCACGGACACCGCGTGGGCGCGCTGCACATCGACGATCCGGACGAACTTCTGGGCATCAACACTCGCATCGAGCTGGCCGACGCCGACCGTGTCTTGCGGGAACGAAAATGCCGCGAGCTGATGCTGGCGGGCGTTACCATCGAACGGCCGGAAACCGTGACGATCGATACACATGTACGTGTCGGCGTCGACACGGTGGTAGAACCGTTCGCGCGGCTGCTGGGGATGACCGAGATCGGCGAAGAGTGTCGCGTGGGTGCGGGAGCGATTCTCGAATCGGCCGTTCTCGAGGATCGCGTGGTCGTGGCGCCTTACACTTTGGTCGCGAATTCCCGCATCGATACCGGCGCGCAGGTGGGTCCGTTTGCCCGGCTTCGCATGGAGGCGCACGTGGGTTCGGACGCGCGCGTGGGAAATTTCGTCGAGCTGAAGAAGGCCAAACTCGGCAAAGGCGCCAAAAGCCAGCATCTGACATATCTCGGAGATGCCGAGATCGGCGCTGGTTCGAATATCGGCGCCGGGACCATCACCTGCAATTACGACGGCGAGAAGAAACACCGGACCACCATCGGCGAGCGCGCGTTTATCGGGAGCAATTCGACTCTGGTGGCTCCGGTCGAAATCGGGCCCGATACCTATGTGGGCGCGGGTAGCGTGATTACCGAGGCTGTTCCATCCGGAGCACTGGCGCTGGGACGTGGACGGCAAGTGGTGAAGCCGGGCTGGGTCAAGAGCCGCAAGAACAAAGCCGCAAATAAAAGCGAATGAACGACTGCTACTTTTGCTTTTTCCCGGACGGGCGAATGATTACTAAGATCGCCGTGTCACTATCTTCGCCCGAGATGTAGCGGACGTAGATTCGCTGCCGCAGCCGCAGGCGGCCGCCTTCGATCTTAGTCTCGGCGGTAATCTTGAAAACGTGTCCTTCGGTTTTGCCTTGCACGACACGGGTCACCTTTAGGTGATCCGGTGCATTTTCGACCAGTGTTCCTGTGAAAGAGTCCTTGTCTTGATCGTCTTGCGCGGCCACACTCCTCGCGATCAACGCAAAGCTGAGGACCACCAGCAGGAGCGAGGCGAGCAGCTTCATCCGCACACTTCAGGATAATCAATCTCGGCACATCCGCAAATGAAAGAAACTTCACAGCACCAGAACAGGATGATACAGGTGCGGCAAACGAGCTTCGCCAATAGCTACCAACTGGCCTTCCGGCGTTACCGCCTTTACGAAGCGGCCACCGGGCCGCACATGAAAGGGCGAGATGCGGAAATCGCGGCCGTTGCGGATTTGTCCTGCCGTCAAGGCATCTACCATTTCCGCCGGGAACTGCGGAAGAAGTTCAGCAGCCGGGATCACAACCTCCGCAAAACGACCGGCATCGGCCAAAGCCGCGAGTTGTTCAAGCGTTCGCGCCGCCTCGATTTTGAAATCGCCGGAAGCTGTGCGGCGCAAGGATTTGAGAAACGCTCCGCACCCCAGTGCTTGACCGGCTTCGTGGGCGATGCTGCGCAAGTAGGTTCCCGCCGAGCAGTGCACGCGAACCTCGGCTTCACAGCCTTCCATGCGCAGGACCTCCAGCGAATACACCTCGACATCGACTGCTTTCAAGTCGACCGGTTGTTGCTTGCGAGCCATTTCATATGCAGGTCGGCCCGCGATCTTCTTGGCGGAAACCTGCGGCGGAATCTGCGCGAACACCCCGCGAAATTTCTGGAGCGCGCCTTCCAGTTGTTCCCGGTCGAGCACAATATCCTGAGAAGGCGAGGTGGGCTGCCCGTCGCCATCGTAGCTATCGGTGGAATAGCCGAAGTGGATGACGCCCTCATAGACTTTATCGTTTCGCGTATAGAACTGGGCTAAGCGCGTCGCGCGGCCAATTACCAGTGGAAGCACACCGGTCGCCGCAGGATCGAGGGTTCCCAGGTGCCCGACTTTTTTAGTTCCCGCAAAACGCCGGACTTTGTTGACGACGTCATGCGAGGTCCAGCCCGAAGGTTTGTCGACTACGACAGCTCCATCCACCTAGCCAATGTAACAGGCGGATGCGACGACGCTTAATTAACCACCGGCCTGCGCTGACAGGCCGATAGGTTTGTAGCCGCAAGCCGCGGCTTTCTTCATGGCCTCCAAACCTTCCGACGAGGACAGCAGAGGCGTGGTTCGCACGGCGCGGCACGCGCCTCCAGCCGCGATAGCCATGGAGAATGCCGCGGCGCTCACGCTATCCGGCATTTCAACGACGCCGATAATATCGTAGTCGCCGAAAGACAGCCAGAAGCGTTCGACGCGACCGCCCAGGTTTTCGACTGGAGTTTTGATGGCCGCGGAACGGTCCTGCGGATTGTGGATCATCGCTGACCACGCTTCGGGTGTGTAACCGACTTGCAGTAAATAGGACGCCATAGATCCTCCTTTTAGAGGACTCAAGTCTACACCCGCTGGAAGGCCAGAACAATCCGGCTGTACGAATCCGGATTCGCGGGATCGTACAACCCGTCGGTTGACAACAGGTCCCTCAAACTTATGGCGATTTACAGCGGTTCCTTATCTCCGCGATCGTCGAGCGGAAGAATACGCCGCATCGTCGTTATTATGAAGCGATGACGGATCTCCAGTATCCCATTGGCCGGTTTACCTTGCCCGAATCAACCACTGCGGCGCAACGGCAGGCGTGGATTCACGAAGTTACGCGTGCGCCTCGGGATCTTCGCGCAACAGTCGCCAGCTTGACGCCAGAGCAGCTCGACACACCGTATCGCCCGGGCGGGTGGACCGTTCGGCAGGTGGTCCATCATGTGCCCGACAGTCACATGAACGCATTCGTCCGATTCAAGCTCGCGCTCACCGAGGACCAGCCAATGATCAAACCCTACGACGAGGCGCGCTGGGCCGTGCTGGCAGACGCCACCCTGCCCTTGGAACCTTCTCTCGATCTTCTCGAATCCCTGCATGTCCGCTGGGTGCGGCTGCTCGAATCGATGAGCGAGCGCGACTATCAGCGCTCGTTTAAGCATCCGGAATCGGGCGTGTGGCGGCTAGATCAATACTTGGCGCAGTATGCCTGGCATGGGCGGCATCACATCGCGCATATAGCGTCGCTGCGGTCATTCCGTCCGCTAAGATAGCTGATGTGCGCGGTCCCGATATACAGACCAGGGCGCCGCGGCGTAAGGCGGCAACTGCGTGACCTGCGATGAAAGACAACGCTTACGGGCCCTCTATAATGCCGCGGCGGAGCACTATGCTGCCTGCGTTAACGAGGTGAATCGGGTTCGCGGCAAAACCACTAAACAGGAATATGATCGTGCCCGGGCTCTGGTCGATGAGGCCAGAACCGCTCGCGACGCGGCCCGTCACAGTCTGGAGCAGCACAAGGAACAGCACGGCTGCTGAGCCCCCTCGGTATTCTCCTGGAAGAATAGGCATATTACTGACGTTTGAGTAACATTTACCCCTTGACAGGTAGATCATCTAGTGGAATAATCTCGGTAACATGCCCAGCCGCAAATCACCTCTCCAAAGCGAAATGGTACAAGGCACTTTGGATATGCTGGTCCTGCAAACGCTGCTATTGGGTCCGGCTCATGGCCACACCATCGCGCACGCAATTGAACGAGGATCCGAGGATGTTCTGCAGATTGAACACGGATCGCTCTACCCGGCCCTGCATCGGCTGGAAGCTCGAGGCTGGATCGCTTCGTTCTGGGGCACTTCGGAAAACAATCGCAAAGCCAAGTACTACCGCTTGACGCCGGCGGGACGAAAACATTTGATCGCACAGACCACGCGCTGGGAACAGGTGGTTCGAGCCATTGGCCGCATCCTGAAACCGGTTTCGGAGTAGATGCCATGAGCTGGAGTCGTTTCCTTCACCGCGCAAGGTCGGATCGCGAACGGCGCGACGAAATCGAGTCCTACGTGCAGATCGAGACCGACGCCAACATCGCGCGGGGAATGCCGCCCGAGGAAGCTAGAAATGCCGCGCGCAGGAAATTTGGGAATCCCACTCTAATTCGGGAGGAGATTTACAGGATGAATACGGTAGGCTTACTCGACACCCTCAGCCGGAATATCCGCTACTCGGTGCGAACGCTGCGCCACAGCCCCACGTTTACATCGATCGCGTTACTCACGCTCGGGATCGGTATCGGCGCGAACACTGCAGTCTTCAGTGTCGTTAACAGTGTGCTGCTCAAGCCGCTGGCCTATCCGAAATCTGAGGAGCTAGTGGCGCTCCACCAAACCGCTCCTGGCGCTCCGGGGTTAACGGATATCGCCGACGGCCTGCGCCTCTCAGCCTCAATGTATTTCACCTATGCCGAACAGAACCGAACGTTTCAGGCCCTGGGTATCTGGAACCCTAACTCGGCCGCGGTGACAGGACTGAACGAGCCGGAACAAGTGCAGGCACTATATGTCAGCGATGGCGCACTTCAATCCCTGGCGGTTCCGCCACTGCTGGGGCGCTGGCTTGACCAGAACGACCAAAGGCTCGACACTCCGGAAACCGTGATGCTCGGCTATGGCTATTGGCAGCAACGCTTCGGAGGAGACAGGTCGGTGATCGGTCGCGGGATTACGGTTGACTCGCGCCCGCGGGAAATCGTCGGAGTGATGCCGCAGGGGTTCCAGTTCGTGAATGCTGGCGCTGAATTGATCCTGCCCTTCCGCTTTGATCGAAGCAAGCTTAGCCTGCCAGGATTCGGTTTTCGGGGCGTCGCCCGTCTCAGGCCAGGGGTAACCATCGCACAAGCGAACGCCGACCTTCGCCGCATCTTACCAATCTGGATGAGCTCCTGGCCGTATCGCTTCGATCCCAAGAATTATGAAACCTGGAAGATCACGCCCGCTCTCCGTCCGCTCAAGCAGGAGGTGACCGGCAACGTCGGCGACGTGCTGTGGGTGGTCATGGCGACCGTCGGCACGGTGATGCTGATCGTCTGTGCCAACGTGGCGAATTTGTTGCTGGTAAGGGCGGTGGGCCGCCAACAGGAACTGGCTGTCCGTGCCGCACTCGGCGCGGGATGGGGAAGGATCGTCCGCGAGCTCTTACTCGAAAGCTTGCTGCTCGGGCTGATAGGAGGCGTGTTCGGATTAGGACTGGCTTATGCCACGCTGCGCTTTCTGGTTACTCTCGGCCCGGCGACTCTCCCGCGCCTTACTGAAATCTCTATCGACGCGCCGGCGCTCGGGTTCAATTTGCTCGTTTCTCTGCTGGCTGGCCTCCTTTTCGGCTTGATACCGGCTCTGAAATATTCGGGACCGAAACACTCGCTGACTCTCAGAGGCGGAGGGCGCACGTCGAGCCAAAGCCGCGATCGGCAGCGGACGCGTAATGTTCTGGTGGTGGCACAGGTAGCCTTGGCCCTGGTGCTGCTGGTTGCGGCCGGCTTGATGATTCGCACTCATCAGGCGCTGCGAACGGTTGATCCGGGCTTCACGCATCCGGAGCAGCTCCAGACCATGCGGATTGTCATTCCGCCGTCTCTGGTCGCGGAAACGGAACGAGTAGCGCGCATGCAGAATGAACTGGTGGATACGCTGACCGCGATTCCTGGCGTTACTTCCGTTGGGTTCGCGAACACAATTCCCATGGAAGGAATCGGCTCGGATTGGGATGCCATTCGGGTGGAGGGCCAGATGTATGCCCGCAACGAGATCCCCCCTCTCCGGCTTTTCAAGTACGTATCGCCAGTTTTCTTTCAAACTCTCGGCACACGGTTGATCGCGGGCCGGGCTTTCACGTGGACCGATCTTTACGACCGCCGGCCGGTGCTGATGGTTTCCGCCAGCCTGGCTCGCGAGTTGTGGGGTACCGAACTCAACGCCGTTGGCAAACGAATCAACTCCATCGGTCCACCCTGGCGCGAAGTGATCGGCGTGGTGCAGGATATCTACGAGAACGGTGTTCACGAACCCGCGCCCGCAACCGTATATTGGCCCTCTTTGGGCGAGCGAGTCAACGTCGCACGCTTAGCAACTTTCGTGATTCGCAGCGATAGCGCCGGTACGGAGAACTTCCTGAATCAGGTTCGGCAAAGCGTCTGGTCGGTGAATTCGAATCTGCCTGTGGCTGAACTGCGCACGATGCAGGACATCTACAACCAATCCATGGCGCGAACATCCTTCACTCTGGTGATGCTGGCAATCGCCGGATCGATGGCGTTGGTCCTGGGGATCATCGGCATCTACGGCGTCCTCTCCTACGCCGTCTCGCAGCGGAAACGCGAAATCGGAATCCGATTAGCGCTCGGAGCCCAGCCAGGTGAGCTGAAGAGGATGTTCGTGCGCCACGGCCTGGTGCTGGTTTCGATCGGCCTCACCATTGGGCTCGTGGCCGCGGCGGGACTCACGCGTCTGATGTCATCGCTGCTCTTTGGGATTAAGCCGCTGGATCCGCTGACTTATGCCGCCGGGGCGCTGCTTCTAGGGCTGGCAGCGGTGCTGGCCAGCTACCTTCCCGCGCGCAGGGCCTCGAGCGTCGATCCCGTGGAAGCCCTTAAAGCGGAATAACATACAGTATTTTCCTCTTGCATCGCCTAGCTGTCCGTGTTAGGCTTAGGAAGCTTTTGAAATCCAGTACTTCGCTTGAATTCCACAATTAGGCTCTTCAGTTCGTAGCCCACCTCAACCGCCGTCCAGGACTTCCATCGCTACATAACAATCGTTAGAAAAGAGAACAACATGAAAGAAACAGGAACAGTAAAGTGGTTTAATGCCGCCAAGGGTTTTGGCTTTTTGGCGCGTGAGAATGGCGAGGATGTCTTCGTGCATTTCTCCGGAATTGAGGCATCTGGCTACCGGTCGCTCGACGAGGGCGCCAAAGTCACTTTCGTCGTAAAGAGCGGACCCAAGGGTTTGCAGGCTGAGCAAGTTAACCTCGCCTAAGCAATCCTTAGATGTCCAAAACACACGGCGATAAAGCACGTTTTAACAGGCTTCGTAAACAAAGTATTGCCCGGCGTCTTAAGGCCCGGGAACTTCGCAAACAGCTGGCGTTAGCTAAACCTTCGCCAGTCACGCCTTAAGGCGTACTCCAATACTTCCCCTTAATTTTGCGGCTCGGAATCTGCAGCGATTGTTTGCAGCAGCTTACCGGGCCGCCGCTTTTTTGGAGTAGTATTGCACCTATTCTGTCTCTCTATTCCCGACGATGTTTAGGGCTATGCTACTTTGGCGCGATGATTTCTCGACTCTCAGCCTCGAAGAGGTTCTGAGATATCAACTCGAAAACCGGGCCTGGAACAAAGAGCTCCGCTTTCGGAGCAATGAACTCGTGAACAAACGGCTGGCGAACGAAATAACCCAGGACGACTATTTGACCAACCGCAAGATCACGCGCCAGGACGCTGAAGAGTGCCAGCGCCGGGCGGCCATACTGGATTCGCAGATCTCGCGTTCATTCGTTAGACCGCTGCTGCACGCGAGTTGAGACCTTCCTTGATATTGCGCGCCGGGCGTATACCTGCGATACTAAAAGTACCTCGATCCGAGAGCTTCGCCGTATCCGTAACCGCTGCGCGTCCCTCTTCTTTCAAGGTAGAACAGGCGCCTTTCATGCGTGACAATTTTTACAGAAAAACGCCGGGAGCCGCAGCTTGAGCGTGCAGCCAGGTAAAGCGGCCGACGGAAAGTCCAAAGTAGTGGATCCGGCAAACGTGGCTGCGAACCTTCGGGATCTCACCGTACATCTTCACCGGGGTAACGCGGCCGAGGCAAAAACGATTGCCACACAGGCGGCGGAACAGCTTCAGGAAATCATCCAGGCAGGCGTCGAACCCGAAGGCGTTCTGATTGGACGCGCGCAGCAGACCATGTTCGCTATTGAAGAGGTCCGCATCATGTTGTCTCAGGACGATGTGAACGGAGCGCTCGCCGCGGCCCGCGACGCGGCCAAAGAGTGGCGCGTCAAATAGCAAGGCCGGCAGAGCAACCCAATAGCACCGCCCCCACCGCATCCCGTCCGCAGGGGATACCCGTTACCAATCCCGCCTGAGTTCGTCCTTTCATAGGAGCTTCGATTTTTAAGCCTGCCCTATGAAACACCTTCCTGCTGCTCTTAGAATTGCTTTCAAAGCACTACGCACAAATAAAATGCGCTCCGCGCTCACGATGTTGGGGATGGTCGTCGGCGTCGGCGCGGTCATCGCAATGGTGGCGGTGGGCCAAGGGGCAACCGAACGCGTACAGAGCCAAATCGAGTCGCTGGGCAGCAATCTGATCGTTGTCCAGCCCGGGTGGAACAATACAGGCGGCGTACGAAACGGTTTTGGAAACAGCGTGACACTGACACGTGACGATGCCGACGCCATTGCGGCTCAATTGCCCGCGGTCGCGCACGTGGCCGCTTCAGTGCGAGGTAACGCGCAGATCGTTTATGGCGGCAACAACTGGTTCACACGGATCGAAGGCGTGACGCGAGACTATTTCACGGTTCGCAACTACGATCTGAATCGCGGCGTCGCGTTTGTCGATGCCGACGACCAGCAGGCGAGGAAAGTTGCCCTACTCGGGCAGACCGTAGTGGATCAGCTATTCGGCGGAGCGGACCCCGTCGGGATGATGATTCGTATCAACAACGTACCGTTCACCGTCGTCGGGACGTTGAAGCCCAAGGGCCAATCGCCCAGCGGAGAAGATCAAGATGACACAATCCTGGTGCCGCTGACCACCGCCAAGCGGAAATTGCTAGGCAGGAGTTGGGCCAACGCGCAGAGTGTGCGGAACGTATATGTGCAAGCTCTCTCGGCGGAAGCTACCCCATTGGCGGAACAGCAGATCGGCGACCTGTTGCGAGAGCGGCACAAACTGCGGCCGGAACAAGCCAACGACTTCCAGGTTCGCAATCTGACCTCGGGGTTCGAGGCGCAACAGGAATCGACAGCAGTGATGTCGCTACTGCTCGCTTCCATCGCGTCGGTTTCGCTGTTTGTGGGCGGCGTAGGCATCATGAACATCATGCTGGTGTCGGTGACGGAGCGCACCAAGGAAATCGGTTTGAGACAAGCGGTGGGAGCGAAGACGCGGCACATTCTTTCGCAATTCCTGGTGGAGGCGATGACCCTTTCCGTTCTAGGAGGCCTATTGGGGATTGGCCTGGGGATTGTCGCCAGCCGGGTGATTTCGCGAGTAGCCGGCTGGCAGACCCTGGTGAGCCTCACCGCCATTGTGGGCGCATTCTTATTTTCTGCGTTCGTGGGAATCTTCTTCGGCTATTATCCGGCTAGAAAAGCGGCCAATCTGGATCCGATCGACGCTCTCCGCTACGAATGAGAGGTGTCCGCGAAGGAGCAATCGCTTACGGCACCTGGTACCGGCGCGCGAAGCTGTCCAGGCCAATCTCAGAGACCATGTTCCGGGCCTTTTGGTAGGCATCCGCATCGGCGAACGGGCCGATCAGCACGCGAAACGATTTCGCGCTCGGGCCCGGCGCGACAAATGAATCGAGTGCGTGTTTGCGCAAACCCTCCGCCAGAATCACCGCCACGCCCTTTTCCACTGCTCCGACCTGAATATAGATCGCCTGCGGATTGGGATTCGCAAACAGCGGAGACTCAGCGGGTTTTGCGCTGGGTGGCGCCGCAGACTCAGGTACAACGGTTGCCTCCAGCATGCGAGATGGAGCAGGCGCCGCCGGTTGATCGATTATGATCTGTGGCTCGGTGGGCTCTACCCGGGCCGAGATCGCCTTGCCGGCCAGATAGGCTCCTCCGGAGCACACTGCCACCACCACCAGCACGAGGAATAGGATCCCGGCGACTTGCCGGCGGCCCACCACCAGCTCGAATTCCTCGTCGAGCTCGGCGTCGACAGAGATGACGGGCGTGCGTGGCTCATCAAGCGCAAAAATCCGCTGCATCACCCGTTTTATCGGCGGAAAAAACGATCTTCAGTAGTAAGGGCGAGGCATGCCTCGCCGGCTACAGATTTCTTTTCAGATGGTTAACGATGTGATATCCCGCCATGAACTTGAATGGGGCTTCGCCCAGGCTGTAGTGCCCACAGGGCATGGCGACCACCCGGTGTTCGAAGCCCAGCTCGCGTGCCTTGGCGATCACTTGCTCAGAGAACCGAGTGGGAAAAGTAGTATCGTAGCGCGCATATAGGAACAAAGGCTTCTTGCCAAGTCGGGCATAGCGCTCGACATAATTCGGCGGGCTGATCACATTCCAGGCATCGCGCAACTGTTCCAGCGTAACCGCCGATTCCAGGCCCTGACGAATGTGCTGGGTCGAGAGCCCTTCCCAGACCACGTCGGCGAAATACGTCGAGCAGTGCGCGAAGACGTTCACCTTTAGGCGCGGGTCGTGGACGCTGGCCAAATACGCGTAGCAGGAGCCCAAACTGGTCCCGACGATCCCGATGCTCTCGAATCCCTGCTGCTCCAGCCAATCCACACAGCAGCGCGTATCGATCACCGCCTGGCGGGTGGCGTCTACGGTGCGGGCGACGTTCGAGGAAACAGCGTAATCGGCACGCTCCAGCTCGGCCGGCATGCGGTAGTCATGATACGGCAGGCTGACGCGCAGGGCGTTGATGCCGAACTTGGCCATCCCTGCACAGAGCGCTCCGTGTTGGGCAGCGGACGCGTTCCAGTGGGGCAGCACCACTGCAGCCACCCTGCGGCGACCAGGCTTTGGAGCAGCCGGGAACCACTGCCCGTGAACCGTGTTGTTCTCGGGATAGGGGGTCTTCACCGGACTGGTGAAACGCAGGCGATTGCCGGTGAGGACAAAGTCGGAGGGCGTCCGGTAACTGAAAAATTCGTCGCTATCTTCCAATCCCGCCTGATTGAGCAGCTTTAGGTATCCGTGCGGATCGTGCCCATTCTGAGGAAGGCGCATCGCGCCAGGCCACTCGCGGGTCCATTCCAGGCCCCAGTCAAACGGCCGGACGACGCGATTGGTGGATACGGAATTCAGCCGGGCGTCCCAATCGTACATCCAGCGGGCGTAAAGACTGCTCATGGGGTCAATTATCAAGTTAGCAGGCCGCCGAATGGGAATAAAGAAAATCGTGTACTGCCTGCACTTCGCGTTACGACAATTCCTGCCGGATTCACAAAACGCTACGCGTGACGCCGGCAATGGAATCCAAGCTAACCGATCACGAGTGGGATTTGCCGGAACTAATCGCGTAGCCTACTCGAAATCTATCTCACTCACACTTGCGAGATCGATCTTTTCTGTGAATCCGAAGGAGCGCTGCACGTAGAGCACGCGGTTAGCGGTAATGATGGACGCTTGGCGCTCGGTGCCATCCTTGAATTTGAACATCGCGGTAACAGGCCCAGCGGTGTGCGAAATCTCGCGTACGGAAGCGAGTCCATCAAGCCAGATACTATTAGCCTGCTCTCGCGCCTTGACCCTTGAGCACATATCTTGGGGACAACCAACACCCTCAAGCTTGATTGCGCGAACGGTCCCATCGGACATCGTGAGATTGGCCTTAAGCGATGAATGATGCCCTTCCAGGTTGCTCAGATTCTGGGGTGCGATACTTGCAGCACCAGCACCGAGAACGCACAATACGCCGATTAGCGCCATACGCGACACGGGCAAGAGTTTCATGGCAATCGTCCTCTCGCCCACAATCATAGCTCTTTTCTATCAACGCACTATTCAGGTACTGCGGAACCGCGCCGGATGGAAAGAAAACCGCGCCGGGAAACTACATCCGGCGCGGGATTAGGAGAAGTGGAGACTGAGAGAGAAAGACTTACCCGACCATCCTCGTGAGCCCATTGGTCACTGCGATCGCCGGCGACGATTGGGTGCGGAACTCATATTGCTGAATTTCCATGGCGGCCAACCCATTGTCGAAGCGCACGATACGGCCTCGCGCCACTAGCTTGAGAGCACACTTGTTATTCAGTTGGGCGGGCCAGCTGATAGCCAGTTCAATCCGGCGCCCGGGCCGCAGGATCTGCGGGGTGGTAAACAACACGCCGGAACTGGACATGTTTACGGTTTTGCCTTCGCCAGCCTCCTCGCCGCCCCGTTTGTTCAAGGCGCGGAAACGAATTTCACGCTCGATCGCGAACCGGTCAGAATGCCGCCGGTCGGAATCTTGAGTTTGCTCTAGCCCCACGTTTCACCTCGTGACAGTGACTACAGTTAGGATTTTGCGATTCGCGCCGTGTTGCGGCAATAGCTGACTAGGGCTAATCCGGCGGAGTACAGACGTACCAAAAGTCCTACCCGCGGTGACTAGAACTGCGCGCGGGAAGACAGGTTAGCTCTTGAGTTTCAACGACTTCACTTTTCGGACTCGGGAGCATTACCCGCGCGCCGGGCTCGGATCTCGGCCAGACGCTGGGAAATCTTTTGCTCGACTCCGCGATCCGTGGGGTCATAGAAAACTGACCCGCGCAAACTGTCAGGCAAACAGCTCATAGTGTTGAGCGCGTCCTCGAACTGGTGGGCGTGCTGATAGCCCTGGCTATACCCCCACTCCTTCATGGCCCGCGTGGGAGCATTGCGAAGCTGCATCGGAACCGGCTCCGCAGTGCTATTCTCCACTGTTTCCATGGCTTTGTTCAGCGCCCGATAGGCTGCGTCGGACTTCGGTGCAATCGCCAGATAGAGGGCGATCTGAGCCAGGGCCTGGTCGCCTTCGGGGATACCCAGGAAATGGACCGCCTGCTGCGCGGCGATGGCCTGCTCGAGTGCCCTGGGGTCCGCCAGGCCGATATCTTCGATGGCCATGCGAACCAGGCGGCGAGCCAGGTACATCCGGTCCTCCCCGCCCTGCAGCATGCGGGCCAGCCAGTACAACGCCGCGTCGGCGTCCGAAGAGCGAACGCTCTTGTGCAGCGCTGAAATCAGATTGAAGTGCTCCTCGCCGGACTTGTCGTAGAGCAGCACCTTACGTTCGATGACCGACTCGACCGCATCGCGGTCCAGCATCCCCTCGCGGGCCACACCCGCCGCCGATTCCAGAATGTTGTAGGCGGTGCGCGCGTCGCCGTTGGCATAAATCGCGATTTGCTCCAGCAGATCGCGCGGTGCGCCCAGTTCCAGAGCTGTAAGGCCGCGGTCCAGTAGTGTGACGATCTCCTCCATCGAGAGCGCGCGCAGCGCGTACACCTTGGATCGCGAGAGCAACGCCGAAACCACTTCGAATGACGGATTTTCGGTCGTGGCCCCGATCAGGATAATGTCTCCTTTCTCGACGTAAGGCAGGAATGCATCCTGCTGGGCTTTGTTAAAGCGGTGAATTTCGTCGACGAAGACCACCGTCTTGCGGCCCGCCCGCCGAAGACGTTCGGCGTCGAGCATCACGGCCTTGATTTCTTTGATTCCGCTCAGCACCGCGCTGAACGGCACGAACTCGCAGCGGGTCATACGGGCCACAAGCCGCGCGAGAGTAGTTTTTCCCGTCCCGGGCGGCCCCCACAGGATCATCGATTGCAGCTCGTCGCGCTCGATTTGCACCCGCAGAGGTTTGCCGGGTCCCAGAATATGCTGCTGACCCACGAAATCTTCCAGGCGCTCGGGCCGCATGCGCTCGGCTAGGGGACGTTTTTCGTCACCCGCAAATGGGAGGGGAGCGCTGTCGAACAGACTCATGAGCTTCTTTGCCGGCGGGCTTCGTACAGTAAGATTCCAGCCGCGACGGCGGCGTTCAACGATTCAACCTGGACAGTGGGAATTTTGAGACGGGTCGCGCGCGCCGCCAGTTCGGGCCGGACACCACGCCCCTCGCCTCCAATGACAATGCCGCAGGGAGACTCGAATCGGGCCTCGGCAACCGACAATTTTGCCCGGGGATCGGCCGCATAGAGCGAGAGCCCGGCGGGGATTTCGTTAACGATCGGCAGACGAAACGCCGAGCCTGCCGACGCTCGCAGGCATTTGGGATTCGACGGGCTGACCGTGCCTTTGAGGAATACCGCGCCGCTAGCTCCGAACGCTTCGGCTGTCCGCAGGATGGCTCCCGCGTTCCCGGGATCCTGTATCCCGTCCAGAACCACCACTAGCGGCGTTCCGCGCAATAAGTCTTCCGGCGTCCACTCCGGCAGCCGGACCAGGGACAGCACGCCCTGCGGTGATTCGGTTGATGCCAACTTGTTGAACAGACCGTCCAGGACTCGAACGACGCGCGCGGTGCCCACGGCAGCGATCTCCGGCGTGGACTCCGCCAGAATCACGGCGTGGATGGCTATCCCACTGCGCACGGCCTCGTCTAAAAGCCTAGGTCCCTCGGCCAATACCAGCCGGTCTTCGCCGGATGCACCTCCGGCAGCCAGCCGGCGGACCTCTTTGAGCAAGGGGTTCTTATCGCTGATGAGGGTCTCAATCACTTGGAAAACAAGAGCCTACACCTTTAGCAAGACCTACAATATGATCTGAGCATATCTCATGAATCGGATCCTGCTCAGAATCGGACTGGGTGCGGCGACAGTAGGAGTCGTCGCGGCAGGCATCGGTCTCACCAGCGTGGCGCGCGAAATCAGCCGCCAGTCGCGGGTGGATGAGGCGCAGCCCGCCGATGTCATCGTGGTCCTGGGCGCGGCCGAATATCGCGGCCGGCCGTCGCCGGTCCTGGAAGCCCGGCTGAATCACGCGTTGTTCCTGTACCTGCGTAGCTTAGCTCCGCGGATTCTGACCACCGGCGGCGCGGGCGGCGATCCCTCCTTCACCGAAGGTGGCGTGGCGCAGGCCTACCTTAGCAAACACGGGGTGCCCGCTGAAGCGATCCTGGTGGAATCGGAAGGCGAGAGCACGGTGCACAGCATCGCGGCGGCGGCCGAGATCATGCGTCGTATGAATCTGAAATCCTGCATCGTGGTGAGCGACGGGTATCATATCTATCGCGTCAAGAAGCTCCTGGAGAATCAGGGGATGAAGGTGTACGGATCGCCGCGCCCCGAGGATCGGGTGCCACTGGAACCCGCGAGTTGGCGGCAGAACTGGCTATATATGCGGCAGGC
>Ga0157369_10003217_pt1 | contig 19473 bp, 19 predicted proteins | sample C25metaG_FD_113461 | JGI IMG/M metagenome (GOLD analysis project Ga0157369, IMG submission 113461) | Corn rhizosphere microbial communities from Kellogg Biological Station, Michigan, USA - C2-5 metaG | ecosystem: Host-associated > Plants > Roots > Rhizosphere > Soil | place: USA: Michigan... | reverse complement strand
GACGGCGCGGGTTGCGATTCCTGAGATGCTGATCCGCGACCCGCAGACCGTGGCGCGCACCGAGCAGGAAATCGCGGAGAAGCTGCGGGCGATTCCGGGGGTGCAGGCCGCAGGGTACGCGGTGGCAGCCCCCATGGAGGGCTTCGATGCGAACTGGGACATTTTGCGCGTTGAAGGGAAGAACTACGAGGGCGGCGAGCCTCCGCTGCGGCTCTATGACTACGTTTCGCCGGGATACTTTGCGGCGATGGGGACGCACATTGTCGCGGGGCGCGATTTCACGTGGTCCGATGTCTACGGCTTGCGGCCCATGGTGCTGGTGTCGGAAAACTTTGCGCGCGAATCGTGGGGATCGGCGGCAGCGGCCATCGGAAAGCGGGTGCGGCAGTTCGACTCGACACCATGGCACGAAGTGATTGGAGTGGTCGAGGACGTGCGGATGCACGGCGTGGATGAAAAAGCTCCGGCCGTCGTCTACTGGCCGGTATTGATCAACAGCCCCTACACGCACGAACCCACGCTCGATGCGGCGCGTACCGTACGGTTCGTGTTGCGTAGTCCTCGCGCGGGCACGGAAGAGATGCTGAACCGGGTGCAGGAGGCGGTGTGGTCAGTGAACGCCAATCTTCCGGTGGCATCGCCGGAGACCATGGGCGATCTCTACAACCAGTCGATGGCGCGGACTTCTTTCACGCTGGTGATGCTGGGGATTGCGGGGTCGATGGCGCTGCTCCTCGGGATCATCGGAATCTACGGGGTCATTTCCTATGCAGTCTCGCAGCGCACGCGAGAGATCGGGATACGGCTGGCTCTAGGGGCGCCGCGAAGTGAATTGCGATGGATGTTTGTGCGCTTTGCGCTGATGCTGACGGGCGTGGGTGTGGTCATCGGCTTAGCGGTGGCGGCGGGGACGACGCACCTGATGAGTTCCCTGCTGTTCGGGGTGAGCCCGATCGATCCACTCACGTTCGCGGTGATCCCGCTGCTACTGGGTGCGGCGGCGGCGGTGGCGAGCTATGTGCCCGCAGTGCGCGCGGCGGGGGTGAACCCCGCGGACGCGTTGCGAGCGGAATGAAAGAGCAGGGTGCCGCAACAGAGCGGTTAGATCGGGGTGCAGGATGGCATGGGTGAATCGTGTTGCAAATCTGTTCCGGCGAACAAAGCTGGACGGTGAGATCCGCGAAGAGATTGAGGCGCATATCGAGATGCGCGTGGAAGAGAACCTTGCACGCGGCATGACGCCGGACGATGCGCGGCGCGAGGCCGTCGTGCAGTTTGGCAATCGCACGTCGCTGCGCGAGCACATCGCCGAAACGGACGCCAGCCTGCACGTTGAGACTCTGCTGCGCGATCTGCGATACGCGGCGCGGCAACTGCGGCGCGCGCCCGCGTTCACGCTTACGGCCCTGCTGGTCCTCGCACTGGGAATGGGAGCGGCGACGGCCATCTTCAGCGCGGTGTATCCCATCCTGTTCGAGCCCCTGCCGTATCCGCACGCCTCGCGCATCGTGATGGTGTGGGACACCTATCAAGGTCAGCGGATCGAGGCGACCTACGGAACGTTTCGCGAGCTGGCCACGCGCAGCCGGTCATTCGAATCGATGGCGGCCTTCGACCCCTGGCAGCCGGTGTACACGGGCGCGCAGGTGCCTGAGCGGCTCGACGGCCAGGCCGTCACCGGTAATTTCTTTGCCGTGCTCGGCGTCAGGCCGTCACTCGGCCGCGGATTTGAGATGGCCGACGATGTTCCGAACGGCCCTCGCGTGGTGGTGCTCAGTGACCGATTGTGGCGGCAGCGGTTCGGCGCTGATGCCCGCGTGGTGGGACACACGATTCGGCTCGATGATGATGTCTACACGGTGATCGGCGTGATGCCGCGGAGCTTTGAGAATGTCTCCGATCCGGCGGCCGATGTTTATACGCCCGCACAGTACGACCCCGCCCAGCTGAGCGACTTGACCAGCGGGGCTTGGGGGCATCACCTGCGCATCGCGGGCCGGTTGCGAGCCGGGGTAACCGTGGACGATGCGCGAAGCGAACTCCAGCAGATCGCTGCGCATCCTGAAGCAGAGTTTCCGCGCCCGCGTTGGGCTTCGCTGGCCAGCGGCCTCATTGTGCAGTCGCTGCAGCAGGACATGGTGCGCAGCGTCAAGCCGGCGCTGCTCGCGGTGATGGGCGCGGTGGCGCTGCTGCTGATCATCGCATGCGTGAATGTAACCAGCCTTCTTCTGGCGCGGTCCGCGCTGCGCAGGGGTGAATTTGCCATGCGCATGGCGCTGGGAGCGGCAAAGAAACGGCTGATCCGGCAATCAATTACGGAGACGTTGTTACTCGCCCTGGTGGGCGGCGCAGCCGGACTCGCCGTCGCGGCCGCGGGCGTGCGCTTGCTCGTCTCGCTGAGCCCTCCGGGACTGCCGCGCGTCGACGCGATTGCCCTGAAAGGGCCGGTATTTTTGTTCGCATTTGCTGTGTCGTGCCTGGCCGGCCTCGCCGCCGGAGTGCTGCCCGCGTTGCAGGCTCCGCGGGTGAGCCTGCAGGGCACCCTCCATCAGGGTGACCGTGCGACATCGCGGAGCCGCCATTGGACACGGCGCGTTCTGGTGGTGTTTGAAGTGGCGCTGGCGCTGGTTCTGCTTGTGGGAGCAGGCCTGCTGCTCAGGAGCATGCAGCGCCTGCTGGCCGTCAATCCCGGGTTCGACGGCGCGAATCTCCTTACGCTGCAGGTGCAGACATCAGGGCACAAATTCGACGATCTGGTCTCATCCCCAGGCGTGGGTGACGCAGCGCGGCGGCGCTTCTTTGAACAGGCTTTGGAACAGGTGCGAAAGGTGCCCGGCGTGACGCAGGCCGCTTTCAGCAGCCTGCTGCCGTTGAGCGGCGATCCCTATTGGGTAGGGGTCTACGGCGCGCATTTCGAGCAGGACGCGCCCAACACCGGTTACAACGTGTACCGGTACGCAGTGAGCCCGGGCTTCGCCGAGACGATGCACATTCCGCTGCTGCGGGGCAGGATGCTTGACGCCGGCGATACGGCAAAGGCGCCGTTTGCAGCGGTCATCAGTGAGTCGCTGGCGCGGAAGGAGTATCCGCGCGGCGATGCCCTGGGCAAGCGGCTACACGTCGGACCAACGAACTATCCATGGTTCACGGTGGTGGGAGTCGTGGGCGATGTCCGGCAGGATTCGCTGGCGTTGGCGGAAACGGACGCGGTGTATATCCCGGAGGCACAGGCGTGGTTTGCGGATCGTACGCTGTCGTTCGTGGTTCGCACAAGGGGTGATGCGGCGGCGATGACAGCGGCTGTGCGCAATGCGATCTGGAGCGTGGATCGCACGCAGCCGGTGCTTCGCGTCGCCACCATGACGAAGCTGCTGGATAACTCCGTGGCGGAACGGCATTTTGTGCTGGTTCTGTTTGAGGCATTCAGCCTCGTGGCGCTGGTGCTGGCCGCAATCGGTATCTACGGGATTCTCGCAAACAATGTGGCGGAGCGCACGCGGGAGATTGGGGTGAGGGCGGCCCTGGGCGCCTCGCGGGCTGACCTGCTGCGGCTGGTGCTGCGGCAGGGACTTGCGTTGGCGATCACCGGCATTGCAGCGGGTCTGGGGGTGTCGTTGCTCGCCACGCGGGTGCTGGCTTCGTTACTTTTCGGGGTTTCGCATCTCGATCCATTGACGTATGTCCTCGTAACCGCTGTCCTGCTGGGCATCGCTGCCCTGGCGTGCCTTGTGCCGGCCCGGCGAGCGGCCATGCTCGATCCAATGCAGGCTCTGCGCGCGGAATAGGCGACATTGCGCGCTGGGAGACGTCCAATGGAAGGCGGGTTCGCCGGCGCTGCCTTCCGCCGGATACAATAGTCCCAAGCTGCCACGGTTCAGGCGTACGGCGATTTCTGTGTTTTGGAGCAGGTGCACGTGAGAGGTTCTTTGTGCCGCATGGCGCGGCTTTCAGGGTTTGCCGCATTGGCCATCGCGGCGGCGATGCCCGGATGGGCCGCGGGAACGCCGCAGGCCACCCAGACCAGCCTTTCGGCTGAGACGCGTGACCTGAATGGCCGCACCGAGGCTACGCTGCGCGTGAACGTGGCGGGGCAGGACGGCGAGCCAGCGGCGGGCGCGGTGGTGATCGAAGACGGCAAGCGGCAGGTGGCTGGGGGGCCGCTCGATGCCAAGGGGCAGGCGACGATTGCGATCGGGCTGCTGCCGGGCGATCATTCCCTTCGCGCGGTGTTCGTGGGCGACGATACGCACAAGGCATCCGTTTCGGCGACATCGCAGGTGAGCGCGCAGACCAGCGCAACGCCAGGGTTCGGGATCGGTGTGAGTCCGGCATCGCTGTCTCTAACGGCGGGGCAGTCGGGGACAGTGGTAGCGTCCGTGACGCCGGTAAACGCCGATGCGCTGACTGCGCCGATGTTCGTAACGCTATCCTGCTCCGGCTTTCCGGACCAGTCATCGTGCACATTTACGCCGGAGAACGTGGAGATCCTGCCGAACGCAACGGCCGCCGTCAAGAGCACCCTGACGGTCACCACGCAGGCAGGGACCGGCTCGGCCGCCCTGGCACGGCCGGAGAGGCACCCGGTAAGTTGGGCAGTGATGCTGCCTGGCGTATTTGCGCTGGGTGGATTGGCGTTTGCGACGCGTCGGAGGCGCTGGCTAAGCCGGCTGTCGCTGATGGGCCTGGTGGCGCTGGTGAGCGTACTGGGAATGAGTGCGTGCGCACCACGGTACAACTACTTCAATCACGGGCCGCCGCACAACCTGCCTACCCCGGCGGGCACCTATAAGCTGACAGTGACGGCACAGTCGAGCAATGGCGTAGCGGCCGCGACGAAAAATACGACGCTGTCCCTGACCGTGAAGTAAGTTGTCAGTTGTCGGTCAGATGGATTCACGGGATATGAAGTAAGGAGTTCCACAAAATTCCAGAAATGAAGTGGGCCGCACTCCCCCAGGGACTGCGGCCCGCTTCATTTGGCTCGATAGCGACCGCCTAGAAGCTGCGCGAGAGGCCGGCGATGATGGTGTAGTCGGCGAAGGCTGCGTCCCCGTGGATGCCGTTCGCAAGGTCGGTGACGCTGGTTTTGCGGTTGCGCTCCATGGCCCAGGGCGAGCTCATGCTGAACATGTAGGCGCCGCGGTTATACATCAGGCCAGGTTCAATCGAGATGACGTACCCAGGGCGACGGAATCCATTGCTCTTGCCGAACGCGTCGCGTACCGGCACGCCTTCCATGCGGCCGCCCATGCTGAGCGCCAGGCCTCGCAGAGGCTTGACGCCGGTGACGGGCCGGGAGAGCCCGCCGCGCCAGAGGTACTGATCAGTAGCAGAGACCACGTCTTCGCCTGGATGAGATCGGAAGGTGGCCACGCCGATGGTGTCCTGCGGGCTGAAGAGCCACGATCCGGTGAAATAGGCGGTAGTTTTCACCACGAACGGGTGATACGCCTCGGTAGCGAGAGCGAAGCCCCATGTGCCATCGCCGGGCTGGATCGACTCGTCAAACGGCTCAATCTGCTTGCTGCCGTCGGAACTGATCTTGCTACCCTTGGCGTCGTTGATGCCGGTGGGGAGCTTGAGCTGTCCGGAGATGGCGACGTTGCCGTGGTTTTCTGTCGGGGGACGGAAGATCCAGGTCTGCACGCCGGCGGTGATGTCGCCGATACCGCCTGAGCGATAGTAGTTCGTCGCAGAGGACTCCTGGTGGCGCGTGGCTTCCATGCCGGGGATCGACGCGATGATGCTCAGGCGAGGCGTCAACTGGTAGTTGATGTCCTCTTCAAACAGATCGACGTGGTTGAGCACGGCGTTGTGGAGTTCTTCGCGCTGTTTCTGCTCCTGGGTGCCCACATAGTGGCGCCAGGAGCTGTAGGTGCGAAACCCGGTGGTGAGTGTCAGGCCATGGATCCAGCCGGTTCCCGCGGAGTGGTGCGCGGCGGCCTGCGAGCCCGCATCAAGTCCTGAGATGATGGGCTGAGGGGAGTGAGCGGCGACGCAACCCTGTGCGCGGGCGGAGCGCGGGGCTGCAGCAAGACACAGAAGCAGTGCGGCGGAAACACCCGCCGGAAGCAGGAAACTTTTCATATTGACTGTTCTCCTTTGTGGGGAAGTGCAATGGCCTCGGAGCTCCGCCGGCCTTCGCGGGCATTCAAGCGACAGGGGCGGATAATGTTCTGAAAAGTAGCAGGATGTCAGTGACGAAGTCCTGAACTCGACGATGGAGAGATACGTCGATCTTTTGATGGAGAGGAAAACATGGCGCGAGCCGGTATAGTCGGAGGGCCATGCTGCGCCTTCCCTTTCGCATACTTTGCTTAGTCCTGCTGTGCGTCGGCTGCGCCTTGCCGGCAATGGCGAAACGCGCGCCCGATCCGGGTTTCAAGACGCTGGATGGCCAGTCGCGCAAGCTGTCGCGATTACGCGGCAAGATCGTGGTGGTGAATTTCTGGGCGACGTGGTGCGGCCCGTGCCAGGAGGAGCTACCGCGGCTGAGCGGGATTGCGGAGAGCTACGCGGGTAAGCCGGTCGAGTTCGTGATGATCTCGATCGACGCGCCGAAAGACCGGGCGAAGATTCCCGCGGTGCTGGCGCGACTGCATGTTCCGGCGGAGAGCTGGGTGGGCGCAGATACCGATACGATGGCCGGCTTCGGGCTTGGCGACATTGTGCCAGGCACCGTAATTCTGGATTCAGATGGGCAGGTGATCGCGCGCATCATGGGCGAAGCGCGCGAAGAGGATGTGCGCGGCGCGGTGGACTGGCTGCTGGGCGGCAAGGCGGGGGCAGCCCCAGCGGCGCTGGTCAAGCGCTATTGAGCGCGCGCCTGAACTGCCGGTTACTGCGGTTTATCAGTGGACTGCGGCTTCTGCGTTGACGGCTCGGCCTTTTTCTTCGTTGTGCGTCGATGATGGGTCGGCTTGGGAGCGGGTTTGCACTCGGCGGCTTTGGCTTCGGCAGTCTTGGCCTCTTCGGCGGATTTGGCGGCAGCCTCGGTTTGCGTTTGCAACTGCGTTCGCAGTGTGAAGATCAACTTTTCGTGGGCGGCGGCCTGGGTCTGCAATTCGTCGTCGTACCCGATGCGCGCCTGGTTGACGCTGAGCATGGTGGCCTGGAGGGCGGTGATCTGCTCGCTGGGCGCGGAGACGCGAGAGGCCTCTTCTACGCGGAGGAAGACGTCGTAGAACGCGTCGAGGTGTTTCATAAGAGGCATGGCGTGGCTGAGCGCAGAGGGTTCGGCGTCGGCCGCGGCGAGCAGCGGCGGGATATTGGTCTGCAGGTCGTGCAGCAGGGCCCTGACGTTCTCGCCTGCCTCGTCGCGGACGCTTCCCTTCTTCCACTTTTCGATTTTGAGGCCGGAGAGCGTCTCCTGGGCCTGCGAAAGAGCGGGCTGGAGGACCGCAGACGCGGTGCGGGCGGCAGGAACGGCGGCCTCTGGCGACTGGGCCGCAGGTTGTTGCCCGGGCGCAGTGGTTGGCGTCTCCTGCGCCAACAGAGCGAGAGGCGCGAGGGCGAACGAGACGATCAGAGCAGATCGGAACATATGCATGAGGAAGTTGCTCCCGGCTAGACCCAGTTTCCGTTTCGCATCACGGGCTCGGCTGTGCCGGAGGCGGTGATGCCGTCGATGTCAAGATCGCTGGACCCGATCATCCAGTCGACGTGAATCAGGCTGTCATTGGCGCCCCGCGCGGCCAATTCTTCGGGCGTGAGCTTGTCGCCATCCTTGAGGCACGAGGTATAGGCCTGCCCGAGGGCGATGTGGCTGGCGGCGTTTTCATCAAACAGAGTGTTGTAGAAGAGCATGCCGCTCGATGCGATGGGCGAGGCGTGCGGCACGAGGGCGACTTCGCCGAGGCGTCGTGCGCCGTCGTCGGTGGAGATGAGCTTTTGGAGAACTTCAAGGCCGCGCGTGGCATTTGCCTGGACGATGCGGCCGGCTTCGAAGCGGACCTCAATGCCCTCAATCATAGTTCCCTGGTAGGAGAGCGGCTTGGTGGCGCGAACGGTGCCGTCGGCGCGGTCTTTGTGCGGCGTGGTGAAGATTTCTTCGGTGGGCATGTTGGGAATGCAGTAGAGCCCGTTGCCGGCATGGGTGCCGCCGCCCATCCAAAGGTGGCCGTCGGACAGTCCGAGGCGGAAGTCGGTGCCGGGACCGCGATACTGCAGGGCGGCGTAGCGCTTCTCGTTCATGAAAGCGGCGCGGCGCTGCAGCCCGGCGTCGTGGGCCTTCCAGTTGGCGACAGGATCGTCGCCGTCGACCCTGGTGGTCCGGAAGATGGCGTCCCAGAGTTTGGCCAGCGCGGTCTGCGGCAGATCGTCGGGGAACATCGTAGCGGCCCATGCGGGTGTGGCGGCGGCGACGATGGTCCAGTTGATCTCGTGCCGGGTAATCAGCTCGAGCGCGGGCCGATACGCCTTGGACACGGCCTGATTGGCGCGGCCAACCTTGTCAGGATCCTGCCCGGAAAGCAGAAGTGGGCTGGCGCCGGTGATGGCGAGGCGTGCAGCGCCGCTGCGGTAGGCTGCGCCCATGCCGTCGTAGAGCCATCCAGCGGCCTTGTCGAAGGCCTCGTCAGGCGCGTAGCGGAAGCGCAATAGCAGCGCTTCGTCGTCGCTGTAGAGCGTGGTGACCAGCGACGCGCCGACGCGATAGGCGTGCTCCGTGATGCGGCGCGCCAGGGGCACCGCGTCGAGCGGCGCGGTCATCACGAGTTCCTGCCCGCGGGCGAGGCCCAGGCCGACTTCAATGGCTACACGGGCCAGTTGATCGAGTTTCTGCTCAAAGGAAAGTTCCTGCGCTACCGTCGCCATAATGCGTTCGACCTTTACAGGGAAGTTGGAAATCAAAGGCATGGAGCACGCGGATGCGAGCCGCGAAGGAAGTGATGCAAGCGAGGACTACATGCAGTGCGCAGCTAGTGCGCGCATCCGCAGCCCGCGCCGCAGCCGACCGTGGACGGCATGGCGCAGACGCCCGTGGATTCGCACGGCCTCGCGGAAGATGCCGATGCACCGTGGGTGATGGCTCCAGCTCCTCCGCTGATGAGGCGCTTGACGGGACCGCCGCAGGAGGGGCAGGAGTTCAGCTCCGGCTCCGACATCTTCTGCCGCCGCTCGAAATGGCTGCTGCACTCGCGGCACTGGTACTCGTACGCGGGCATGGGTCGCCTCCTGCCTCTCATTATACGAAGCGGATCGGAGCGAGCCGACGGTGAGTGAGGGGGATGAGGATTGCCGCAACCGTACAATGCGAGGGAGAGAAACAATGGCGGAACGACAGGATCCATCGTTCGAGCGATTTTGCGAGATGATTCGCGAAAAGAGCGGCTTCAGCCAAAGCAAGCTGATTACACCAGATACTCAGTTCGAGCGCGATCTGGGAATCACCGGAGATGATGGAAGCGAATTGCTCGAGACTATTGAGCGAAACTACCACATTCAATTCACGCGCGAATCGTTCGGGCTGGCAGCCAACGAATACCTGTTCCATGGCGAAGGGTTCGATCTGTTCGGGACGCTTATTCGGACTCTACGGCGGAAACCTGAACCCGAATTCCGATCCTTCACCGTGGGTGAGCTTTATACCGCGCTTTTAAATGAACTCAAGAAGCCTGGCGGGGTCGAATCGGAGTAGCCGCGGGCCAGGCGACGTCGGAACGAACACTACCGCCTGTACCTCGACCTCGTGAGCGGACGGCCGGGTTCTCGACAACTTAAATGTGAGCCCGGTCAGCCGCCGTAGGGCATGGGCGGAACCTTGCCCAGCAGACGGGTGTAGACGGTGAGCGCGCCGCGATGATGCGCGGTGTGCTCCACCATGGCGCCAATCACTTCGAAGACGGGACGGCCTCCCATGATGGGTCCGGACGGGAGCGGCCGGGCCAGTTCCTCGGGGGTCTTGCCGCGCAGGAAGTCAGTGGCCTGGAGGAACGCATTCTCCAGCCGGTGGCGGGCTTCCTTGAGGGATCGGACTTCGGCCAGTGCGCGGGCCTGTTCTTCGAAGTGCAGGTCGAAGCCTTCGGGGCGGGTGGCTCCGTCGACGAACCACTCGATGGTTTGTGCAGCGTGCGCGACATGTTGGGCGACGGTCATCATGCCGTCGCGAGGGCGGAACTGCGAATCGCTTTCCTCCAGCACGCTGGTGGAGCGATTGAAGAAATCCCGGCTCGCAAGGACTGCCGTTGCGTAGTCGTAAAGCTCTGCCGTGGAATTCATGCCGAGGATGGTAGCACCAATCCGGCGAGGCTGCACGGTGCGGAGATTCCTATGTTTTCAGCAGGAAAAGTGGCATGTTGCGGGCAATCAGACTGTTCACATCCAAGTTGCGGAGCAGTTGCACCAGGAGTGGTGATATCCACAGATTTCAGCGTTTTTTGCACTTGCATCCACAGATTGACCAGGCGCATAGTGCCGTCAGTTGGTAGCCCAGTAACGAATTGGAAGTGAACATTTCCTGCTCGCGCAGGAAGATGAAGGTTCTGATTGAGAACGGAGATTCGCCCGGTGTGCGCAAGCCGCCGGAAGGAGATTCGAAGGAGATCGGGTACGCATCCCAGCACAGCGGGGCGATGCAAAGTTCGGTTGGGCTCCGGCATTCGTCTCCCTTGGGCGGCGCGAAAGCGGCCAGTGGAAGGCGGCGAACGCAACAGCGGCTTGCCGCTGCGGCAGGAACCGCAGGAAGTTGGCAGCGGAAGCGTTAGCCCGCATGGAAACGCAGAAGCGGCGGAAGCGGCGGTGAACTCCGAAAGGGGCGAGCCGGCGAAGAAGCCGGGGATGTGAATCCAACTGAGCCGGAGGGACGGCATTCAAGAATGCCGGGGGGAAGTCGCAAGGCGGACTCCCGGCGGAATTGAAAGCAGGTCTCCGGTTTGGCAAAGGGAGTTGCAGCGAACGCGAATGCAGGCGCGGAAGTCGAAGGCCGCTCACGCGGACGAGACGGAAACGCAGGCAGGAGCGGGAGAGGCAGCTTCCTCCGCTGAGGGATAGGCGTGTGCAGGACGGTGAAGATGGTTTGCGGTTCGCCGCAGACGACTTTCGCCGGAGTGCACGGGCCAGACTCGAGGCGCGGAGGCGAGGCAGGAGAACGGCTGAAGATTCATCGTTCGGTTATGCTGGACAGTGTTCGATCCGACGCGATACGAAGCACCCGGAAAGCGCCAGAGGCCGCAAGGCCTTTGGCGTTTTCGTTTTGTGGGCACCTGCGGTGCGGCGGGTTCTGCGGCGCCGCCGCTCAGAACGACGCAGATACAAAATTCCAGGAGTTTGGAATGCTGTAGGGCGATCCCGGCGCCTGGGCCAGGCTGCTTCCCGTCACCGTGAACACGTACAGCTTATGCGTGGAACTCAACACGAACAGATGGTTTTGCGTGTCCCACTGCATGGTCTGAGGAGGGTCGGTGGCAATCACGCCGCCGTCAGCGGTCGCAGGCGCGGCACCATTGAAGTTGAACAGTTGAATCCCGCTCTTCTCGCCAACCGCGAACAACTTGCCGGAGGGCGACACACAAGCCGTTACGACGAAATCATGGATCGGCGGCATGTCCGCGGCTGTGTTAGTCGAGGTCAGGCTTCCATCCGCATTGATCGTGTAGCTCGCCAGGAGAGGCGGCGAATTGTAGAGGTAGACTCCGTTGCTATCAAAGCTGAAGATGATCGCCGCCAGGTGATTTTCTGTATCTCCTCCGGCAGGCACTCCGCTGTAGAAGGTGCCCGCAGGCGGAGTGGGCCCGGTCACCTTGATCTTCGGAGCTTCGGTCAATGAGCCGTCGGGGTTTCGCACCGAGATGTCCAGCCAATCCCCATAAGCACTGGTACAGCTCCCATAAACGTAGCGACCGTCTGGGGAGAAGTCATAAAGCTGGCATCCACCGTGACCAAATGTCCAATCGGCGCCTCCCTGGGCTACGTACGTCAGCTCTCCGGTGCTCTTGTCGATGCTATAGGTTTCAGCGGCCGCAGCACCGTCGCCGCTGTTAAAGCTGTTGATGTGGACGTACAGACTGGAGCCGGTTGGATCGGTGATATCCGGCATGATCGAACACTGGTCGGTGCATTGCGCCGTAGCCTCGTCCAGCACAGAATGAACCTTGGTGAACGCGCCATCGGGGCCGATCGCATACGTATCCAGGTGCACGTTGTCCGGGTTAGCCGTGAAGTAATATCTGCCCGAAGCAACGCCCACAAACCAGCCGGAAATTGGATATCCCGCCACGGGCGTCAACTGCCCGTTCGCGGAAACGGAGTAGCCATGCGTGGCGCTTTGGCTGGAAGGGTCCCCGGTCCCGGTATACCAGGTGCTCAGAACATAGAGAAACTCGTGCCCGCCGGCGACCGGAGTGGGGGGCACTTTAAAGGAAGCGCACGAGCTGAGAAGGCAAACGGCGGGCACCAGAACGAGCCCAGGCCATGGAAAGATCCTGCGCATGCCCGTCCCCCTTAGGCATGAACTCCGCTGGAATTAGATGCGACCAGAGTGTCTGCTGGTGGTTTCAGGGCGCGGGAATTACGGGAGATGGGCGCTTCCATCCTAGTGCACTGCGCCCTCCGGGGCGGCCCCCTGGCCGGGCCGGTTTTTGCTGAGCAGGAAAGCGAGAACGATGAGGCAGACCGACATCCACGAGAGCTCGATGTAGACGTCCTGGTAGCCCTGCATGCGGGCCTGGATGTTGAGCTGCTGGTAGAGCGAGCCCAGCGCCAGTCCGGCGCCATTGGCGCCTCCGAACGTTCCGCCGAGATACCCCTGCAGAGCTTGCAGGTGCGACTGGTAGCCGGGATCGCCCGGCTGCATGAAGTTCTGCAGGTGCTGCTGGTGCCACATGGCGCGGCTGGTGACCTGGGCGTTGGTGAGAGCGATGAGAACGCTGCCGCCGATGTTTCGGGCGAAGTTGATGAGGCCCGACACCTGGTTGCTGTCTTCCTTGGGCAGGCCGATGTAGGCGGCATTGGTGATGGAGATGAAGCAGAAAGGCAAGGGCAGCATCTGAACCACGCGCAGCCACGATCCCTGGGCGAAGGTCATCTGCAGATTCGTCACCTGGGCGGCGTAGCGGAAGGTGAAGGTGAATAAGATGAATCCGCAGACGGCGAGGGTGCGCGCGGAGATCTTGCCCGTGGCATAGCCGGCCAAAGGCATCATGATGATCAGCGCGATGCCGCCGGCGGTGAGGGCAAGTCCCGCGGTGGTGGCGTTATAGCCCAGCAGCTCCTGCATGAACTGCGGTTGCAGAACGGTGTTGGCGTTGAGCACTCCGCCTACCAGCATCATGAGGAAGCAGCAAATGGCGAAGTTCTTAAAGCGGAACAAACGCAAGTTGATGATGGGCTTGTCGGTATGGAGCTCCCAGAGGACCAGCGCAATCATGCCGCCGATAAACAGCACGGCAAAGAAGCGGATGAAGCCGGAGGCGAACCAGTCATTTTCCTCGCCCTTGTCGAGCATAATCTGCATGCCGCCCATGGCGATGGAGAGGAAGCTGAGGCCGAGGTAATCCATGTTCTTGATCAGCGAGCGATCGGGCTTGATCCACGGCGGATCTTCGATGAGGCGGGTAACGAGAAAGAAGGCGAGCAGGCCGACGGGGATGTTGATGAAGAAGATCCAGCGCCAGGAGTAGTTGTCCGTGATCCACCCACCGAGGGTGGGACCGATGGAAGGAGCGAGCACGGCAACGAGGCCGTAAAGCGCGAAGGCCTGACCGCGCTTGTGGGGTTCGAAGGAGTCGGCCATGATGGCCTGGGCCATGGGCTGGAGGCCGCCGCCTCCGGCGCCCTGCAGCACGCGAAAGACGATGAGCATGGGCAGAGTGGGCGCGATGCCGCACAGGAAGCTGGTGACTGTGAAGATGACGATACAGGTGAGAAAGAAATTGCGCCGGCCCATGACGCTGGAAGCCCAGGCGCCGAGCGGCAGGACGATGGCGTTGGAGAGAAGATAACTGGTGAGCACCCACGTGCCCTGGTCGATGCTGGCGCCGAGGTTGCCGGCGATGTGGGGCAGGGCGACGTTGGCGATGGAGGTGTCGAGCACCTCCATGAACGCGGCCAGCGCCACCGTGGCCGCAATCAACCATGGATTGGTGCGCGGCTTCCACTGCGCGTGCAGGACGGGCGGCGGGCCAGCGGAGGTTGCGGCTGTCTCCTGGGCGTGCGCTTCGGGCAAAAACGTCTCCTCTAAATGTCCGTGGACAGACTGTCGCAGCTTCGGCGATCTAAGTGGCCGGGGAATTTGGCGGAGGCGTGCGGCCTCCGAGTCCGTAATCTGAGTCTTAGATTCAGGAAGGTCGGGCGGGGGTTCATGCCCCAGGGAAATTCAATGGAGCGAATTTTGCGACAGGAACGGTCCGACTACGGCGGAGCCGGGAACTCGGTTGTGGCTGCGAGGCGGGCAGACTACCTGAGATAGAGTGGGGGCTGACTTTCGCGGCAATACGGACTGCAGTCCTGGTGCCAGGGGAAGCGACCCCACTCGTCGCTCCAGAAGCATTGCAGGAGCGGAAATGGGTCGGCCTCGTAGAACCAGAGGGCGTAACCTACGAGGTCGCGATAATGACGGCCGTCGACTTCCTTGAAGCAGACGCGGTGGGGCTTCTGCAGGATGCCATCGTAAGCGCGATCCTGTTCGAACTTCATGCCGTTCTGGATGTCGATGCCGATGACATTGACGGCGCGCATGCACGTGTCGAGGGGCAAGCCGAAGAGGATGACTTCGGGATGGCCAAGGGAGTGGAAGAATCCGATGGAGTAGGCGAAGTCGGGACCGCGCTCGTGTTCGAGCGCCAGCACACCCGTGATTTGCCAGCCGTCGGTGTGGATCTCCCTGAGCACCCTGGCATCGAGCGAGGAGAGATCGTTGGCCTCTTCGAGCGAACGCGTCATGTCAGTTGAGAGTAGTGGGGAAGGCGCAGCGGTTGCTCCGGCGGGTTTCAATCGCCATGGGAGGGTTCCAGGGCAGATTGGGAATCTCCTTCGTGCCGGTGTCTGAGGAGCTTCCACAGGCTGAAAGCAGCGCCGAGGAGGGTGAGGCCGAGGAAGGTCCACAAGATGGGCGCGGACCATTTTTCGAGCGTGGCGGACCAGAGACGGATGATGCGGCGGCCGTAGGTAACGGCAAGCCAGCCCTCGAGACCGTAACGCAGAACGCGACCCGCGCCGAACACGGCAAGGAAGCGCTTGCCGGTGGCTCCGAGGGCTCCGGCGGCGAGCAGGAAGGGCGCGAGCGGGATGGGCGGCGGCAGAATGGCGGGCAGAAACAATGCCAACATGGGATGGTGCTGAGACCAGCCCTGCACGCGTTTCTGCAGTTTTTGAGGGACGTAGCGCTTGATGGCGGCCTGGCCGCCTTTTTTGCCCAGCCGCCAAGTGGTCCAGCCGCCGATGAGGCTGCCGGTCACGGCACAGGAAACGAGCAGCCAGGGATTGGCGCCATTGGCCACGAGCCATAGCATCAGCAGATCGGTGCTGCCGGGAATGGCTAGCGGAATGATCGTTGAGTCGATGAGGGCGACGGCAAACACGCCTGGCGCGCCGAAGTGCGCCACCCAGTGAAAAGCCGACGCTCTCTTGCCTTCAACCGGGGCGTGCGCGCGGTAGGAAAGAAAGAGAGTCACTGATAGTTGGACGAGGCTTTCGGTCCGTCCGTCGCCCGGAGGGGAGGATTCGAAGCCGCCGGGGGGAATTGCGATGCGAAGACCCATTACGTTCGAGTGTCAGATTTTGCCGTATTCAGCCGATGAGAGCAGTGCGGGCGCGCAGATTCGGCGGCCGCATGAAGGCGGAAAGCTATGCAGTTTGCAGGCGCTGCCGACGCAATTGTGGAGTGGATGGTTGCCAGAGCCCCCATGAGCCTGGGCCCCAGCCCAACCAGCCCAACCAGCGCGACACCCGGAACCAAGCCTGAGGGGGTGGGTCTGCCCCGCCCGGAATGGCGACGTCCCGGCTCAAGTCTGGCGATCTTGCACCCGGCCCTGATTTGCTATGACCGGATTTGCCAGGAGATCTGAGGAAGCTCGGACCGGGCGGTAGACTCAGAAAACCCATCCGTCGCGGCAAAAATACCCGGTCATCGCAATCCGCATGCGCTCGGCTAGACTGCCTACTGAATGTAATCCCTTTTCCGGGTGAAGGGTCGTGTGAGCCTTACGGTAGGAATAAATCCGTGCCCTGACACGTTTGTCGGATTCGCCGAGGTGCATCGGATAGGCTAATGCGAGATGCCTTCCCCGCCACAAGCCCCGCCGCCCCGCGGGCTGGAAGCTTTTGCGTCGCGCGACTTCCGCCGCTATCAACTGGCGCGCGTAATGGTGATCCTGGGCGCTGAGGCGCAGGCGGTCGCGGTGGCATGGCAGGTATACGCCATCACGCACCGCGCGCTCGACCTGGGCTTCACCGGACTGGCGCTGTTTCTCCCGGGGCTCTTGTTTCTGCTCCCCGCCGGCCATGTGGCGGACCGTTTCGACCGCCGGCATGTGATTCTCATCTGCTATTCGCTGCAGGTGTTGTGCACGAGCGCACTGCTGGCGATCACAATTGCGGGCTATCACCGCGTGCTGCTTATCTACGCGGTGCTTTTTTTCGTTGGGACGGGGCGATCGTTTTCCGGGCCAGCCAGCTCCGCGCTTGTGCCGCACCTGGTGCCGGAGCGGCATTTCGTGAACGCGGTGACGTGGGGCGGCGCCATCTTCCAGCTTGCCAACTCCGCGGGTCCGGCGCTGGGCGGCATCTTATTCACACTGCCGCTCACGCACCTTTTTCCGCGCCAGGCGCATGCCCACGACCTGGCAGGTGCGGGCATCGTCTACTGCTTCACGCTGCTCACACTGGCATGGTTCCTGGTGCTCATCGGCACGTTGACGGTGCGCCTGGGGCGCATGGAGCATCGCACGGCGTCGCTGAAGGTGGTGCTGGCGGGCTTCCAATATGTGCGGCGCATGCCGATGCTGCTGGGCTCTTTTTCGCTGGATTTGTTTGTGGTGCTGCTGGGTGGGGCGGTGGCGCTCATGCCCATCTTCGCCAGTGATATCCTGCGCACCGGTCCGCGGGGCCTGGGCATGTTGCGGGCGGCTCCCGCGGTGGGCGCTATGTGCACGTCGCTGGTTCTGGCGCGATTTCCTCTGAAGCATAGAGCGGGACGAAAGCTGTTTGTTTCGGTGACGATTTTCGGCTCCGCGACTGTGGTGTTCGGGCTGTCGCACCGGCTGTGGGTCTCGCTTGCGGCGCTGGCGATTCTGGGCGCGGCGGACATGATCAGCGTGATCATCCGGGGATCGCTGCTGCAGCTCGCGACTCCGCCGGAAATGCGGGGACGCGTGTCCGCAGTGAACTCTTTGTTCCTGGGCGCATCGAATGAACTTGGCGAATTCGAGAGCGGACTGACGGCGCAGTGGCTGGGCGCGGTCAGGGCAACGGTGTATGGCGGGATTGGGTCACTGATTGTGGCCGGGGTGTGGGCGGGGGTTTTCCCTGACCTGCGCAATGCGGACGAGCTGACCTCGGAGTCGCTGCGCCGCATGGCGCCCGCAATGCAGGAGCGGGAAGAGGCGGATGTGAGCCGGCTGTGAAGTGGGATGTTCTAAAATTGGGTTATCGAAGCTGATGCGAGAACCTTCTTGACATCCCCACCCGACAACCGGCAACGTTATGATGGTTTTCGCGTCAGTTCTTATGGAAGGTACTGAGGGTATCCCATGGCAGATCGTAAACAATTCGAAAGAGTTCCGGCAGCTAATCCCGAGCTGACCAAACTGTTGGAGCAGTCGCGCTCGAAGCCCGTCACTGAAGAGGAATTGCAGGAGCAGCGCGTCAGTTTTGCATTCGGAAATGCACCGTTCAGTTCGCAGAGCATTACGAAGGACAGCGTTCGCCTAGCCTCGAAGAGAATTAGTTTGAGGTGAAAAGTAGACCGCGGGAGAGGCGTGGCTTAGCTGGGCCTCTTGGGATAGGTAATGTCGGTTCGAGAGAAAGACGATCCAGCGCTATTCACGAAGATCCAGGAACATAACCTGCTCAGGCAATACGACCTGCTGACCAATTGCATTCAGATTGGACTGCAGAAGGGGATCGAGGCGTTTGATAAGTACACGCTTTGGGCCCTTAATCACACTGCGGTTGCGAATATTGCGCAGTTCGGTGGGCGATACCGCGAGGAGCCAATATCGGTGGGAAACCACAGGCCACCCCACTTCAAAGATGTCCCGAATCACATGGATCGATTCTTCTCGCTGATACACGAGAACTGGACGATCATCGATCATCCCACAATGCTCGCGGCGTATGCTCTCTGGCGCCTGAATTGGGTTCATCCATTCGTCGAAGGCAACGGGAGAACTGCGCGGGCCGCGTGCTATTACCTGATTTGCATGAAAGCCGGAGGTCTACTCCCCGGGCGGAAAATTGTTCCGGAACGCATCAGGGAAAACCGCGCCCCGTATTATGCCGCTTTACAGGCCGCAGATCGAGCTTGGGATAACGGGCAGTTTGATGTGAGCGATCTTGCCACATATTTGGAACGACTGCTGCAGGATCAGTTACTGGACATCTAGGGTCTCGGTCAAGCGCGCCACTGGCCAGCCTCCTGACTCAAAGACAGCAGTGCGGAGAGTCTCATTGTGCAGACTTGGAAAAAGATTCTTATTCCATTTGGGATCACGATCGTCATCGGGGGAATCTATCTCCTCATTGTGTTTCACCAGCGCTCCCAGCCTGGGGTCGTCAAGAACCAGCCGCAGCAGCAGATGACCGCGGATGACCTGGCGGTGGTGCGCCAGGAGTTTCCGCAGCACTTTGATGACGTGAAAGACCTCGAAGGGAAAAGCGTGTGGATGAAGAACGGCTACTCGATCTCTTATTTTCCCTATTCCGGCGGCCGGGTGGAGTGGTCGAAACCCGCGGGGCTGATTCCGCCGGACCAGAAGCTGGAGATCAAGAAGGCGATCAAGGCCAAGGTTCCCGCCAGCGTGGATGATGGCATCGACCACGGCTCGCAACAGGCGCTTGTGGTCTTCACGCTACCGGATCGGAAGGACCAGTTCGCGGCGGCGGTGGGCGCGATGCAGGGCGAGCAGGAACAGTATTTCGACGACATGCTGTTCTACTACGACGATCCGCACACGATTTATACCAACTGGCCGAAGGACGTGTGGGCGGCGATCGACGCGCACCAGGTGAAGCCGGGATTCAGCGAGCTGCAGACGCGGATGGCCATCGGCTCGAAGGCGCAATACGACGACAACGAGAAAGAAGGCAACCGCACCGCCGACTACGACGTGAACGGGAAGCATATCAAGGTCACGTTTGTGCATAACAAGGCGACGTCAATCCAGGGGCAATAGACGAATGATTGCGGAGCACGAATTAAGAGGGGCGCCCGTGGGCGCCCCTCAGACTGCTGACAAACCTTGCCCTGACCAGAGTCTTGTAACAGGGCACGACTTCAGTCGTGCCGAACAGCCGCCAAATGAATGATTTGGGCTTTAG
>Ga0157369_10003216_pt1 | contig 19479 bp, 12 predicted proteins | sample C25metaG_FD_113461 | JGI IMG/M metagenome (GOLD analysis project Ga0157369, IMG submission 113461) | Corn rhizosphere microbial communities from Kellogg Biological Station, Michigan, USA - C2-5 metaG | ecosystem: Host-associated > Plants > Roots > Rhizosphere > Soil | place: USA: Michigan... | reverse complement strand
CAAGGCCATGGGCGGGGGAATGCGCCAGGCCGGTGTTCTGGCTGCGCCAGGGCTTATAGCGCTCGCTGAGATGCCCGGCAGGTTGGTCGAAGACCATGCAAACGCTCGAATGCTCGGTGAGGCTATTGCTCTGTCCGACGCCGCAGAGATCGAGCTTGAGACTGTTCAATCCAATATCGTGATATTTACGCTTGTCCGGGGCGGCGACGCCGCAGCATTCGTAAAGGCTATGAAGGATCGCGGAGTACTTGCGGGTGCGGTTGGAGCCCGTGCAGTGCGCTTCGTAACCCATATGGATGTGAGTAGGGAAGAGTGCGAGCAAGCAGCTGCAGCGGCAACAGAGGTGCTCAGCGCCTGGGGCGATGTTTAGAGATCACATCGGAGGTTGTATCAACGGCTTAGCCGCAAGAAACACCTTGGCGGTCGTACCACGCGAGCCTTCATTGTTGGCCAGTTCAAGGCTGCCACCGTGTTTCCGCATGATCCCCTGTGACACCCAGAGACCCAGCCCGGTTCCACGTTCGCCCTTAGTCGTGAAGAAGGGCTGAAACAGGCGATGCATTGCCTCGGGAGCAATGCCTGGGCCGTTGTCGATAATCTCCACCAACGCGCCTTCTTCGGACATCGCACCGGCGCCGTCGGTTTGGGCTGGCAGATTTTTGGCGCAGACCTGGACTGTACCTCCTTCGCCAGCAGCCTCGGCTGCGTTGCCAATAACATTCGTAAATACCTGCCGCAGTTCGGCCGGATAGCCTACCACGGTGATCCCGTCGGGCAGCTGGGATGTGACGGTGACTCCCAGGGAATGAAACCGTCCCTCCATCAGCAACAGCAGATCCTCCAGCATCTCTTTCAGGTTGATCTTGACTGGAGCGCGCGACTCCCGGTACAGGCTCAGCATGGCTCGGCTGATCTGGGTAACGCGCGCGAGCTCCGTCTGCGCGACGTCAAGGAAGTGCTTGGCCTCGGGATCTTTCGGATCGTGTTGCAGCAAGTAAAGCAGGTTGGCAACAGAGTCCAGCGGATTGTGAATCTCATGCGCGATGGTCGCTGCGAGCCGTCCAGCGACCGCCAGTTTCTCGTTGGCCACCAGGGCTGCACGTGTGCGCCGCTGCATTGTGATATCTCGGAAGACGAGAACCACGCCAAGCAATTCTCCGTCCTGCTTTCGGATGGGCGCACCGCTATCGTCAATGGCGATCTCGGAACCGTCCTTCCGAAGCAACACGGTGTGATTGGCCAAGCCAATCACGCGATTCAAACGCTGCACCTTATGGACTGGATCCTCCAGCGGCTCCCGCGTGTCTTCACTGATGATGCGGAAGACTTCAGCAAGCGAGCGACCCTGGGCCTCCGATTCCGACCAACCGGTGAGCTCCTGAGCAACGGGGTTCATGAGCTGAATGCGCCCTTCGTTATCGCAAGTGATTACGCCATCGCCGATGGAGGCGAGGGTGGTCTTGAGGTTCTCCTGAGAACGAAATAGCTCCTCCGCACGGCGGGCTTGGGCCTCCAGGGAACGAAGGAACGCGGCCGACACGGACTCCATTCGATCGTGCGTGAACAGTCCGATAATGATCCCCATCGCCAGTGCGGCGATATAAAGAATCAAGAAGACGTTGTAGCTTTGCGACTTCCACGCCTGTGCTCGCGCGGAACGTTGTTGCTCAGCATCCGATTCGATTTTGGCCAGCAACCGGCGCATCGCATTCATATGATTGCGGCCAGTCATATTCAAATCGGGATCGCTGATGGGACGGTGGTCCGAGACGGCGGATATTATGGGTTGAGCGAAATGTTCCTGCCACTCCTGGTGCTGGGTTCTGAAATCTTCCAGCAGCGGTCGATGCTGGGAATCGATGACTTGCTCAAGCTGATCCACAGTGCCGGAGAGCGGAGCCCCAGCCTGTTCGTAGGGGTCCAGAAAACGCTTATCGCCTGTGATCTGGTACCCACGGACGCCAGTCTCTTCATCAATAACCAGCTTTTCGACCCGGATTGCCAGGGAAATAGCTTGGTCGGCTTCATTGATGCGGCGCACCGTACGATTCGAGCCCGTGATCTGCCACACAAGGACTGCTGCAAGCAGAAGACAGGCCACGATCGGCAAAACGAGAACCTGCCGAAGAGTTCGTTTAAAGCGTCGTAGCTCCAAACCGTTCCGCTTTCTACCGGATTATTGCGGATCCTCCGTCCCGGGTAGTTGTTGAGATGCCGATGAATTCGTGAGCAGGTTGCTCAGCCGCTCGAGCAAGGCAGGTGCTCCCTCGCCCTTCGTCATGTATATATCCACGATCGATCGGACCTCATCGTGCAATCCAACGTAGGCTGAAAGAAGAAGAATCGGAACGTCTGGTTTGATCTGCCGCATAGCGCGTGCGACATCGCCGCCCGACATACCGGGCATCGAGTAATCCAAGACTACTGCGTCAACGTCGTGTGTGCGGAAGACATCGAGGCCGCTCTGACCGTCTGAAGCCGTCAGTACTTCGTAGCCCGCACGTTCAAGCAGGATCCGGCGAACCTTCAGTCCTACAGCCTCGTCATCCACACACAGAACAACATGGCCCTTGCGCGCCGCCATCCCGCCCCATCTCCGCAAAACTTCAGGAACTTCAACAGTATAGACGCGCGGGTGTCGCTTGCACGAGAAACATTCAATTCACAGTGTATTTGCAAAGCGCTGTGGCTACTTCGGCTATGCTAATGGCGGCGCGGTCGCGGGAACGGAAACCCCATCGGCTGCGGCGCGCAAGTTGAGGGTCGATTGAGTCAGACGATTTTTTTGCTCGAAGATGACGGAGATATCTCCCGGCTAGTGCAGTACCACCTCCAGGGAGCAGGATTCCACGTGAAGTCCTACGTGACGATAGGCACGATCGTTCCTGACGCGGAGCGGGAACCACCTGCGGTCTTCCTGCTGGACATCATGGTTCCGGGAGGGGATGGCCTGGATCTCTGCCGAAGATTGAGAAAGAACCCGGCGTTGAGTACAGTTCCGATCATCTTCCTGACGGCGCGTGCGGCCGAAAATGACCGTGTCGCCGGCCTCGAGCTCGGAGCGGATGACTATATCACGAAGCCGTTTGCTACCAGAGAGTTAGTGGCGCGAGTGAAAGCAGTACTTCGCCGATTTGAGCGGCCGGCGGCACCCAGTCTCGTGAAATTCGAAAATGTGGAAATTGACGCCAGCGCGATGCAGCTGCGGGTGAGCGGTGAACTCGTTACGACAACGGCGACAGAGTTTCGTCTGCTCGATTATCTTGCGCGCCATCCGGGCCGGGTGTTCAGCCGTGACCATCTCCTGGACGCGGTGTGGGGTGATGCGCGGTTTGTCACGCCACGTTCGGTAGATGTCTACGTTCGACGCATCCGCGAAAAGATCGAAGCAGATGCGGAATCCCCGCGGTATCTCAAAACCATGCGAGGGGCGGGCTATCGGTTCGAGATCCCGAAACTGGTTTCCGCGATAGAGTGATGGCTTTCCGCCGCATATCCCACGCCAGAGTGACGCAACAGGCAGCCCGGCCTGAGGGCGAGTTCATCCCCACTTCGCCGTCCCGTATGTCTTTGTTCGTTTGGATTCTTGCGCTGCTTGCGGCTGTTGGTTTCGGTGCTGAGATGTCTGTCTGCCTTTGGCCCCAGAATCAGGGTCTCATCAGTGTAGGAATTGTGTTCGCTGCCCTATTTGGTGCCGTGCTCTTGCGCGTCAGGATTCGCAGCGAAGCGCGCCGTCTCGCCGCTGCGGCTCGGGCGTTGCCCGAATGGAACATTCGCTCTGATCAACTCGGCTGGTCGAGGGAATTGGCCGACGGAGCCGATGAACTAAGGGCTGCGTCCGAACGGATCAATCGACGGCTGACCCAGACTCACCAGGAGCGGCTGCAATTGGAAGCGCTGCTGGACTCTATGCAGGATCCCGTCGTGGCTGTCGACTCGGCAGGCCGGATTCAATGGACGAACCGCGCCATGCAGGCGCTCATTCCAGATGCCTATAGTCAGAGTGCGGTCAGGATCGGTCAGGCGCTGGTGCAGACGCTCCGCGATCCGGAGGTGCTGGCTTGCGTGAAGACGGCGCTCGAGTCTCGGACCATCTCCGAAAAGAAGACTACGTCGCTAGCTCCCGGCCGCATCTTCGAGGTCAATGCCTCTCCTATGCAGGGGGGAGGAGCGGTCGCCGTGCTTCACGACGTCACGCAGGTGGAACACGTTGAGCGTACGCAGCGGGATTTCGTCGCTAACGTCTCTCACGAACTTCGAACGCCGCTAACCTCCATCAGTGGTTACGTAGAAACCCTACTCGACGACGAGCAGTTGAGCCCTATAGCCCGCGAGTTTCTTGAGACGATCCTTAAGAATTCTTCCCGCATGAGCCGGCTGACTGAGGATTTGCTATCCCTGGCGCGGGTGGAATCACGCGAGGCGAAGATGCACCCGGCGCCGATCCGTGCCGAGGTCCTGGTAAGGGACGCGGTTGCGGCCATGCGTGGCATGGTGCAAGACGAAAATGCAAGCCTCGACATAGGCGAGACTACCGCCGCAGAGGTGATGGCCGACCAGGACGCTATGGTCCAGGTGCTGGGCAATCTGATTGAAAACGGCATCAAATACGGGAGGCGATCCGGTGCAGGACCGAGCCACGTTGTCGTAAGTGCACGCAGTGTGGATGGTCCCGGCAGTTTTGTGGAGTTCAGCGTACGGGATTTTGGTCAGGGGATCGCTTCCGAGCACCTGGAGCGCATCTTCGAACGGTTTTACCGAGTCGACAAGGCCCGCTCACGAGATTCTGGTGGCACCGGTTTGGGACTTGCCATCGCGCGGCGCATGGTCGAGTCCCAGGGAGGGTCTATTCGCGCTGAAAGCGATCTCAATTCTGGTAGTACTTTCACCGTAAGACTCCCCGCGGCCGAAATCGCATCCTAGGGGACGAAGCTTTGGTTGCAATGGTTTATCGGCCATTCATGAAAATGTAACCTACCCGTAACAAGCGGGCGGGACACTATATGTGGCTTGCGAGGCGCTTACCGTGCCGATCGCAGGTGCGACTGCCGGGTTGCGGAGACAAAAAGGCAGAGCCGAATAGGATGAACGAGGGAGAGACGAGTGAAGCTGAGTCTGCTGGCAGCCCTGGCGATCACGATGGTGAGTGGAACAGCCATCGCACAAAACATTACCGCTGCGGGAGCAACGTTCCCATACCCGATTTACAACCGGTGGTTCACTGAGTATGCCAAGGCGCATCCAAATGTGCACATCAACTACCAGTCGATCGGCTCGGGTGGCGGTATCAAACAGGTAAGCGAGGGTACCGTGGACTTCGGTGCGAGCGACGCGATTATGTCCGATGAGCAGATTGCGAGCGCGAGGGTCAAAGTTATGGCATTGCCAACTGTGCTCGGTGCAGTGGTGCCGATCTACAATGTACCCGGCGTGAGCAAGCCCCTGAACTTCTCGGGCGATGTGATTGCCGATATCTATCTGGGCACGATCAAAACCTGGAATGACCCGCGAATTCGGAAAGACAATCCCGGAGTGAACCTACCAGGCGCGCAGATTCTGCCCGTCTATCGCTCGGAAGGCAGCGGAACGACCTTCATCTTTACGGATTATCTGTCGAAGATCAGCCACGACTGGTCCACCAAAGTTGGAAAGAGCTCCGCCGTGAAATGGCCCGTAGGCATCGGCCAGAAGGGCAGTGAAGGTGTCGCTGGCATGGTCCGCCAGGCGCCGGGCGCATTCGGCTATGTCGAACTGGTGTATGCGCTGCAGAACAAAATTGCCTATGGGGCGGTGAAGAACTCGACCGGCAAGTTCCTGCTGGGCTCGCCGGAGGGTGCTACCGCTGCGGCTGCGGCATCGGCAAAGACCATGCCTGCCGATTATCGAGTGTCGATCACGAATGCTCCTGGAGCGACCTCTTATCCCATCTCCAGTTTCACCTGGCTGTTGATACCCAAACAGTTCTCTGATCCTGCGAAGGGCGCGGCGGTCAAGGGCTTCCTGACATGGATGCTGGATAGTGGTGAGAACGAAGCATCGGCAATGGGATATGCTCCGCTTCCAGATCAAGTTCGGCAAATGGAGCGGAAGACGATTGCGACCGTGAAGTGATTCACAAGTCAGGCTGCCGCAGCGTCACGGCGCGTGGCAGCCTGACTGTATCGATGCACCCCGCTGCTTATGAGCGGAATACCCAGACGGAAGTCAAAAACGCGTGATTCCTTCTCCCATCTCGTCGGCTCCGGCACCCAGACCAATCAGTCCCGCGGCGCCCGCGCACAGTGGATTAGATCCTGAAGTGCCGCCCTCTGGAACAGGATCGGACTCCTCTCCGATTCGAAACTTTTTGATGAGCCGAAGCAGTGGCAAGCTGGCAGACCAGACGTTCTCTGCACTCATGCTGGTGTGCGCGCTGAGTATCTTCGCCATTGTTCTTTTCATTCTGGCAACGCTCATTAATCAGTCGAAGCTCAGTATCCATCAATTCGGGTTTAAGTTCTTCACGAGTTCGGAATGGGACCCGGTCTCTGCTGAGTTCGGTGCTTTTCCGTTTATTTTCGGGACATTGGCCACGTCCCTGCTTGCACTTGTCATGGCGGTCCCATTGGCGCTCGGGGTCGCGGTATTCCTCACCGAATTATGTCCACTGAAGTTGCGGGTACCCATCTCGTTCGTGACTGAACTGCTAGCAGCAATTCCCAGCGTGGTATATGGGTTGTGGGCGGTCTTCGTGCTGGTGCCCATCATGCGGCAACCGCTTGGGCCTTTTCTGATCAAGTACCTCGGATGGACTGGACTGTTCGGCGGCTATAACTTCGGTGTAGGGCTGCTGACTGCGAGCATCATTCTCGCGATCATGATCCTTCCGATCATCTCTTCTATCACCCGGGACATCATGCTTGCTGTTCCCATATCTCAACGCGAGGGCGTCTTGGCTCTAGGGGCGACGCGATGGGAAATGATCCGCATGGGCGTACTGCGCAATGCGCGTATCGGCATTGTGGGCGCTATCATCCTCGGTCTAGGCCGCGCGCTCGGTGAAACTATGGCCGTGACGATGGTCATAGGCAATCATGCTGAGGTTCCCAAGAGCCTCTTCGCCCCGGGCTACACGCTCGCCAGCGTGATAGCCAATGAATTTGCCGAGGCGACCGGAGACATGTATCTCAGTTCGTTGATCGAGATAGGTCTTGCATTGTTTCTGGTTACCATTGTTGTGAACGCGATCGCCCGGGGGCTGGTCTGGGCAGTAACCCGCGGCGGTCCAGCGAGGGCTCATTAGTATGGCAGCTAATCCACTCCACACGCCGCCCCCTCCACAGGACACCACTATTTTCAAGGCGCCGGTCGACCGGCCGTCACGTCGAGTCCGCATGAACCGCGCACGACGGTATGTCTGGAATCACGCGGTAACAGCACTTTCGGTCTTGAGCACCATCGTCGTCATCGCGCCTCTCGTAGCGATTCTGGCCTACCTGATTTATAAGGGTGCAAGCTCATTGAATTTGGGCTTTTTCACGCATATTCCCGCTCCGGTCGGTGAGCCGGGTGGCGGTATGGCCAATGCGATTGTCGGCTCGGGTATTGTGCTGGCTCTAGCGAGTCTTATGGGAATCCCGATCGGGATCGCGGCTGGCGTTTACCTGGCTGAGTTCGGCCGTGGTAAGTTGCTGGCATCTGCGGTCCGATTCACAGCCGATGTATTAAATGGCGTGCCGTCCATTGTTATGGGGATCGCAGCGTGGGTGGTGTTGGTGAAGGGCCGGGGCTTCTCCGCTCTGGCCGGTGGTGTGGCACTTGCGATCATGATGATTCCGACCATAACGCGCACGACGGAGGAGATGCTTGCCACCGTACCGCACGCGATTCGCGAAGCCGCCTACGGACTGGGCGTTCCGAAGTGGCGCACGGTGCTTTCGGTGACGCTGAAGACAGCCTCGCCCGGGATCATTACTGGATGCATGCTTGCCTTCGCCCGTGTGGCAGGAGAGACGGCGCCTCTGATCTTCACGGCGTTCGGCAACCAGTTCTGGAGTTTCAATCTGACCGAGCCCATCGCCGCTCTTCCGCTTCAGATATACGTCTACGCAATTTCACCGTATGACGAGTGGCACCGCCTTGCCTGGGCTGGTTCCCTGGTGTTAATCGTCATGATCATGGCTGCTGTGACGCTGGTTCGCATCTACGCGAATCGCGGTGTGTTGAAAGGGGCAAGTTAGTGGGAGTCGGGATCGATGTCGAGAACCTGAACGCGTGGTATGGGTCGACGCACACGTTGCAGGACATTAGCTTGAACATTCCGGCGAACCATGCGACGGCGCTCATCGGCCCTTCCGGATGTGGGAAAAGCACCTTCGTGCGATGTCTGAACCGTATGCACGAGACCAATCCCATCGCCCGCGCAACTGGCGTGGTCAAGATGGGCGATGTCGACATTTATGAGGACGCCAACCCGGTAGAGATCCGCCGCCGGGTTGGCATGGTCTTCCAGCGACCCAACCCGTTTCCCACGATGTCCATCTACGACAACGTGGCGAGCGGGCTCAAGCTGAACGGGTTTCGCAACCGGGCTATTCTCGACGAGACCGTCGAACGGAGCCTGCGGGCAGCTGCGTTGTGGGACGAGGTGAAAGACGAACTCAAGAAGAAATCCGGCGCCAGTCTTTCCGGAGGCCAGCAGCAGCGTATGTGCATCGCACGCGCGTTGGCGGTGGACCCGGAGGTGCTGCTGATGGACGAGCCTGCGTCGGCGCTCGATCCCGTCTCCACCTCGAAAATTGAAGACCTCATCTTTGAGTTGAAGCGGCAGTACACGATCGTCATTGTGACCCACAATATGCAGCAGGCTGCTCGCGTGGCCGAGAACACAGGGTTCTTTCTCAATGGGAAGATGGTCGAGTTTGATTCCACTCACAAAATATTTACCAACCCGAAAGACAAACGGACCGAAGATTACATCACGGGAAGGTTTGGCTGATGGCGTCGCGCATTAAGTTCCAACAGAATCTCGACGACCTCAAGGAGCGCCTGCTCATCATGGCGGGTATGGCGGAACAGGCTATCCAGCGTTCCATTGAGGCGTACCGCACGCGCGACCTCTCCATTTGCGAGCTCGTGTTTCAGTCCGAGCCGCTCATCAACCGTCTGGAACGTGAGATCGACCAGATGGCTTTGGACCTGCTCGCGATGGAGCAGCCGATGGCCATTGACCTTCGCTTCATTCTCGCGGTGATTCGTATCAATGCGGATCTGGAGCGTGTCGGCGATCAGGCCGTCAACATCGCGGTCCGCGTCCGCGAGATGGGCGCCTTCGCAAACACAGACCTTCCGGTCGACATCCCAAAACTTGCCTCACTTTCGGCCGCAATGATCCGTAAGTCGTTGCAGGCGTTTATTGAGGCCGATGCCGAGCTTGCCCAGACAGTACTGAAACTCGACGACCAGGTGGACGAGATGAACGACGCGGCTTTCTACGCGCTCAGTACACTGATCAAGGAAAAACCAGAGCTGACGCCACAGAGCCTTAATGCCCTGATCATCGCTCGTAACCTAGAGCGGGTCGGGGATCACGCGACCAATATCGCCGAAGACGTCATTTTCTGGGTACGTGGCAAAGATGTGCGCCACCACAGCGTTGCAGCGTCTAGTCGGTAATCGCCGGCTGCCACCACAGCAGCCGCGGTAGAGCGGGGAAGTACAGGCCCACCCTGACCTGCGAGCTACCGACGACAGGCCCGAGAACCCTGGCATAGGTTTCTAATTGAGCTGCGTAATCGTCTCTTTGACTAGCAAGAAACGCTTCGAGGCCCGCAGTCCCATGCGCGGCCGTCTTGTAGTCGATGATCCAGAAACACTCGTCGCCGGTGGCGTGGGGTGTGGGACCAGCTCGAAAGATCCGGTCGGCACGAACCGTAGTGATCTCTGCCGCGGCTGCCGTGGAAAGGGAGAACTCTGAAGCTGCATCAGGATGCGGACCGAGGATCCACAGGCCCTCCGGATCGGCAAGGACGCGCTCCAACATTTGCAGCGCCTCGGTAGACAGTTGTTGCACGACACGCTGTGGCAGGCCGTCAGCCCGAAGCAGGGCGGTCAGGCGAGCCCCCCATCCACGCAGTTCCACTCGGAGATCGTCGCTTGAGGCGCCCTCGGCCATGCGGCTCGCTAGAAGCTCCATCGCGCCGTGCACCAGGTTTCCAAACGCGCGCGCCGCAAATGAACCCTGGGGCCTGTCGAACCTCTCACGACTGCCGGACTCATCGCGGACCGCATAAGGCAGACAAGTGTGGTGTGTCTCTGTAAATCGCGTGACAGGCTCAAAGGAACCGGGCAGACGCTTCAAGCCCGTAAGACGCTGCGGAGTTGTCGATGGAGCTGGAGATACTGTGGCTGACGCCGCGAGCTCCAGTGCTTGCTCCCGCTCAACAGCCCGCGCTAACGCCGGAAGTGCCGGCTGCTGGAAGTGCCGCCGGGCTGCGGGCCACGAAGCCTCCAGCAAGCTCATGCTCTTCGGCCTGATCTCGCCTTTCGATCCCTCAGTTGGCGATGCGAAGAGATGCAGCTCCTGCCGCGCACGCGTGCAGGCCACGTAGAACAGACGCTTGTGTTCCGCGACCTCACGCTTCCGGTGCAGTCCGTTGAGCCATTTTGTCAGCGAGTCCGGATCGTTTCCTCGTGCCGCGATCGGGGCGAGCATCACACTTGCGCTCATCTCGTCATCTCCGCTGTCGAGCGTCGTCCACGCCAAAAGCCGGCCCCGGCCGCGATCAGGTAAGCGCTCCAACCCCGGCACAATCACTACGTCCCACTCCAGGCCTTTCGCTTTGTGGATGGTCAGGAGCTCCACATGCGGCGTTTCAGGGGCGAGCATTGCAGGTTCGGCAAACAGCTCGCGAACCCTGGCGTCCAGTGTGGCAAGACTCATTGGCTGCGAATCCATCTCGAGCTCTGCGAGTAGCTGAAAAAACCGATCCGTGTTGGCAAGCTCGGCCGTGCTGAGGGCAACATCGCCACCCAACGTCCGCCAGGTTTTCTCGACGAGCTGCGTCAGGGGCATACGGCCTCGCTGTCTCGCAGCCGCGGAGAGTGCTCGTGTCAGTCGGGCCAGACGGCGCTGTCCGTCCTCGGTAAGCAGACTACTCCGTTCCCCGGCCAGCCGAGAGAAGGAGGCCTCTTTCCATGCTGGGTCATCTGCTCCCGCTAATAGGTGCAGATCGGCGAGCGTCAAGCCGCACCATGGTGCGCGCGCCACTGCGAGGCCGGCGACGCGGTCGGCCGGATGCAGCAGCGCCCGGGTCAGTGCGGTTAGATCCAGAATCTCCTGCCTCTCGTTCAGCGCTTCGATATTCACGGCTCGATATGGAATGCGTGCATCGCGCAGCGCCGGAACGATCTCCGCAAGGTGATTGCGACTACGTACGAGCACCGAAACGCGCCAAGGTTCCGGCGCCTCCGTTCCTTTGCTTGTCCGAATCATGCGACGTCCTTCCGGCAACGGCTTTTCAAACCAGCCGCGCGCAAACCGGACAATCTCCTGTGCATCCCGTCGTCGCCGTCGTTGTTGAAGTTCGGCGAGGGTCGGATAGCTTCTCCTGCTCGCATAGGGGACGATGTGCGCATGCCACTCAATCCCAGCCGCGAACTCCGAAGCGGGCAACACCGATTCCGCATCGAAGTAGGGCAGAGGATCCGAATAAGGCGGAAAAATCGCCTGGAACTGCTCGTTGAGTTGCTTCACGAGCCGATGCTGCGAACGAAAATTCGAGATCAGCTTGAGATGTTCCAGCCGCAGCTCACCAAGCTGTAAGTCGCGGATCGATTGGAGGAATTTCTCAACTCGTGCTTGGCGGAACAGATAAATCGACTGCCGCGGATCTCCCACAAGAAATACTGTTTGCGAGCTCCCATCCCATGAACGAGTCAGCACTTCCAGCAGGTGATATTGGCTGCTGGAGGTGTCCTGCATCTCGTCCACCAGCAGATGCTGCAGTTTTGAGCCCACAGCTTCAGCCAGGTCTTCCGCACCAGAGCTCTGGGTCAACGCATGCCTGGCCAGCAGACTCAACTCAGTGAAATCACATTCATTGCGCTCAGCGAACAGCAGCTGCAACTCCACCATTGCGCGGCTCAGCACGCGAAAGAGCCCCTTCGCGACCCGCCATTGGTCCAGAGGATAACGCGCTGGTGGCAAGTCTTTGAGACCACACAGAAGCTCCAACAGTTCATCGCGATGATTCAGCTGCGAAACCACGTGTTGCAATCTCGTCTTCGTGACGGGCTCCAACTCAACTCCGAAGGTGCGAACGCTCAGGCTCTTTCGCCATGAGTCGCCTGATGGAGTGATCAGGACGTGCACCAGAGCCTGCCAGAACTTGAGGTCCGCACTGCACGCCTGTGGCGCCGTACTGCGCCCCGCGCACGCCACGATCCGATCGTCGATCGCACCGCGGCCCACGTCCCTCGTCAAATCTGCCGCAACCGAAAGCAAATCTTCGAGCACATCCGGAGGAAAATGCCGCTGCACCTCCTCAAGAGCCGCACAGATGGACTCATCCATAGCAGCTTCAAGCCGTGGAAGCACGTGGCCGTCCAGGTATGCGTCGTCCAGCGCGTGCCGCTGCTCGACGGCAAGCATCCCCCAGATCAGCTCTCCCCACTGCTCGCGCAGGCCAAGCATGTCGGCAATCAACTGCTCGCAATCTCCCAGATTGCCGTCGCGATGCAGCAATACCTCGCGGATCGCCTCGTGCAGTGCACGATCGCTTCCTCCCAACTGCAGGAGTGTCCGGCGGGCGGCCTCGCGGTACATCGGCTGCGCTTGCTCGGTGGGCGAAAGCCGGCCGCCGCTCCCAGAAAAGACTGGCAGCATCTGTGCGATCTCCGCGCACAGCGAGTCGATCGTGCGAATGCGCAGCCGAGCTGGCTGGATCAGTAGAGACCAGCCAAGCTGCCGGTCACGCTCGAGGGCGGCAAGTGCAAAGCTCCGCGTATCGCGCTCGAACTTCGCCTCGCCAACCGGTGCATTGCGCTCCGCGGCCTCAAGTTGTGCGAGGACGCGATCCCGCAACTCGGCCGTCGCCTTCTTGGTGAATGTAATCGCCAAGACCTGCTCCGGACTGGTTACGTTCGGGTCAGCGAGCAGCTTGAGATACCGCTGAATCAACAACCCGGTCTTGCCAGAGCCGGCGGGCGCCTCGACGATGAAAGATCGGTGTATATCGAGCGCACTCTGCCGCGCCTCAAAATCCGCCAACATAGGTGGGTCGGCCGGCGGCAGGTCTGGAAACGGGAGGATTTCAGCCATATTCCTCCTCGAAGAAGAGGTCATCGCTGTCCTCCGTCTCGTCTGCACTCAGCGTTGTCACGTCGAGCCGGCACAGCAGTCGCTGCTGGCAGTATCTGCAGGTATCGGGATAGTTTTTCGGCCGAACCTCCGCGTTTCCAGAGTGAAAATCCTCTGCAAGTGCCGTCAGCACACGTCTCCACTCCACCACCTGCGCAGTCAGGTCAGGGGGCGCGTCTCTCCCTGTTTTGGGAAGCACGCCTTTGTGAGATTCATATCCGCGGATCTCCCGCTTATTTCCAGGTCTCACACTTGCAAACGCAACACCGGCAAGCTTCAGTGATCCTGAGACAACGGCGTAGAGTGGCAATTGCGGAGCATCGGGACGGTCGCCAGTCCACTCCGCCGGATTGGCGATTCCCGTCTTGTAATCGAGGATGACGTCACCCTCGGGCGCGCCGTGATGCAGCCACGTGTCCACGCGGTCTACCTTTACATGGAGACGGAGTGGGCCGATGGTGACATCTGAGTGCTCGCTCTCCAGATCCTTCACCAGGAACTCAGAGCGGATCTCTGCCTCGTAGTCCAGCCATGGACGCAGCAGGTTTCGCAGGCGCTGGCGTTCTGCGTCCAGATACGCTTGCGCCCAACCCGGGTCTGGCGCACGCGTCTTCTCCGTCAGTGCAGCGTGGATGCAATCATCCAACGTTTTATTGCGAGCCTCCCAGGACAGTGCTTTCAATTCCGCCTGGCTCCGAACGCTCAACCAGAAAAGCTGCAGCACCTTGTGAACGATGCTCCCTCGCTCGCCGGGGTCGAGTCCCAGGACCGCACGGTCGATTGGTGAAGAGAAGAGCCGTACCTCGGCAAAGGCACGGAACGCGCAGGCTGCTTGCTTCTCCAACACGCCCGCTCCGCCCTGCAGCACGAGATCGGGCGGCGGTTCAATAGCGGGCTCGCACGTGATGACCTCAAGCACAACACTGTCTTCAGTGTTCTCCTTGGCAAGGAAGGTTTCGGCGTCCACCTGCTCCAAGGCAAGCGTACGGAGCGCAGGGGATGAACGCTGGGGACCATCGGTGGACTCCCGAGCGAAGCTGAACATTACGGTGGACGCACTCGCACCGATGCGCGCCGTTACCGAGCGTGCCAGTTCTATATCGCGCTCTGGCAGGGTGCCGGGCATGTTGAGGTCGCGTTGCAATTGCCAGGGCAGCAGGGGATTCGGGGACGCTGTGGTTGACCACTCTGCATCGTTGGCGCGCAGGAACCAGACTGCGTCGAAGTGTGAGCCGGCCGACTCGAACGGCCCAAGGATCTGCACCGCGGCGTGGCGGGATTCCGGCGCGAACAGCGTCTGATGCGCGATCCGCTCGAGGGACTCGACGGCTTGGGCGAAGGGAACCGGCTGATTATCGAAGTCCAACGTTGCCAGCTCGTCCAGCGCGCTCTCCCACTTCCGCCGTGTTTGAAATTCAACGCTGTCGAGCTGGGCCGCCATTGCCCAACCCGCCGCAACGAGTATGTCGCCAATCGTTTCCACCCAGGAGTTGTGAGTGCCGAGCAAAGGTAGCTCCGGCGAGCCGAACGCCGAGCGCAAAGCGGTCAGATGACTCATCAAACCCGGGATCCCGGCGTTGCCTTTCCAGCGCGCGCCAAGCCGGAGCAAAGCGCTCAGGCTGAGCCGGGGCTCCAGGATTTTTTGTTTGCGCACGAACGCGTCGAACTCGGCGCGCGCCAGGTGTTCGCTTGCGTCTGCCATGGCGAAGTATGGCGACAAGAGCAGGGATGAGATGCGCTCAAGGGGCAACGGTCCCTGGGACCAGCGCAGCACATCGAGCGCCGTGCCCACCATCGCATTGCGGGTCAGTGGCTCGCCTAGCGAAAACTCAAAGGGGCTCGCCGCCGCGGGCGACGCGACGTCGTTCAGCTCCGGCGCCAGCACCAAACGGAACGTTCGATCGATCGCGGCGCGCAGCGGCTCGATGGATGGAACGATCACGGCAAGCTGCTCGTTCGGCCGCCGTTCCAGTTCAGTACGGGCCCACCCGGCGCACGCCAGCAGCTCCTCCTTCTCCGTTTTGGCGACAGCGAGTCGCATACCGGATGCGGGGCTCTCCTGGGCAGGCGAGTCCACTGCTGTACCAGAAGCAGCGAAAGCTGCCAGGAGCGCTTCCTGTACGGGCAATTGCGTATCGAATCCGACTAGTAGCAGACCCGGAGGAGTCTCTATTTCACCGCGGCGTAGTGCGACGATCAATCGTTCGGGCAGCTGGGGCGGAGTGACATACTCCCCGCGCTTTAGCCGTCTCTCGAACTCACTGGCCCAACGGGCGAATACCCGCGTGTCGGAGTTGCCGGAGTAGCGACCGAGGCGGCTTCGCCCGCGATAGGCGTGCAGGAGAGCCCAGGCTCCTGAGGCTGCTTCGGCCAACGCATCCACCGGCCGGAGGCTGTCTATCGTCGGGTCCGAGCGCACAATGGCGCGCCAGAGGGCGTGCTGCTGCGAGCCGTTAAGTATGACTTCGGTTGTCTTACCCTCAAGAACCAGCCGCCGGTGCAGGGACTGAAGCCAGTTCTCCCAGGCAAGGATTGAAGGCGGCTCCCAGCTAAGCCGCCCTTCTGTGCGCTGTTTAAGGTCGAAGGCGTGCCGGAGCGTCCTCGCTGCTCGCTGGTTCGCTGTTACCACGAGCCATCCGCGAGCAAGGGCCTCAACAACCTGCAGGATCAGCGCGGAGGACTCGGGCATATACGCCTTTTATACGCCTAGCCTCAGCGGAAAACAGGGGTACCGGGAGAGAGCTCAGCCACCTAGGCCATAGGCGTTCCGGCAGCTTTGTAAATTGCTTCCAACGCAACCAGGTCCTTCAAGCCCTCTTCTCCCGGAGTCTTTGGATCGGTGTTTGTCCGGACACAGTTGGCGAAGTGCTCGGCCTCAAGCTTGAACTGGAATCCACTCTCGCCCTGCGGCGGCACATCGATGCGCTGGCGTCCGCCGATGCTTGTAAGGTGAGCGCCGGTGTAGTCAAAGGCCGGACTCAGCTGCAACGATCCACGGTCACCGTGGATGCGCAGAAAGCCGGGCATGTCGGCGCCATACGAGCATCCGAACGTTCCCACGATGCCGGAAGGGAACTTTATCGTGAAGTCCAGTGTCTGCTCCACTTCGGCGAACCTGCCGCTGGTGCGGTCCCTGGTGGTCGGAATTGCCGTGAACGAAACCGGCTCCTCGCCGGTGAGCCAGCGGGCCTCATTCATCGGATAGATGCCTACGTCCACGAGCGCGCCGCCGCCGGCAAGTTTGCGATTAAGCCGCCATTGGTTGGGGCCGGCGTTGAACCCGTAGCCTCCCTCAAAAGCCTCAATCTGGCCGATCGCGCCTGAACGGATCAACTCCTGAGCCTGCAGATGAACCGGGTCGTAATGGATACGATACGCAATCATCAACTTGACGTTCGCGCTCTTGCAGGCATCGATCATCCGTTTGCACTCAGCCGACGAGATAGCCATCGGCTTCTCACACAGCACATGCTTGCCCGCCTGAGCGGCGCGAATGGTGTACTCGCAATGCATGCTATTGGGCAGACCGATGTAGACGGCCTCAATCTCTTTGTTGTCGCGGATGTGGTCGAAGGTCTCATAGGTGTACACGGACGAATCCGGTACGTTGCACCTCTCCGCAAATTGCTTCCCTTTGGTATCAGGGTGGCCGGTGACCAGTCCGGTGATCTTCGCGGTCTGCGAGGTGGAGCAGGCACGCGTGAAGATTCCCGAGATGGTCCCCAGACCGACCGCGGCAAAGCCGACCGGCCGCTGGTCTGCAGCGGCAGCCTGAGCAAACGAAGGCACGCGCGAGGCGGCGAGGACGGAGGCACTTAATCCGACAAACTTACGGCGCGAGATTTCTGTCATGCACGAAGCGTAGCTGAGGCGGTGCGCGGTGTCGAGTTAGTCAGCTGGGTCCGGACGCCCAGCTCCATCGACTATGGGGGAAACGTCAAGGCCGAGAAGTAGAACGGGAGCTGGGTTCAAGGCCGCAGTCGGAGGAGCTACCCCACCCTAGTGCTAAATATTTAGGAATCTTATATTTACTTGTAAATATAAGATTAGGAACGGCTTGCGTGTAAATGTAAGAAAACAGGGTTGAAAGAGGGTGTTTCGCTGTCAGCGCGCTTTTCGAAAATCTTCCACCTAAGTTAAGGATATCAAGTTGTGTCCCTTCTACATGCTATCGAAATGAAATGGGGAAGGGATGTGAATGGAACGAGTTGGAGGGATTTCCACGGTTTTGAGGGCTTGACACAATTTTGGCGCGAGCAAATGCCGGGCTCAACCACTTCTCTTTTTTGTGAATCCGGGGCAGGATAAAGGCAAGTGAACCGAATTGCGTCAACGCGGTGAAGTGGGACACACGAAGCTGTGAAGGGACCGCGTGCGTTTTTCGCGGCAGATCGACCGGGAGCTACAATGATCGTCGTTTTCCGGTTCGCTAAACGGGCTCGGTGGCAGAGAAGGTGAAGGTTGAAGAGGGCTTCAGGTGGTAGTGTGACGATCCGAAAGCGCTCGCGGGCGTGGGCAGCGCTTGTGGTGATTGCGCTACTGGCGGGTGCGGGAGCGGTTTGGCAGTGGGTTTGGCCGCATCAGGCACGAGTTGAAGTGGCCGGCGTGCCGCACACGGATCTTCAGGCTGCGGGGTATGTGAATTCGCAGGTCTGCGTGGAATGCCACGCGGATGCCGCCGAGGGTTACAGCCATACCGGTATGGCCCGTACTTTCCATCGCCCGACCAAGCAGACGGTGATCGAGGATTTCCAACGGGCGAACAGGTTCGTTCACAAGACCACCGGCCTAACGTACACGATGCTTGAGCGGGACGGCCGGTTTTACCAGCGCCGGTCGACGGTCGGATACGACGGCAAGGAGAGCAACGTACTTGAGGCACAGATTGACTATGTGATCGGGTCTGGCAATCATGGCCGCGCGTACCTTCATCGCACGGAGCAGGGCAAGCTAGTGCAATTGCCGATCAGCTGGTACGTAGAGAAGGGCGGCTACTGGAACATGAGTCCCGGTCTCGACCGGTCAGACCAGCCGGACATGCATGGAACGGTGGCTGCAGATTGCATCTTCTGTCACACGGCATATCCGCTTACGACCAGCTCGAAGGCTCCCGATGACGAGCAGGTGTTTCCGGAGGCGCTGCCGGAAGGCATCGACTGCCAGCGCTGCCATGGGCCTGGGGCCGCGCATGTGAGTGCCGCACGCGCCAAGCGTGGGGAGGACGAGATCCGGAAAAGCGTTGTGAATCCGGAGCGGCTGGACCGCGACCGCCAGCTGGAAGTCTGTATGCAATGTCATCTGGAGACGAGTGCCCACCACGTACCCAACTCCATACGCAATTACGCGAAGGACATTAACTCGTTCCGCCCGGGCCAAGCGATGGGCGAGTACAAAATTTACTTCGAACGGCCGAAGCAAGCGAGCGCACCGGACTTCGAGATGGCACACGCGTCGTACCAGCTGCCACGATCAGCATGCTTCCAAAAGTCAACCATGACGTGCTTGACCTGCCATGATCCACACAATATCCCGAGGGGAGTGGAGGCCAAGCAGCACTACATTGAGGTATGTCAGGGATGCCACGCCTCCACGAAGAACCTTGCGAGTGATGCAGGACATAAGAAAGTCGTACTCAAGCCAGGGAGCGACTGTCTTTCATGTCACGTGCCGAAACGGCGTCCCGAAGGTTCGGTTCACATTGTGCTGACGGATCATCGGATCCCGCGCTTCCTGCCTCCCGGGGACCTGAGCGCACCGATTCCGGAGAGAGTGCCGGTCCTGGACCATACCAAGGTGGACATTTACTACCCGACCAAAGAGAAGCCTAAGAACGCCGACCTATATCTGGCCGTGGCTCAGGTCGACGATGCGGGAGTCGATGGCATCGGGCAGCTCAGGGCAGTGCTCGATCGTGAGCAGCCGAAATGGCCCGAGCCTTATGTCGCGCTGGGCCAGGCGTACGCCGAGAAGGGGCAAACGGAGCAGGCCTTGAAGAGCTTCCAGCAAGCGCTGAGCCGGAGGCCCGAAGATCGCGACGCGCTGGATGGAATGGCAAATGTGCTGCTGACCGCGAATCGATTGGATGACGCCATCGGGATCCTCGAGCGCGGAGTCAAACGCTACCCGAACGACGACCATTT
>Ga0157369_10003214_pt1 | contig 19483 bp, 20 predicted proteins | sample C25metaG_FD_113461 | JGI IMG/M metagenome (GOLD analysis project Ga0157369, IMG submission 113461) | Corn rhizosphere microbial communities from Kellogg Biological Station, Michigan, USA - C2-5 metaG | ecosystem: Host-associated > Plants > Roots > Rhizosphere > Soil | place: USA: Michigan... | reverse complement strand
GGTTGTACTTGGCCAGCCGGTCGGAGCGGGCGAGCGAGCCGGTCTTGATCTGCCCGCAATTGGTGGCGACCGCGAGGTCGGCGATCGTCGTGTCCTCGGTCTCGCCCGAGCGGTGGGACATGACGGCGGTGTAGCGGGCGCGCTGCGCCATCGTCACCGCCTCGAGCGTCTCGGTCAGCGTTCCGATCTGGTTGACCTTGATGAGGATCGAGTTCGCGACGCCGTCCGAAATGCCGCGGGCGAGGCGCTTCGGGTTGGTCACGAAAAGATCGTCGCCGACGAGCTGGACCTTGCCGCCGAGCCGCTCCGTCAGGAGGCGCCAGCCCTCCCAATCGTCCTCGGCCATGCCGTCCTCGATCGAGCGGATCGGATAGTCGCGGACGAGGCCGGCGAGGAACTCGGCATTCTCGGCGGAGGAGAGGGTCTTCCCCTCCCCTTCCATTCGGTAGGCGCCGTCCTTGAAATATTCGGTCGCGGCGCAGTCGAGGGCGAGGACGACATCGTCGCCCGCCTTGTAGCCGGCCTCCTCGATCGACTGCATGATGAAGTCGAGCGCGGCGCGGGCGGAGGCGAGGTTCGGAGCGAAGCCGCCCTCGTCGCCCACGGCGGTCGAGAGGCCCGCGTCGTGGAGCCGCTTCTTGAGGACGTGGAAGATCTCCGCGCCGCAGCGCACCGCCTCGGCGAGGCTCTGCGCCCCGACCGGCATCACCATGAATTCCTGGAAGTCGATCGGATTGTCGGCGTGGGCGCCGCCGTTCAGGATGTTCATCATCGGCACCGGCAGCAGGTTTGCCGAGACGCCGCCGACATAGCGGTAGAGCGGCAGCCCGCGCGCGTCCGCCGCCGCCTTGGCGACGGCGAGGCTGACGCCGAGGATGGCGTTAGCGCCGAGCCGCGCCTTGTTGTCGGTTCCGTCGAGGTCGATGAGCAGCGCGTCGATCTCCCCCTGGTCCTCCGCCTCGAGCCCGCGGATCGCCTCGGCGATCTCGCCACGGACGGAATCGACCGCGTCGCAGACGCCCTTGCCGCCATATTTCGCTTTGTCGCCGTCGCGCTTCTCGACCGCCTCGTGGGCGCCAGTCGAGGCGCCCGACGGCACCGCCGCGCGGCCCATCGAGCCGTCCTCGAGCCAGACGTCGACCTCGACCGTGGGATTGCCGCGGCTGTCGAGGATCTGCCGGGCGTGGAGGTCGAGGATGGCGGTCATTGTTACGGCCTCGTTTCGATCTATATGGGAAGGAGGAGACGGCGGGCGGCTTATCGGCGCGGCGCGGACGGCGCAACTTTCGTCGCACGACGCCGGAACGGTTGCGGCGCCTCGCCGGTTCTCCAGGGCATATCCACGGCAAAGGCTGGAGAGCGAAATGGCACGTCCCGACGAGCTTCCGGAAGGAACCGACCACATCATCAACGGCGCGATGGCGACGGACGAGGATCAGGGCGGCGGCTTCGTCGCGCCGGCAGGCGGCGGCGACGATACCGGCGGGACGGCGCGCAAAACCACACAGGGTGGAGGAGGAACGGCGATGGCGACCACAGGCGGCAATGGCGGCGGCGACGGCGGCGAGTCCGGCGGCGGCGTTCGCGAGCAGCTGACGAGCCAGGTGCAGGCGCTGAAGGGCCAGGCGGGCGACCGCGTCCGCGAGTTCGCCGACGGCGGCAAGGCGCGGGCCAGCGACGCGCTCGAGGAGCTTTCGCGCATCGTCGCCGACACGGCGGACTCGATCGACGAGAGGCTGGGCGGCCAATATGGCGACTATGCCCGCAAGGCCTCCGACGCGGTGTCGAGCTTTGCCGGCACGCTCCGCAGCACCGAGGTGGATGAGCTCTACGAGAGGGTCCGCGAGACGGTGCGCAAGAGCCCCGGAATCGCCATCGGAGTCGCGGCCGTCGTCGGCTTCACCCTCGCGCGGCTGGCCAAGGCCGGCCTCGACGCGCAGCAGGGCGACGGCGGCGAGACGTCTTCGGGCGGCGGGTCCGGCAAGCCCGGCGGCGCGGGAGCCTGAGGCTTGGACGCGCCGACGAGCCGGCCCTCCGAACCGACGATCGGCGAGCTGTTCGGGCGGCTCGCCGACGAGGGCAAGGCGTTCGCCCGGGCCGAGGCCAATCTCTACCGCGCCATCGCCGTGCGGCGGGTGTCGCTGGCGAAGAACGGCGCCGTCGCGCTGGTCGCGACCTTGTTCCTCGTCAACGCGGCGCTGGTCGCCTTCATGGTCGGACTTGCGATGCAGCTTGCCAGATGGGTCGGACCCGCGCTCGGCGGACTGATCGTCCTCGTCCTCGCCGGTGCGCTCGGCTACGTCCTCGTCCGCTACGGGATCGCCAAGCTTGCGGCGCTCGGCGGCGACGCCGAGGAACGCGCGGCGCTCGCGACCGGGGAGAAGACCGCATGAGCGCGGCCGAGATCCTGAACGCGAAGCGCCAGGCCGAGCATGCCCGCAAGGCGCTCATCGAGACCGCGCACGAGCTGCAGACGCGGCTGAAGCCCGGAACGATCGTCGGCAACGCCTGGGACGGCGTCAAGGAACGCGGCAGCGACATCGCCGAGAATACGGTCGAGGCCGTGAAGGCGCGGCCTTATCCGGTGGCGGCGGGGCTTGCGGCCTTCACCCTGTTCCTGGCGCGCAAGCCGATCCGGTCCGCGGTCTCGAAGCTCTTCCATTCCGGCCCGGACGAGGACCTCGTCACCACCACCCTCGCCACGGAGGGTCCCTACGACATCACAGCGCCGCTCGCCGAGCGGCCCACCGAAGCAGCCAGACAGGAGCGGTAAGATCATGGCGACCAGCAGCAGCGACAAGGCGCGCACCTCGGCGAACAACAGCGGCGCATCGGGCGAAGCGGAGAGCGGCGGCGCCCTCTCGTCGGTCCGCCAGAGCGCGGCCGACGCGTACCAGGCGGCGCGCGACCGGACCTCGGCAGCCTATTCGGCGGCGCGCGAGCGGGCCGGATCGGCCGGGCAGCGGGCGGCGGAGGGGATCGACTCCGCGCCGATGCTCGCCGTCGCCGGCGGCCTCGCGCTCGGCGCCATCCTCGGCGTGGTCCTGCCACGCAGCGCGCGCGAGGAGGAATTGCTCCGCCCGGTCGGCGAGAAGCTCAGCCAGAGCGGCCGGCAGGCGTTCGACAGCGCCCGTAGCGCGGCGCGCGAGCAGATCGGCGACCTCGGCGGCCGCGCCGCCGACGCGCTCCGCTCGGCGACCAAGTCCTGACGGGTCCCGCCCGGCCCGGGAAGCGCTTGCCTTCCGGGCCGCGGCGGCTAAGCGGCGCGCCATGAGCAAGCTCCACCTCGTGTTCGGCGGCCGGGTCAAGGATCCGCGCGGCCTCGATTTCGACCTCGCCACGATCGATATCGTCGGCGTCTACCCCAATTACGCCAAGGCGCTCGACGCCTGGCGCGGCGCTGCCCAGCGCACCGTCGACGACGCCGAGATGAAATATGTCGTCGTTCACCTCCACCGCTTGCTCGAGCCGGAGCTGGGCGACTAAATTATGCCTCCCTAGGCGGTTCGCTTGGGGAGCGTAACTAGGCGCCCCGCCACCTCAGGAGCAGCAAAGGCCTGGCGAGTGCGAGGCCGGCGAGGAAGCCGCCGATGTGGGCGGCCACCGCGATGCTGGCGCCGTCGATGCGGATTGTAAGGCCGACGAGGAGCTGGATTCCCGTCCAGGTCGCGAACAGCCACAAAGCGTGGAGAAGGGTGGCGAGCGCGGGGCTGCGCACCTTGACCTTGTTGCGCCCGAACAGGAGCGCATAGGCGCCGAGCACGGCCGAGATCGCCCCGCTCGCCCCGACCATCGGCGCCGTCGAATGCGGGAAGAACAGCAGGTGGGTCCCGGCCGCCGCATAGGCGCCGACGAGGTAGAGGATGGCGAGCCCGCGCAGGCCGAGGATCGCCTCGACCGGCCTGCCGCAGAAGAGCAGCATCAGCAGGTTGAAGAAGAGGTGGACGAAGCCGGCGTGGATCAGCGTCGCCGTCAGCGGCGTGAGAGCGACCGGAGCGAGCGGAAGCAGCGACGTCGCGCCCCACACCCGCGCCGGGATGAACCCGCCCCAGATCGCGACGGCGGCGTCGAAGCCGAAAAAGGCCGGGATCGCCCAGCAGGCGGCCGTCACGGCCGCGAGCGCGAGCGTCAGCCGCGCCTGCCGCCAGTCTTCGGGGGGACGCATGCCCTCAGCCTGCCGCGCGCGCGGGCGCCGGCCGGTCAGATGAACTCAAGCTTCTCGATCGCATAATAACGGTCGCCCGACGGGGTCGAGACCTCGACCTCGTCGCCGACGCTGCGGCCGATCAGCGCGCGGCCGAGCGGCGAATTGTAGGAAATGCGCCCGACCTTGGCGTCGGCCTCGGTCTGCCCGACGATCTGGTAGACGACCGGCTTGTCGTTCTCGTCGACGAGGTGGACGGTCGCGCCGAAGACGACGCGGTCGCCCGACAGCGTCTTCGGGTCGATCACCATCGCCCGGCTCAGCCGGTCCTCGATGTCGGCGATCTGCGCCTCGACCTGGCCCTGCCGCTCCTTGGCGGCATGGTATTCGGCATTCTCCGACAAGTCGCCGTGGCCGCGCGCTTCCTCGATCGCGTCGATGATCTGCGGACGTTCGACCATCTTCAGATGGCGCACGTCGGACTGCAGCTTCTCATAGCCCTCGGCCAGCATCGGCATCTTGTCGACGGTCGCCATCACTTACAGCCTTTCGTCAAAAACTCGTCTTCGAGCCGGCTCCTCGGGAAGCCGCCTCATCGTCACGCACAGATTGTGAGGATCATGCTCTGGAGGCGGAATAATAGTCCTGGAGGGAGCGGACTTCAAGCTTGTGCTCCCGAAGCGCCGCGATGGCGCGGACCACGGCGGCGCTGGATGCCGCCGTGGTGAAGTAGGGCACCTTCGCCATCAGCGCGGAGGCGCGGATCGAGGCGGAATCCTTGTGGCTCTGCCAGCCTTCGGTGGTGTTGAAGACGATGTCGACGTCGCCGTCCTTGATCCGGTCGACGATGTGCGGCCGCCCCTGCGCCACCTTGTTGACGCGTTCGACGTGGATCCCCTGGCTGGCGAGATAGTCGGCGGTGCCGCTGGTCGCGATCACCTTGAAGCCGAGCTCGGTCATCGCCCGCACCGGCGGCGCGATCAGCGCCTTGTCGCTGTCCTTCACCGACACGAACAGGGTCCCGTTCTCGGGCACGAAGGTGCCGGCGCCGATCTGCGACTTCATGAAGGCATGGGCGAAATCCGCCGCAATTCCCATGACTTCACCGGTAGACTTCATCTCCGGCGAGAGGACGGGATCGACCCCCGGGAAGCGCGCGAACGGGAACACGGCTTCCTTGACCGCGATGTGCGGGATGTCGCGGTTCAGGGGAAGGAAGCGCATCAGCGGCTCCCCCGCCATCACCCGCGCCGCGATCTTGGCGATCGGCGTTCCGATCGCCTTGGCGACGAACGGCACCGTGCGGCTCGCCCTGGGGTTCACCTCGATCAGATAGACCTGGCCGTCCTTGACTGCGAACTGGACGTTCATCAGCCCGACCACGCCGAGGGCGAGGGCAAGGGCGCGCGCCTGCCGCTCGATCTCCTCGACGATCTGCGCGGAGAGGCTGTAGGGCGGGATCGAGCAGGCGCTGTCGCCGGAATGGACCCCGGCCTCCTCGATATGCTGCATGACGCCGGCGATGACGACGTCCTTGCCGTCGGAGATCGCGTCGACGTCGACCTCGATCGCGTCGCGCAGATACTGGTCGATAAGGACTGGGCTGTCCCCGGAGACCTGGACGGCGGTCACGATATAGTCGTCGAGCTGCGCGGGCCCGTCGACGATCTCCATCGCCCGGCCGCCGAGCACGTAGGAAGGGCGGGTGAGGACGGGATAGCCGATGCGGTCGGCGACGGCGATCGCCTCCTCGCGGCTTCGGGCGATGCCGTTCTCGGGCTGCTTGAGGCCGAGCTTGTTGACCAAAGCGGCGAACCGCTCCCGGTCCTCGGCAAGGTCGATCGCGTCCGGCGAGGTGCCGAGGATCGGGATTCCCGCTTTCTCGAGCGCGGCGGCGAGCCTCAGCGGCGTCTGCCCGCCGAACTGGACGATCACCCCGACAAGCTCGCCCCGCGACTGCTCGACGTGGAGGATCTCGAGCACGTCCTCGACGGTCAGCGGCTCGAAATAGAGCCGGTCCGACGTGTCGTAGTCGGTCGACACCGTCTCCGGGTTGCAGTTGATCATGATCGTCTCGAAGCCGGCCCCTCCGTCGTCGGAGCCGAGCGCGTAGCAGGCGTGGCAGCAGCAATAATCGAACTCGATCCCCTGCCCGATCCGGTTCGGACCCCCGCCGAGGATCACGACCTTCCTGCGGTCCGAGGGCATCGCCTCGTTCTCCGGCTCGCCGAACGAGGGCGCCTCATAGGTCGAGTACATGTAGGGCGTCTTCGCCTCGAACTCGGCGGCGCAGGTGTCGATGCGCTTGAACACCGGCCGCACGCCGAGCCTGTGGCGGAGCGCCCGCACCTCGTCCTCGGTCGTCGCTCCGGCGAGCGCCTTCACCGCGTCGTGGATGAGGCCGTGGCTGCGCGCGGCGACCTTGCCGAGCACGCGGTCCTTGAGGTGCGCCGAGCGGACGGCGAGCTCGGCCAGGCGCTTGTCGCAAAAACCCATCGCCTTCAGGCGCCGCATGCCCGCGGCGTCCTGCGGCAGCCCGTTCTCCTCGACCTCCTGCTCCGCCTCGACGATCTCATTGAGCCGCTCGAGGAACCAGGGATCGTAATGGGTGATCGCGTTGACCTCGGCGACGGTGAAGCCCTCGCGAAGCGCCTGCGCGGCGACGAGCAGCCGGTCGGGCGTCGGCCGGGCGAGCGCCGCCTCGATCTCCGCGCGCGGAGCGCCGTAGAGCGCCTTGACGCCGTCGAGGCCGATCAGCCCCGTCTCGAGGCTTCTCAGCGCCTTCTGGAGGCTCTCGTGGATCGAGCGGCCGATCGCCATCGCCTCGCCGACCGACTTCATCGCCGTCGACAGCAGCGGCTCCGATCCCTTGAACTTCTCGAAGGCGAAGCGCGGGATCTTGGTGACGACATAGTCGATCGTCGGCTCGAACGAGGCCGGGGTGACGCCGGTGATGTCGTTCTGGATCTCGTCGAGCGTGTACCCCACCGCCAGCTTCGCCGCGACCTTGGCGATGGGGAAGCCCGTCGCCTTGGAAGCGAGCGCCGAGGAACGGCTGACGCGCGGGTTCATCTCGATCACCACCAGCCGGCCGTTGGCGGGGTTCACCGCGAACTGGACGTTCGAACCGCCCGTCTCGACGCCGATCTCGCGCAGGCAGGCGATGCTCGCATTGCGCATAATCTGATACTCTTTGTCCGTCAGGGTCAGCGCCGGCGCGACGGTGATCGAGTCCCCCGTATGCACGCCCATCGGGTCGACATTCTCGATCGAGCAGATGATGATGGCGTTGTCCGCGCGGTCGCGGACCACCTCCATCTCATATTCCTTCCAGCCGAGCACCGATTCCTCGATCAGCACCTCGGTGGTCGGCGAGGCGTCGAGCCCGCCGGTGACGATCTCGACGAATTCCTCGCGATTGTAGGCGATGCCGCCGCCGGTGCCGCCGAGGGTGAACGACGGCCGGATGATTGCGGGGAGCCCGACCACCTCCAGCGCCCGCATCGCGTCCTCCAGGCTGTGCGCGATCCGGCTGCGCGGGCTCTCGAGGCCGATCTTCTCCATCGCGTCGCGGAACTTCAGCCGGTCCTCCGCCTTCTCGATCGCCTCCGCGTCCGCGCCGATCATCTTGACGCCGAACTTGTCCAGCGTTCCGTCCTTGAACAGCGCAAGCGCCGTGTTGAGCGCGGTCTGCCCGCCCATCGTCGGCAGCACCGCGTCCGGCCGCTCCTTCTCGATGATCTTCGCGACATATTCGGGCGTGATCGGCTCGACATAGGTCGCGTCGGCGAGCTCCGGATCGGTCATGATCGTCGCCGGGTTCGAGTTGACGAGGACGATCCGGTAGCCTTCCGCCTTCAGCGTCTTGGCCGCCTGAGTCCCCGAATAATCGAACTCCGCCGCCTGGCCGATGACGATCGGCCCCGCGCCGATGATGAGGATCGAGGAGATGTCGGTACGACGCGGCACTTACTTGTCCTTGAGATCGATGCCCTCGACGAAGGCGAGGCGGAGGTGGTTGCGCTTGGCCCAGCGGATCGCGCAGACCCGCTGGCGCGGAGACGCGCCGGGCCTGACGAGGAAGAGGATGCGCGGATCTTCCTCGTCCTGAATCAGCTCTCCGGCCGCGAGCCCGCAGACGCGGGTGACGTCGGCAAGCTCGGCCTCCGAGTGCATGCGCGCGGTGGCGCAGGCGGAGAGCATCAGCAATGCCGCAGCCGGGGATACGCCTCGCGCGCGCATCACTGGCCATTCTCCGGCACGAAGGCCTCGTTACCCACGAAGGCGACCTTCAGGGGGAGCTTCGCCTTCTTCAGCGCCGCAAGCGCGCAGTCCACATCCTGATATCTCGCGTCAGCATCGGGCTTGAAGTGAAGGTCCTCGGGGCCGCTTAGCTGAAAGACGCGCGCGGGAAGCCCGCACCGGGCCGCGATCACGTCCAGTTGTCCACGAATGCCCGTGACGTTCGCCGGCGGCGCATCGTTCGTGCATCCCGTGGCGGCGGCGGCGGCGAGGGTTGGCACGAAACGGATCACTTCAACCGGCCCACGAACTTCTCGAAGAGATAGGTGCTGTCCTGCGGTCCCGGGCTCGCCTCCGGGTGATACTGGACGCTGAAGGCCGGCCGGTCGGTGAGCTCAAGCCCGGCGAGGCTGCCGTCGAAGAGGCTGATATGCGTCGGACGGGCGTTGTCCGGCAGGCTCTCCGTCTCGACCGCGAAGCCGTGGTTCATGCTGGTGATCTCGACCTTGCCGTCGGCGAGGCGCTTGACCGGGTGGTTCGCGCCGCGGTGGCCCTGGTGCATCTTCACGGTCTTGGCGCCCACGGCCAGCCCGAGCAGCTGATGGCCGAGGCAGATGCCGAACAGTGGCAGCTGCGTGTCGAGGAGCTGCCGGATGACCGGCACGGCATATTCGCCGGTCGCCGCCGGATCGCCGGGCCCGTTCGAGAGGAAGATGCCGTCGGGCGCGTGCGCCATCACCTCGTCGAACGTGGCGGTGGCGGGGAGCACCGTCACCCGCGCGCCCGCGTCGGCGAGGTTGCGGAAGATGTTGCGCTTGGAGCCGTAGTCGATGGCGACGACGTGGGGGCGGTCCTCGCTCCCCTCCCCTTCGCCATAGCCTTCGCCGAGGTTCCAGCGGCCGCCGGACCAGCGGTACATCTGGCGGCAGGAGACGTCCTTCGCGAGGTCCATGCCCTCGAGCCCGGGCCAGGCGCGCGCCTTGTCCAGGAGCGCATCGAGGTCGAACGCGCCGTCGGCCCGGTGCGCGATCACGCCGTTCGGCGCGCCGTCGTGGCGGATCTTGCGGGTGAGCGCCCGTGTGTCGACGCCCGACAGGCCGATCCGGCCGTTGGCGCGCATCCAGGCGTCGAACGTCTGGATGGCGCGGAAGCTGGACGGCTCGGTCACGTCCTGCCGCACGATCGCGCCAAGCGCCCAGGGATTGTCCGCCTCCACGTCCTCGTAATTGGCGCCGACATTGCCGATGTGCGGGAAGGTGAAGGTGATGATCTGCGAGGCGTAGGAGGGATCGGTCATCACCTCCTGGTATCCGGTCATTGCGGTGTTGAAGCAGACCTCGCCGACCGCCTCGCCCTCGGCTCCGAAGCCCCTGCCCCAGACCACCGTCCCGTCGGCCAGCACGAGCACGCCGGTCGCTCCTTCGGGCGCAGGCGATTGCTTGGCGTGGGCCATCGTGGCGGGCACTCCTTCGTGGATTGACGGCGATGTCGCTAAGGCCCGACCGCTACGGACCGGGCGGCGCAGCGTCAATCTATTAAACGCGCCGCGCTGCCGTTATCCTCCCGCCCTTTCCGCACAGCGACGGGCCCGAAGACATGATTCGCGACGACATCAAGGCTGCCCTCGTCACCGCCATGAAAGGCGGCGACAAGGCCCGCACCGGGACCATCCGCCTCATCCAGTCGGCGATCAAGAACCGGGACATCGAGCTTCGCACCGGCACCGTGCCCGCCGACGACGACGCGGTGGTGATGGAAGTCCTCCAGAAGATGGTGAAGCAGCGCCGCGAATCGATCGAACTTTACGAGAAGGGCGGACGCCAGGAGCTGGCCGACCAGGAGAAGGCCGAGGTCGCGGTGATCGAGTGCTTCCTGCCGACGCAGATGAGCGACGAGGAAGCGGGCGCGGCGATCGACTCGATCGTCACCGAAACCGGCGCGGCTTCCGTCAAGGACATGGGCCGGGTCATGGCCGCGGTGAAGGAGCGCCTCGCCGGCAAGCTCGACATGTCGAAGGCCAGCGCCTTGGTGAAGGCGCGCCTCTCGGCCTAAGCTGGGGCATGTCCCTCAGCCCCGCCTTCCTCGACGAGCTTCGCGCCCGCACCTCGCTGTCGGGGCTCGTCGGGCGCACGGTGAAGCTCCAGAAGGCGGGGCGGGAGTTCAAGGCCTGCTGCCCGTTTCACAACGAGAAGACGCCGAGCTTCTACGTCAACGACGAGAAGGGCTTCTGGCACTGCTTCGGCTGCGGGGTCCACGGCGACGCAATCCGCTGGCTGACCGACCAGCGCGGCCTCCCCTTCATGGACGCGGTGAAGGAGCTCGCCGAGGCGGCGGGGATGGAGGTGCCCGCGGCGGACCCGCGCTCGCAGGAGAAAGCGGAACGCGCCGCCGGCCTCTACGAGGTGATGGAGGCGGCGCAGCGCTGGTTCGAGGAGCAACTGGGCGGGATCGAAGGAGCGGAGGCGCGGGCCTACCTCCAGAGGCGCGGCATCTCCGAGGCCACCCGCAAGCGCTTCGGCTTCGGCTACGCCCCCGATGCGCGCGGCAAGCTCAAGGCGGCGCTCGAGGGCTTCGGCAACGACATGCTGGTCGAGGCGGGGCTGCTGATCCAGCCGGAGGGCGAGCGCGAGCCCTATGACCGCTTCCGCGGCCGGCTGACCTTTCCGATCCGCGACCGGCGCGGCCGCGTCATCGCCTTTTCCGCCCGCATCCTCGGCGCCGGCGAACCCAAATATCTCAATTCCCCCGACACGCCGCTGTTCGACAAGGGGCGGACGCTGTTCAACATCGACAAGGCCGCCGCCGCCTCGCGCCAGGCGCACCGCGTGGTGGTCGTCGAAGGGCAGATGGACGCGATCGCCCTCGACCAGGCGGGCATCGGCGAGGCGGTGGCGCCGCTCGGCACCGCCCTCACCGAGATGCAGCTCGGCCTGCTCTGGCGCCTCGCCCCCTGCCCCCTCGTCTGCTTCGACGGCGATTCCGCAGGCCAGAAGGCGGCGATCCGCGCGGCGCTGCGCGCCCTCCCCCACATCGGCCCCGGCCGCACCCTCGCCTTCGCAACCCTCCCGGCCGGCCAGGATCCCGACGACCTCATCCGCGCCGGCGGCCGCGCCGCCTTCGAGGCCTTGCTCGACCACCCCGAGCCCCTCGTCGAGCGCCTGTGGAAGCACGAGGTCGAGGCGGAACCCCTCGCCACTCCGGAGGCCAAGGCGGGGCTGCGCCGCCGCCTCCTCGACCACGTCTCCGCCATCGCCGATCCGGACGTTCGCGACCAGTATCGCGCCGACCTCCTCGCCCGCTTCGCCGAGCTGACCCGGCCGCCGGCCCAGCAGCGCACGCCCTGGCAGTCCCGCCCCGGCAAGTTCCAGCCGCGCCAGCCCGTCTCCGCCGCGGCCAGGGGGGTCGGCGCCGGCGGCCTCGGCGCGCAGACGGCACGGGCCGTGCTCGCCGGACTCCTCCGTTTCCCCGACCTCATCGCCGACCATAGCGAGGCCGTCGCCGCCCTCCCCATGCCCGACAAGGCGACCGGCGAGCTCCGCAACGCCCTCCTCTCCGGCGCCCTGCTCCACGGCGCGCTTGATCCCGCCGCCCTCGATACCATATTGACCTCCGCCGGCGCCGCCTCTCTGGCCGAGAAGCTGCGCAAGGCAAAGGGACTGGCTTTCTCCTTCACCCGCCGCGATGCCGAGCCGGAACGCGCCCGACGCGATCTCGTTCTGGTCATCGACACGTTGGCGGCGCAGCCCGGGCTCGACGAGGCCCTGGCGGCGGCGACGGCGAGGCTGAAGGCGGGAGGGGACGAAGCGGCCTTCGCGGAGCAGCAACGGCTCCGCCGGGCGCGCGACGAAGCGGAACGGCAGCTGGCGGCGCTGATCGAAGGCGCTGCGGGCTGATTGGGCGGGACAACGGGATTGGTAATGGCGAAGACGACGAACGGCGGCGACGGCGAAGACAAGCAGGACAATGGCGACGCGCCGCTGATCGACCTCAACGAGGCCTCGATCAAGAAGCTGATCGCGCGCGCCAGGAAGCGCGGCTACGTCACCTATGACGAGCTGAACGACGCCCTGCCGCAGGACCAGATGTCCTCCGAGCAGATCGAGGACGTCATGGCGGCCCTGAACGACATGGGCGTCCAGGTCGTCGAGAACGAGGAGCAGGACGAGGACGAGGAAGGCGGCGAGCGCGCCGCCGAGCCCGAGATCGACACGTCCGCCGACGAGCTCGGCGACGGCGGCGACGGCTCGGGCGAGCGCTACGTCGTCGAGAAGAAGAAGGAGACGGTCGACCGCACCGACGACCCGGTGCGCATGTACCTGCGCGAGATGGGCGCGGTCGAATTGCTCTCCCGCGAAGGCGAGATCGCCATCGCCAAGCGGATCGAGGCCGGCCGCGACACGATGATCTGGGGCCTGTGCGAGTCCCCCATCACCTTCAACGCGATCATCGACTGGTCGAGCGCCCTGAACGAAGGCCGCATGCAGCTTCGCGAGATCCTCGATCTCGACGCCATGCTGTCCAAGGGCCCCACGCCCGAGCAGGTCGCCAGCGCCGAGGAAGGCGACGAGCCCGAGATCAGCGAGAAGACCGCCGGCCCCTCGTTCAAGGAGGAGGAGGAGCCGGAGGAGGCCCCGGCAGTCGAAGAGGACGACGAGGAGGAGGGCCTGGTCGAGCGCCGCGCCCGCCCGCAGTTCGAGGAGGAGGACGAGGACAACACCCTCTCCCTCGCCCAGATGGAGGAGACTCTGAAGCCGCAGGCGCTCGAGCGCTTCGCCAAGATCACCGACCTCTACAAGAAATTCTCCAAGCTCCAGGGCGCGCGCATGAACGCGATGTCCGGCGGCCGCGACTTCGGCAAGGGCGACGAGAAGAAGTACCAGGACCTGCGCGAACAGCTCACCGCCGAGGTGGAGAGCATGCAGTTCCACAATGCCAAGATCGAGTACCTGGTCGACCAGCTCTACAGCTACAACCGGCGCCTCACCGCCCTGGGCGGCCAGATGCTGCGCCTCGCCGAGCGCCACAAGGTGCCGCGCAAGGCCTTCCTCGAATCCTATATGGGCCACGAGCTCGACGAGGGCTGGGCGGAGCGCGTCTGCTCGACCGACAAGAAGTGGAACGCCTTCTGCACCAGCGAGGCGTCCGCGATCGAGCGCATCCGCGGCGAGATCGCCGAGATCGCCCAGGCGACGGGAATGAGCCTCGCCGAGTTCCGGCGGATCGTGAACCAGGTCCAGAAGGCCGAGCGCGAGGCGCGCATCGCCAAGAAGGAGATGGTCGAGGCGAACCTGCGCCTCGTCATCTCCATCGCCAAGAAATATACGAACCGCGGCCTGCAGTTCCTGGACCTCATCCAGGAGGGCAATATCGGCCTGATGAAGGCGGTCGATAAGTTCGAATATCGCCGCGGCTACAAATTCTCGACTTATGCCACCTGGTGGATCCGCCAGGCGATCACGCGCAGCATCGCCGACCAGGCGCGGACCATCCGCATCCCGGTCCACATGATCGAGACGATCAACAAGCTGGTCCGCACCAGCCGCCAGATCCTCCACGAGATCGGACGCGAGCCCACCCCCGAAGAGCTCGCCGAGCGCCTCTCCATGCCGCTGGAGAAGGTCCGCAAGGTGATGAAGATCGCCAAGGAGCCGATCAGCCTCGAGACCCCGATCGGCGACGAGGAAGACAGCCACCTCGGCGACTTCATCGAGGACAAGAACGCCGTGATCCCGGTGGATGCGGCGATCCAGGCGAACTTGAAGGAAACGGTGACCCGGGTGTTGGCGTCCTTGACGCCCCGCGAGGAACGCGTCCTCCGCATGCGCTTCGGCATCGGCATGAACACCGACCACACGCTCGAGGAGGTGGGTCAGCAGTTCTCGGTGACGAGGGAGAGGATTAGGCAGATTGAGGCGAAGGCGCTGAGGAAGCTGAAGCATCCGAGCCGGTCGAGGAAAATGCGGTCTTTTCTCGACCAGTGAGGGGAGTGGCTGGAGCAGAACTCGAATTCCACACTCACGCTCCGAAGCCCGATCCAGGGAAGCCCCTCTCTTCCCGCGAGAAGCCACGGAACATCGCTTCGAGACGAGCCTCCGCGTGCTGGCTCACGACAAACATTTCGCAGTCGGTACCCGCGAGACCGGCTGCCTTCACAAGCGGTTGCCGTACCCTTTGATGCTCCACTTCCATACCGGCAGCCAAGTGGCTTATGTACCCTCGGTGCCCATTCCACGAGAAGGCCCCTCCGGAACAGATGCACGATCGCATTCTTCACGCCTGCCTCTCAAGGAATCCGACCACGGATTTCCCGCTCGACGTTTTCTGTAATGAGCTTGGCGCGACTGCGGCCACGTTCTGGGTGCAGGAAGACTTTGACCCTAGCGAAATGACGCTATCGGGCTGGCATAATCGGCCAGATCTCGACAGGGATCACGACCGCGTCAGCTTTTCGCTAAATCGTTCGTTTGCCGGAAGATGGCGGCAGCCGTATTCTAGCTCCGTATTGCGTTGTACCAAGGATGACTTTCAGAGGCTTTCTTGGGATAACCAAAAGCTGAAAGCCTACGCCACTGAGCACTTCAGAGGCATTGTGTTCATATGCCTACGGGCCGACGATCAGATCGCGGGATTGGTTCACCTTTATTATACGGAAATTCCACCGCATCTAGACAGCGAGCAGATGTCGGGTCTGGCTTCACTACTAGGCGCCTACATCAAGACCTTTTCGGACGAGTTCCGATCAGTTATGGTAGAGAGAAGAAAGATTGGGCATGAGATTGCTCGCATGATTTCTCAAGCTGATAGCAAGCTGTCTTCTCTAGCCACAAGATTTTCTAAATACGAAGGCCTACAGCAGCCGATTTCCGACCTAAAGAAAGCGCTTTCTGCTGCGTACGAAGCGGCTTCAAACCAAACATTCATTGAGGGAGTATATGACCGGATGCGCCGGGCGAGCTTCCTCCGACTGCGCCCGCAGATACTGACAGCTCTTCATCTAGCTACCGTAAAATTTGACCGGCCATTTTCCATGGTCACGCAGAATAACGTTCCAGCAACAGTCGAAATAAAGATGTCTGAGGATGATATCGGCCTCCTGCTTTCAAATGTTTTGATGAATGCGGTGAAGTACACAGTAGTCGGCGGCTCGATTTCTCTCAAGTTTATGTCGTCTGAGCGAGGGGGGACGCTTATTGTGTCTAACATGTCGGCCCGCATGTCGAAAGCGGATCTAGAGCGGGTTTGGCGATTTGGCATTAGGGGACCGAATGCAGGCGAAATCGAAGGGGATGGAATCGGCCTCTCAATCGTGAGCGATATCTGCAGCGCGTATAAAATCAGTGTTCGCCTGACGCAGCGCAAGACTGAACACGCCACGTGGACCGATCTGGCATTGTCGTTTCCCCCAAGGCTCTGTAGACAGCAACGCCATCAGTGGGGGCATTGATGCTAGCTGCAGCACCAGAAATCGACGATCAGAGCTTCTACGTTCCTGCAATCGCCGTGGATGATCATAAGGAGGAGATGGCCTCCTTCACCCGCGAAATGAAGAAGTGGAGCGTGCGGCCAAGGCTTTTCGAAACTGCGACGGACTGGGCGCGGTTGGCCCGAAAGGCGAACAACGACACCATCCTCATCTCCGACAACCTTTTGCCCGGCGTTAACGACCTTGGCAGCCTCGGGTATCCTGACATCGACACATCCCGCGGTGAGGAGGCCGGACTTCGCCTCCTTACGACGTACTGTGACCGGCTGGGTATCAGCCCAGGCTTGCGAATTTTGCTGACCCAATTCCCTCTTCGCAAAGAGGCAAAACAGTTTGTAAATCATAGAAATAAGAGTCAAGCTAGCCGAGTTCATGTCTTCATGAAGAACAAGGCAGAGGATGTGCGCCAGCTTGATGACGTCGTTCGTAGGTTTTCTCGTGACAGACGATCAGAGTTTGTCAAGGATAAGGTCGAGTATATAAGAGATACCGGACGTGACTGGCATTTTAGCGAACTCGAAGTAGCGAAGCTTTTTAGCGTACAAGACGAGGACGATGCTGTTTGGGTTGCAGCAACATCAGGGACGACATCTCTCGACATTGAGCGGAGATGCGACCTAATCTATCGAATCAAGCTCAATCTTGCCACGGTTTACGGCGGGCATGACTTAGCACAGGAAACGAAATGGTGGCGGACGAAACTTCCGATATTGGGACACAAGACTCCTTTTGAGTATGTGTCAACCCACGGAATAGAAAGGCTTTATAGCCTCGTGTCGGTGATGGAGGGAAATCATTGATAAAGGGCGACCGTAAGGCGAGGAACTCGGTGGTCCGCGTTTCTAAGGACTACCGACCCGCCTTGGCTGTAGTTAAGCCGTATCCTGGCGGACGCTCTGCGCCACGAAAGACCCCCTTGGCTGAGGCCAACAGCAACATTCGCTTTGTGTGGAAGCTCAGGGGTCATGCCTCAAGGTTTAGCGACGGCGGGTGGCCAGTGCTGTACACCGCTCAGCAACCCCGAACTGCTTGCGCGGAGGTGGGCTATCACTTGCAGGAGGTATACCTTCCGGCGAAGCTGCCAGGGAAAGACATTTCTGTCCCTCATATCATCTACAAACTGCGGGTTAGGGGCCGACGCCGCGACTTGTCTTTTGATCCGCGTTTTTTCCCCACGTTGTGCGGCTCTGGCGCTGCAGAAATGACCGCCTGCCAAAACATTGCGCGGCAAGCCTTGTCCGATGGCATGGGCTATCTGCTCGCGCCTTCTGCTCGGGCTCTGGGCAAAAGATGCTATCCTATTATTACAAGGAAGGTCGTTGGTAAGCCCTTTGATGCGCATGCCTTGCAGATTTCGGTTTGGGGCGACATCGAAAGCGTCATCGTCAACGCGTCAGGCAGAGTTCATGTTGTTCCCATCTCCCGGGCTTACTAAAATGCGCCGAAGTGGGCGGCCGAAACGACAAGAGATGCTAACGTGACGCCAACACTTCAGGGCCGCCACTGCGCTAGCCCGGTGGTGCGAAGCTCAAATCCTGACCTGTCGGATACCCGGATGCCGGCTTGCCAGGCGGCTCCCCAACCCCCAAACCCCTGAAGCAACACGACAAAAACAGGAGCCCCCCGATGGCAGGCGGCTGGTCGCGCGATGGCGCGGTGCAGGATCAGATCGAGGATACGGTGATGGACGCCGTGCTGGCGGCGCGGGCCCGCCTCGCCGCGGCCGCGTCGGCCGGCGAAGGCGAGACGCATTGCGTCGAATGCGGCGAGGAGATCCCCGAGAGGCGCCGGCTCGCCATGCCGGGCGCCAGGACCTGCGTCGCCTGCCAGTCCGGCCGCGACGCGCGCACCCCCACCGCCGGCATCAACCGCCGCGGCAGCAAGGACAGCCAGCTGCGCTGATCCGAGGCCTACGCTCCCATACCCTCTTCTTCTTCGCGGATTCGCGGCTTAGCGTGGGACCATCCAGCGCCTGCGCGTGGCACCGTGGTCGGGATTTGCCTCACGCAAAGACGCAAAGACGCGAAGGGGCCGTGCCGGTGGATGTGGAGGAGCTGGCGACGATCGCCGTCGATTGCGGATTCAAGGCGCACGACGCTCTTGGACCCGGCTTGCTCGAATCCGTTTACGAAGCCGTGCTGGCGCAATCGCTCATGCGGCGGGGACTCGCCGTCGAGCGGCAGAAGCCGATCCCGTTCCGCTTCGATGGGATCATCCTCGACGAAGGCTTCCGCGCCGACATTCTCGTCGAAGCGCTCCGTGCTGCTCCGTGGTCCTTCGTGCTCTCCTATGTCGACCATTGCACGGATGATCAGTTTCGCCTGATGGTCTGAGCCCGGCCGGCAGCCCGATCGTGTCATGGTCGTTGGAGGCCGCCACGGAGCGCGTGGCGCCGGCCGGTACGTCCCTATCAACCCGAACAGTCGTCTGGGCACGAGCCCGCATCAAGGAGGTTGGGTGATGGATCATCATAGCGAACCCGTCCGCTTCGTCGGCATCGATGTCGCCAAGCGCCATGTCACAGTCCACGTGCGTCCCGATGCAATCACCTTCAGTTGCACCACCGACACCCAAGGCCTGGCGGATCTGCTGACACGGCTGCAGCCGCTCGAACCAACGCTGATCGTGCTGGAAGCAACCGGAGGATACGAAGCCATCGTCGCCGCAACCCTGGCGCAGGCGGGCCTGCCGGTCGCCGTCGTCAATCCGCGCCAGACACGCAAGTTCGCCGGCGCCATCGGTCGATTGGCCAAAACCGATACCATCGACGCCGCGGACATCGCGCACTTCGCCGAAGCGATCCGTCCCACGCCCCGGCCGATGCCGGATCAGCAGACGGTGCAGTTGCGTGCCTTGCTGGCACGTCGCCATCAGCTCGTCGTCATGGCCGGCGCCGAACAGCAACGTCATGATCGCGCCGACAATCCGCTCACACGCCGCTCCTGCGCCGCCATGCTGCGCAGCCTGAAGGCCGAGATCACACGCATCGAGCGCGCCATCGACACGCTGATCACTGCCAGTCCGATCTTCTGCGCCAAGCAGGACCTGCTGAAGACCATCCCCGGTGTCGGTGACATCGTGGCACGCATCTTCATCGCCGAGCTGCCCGAACTCGGCGCCGTCGACCGACACAAGATCGCTGCCCTGGTCGGACTGGCGCCGATGAACCAACCACGACAGCGGCCGGATGCGCGGCGAGCGACATATCAAGGGCGGGCGACCACAGATCCGCACGCCGCTGTTCGCCGCCTGTCTGTCCGTCATCCAGCATAATCCGCCGCTCCGCAGCTTCTATCGCCGCCTGGTCGGTGCCGGCAAACCCAAGCGCCTCGCGCTGGTCGCCGTGATGCGCAAGCTGGTGTGCATCGCCAATGCCATGCTGCGTACACAACAGCCCTGGGCACAGGCTCAGGACTGACCGTCGATCGCATCCAGGCAAACCCGGGCAGGGCGGGCGCCGGCTCAAGGCCGCAGCCGCCGCAGGCGGGAGCGCGTCAGCGCTCGCCTTGAACCGACGATCGCCATGCCCGACACTCAATCGCCGAGACGACCCTTGACCCGCATCACAGTCGCTCCGTGAGAAACCCTTGCTTGCTTGACGCAACGCCGCAGCT
>Ga0157369_10003209_pt1 | contig 19502 bp, 10 predicted proteins | sample C25metaG_FD_113461 | JGI IMG/M metagenome (GOLD analysis project Ga0157369, IMG submission 113461) | Corn rhizosphere microbial communities from Kellogg Biological Station, Michigan, USA - C2-5 metaG | ecosystem: Host-associated > Plants > Roots > Rhizosphere > Soil | place: USA: Michigan... | reverse complement strand
GTAGTAAGCGGCAAGCAGGAATATCTTGAAAATTTGATAAACAAATATATTTAATTAGTTTGCTGATGTATTAAAGACAATTACTATAATTGTCTTTAATACATATATTAAACGATTAAAACCAAACAGATTTAGAATTATGAGCAAACTAAGCATGGGCGATTACATTGTATTTGCAGTATACTTTGTGATCGTTGCCACGTATGGTTTCTGGGTGTACCGCCGAAAACGACATGCAGATGCCACTTCCAAAGATTATTTTCTTGCAGAAGGTTCACTTACCTGGTGGGCCATTGGATCATCCCTTATCGCTTCAAACATCTCCGCCGAACAGATGATCGGTATGAGTGGCTCTGGCTTTAAGATGGGTTTAGCTATTTCCACTTACGAATGGATGGCCGCACTTACGCTGGTAATTGTGGGCGTATTCTTTATGCCCGTGTATCTTAAAAATAAGATATTTACCATGCCGCAGTTTCTGCATCAACGTTACAACGGTACAGTGGCTATGATTATGGCCATTTTCTGGCTGCTACTGTATATCATAGTAAACCTTACCTCTATTTTGTACTTAGGCGCCCTTGCTGTAAACTCTATTTCTGGAGTAAACTTCTGGGTGTGTATGATGGGGTTGGGCACCTTTGCTGTGATCATTACATTGGGTGGTATGAAAGTTATCGGTTTCACCGACGTAATCCAGGTGTTTTTCCTTATCCTGGGTGGTTTGGTAACTACTTACATTGCTATTAACCTGGTTTCTACTCACTTTGGCCATCAGGGTGTTTTCTCTGGTTTGAAAATAATGATGAACCAGGCTAACGACCACTTCCACATGATCCTTAAACGTGATAATCCAAACTATATGGATCTACCCGGTATGACAGTACTTGTAGGTGGTATGTGGATTGTGAATCTGAACTACTGGGGATGTAACCAGTACATTACACAACGTGCTTTAGGTGCTAACCTTAAAACTGCTCGTGGTGGATTGTTATTCGCCGGTTTCTTAAAACTTCTGATGCCGGTAATCGTGGTATTACCTGGTATTGCTGCTTACGTATTGTACAAGCAAAACATGTTCCATCATGAAATGCTTCAGGGCGGCGAAGTTAACCCAGACCGTGCTTATCCTGTATTGCTTAACTTATTGCCTGCGGGCTTAAAAGGTCTGTCATTCGCAGCATTAACAGCTGCGGTAGTAGCCTCATTGGCTGGTAAGGCAAACTCTATTGCAACCATCTTTACGCTTGATATTTATAAAAAGGCATTCAACCGTGATGCAACTGACCATAACATGGTTGTGGTTGGTAAAATTGCCGTTGTTGTAGCCATGATCCTCGGTATCATTATATCACCATTCCTGGGGATCGATAAAAAAGGTGGTTTCCAATACATTCAGGAATACACCGGCTTTGTATCGCCTGGTATATTTGCGATGTTCCTTTTAGGCTTCTTCTGGAAACGTACTACCTCAAGTGCGGCAGTTTTTGGTGCGGTTGGTGGTTTCGGACTTTCCGTACTGCTTAAATTCTTACCAAACATGATGAACCTGGGTTTCCTTGCACCATTCGGCTTTTCAAAGATTGGCGACAAGGGTGTTTACGAAATCCCGTTCCTTGATCGTATGGGCATTGTGTTTGTAGTCTGTGTTGTTGCAATGGTGCTGATCAGCTTCATTGAAAATCCACGTGGCGACCGTTCACACGGATTGGATGTGGAGCCTTCAATGTTCAAAGCATCAAGAGCTTTCACTGCAGGCGCACTCATCGTGTGTGGTATCCTGGTAGCTTTATATAGCTTATTCTGGTAGTAGATATAAAACTCAGACTAAAAAGCGGCAATCTGAATGGGTTGCCGCTTTTTTTTGTTCTTGCTGGCACGCCACATTTAGAGGTATTAAGAATTAATCGAGTTCGTTGGATTTTGATTAAAATCTCTCTAACCTTCTTCGACAGCGGATCAGCCTCGGATGAAGTCTGGCATAAGATGTGGCCTTGTGCGTTGGCTGGGGCCTTCAAGATTTTGCTGAAGCAGAGGAGTGTGTGAACGAAGTAGGGCAAAAGATTGGTCCCGAAAGCTTTCGGGATGCTTCTGACTGGTTTGCAGGGAGCGCCATTGTGCGCAAAGAGGCCTTCTGCTGTCTTGATTTTGGTTCTTTTATCAAGAAAAGAACAAAAGCCTTTGCGGCTTGAGTAGACTAACATTAATTGAAGCAGTAGCTATATCAAGGCGGAATTCCTAACAAGACCTGCTGTTACTCTTCTTTAATCCCCCTCACTAACCAAACCACCATTCCACCCAAAAGTGCAATTGCTCCGAACGACCATCTTAAACCCGCCAATTGCGCAACAAAACCCACAAATGGAGGAACGATGAGGAACCCTAAATAACCGATAGTGGATACTGATGCCAGGGCGGTGGCGCTGCTCATGGTTTTTGAACGCCCGGCTAAGCTGTAAACTAAGGGAACAATACAGCAAACGCCAAAGCCTACGAATATGAAGCCGAGGTCGACTGTTACTTCATAGGGAAATAATACAGCGAGCATGAGCCCGGTAAAAATGCAGATACCACTGTAGTTGAGCAGTCGCTTTATACCATATCTTGTTACCATTTTGTCACCTAAAAAGCGACCGGTGGTCATGGCTATCATATAGATTACAAAAGCAGCTGTAGCCGCTGCTTTGGAGCCGTGTACGGCGTTCTGAAAGTAAATTGAGCTCCAGTCGTACATGGTATTTTCGCAAGCCATAGAGGCGAAGGTGATAAAGGCGAAACGCATTAAGGTTTTATCGGGCAGCGAAAACAGCGGCTTTACCTCGCGACTGGGTTCCTGATGGAGATTTTTTGGATAGGCATAGATACTCAGGATCAGCAGGGCAATGCTAACACCGAGCAGGTGATAGCCAGGTGCCACGTTAAACTTCACCATGAAGTAACCCAGTGCAGCTCCCGAAAAACCGGCAAGGCTCCAGATGCCATGAAAACTCGTCATGATACTTTTGCTGTGCAAAGCCTGCACTTCAACGCCTTGTGCGTTGGTAGCGATGTTAAGCAAGTTACGGGCTGAACCGAACATTAAAAGCACCAGTGCGAGTTGCCATAAATAGCCTGTGAAGCCGGGGAGGCAGATCACCAAATTATAAAATACGGCACCGATCATCATGATGGACCGGCTGCTGAACTTTCTGAGCAACCATCCTGTTAACGGCATGGTAGCCATAAGACCGATAGGCAAGGCAAATAGCACTGCGCCCAACTGAGCCTCGTTTAAATGTAATTGTTGCTTAATAGATGGTATTCTTGACGCCCACGAAGAATATCCAAAACCCGAAATAAAAAAGAAAAAAGCACACGCAATGCGATAAGAGCGAGGTGTGCGAACAGCAGCATCATTCACGGGCGCAAAGGTAAGGTTATCAGTGATTAGTTGATTGGAGATTTGTGAATTAGAGATTAATGATTAGTTAATCAGTGATTAGTTGATGGAGGTTAGCTCAGTGCTTTATCAGCTAATTGAGATCTGCTATAAACGATTAATTAATTAGTTAGGGGAACAAGTTACTCCTAATCATCCAATCTCTAATCACTACTGCACTCCCTTTATTCCCGGAACAAAGTAGAATTTTAGGTTCTCGTAGTAGGAGAGTGGTTTATCAGGAGCTTGGTAGCCCGCTGGCAACGGCCTCTTAGAGAATTGCTGGAAATACAATACGCAGGAGTTGCGCCAGCGTTCGGCCTCTTCTTCCTGTATGGCCAGCAGTTGCTTTACTTCTTCAAATCGTTCCTGATCGATCTTACCCTGCATCTGGTTCCAGACTTGTTGCATCAGTTTAACACTGTCAACTCCTTCGTAATAATGATGTACCAACTCGTTCCAAAGCGTATTGCCCGATTTTAGCTTATAATCCCAGCTTACGTGATGAAACCACAAAAGCAGTTTTTCCGGACATGTGCTCAGACTGGCAAAGTTGTTAGCGACAGTCGGGAAATATTGCGAAGTAGCATTACTGCCGGTAGGTGTACGGTCAAAGCCTATGCCTAAAGAGTCCGCTTTGTGATAGTAAACGGCGGTCCAGTCGGCACGGCCGGCATTGGCAACCCAGGGGCCGGGACCGTAATGGGTATCTCTGGCCATAATATGATGCAGGCCAAGTGGCGTCATGTAATTAACCGCAACTTCTCTTGAATTAAGCATGAGTTGTTTAACGGGATTAACAAACGATGGATCGTTCGTAAAAGTCATCCTTAACCATTCATCTGCAATCGCATCAGCTGTAAGTTCAGGATTCCAGCACAGCCTGCCGAAGGCGTACCAGTTGGCCTGCGCAAACGGATGGCCGCACCAGTTAATGTCTGAGCCTATATTGGCTACACCGGCCATCCCGGAAAGCTGGTGGCGTTCCAGTTCACCATCAACTACTTTGGCTACGGTTGAGCCTTTTCCTTTGGCGTAGGTGTCAGCATCCAAACATTCTTTAAAAAGAGGAGCGAGATAAACAAGGTGGGTAGAAAAGCCGAGATATTCCTGCGTGATCTGGAACTCCATCATCAGCGGCGTTTTCGGCATAGCACCAAATAAAGGATGGAAAGGTTCACGTGGCTGAAAATCAATAGGGCCGTTCTTTACCTGCACCATTACATTATCTCTAAATTTGCCGTCGAGCGGTTTAAATTCGTTGTAAGCTTGCTTGGCGCGGTCGTCTGGCACCTTGTCGTCATAAACAAAGGCCCGCCACATAATGATACCGCCGTGCGGTTTTACCGCGTCGGCCAGCATATTGGCCCCTTCGGCATGGTTGCGACCGTACGTTTGGGGGCCTGGTTGTCCTTCTGAATTAGCTTTAACCAGAAAGCCGCCAAAATCAGGTATAAGCGTATATATCTCATCAGCCTTATCTTTCCACCATTTTTGCACTTGCGGATCAAGCGGATCAGCCGTCTTTAACCCACCGATTTCTACCGGAGCGCTAAACCGGGTAGAAAGATAAACCTTTATACCATACGGCCTGAATACATTGGCCAGCGCAGCGGCTTTTTTTAGATAAGGTTGTGTAAGTGACAACGCGTTAGCATTTACGTTATTTAAAACCGCACCATTAATACCAAGGGATGCATCGGCTCTTGCATAGTCGATGTAACGCTGATCAATAAAATCAGGAAGCTTATGCCATTTCCATATGGATGAGCCTGCATAACCGCGCTCAACCGTACGATCCAGGTTATCCCAGTGATCCAGGATGCGGAACTTTGATCTTGGCCAATCTGTAATATTGAGGTGTGTAATATCCTGATTGGTTTGCAGCAGCTTTAAAAAATTGAATACGCCGTAAAGCACGCCAATATCCGAGTTGCCGGTTATAACCACACAGTGTTTATTCTGAATAATGCAGTTTTTGATGAGGTATCCTTCTGCCCCTGAATTTTTAAGAAGTGCATGCAGGTCTGCCCTGTCAAGCAGGTGCTCGCTTTCGGGGGTACCGATTACTAGTGAACCGTCGGCAAGCTGCCTTCCGTCGGGAACATTCAAATTCAAAAGACCTTTCAAACCCATTAGCATTTCAGATTTTCCGGCTTTAAGCACATCTGACGATGTCGGAAATATCACTTGTCGAACCGTCTGTTTATACAAGGCATAATGCTGCGGATCACTCACGCGGTCATATCTCAGCCAAAGCCGGTATCCGTCTTCGGCATTTGATTTGAGCACGATAAGGCAAAGGCAAAATAATGCGGGCAGAAGTTTTCTCATGGTTTAGTTTATTTTCCGGGTAGAATCTCTAACCACGAGTTCGTGGCGCAGGATGAGGCTATGGGTTAGCAGCAGGTCATAGTTGTTCACCAGGTGGCCTATGAGTATGCGTGCTGCTACTTCGCCCATTTCATATCCCTTATAGTCGATGGTAGTTAAATTAGGTTCAATAACACAGGCAATAGGATCATTGTTAAAGCCAACTACAGCAATATCCTGCGGAATTTTTATGCCGGCTTTTTTTAACGTTTGCATGCAGGCAACTGCGCATGCATCATTGCTCACAAAAATGGCATCGGGCCTTTCGGCCATGTTTAAAATATGATGTGCTGTTTCAACGCCGGCCTTGGCGGAAAGATCATTGGCGAGCAGCAGTTCATTTGTAAACGGAAGTTCATAGTCGGCCAGGGCGGCTTTATATCCGTTGAGCCGGTCTGCGTAAACATGCTTTTGATGGGGTGCCGAAACATGCATAATGCGTTTGCAGCCCTGCTGAGCCAAATGCTGGGTAATTTCATAACCGGCTTTGAAGTTATCAATGTGAATATTGGGGCACTGTTTATGTTCAAAAACACGGTCAAAGAATATTACCGGAATGTTCCGTTTAATAAATGATTCGAGATGCTCAATACTCGTAGTATCATAAGATAGAGACACCAGCAAACCTTCAACCCGGTTACTAAACATGGCGCGCGCATTTTTAGCCTCTTTTTGAACCGATTCAAGTGACTGGCCGATAATTAACGTGTAGCCTGCATCATTAACCACCTGCTCCATACCGGCGATCACGTCAGACATAAATATGCTATTTAACCGGGGGACAATAACACCTATGATATTGCTTCGTTTGCTGCGCAAATTACTTGCGAACGAGTTGGAACTGTAACCCATTTCTGCGGCGGCCTCAAGTATCCTTTTTTTGGTATTGATGTTAATGCCTGGATGATCCTTTAGACCACGACTAACGGTAGCTGCAGATAAATTAAGTTTTTTGGCTATATCGTAAATAGTTATTTCCTTGTCGGGCTGGTTCATAAAGTTTAATTTAAAGAGGCGGCGAGGGGTTTAAATACCTTCGAAGGCTGATCTACCTACAAAGATGTTGTATTTTTTGAATAATAAAAATTTTTTGCAATCGATTGCAATGTTGCGCTATTGTTTTTACCTTCAGCCGCAACTATCGCCGGTCTGTGAAGTGCCGGAAAGATCAGCAAAACCAATGTAATAGTATGATAATCAAACAGAAACTTCTCGGCCTTGCTCTCCTTTTCTGTGTCTCAATTAACGTTTATGCGCAAAGAACTGTCGCGAATAACGTTGGTGGTAGCCGCATTATTGAAGCCGATCTTAACCGCATTGAAGGGCCCCTGAACCGTAGTTTTAATGTTTGTGTAGGCGCAGGCCGGGCAAACGAAGGGCTGCGTGCCGATTGGCAGCGTCAACTAACGCTCACGCATAACGAATGCGGTTTTAAGTATATCCGTTTTCATGGCTTGCTTACAGATGATATGGGTGTTTACCGGGAAGACCGTTCGGGTAAGCCTATGTACAATTGGCAGTATATAGACCAATTATTTGACTTCCTGCTCAGTATCCACATGAAACCCTTTGTGGAACTTTCATTTATGCCTAATGCATTGGCAAGCGGCGATAAAACCATTTTTTGGTGGAAGGGTAATGTTACGCCTCCTAAGGATTATCAAAAATGGGATGACCTGATCCGCAACCTGGTGCAGCACTGGACGGAGCGATATGGCACTGACGAAGTAAAAAGCTGGTACTTTGAAGTGTGGAACGAGCCTAATCTGAAAGGGGCGTTCTTTACCGGTACTCAGGCTGATTATTTTAAACTCTATACTGAAACTGCGAAAGCGGTTAAATCGGTATCAAAAGATTACCGGGTTGGCGGGCCTGCAACTGCTGGAAACGGATGGATTGCAGAGACCATTAATTATTGCAACCAAAACAATGTGCCGATCGACTTTATCAGTACGCATACTTATGGTGTAAAGCAAGGCTTTCTGGACGAGGCGGGCCAAACCGGTACCGTATTGAGCCTGGACAAAAATGCGGTGTCGGGTGATATGATCAGAACAAGGAAAGTGATCAATCAATCGGCTATGCCTAAACTTGAATTGCACTATACCGAGTGGAGCGCTTCCTATACACCATCGGACCCTATACATGACAGCTATCACGAAGCCTCCTATATTCTGGATAAAGTTAAAAAGGCTGGTCCTTACGTTAATTCCATGTCGTACTGGACCTTTACGGACATTTTTGAAGAAGCAGGCCCCCGGTTTACACCATTTCATGGCGGCTTCGGCTTGCTAAATTATGAGGATATTAAGAAACCCGCCTATTACGCGTTTAAATTTTTGAATGAACTGGCCGATCAGCAACTCACCTCGGCTGATTCAAACGCTATTGTCACCAAAAACAAAGCTGGCAATGTGCGCGCCTTATTCTGGGATTTTACCATTGCTCATCCCGGCGATTCTATAAATAACCAGGTTTATTACCGGCGAGATCTTCCGGCTAAGTCATTAGCGCCGGCCAAACTGATGCTAAAGCATTTAACAGCCGGAACTTACAGGCTAAATGTTTACAAAGTGGGATATAGGGCAAACGATGCTTATACGCTTTATCATGATATGCATAGTCCGTCGCAACTTACAAAAGGGCAGGTGGAGCTGTTAAAGAAGGGTTCCGCCGGCACACCGGTTTCCTCTAAACTTATTCATATTAATAATTCGGGTAATTGGGAAAATGAGTTTCCTTTGCGGGAGAACGATGTGTACTTCGTTACCCTTGATAAAATTGGCAGATAACCTCTGTAAAATATATAATATTCTTATGATCAGTAATTTAGAACAAACATTCAGATGGTTTGGCCCGTCTGATCCTGTATCACTGGCGGCTATCCGGCAAACCGGCGCCACAGGTGTGGTAACAGCGTTGCACCATATCCCTTCTGGGGTAGTATGGAGTGCTGAGGAAATTGAAAAACGTCAACGCGTTATCGCATCCGCAGGTTTAAAATGGTCGGTGGTAGAAAGTGTAAATATTCACGAGAGCATTAAGACCGCCGCTGCTGACCGCGACCAGTATATTGCGAATTACATTTCTACCTTAAAGAACCTTGCCGCAGCGGGTATCAAAATAGTATGCTATAATTTTATGCCCGTGCTTGATTGGACACGCACTAATCTTGATTACCGGTTGCCGAACAATGCTTCAGCATTAAGATACCATGCACCTGCTGTAGCCGCCTTCGACCTTTATATTTTAGAGCGGGAAGATGCTTATAAGGAGTCCACCCCAGAGCAGCAACAAGCCGCAAAACAATATTTAGATAGTTTGAGTGAGGATGAGAAAGCATTGCTTGTTAACACCATTATGGCTGGCTTGCCCGGTACGGACGAAGTGTTTACCGTAGAAGAATTTAGGGAGTTTTTGCAAAAGTATGCCGAAACAGATGTGAAGGCGTTGAAAGCTAATTTGTCTTATTTCTTAAATGGCATTATACCAGATGCAGAAAAGCTGGGCGTCAAAATGTGTATACATCCTGACGATCCGCCGTTTCCGATCCTGGGTCTGCCGCGCGTAGTTACCAATGAACAGGATTTACGTGATCTTGTTAACTTTTGTCCATCGCCAAGTAATGGTTTAACTTTTTGTACCGGATCACTGGGAGCACGGGGAGATAATGATTTGCCGGGAATGATTAACCGGTTAGGGGAGCACATCCATTTTCTGCACCTGCGTAATGTGCAAAGAGAGCCGGATGGCAGTTTCTATGAGGCTGATCATTTAGGCGGAAGCACCGATATGTATGAGGTAATGAAAGCTATCGTGCTGGAACAAAAGAAACGTGTTGATGCTGGTCGTGACGATATTGCTATCCCTATGCGCCCGGATCACGGGCATAAGATCCTGAACGATTTTAATTATGATACTTATCCGGGTTATTCGGTGATTGGAAGGATGAAGGGACTCGCCGAGTTAAGCGGACTTGAGCTAGGGATTAAAAGGACGCTGTTTGGTTGATAGGAATTAGGGGGGAGGTTGATTAGGCCCCTTCCTGCGCCCTCACGAGGGAGGGAATCGGACTGCCCTTAGCGCAGAATTTAAATTATTAGAAAGAAGAAGCTGTATCGAGAAGCACATAAAATGCTTTTGATACAGCTTTTTCTATTTATTATTGATTAGGATTTCTTATGCTCCGTCTGGTAAGTCTTGATATTAGCAGCTACATCTACCATTGGGGCTATCCAGATTTCTTTTTCGTGAGCTTTAAGATAGTGTAGCAGCTGGCTGTGTGCACTTAAACTTTCGTTGATGGAATGGCCGCCACCAACGCCATGGAAAAGGAAAACCAATAGGGTATGGGTTTGCTGAGCCTTTTTAACCAGGTCAATCATGTAGTCGGCAGGCTTGTCCATGATCCCATAGCATTTAATATTCGTCAGGTCAACCTGATCTGGGGTTTCCATACCGGGAGTAACACCCCGAGCGCCCACAAAATCATTCTTGAGCTTATCATAAAAATAAACGTCGCCAATTTTCAAATCACCGCAGGGGTAGGCAAAGGTTCTTTTGTCTTTCCCGTCAATCCCTTTAAGTATGGTGTTGCAGGCTCTGATCTCGTCTACCGCACGCTCGGGGGTATACTTGCTCAGGTCATGGTCCGGGCTTACAAAACTGCGGCCGGGCAGCGAACCATCGCAGGGGTGGAAGAGCGCATGATTGCCCAACTCGTGGCCATTTTTTGCAGCCGCTCGCCATGCCGCCATTCTGGAATTTACGTTAGGCGAGGAGCCGATGAGGTAAAAAGTACCTTTAAGGTGTACCGAGTCAAGCGCCGGAATAACGTTGTCGAGATCTACGTCGATGGCGTCATCATAGGTGAGCACTACTGCACATTGCTTGTTGTTCCATACCTTGCTTGTCTGTGCATAAGTGGCAGTGGTAAAAGCTGCGAGCAGTGAAATTAATATCGGAATGATCCGCTTTGTTCTCATTATTAAATTATTTATTGTTCTACGTTTATTTCAAAAGGAGAGGCAGGTAGGCCCTCTTTGTTGTAAAGCAAGTCCATGTTCGCGGGATTGTCTGCCCAGGCATATCTGATATAAACAGGTTTGGTGACGCTATCGCTCCAAACAATTACTTTATCGCCCTCAATTGAAACATTGGCCCACACAAATTTTTTATCGGCTCCCGCTATGGCAAAACCGCTGATACCGTCATTGCCGCGGCTTACCAGTCCGTCGTTGGCATTGGTAAACTTAAGAATTATTTTACTTCCATCTGCTTTAGCCGATTCACATACTGGTCCAGACGCTACGATGCTTTTATTGCCATAGGCAATTTTCTCAGCAAGCAGCGCTAAACGCTCGCCAACATCCTTTTTGTTCAAGGGATGAATATCATTCCACTCGCCAAGATCAATGGTTACGGCCATGGCGGTGTTTGGAACCGAAAGCGCTTTTCGCTGATTTTCCCTTAGCTCGGCCCACTGGCTTTCTGATGGTGAATATTGCACTTCCATAAAATTAGGCAATTGTGCGTATAAAAAGGGGAGTTCGCCCTCGTGCCATTTATTGCGCCAGTCTGTTATCAAGGTTTTTAATAACTGTTCGTACTCCTGTGGTTTGCCGGTGTTAGCTTCGCCCTGGTACCATACAAAACCTTTAACGGTGTACGGAATAGCCGGTGCAACCATTCTATTGTATAGGCCCGTAGGTTCGTTCTGAGCAGAGAATGGATAAAAGCCCTCAAAGTTTCCACGAGGCTGATAGGCTTGCCCAACTTTATATTGCCATTGACCCCGCAGATCAATTTTTTCGCCATTACATTCCAGAAAATAAGGCTTATCGGGTACAAAGCCACCTTTACCGGCTGTATTCACTATTCGCACTACAATAACGTTTTTGCCTGCTTTTAAAAGATTTTCCGGTACCTTGTATCGGCGCGGCGGGTATTGATAAGTAATGTTTCCAACTTCAACACCGTTAACGTAAGTTTGATCGGCGTCAACTATGCGGCCCATAAACAGTTTTGCTGGTTTGCCGGCCATACCGGCAGGCAGATCAATCTCTTTTCTAAACCATACCACACCGTTTAATCCCCGTATGCCCTGATCGGCCCAATAGCCGGGTAACCAGAAGCTATGCCAGCCAACTGGCGTGTAATCTGTAGCGTACCAAGGTTTGGCTCCGATAAGACCGAGGTCTGTTTCGTGAGGGGCAGCTCCACTGTGTCTTCTCATTGAGGCCCGTCTTAAAATAGGATTGAGGTAGGCTGTGTCTTTTAACTGACTTAGGCGACTACTGTATTGCGGAATTTCTTTGATGCCATCCTCACTGATCCAGGCCTGGATGGGCGTACCACCTACACTAGAGTTAATAACGCCGATAGGCACGTGGTATTTAGTGTAAAGCTGTTTAGCAAAAAAGTAAGATGCTGCTCCAAAATTAAGTACCGTCTGCGGATTGGTTGGTTCCCATTTTCCGGGAGGAAGATCCTGGTGTACTTTAGCAACATCGGAAACGGTTGGGATAAAAAAGTTTCTGATCTGCGGATAATTAGCTTTCTCAATTTCATCCGGAAACTTTTCTTTTACCCGTTCCATTGGCACAACCATATTGGATTGGCCCGAGCAGAACCAAACATCGCCCACCATAATATCCTGCAGATTGATATGATTGGTGCCTGTTATATTCATGGTATAGGGGCCTCCAGGTTTCATTGCAGGAAGTACCACCTTCCAATCGCCATTGTTACCGGTTGTAGCACGATACGTTTTCCCCTGAAATTTTACCGTTACTTTTTCGGCAGGGGAGGCCCATCCCCATATGTTAACTTTAGCATTGCGCTGCAGCACCATGTGGTCTCCAACTAATTGCGGGAGCCGCACCTGGGCTTTTGTACTAAAATTGAAGACAAGACAACAAGTAGCAGCAACGCCAAGCAGTTTATTTTTATGCATTTTCTAAATCTATATAAGTTTACAAAAAAGTTAAAATCTTACTGTCCTTTTAGCCCTTCCATGAAACCCGCATAAGCTGGTTTCTTCTGATAATTTTTATCGAACAGCAACGGAGCATCAGGAGTTGAAGTAGTATTGATCCAACTGTCTGTATCTGTTACGCCCCAAACTGTTACCCCATAGCGTTGTGCCGAAGGTACATTTTTAATGTATGAGCTGATGATATACTTATACATAGCCTGTTGCGCATTTAAGTCTGCAGTCGTTGCAACATACGAGCTAGACCGTGACACATTTAAGGCAATATCTAACTCAGAGATCCGCACTTTAAGTCCGGTGGAAGCCAGGGCCTGGAAAGCATAGTCGATACCCGACAAACTGGTGTTAAGGTTAACGTGCATTTGAGTACCAACACCGTCGATAGTTGCGCCGTTAGCATTCAAATCTTTAACCAGGGTAACCATCGAATCAATTTTCGCCCTGGAGTATTCCAGATTATAGTCATTAACAAAAAGCAGGGCATCAGGAGCAGTCTGCCTGGCATATTTAAATGCTCTTAGCATATAGTTATCTGTTTCCCGGTGTCCGCCTAAATATTGAGCATATAAAAATTGGTTGCTGGTGTTAGCCGTTGGAATGGTGTAATTTGCATCGGTTCTAACCTGCCCGTTGTCCAGCAAGGGCTCATTAACCACATCCCAGGCTTTAATTTTACCCGCATAATGAGTCATGGTCGTCTGGATATATCTTTTCATCTCGGCATCTATTGCTGTGGCCATTTGACTCGCGGTAGGCTGTACGGCGCCTGTACCGAGGTTTGCCTGACTGGGGTCTTGAATAATGATATTGTCAATAGTATAAGTACCAGCTACTGGAAAGTTTAATCTGATACTTGGCGAAGCTTCGCCCACGGTTAAAGAAAATGTATAGGTAGCCCAGGAGGTGGTAGGCGTAATATCGTATTGAAGATAGTTTTGATTTTGAACAACTACCCGTACTTTTCCACCCGCGGCAGCTGCCTTAATGTCGATTGAAAAGTTAATGGTATGACCGGGTGAAACGGTAAACGTTGGCCCGAGTGATTGAACATCATAGGCGTTTGTACCCGGTGTAGTTACGGCAACCTGCATGGCCCGTGTTGAGTTGTTACCTGTGGCAGCAGTAAATGCAGCAACAGAACCGTTGCCGGCAAGGTTGTTCCAACCGGTAAAACTATTGCCACTGCCGGTTTCAAAATCGCCGTTTAAGTTATTCAATAAATTAGGAGCAGGTGTTGCGCCAGGTCCTGGCTTAACTAAGGCACTGATCAAACCATTTAGATAGGTAGCATTTTGTTGGGCGTACCATACCAGCGTATGTCCGTAAACCTGTAGGTTATTGGTGGCACAGAGATTATATAGGGCGTCGGCAGTGGTATAATCATAGGTGCCGTCATTTTTTACAACGGAACCTTCCTTTAATTCGTTACCAAAAGTTACAAAGGTGGCTTCTCTTTTTACGGTGCCGAGGTAAGCAGCTACATTGGCCATATTTCCATAGGTAACGGCGAGGCCGAAATTGGGAAACAGGGAAGCTGCTGTTGCTTTTATCGTTCCGGCAGTGTCGGAAGTGGTGGACACGTTGGTATTAGAGACGTTTTGAGAAGATTTCTCTTTTTTACATGATGCGGCAAATAAACAAGCGGCCGATAGCATGACCGCTAAATGGGGTAAGGATTTTTTCATGGAGGTTGTGAGGTTTATTGAGGATAAGGTTCGACCAACGCGATTACGGCAACTGAATATGCAACTCACTTATTCGGCTAGTCAAAATCTATAGTTGAAGAACATTTGTTATTATTAAAAAGAGCCAGTCCGGTATTGCCGGAAAGGCTCTTTTCAGTAATTATTATCGGTGATTAATAGCCGTTATTCTGCGGATATTTAGGACCGGTCAACACGTTGTTGATTTCTCTCTGAGGTATAGGCCAACGCATATGATAAGCCTGAACATTTGGTGCACCTGCGGTATTATACATTTTGTTGCGGCGCACTAATTGTTGCGTTCTTACTAAATCATACCATCTACGAGGATCGCCATAAAACTCCCGACTGTACTCATCCAATATCAGGTCCATCCCACATAATTGACTTGTATTGGTTGTATTGTTGGGAATGGCTAGCTGAGCTAACTGATCCGGTGTTAAGGCCATGGCAGCGGCATTAGTTGCATTATCAGTGGCCATAGAAGCTGCAGTAACGCTGAATTGGTTTTTAGGTGTTAGTGCAGCATCAGCAACGGTGCGATAGGCTGCCCGTTGACGAATCACATTTAACGAAGTGGCGGCAGCATTTACGTTACCAAGCATATAATTCGCTTCGGCGTTCATCAGATAAACCTCAGAAAAACGCATCAATACTATTGGACGGCTTGAAAAATCCAGGATGCCGGTACGATTTGGGTCGTCATATTTTTTGACAGTTGGAAAAACAGTATTGCTGAACTGTTTGGGCGTAACAATCAAGCCTTTAAAAGCGTCTCTGCGTGCCATTGTAACGTCTGTGCTAGGCATCAGAATCGCAGTATCGCCATCCATTGGTACATTGTAAGAATTTAATGATACGTTAGAAGCTGGAATGAGTTTGCCCTTTAACGTTCCATCGCTTTTAGTTCCTGCAGCAACATTTGTATTACATATCCAGAAAGTTTGGAAAGTAGCATTATAGCGAGAATCATGAACCTGATCTGCAAAGGCTACATCCATTACATATGGTTTATTGGGGGCCAAACGAATATATGGACGACCATTGTATACATCCCGAAGCATGCCTGATTTTGTACTCATTTTTTGAGGAACGGCATCTATTCCCGGAACATTATCTATACCTGTAGAAACATAATTAAAACGCTGCAGTACATATAACTGGTTAATTCCATAGCCACCTGATCCCTGTTGAGTGTATCCTGAGTAGGAGGGATCTGTTATACCATAATCTATGGCAAACATATTTTCCTTGCCATAATCATTAGCAGGTTTATTAACGTCGTTATAATCCTGCCATAGGTCTAATCCGTAAGTTCCCTTATTATTGATTAAAGCTTGAGTAAGGTCAGCAGCTTTTTGAAAATCGCCACTTTGAGAAGCTTCTGTATAGCCTCTGGTAAGATATACTTTAGCTAGATAGGCGTTCGCTACAGCAAGAGTTGCTGTTTTACCTACTCCGTTTGCTGAAAACGGATCGCTACTGGTAACGGTGTTTGGCAAAGCGACGGCAGCATCAGTCAAATCCTGAATAATTTGGTTGTAGAGATCACTTAGTTTAGCAGGAGCATCACTGGAGGTGGCGGCAGTACTAAAAACGGTGTGCAAGGGAATACCACTCTTTTGAGTTGCTGTAACTCCGCCGTAAGTTTGAACCAGGAAGAAATATATAAAACCACGTAAAAACTTCGCCTGCGCAACATATTGCGCTCTTTTTACCGGATCGGTTATTGCTGTTGCATATTGAAGAACGCCATTCAGCGTATTAACATCAGTATAGAGACCAAGAATATCAGGTGTATTGGATGAGGTAATACCATTAAATGAATGATATAAGGGAGCTGTAGAACCTGCACTACCACCAGGTATGTTTTCGTCTGTGCCATCATAAAAATATACTATACCCTCACCGGCAAAAGTGCCTCTCAAATCATTGTATACACCCGTAATGGCAGATTGAACACCATTGGCAGTAGTGAAATAGTCGGGTGTTAATGACGCCCTTGGCGTTTCTGTTAACATTTTTTTACAACTTATAGTTGATGTTAATATTACTGCTGCCGCAGCAATAAAACTCCTTTTATAAAGTACTTTCATAACTTCTTTTAAAATATTAGAACCTTGCGTTTACGCCAATAATAAAATCACGTGTTTGTTGCCCTGCGCTAATGCCCACTCCGCGGTAAGGTGCGCCGTAAGGATTATTGGGGTCAAAACCACCAATGTTACCGCTTACAGATGTTGATGCAGGAGCAATTGTGTTAGATCCGGTAGTGTTGTAAATCGACTCAGGATCTGGGACTGAAAAGCCGTGGTGCATAATAGGAGCGTAAATAATGAAAGGATTGGTTATGTTAGCGTAAAGTCTTAATGAGCTTAAACCAATATATTTAGCAACTTTAGCCGGGAAATTATAGCCGACATTAATACTTCTGGCTCTGATGAAAGAACCGTCATAGTACTGTAGCGTTGAATAATAATTACCTTGATTTTGCGCATTCGGCTCAGGAAATGCATTGGTTGGATTGGTTGGAGTCCAGTAATCAATTACTGGTTGATTATGACGACCGAGGTTGAGATATTGCCAGCCATTTAAGCCAGAGTTAGAGGAAGACACGTAAGGTACGATGGTTGTAAACTTCATTCTGCCCTGAATCACAATGCTTAGGTCAAAGTTTTTATAACTGAACCTATTGGTCATGCCAAGCGTGTACTGAGGTTGAAAATTGCCGATAATCTGGTCGTCAGCAGCGGTGATTTTTCCATCGCCATTAACATCCTGAACTCTGATCTGACCTGGTTTTTGGCCATAAACCGCCGCCTGAGCAGCTTGATTAGTTTGCCAGATCCCAATTTTTTTAACATCGTAAATTACGCTTAAAGGTTGTCCAACAAATTCGCCTGAACCAATAATAAAAGGTGCTCCATTTGGCAAAGCTACGATGTGCTCACGATTAAATGCCATGTTGTAATCGGTGGACCATGAAAATCCGCCCTGGTTTTGAATGTTAATGCTGCTAAGGGTAATTTCAAGTCCCTTATTTGCGGAAGTACCCAAATTTGATTGCTGAGAGCTCGAACCGATTGTAGGGGGCAATGCGTTAAGGAGAATAATACCTGTAGTTTTTTGCTGATAAACTTCAACTGAGCCGGTAAGTCTGTTCTTTAATATAGCAAAATCTAAAGCGATGTTGGTTTCAGCGGTACGCTGCCATGTAAGGGTATAATTAGGCAAGCTAGTTACGCGAACCCCTTGGGCGTCTCCTGCTGATGATCCTCCGTACTGATAGTTATAATTGTTTCCGCTTCCTAATAGTCCGATGGTACCGTAGGGAGGAATTGCACCTGTTGAAGAAGTTACGCCATAACCACCCCGGAGTTTCAGATTATCTATAAAGGTAAACTGCTTCATGAAGTCCTCATTGCTTATTACCCAACCCAAGCCAAGTGATGGATAACTGGTGTATTTGTGCCCGGGAGCAAGAGCGGAGTTTGCATCAGAACGAAGTGTAGCAGTTAAATCATACTTATGATTGAACGCATAATTCACTCGGCCAAAAAATGACAGGATGCTTTGTTCTGAAAAGCTACCGGTAACACCAGTGATAAGACTTGCAAGGTTTAAATTTTCATTTCGAATAGCATCAGATGGAATACCTGTGGCGGACATTCCTGAGTTTTCATTGTGCTGCAACTCTGTAGTGAAGCCGGCTACAACGTTAACGCTGTGCTTTTGAGCAAACGTATTATCGTAAGTTAATAAGTGCTCTTGATTTAGTCTGTAGGAGTAATTGTTATTAGTACTGGCATTTGTTTTTGCAATATTGGTAATATCAGCATTGTTGATACCATTATAGACGCCCTGTAATGATTGGGCGAAGTTATAGTTTACTGTGTAGCGATACTTGAAGTGATCTACCGGGGTAATTTCTCCGTACACAATGTCATTATTTACAAATCCTCGTGTGTAATTGTAATATTCGTTAGGATTACGACTTGGTAACAAAGGATTGATGGTTGTTGCATCAAGCTGGTCAGACTGCGGCATGATGTTAATTGATCCATCTGGATTATAAGGATAAGTTAATGGACTAAGGTATCGTGCATTTTGTAGCTGATCTCCACCCCCGGAATTAATTAATCGTACTGTGGTTTGGGTGGTTATGCCAAATTTGATGTATTTGCTGATTTTATGATCCAATGATCCGTTTAAAGAAATACGTTTGGTCTCGTTATTTGGTTGCAGGCCTGTATTTACACGGTAACCTAACCCAACATTGAACTGAGTGCGTTCAGTACCGCTGGAGACACGCAAGCTTTGATCCCAAACCATAGCATTTTGTAGTAACAACTTCGGCCAGTCTGTACTTACGCCTTCGGCAAGTGCCTTTTGCTCAATACCTGTTAAGGCGTACGGGTTCGTATTTTGGGTTCCGTTGCTCTGTAAAATAGCACCCTGCAGTGCATCGTTTTCCAATTGGGCAAATTGCTTTCCGTTGAGCAATTTTAGATTGCCTTCCAGCCTGCTTAAGCCTACATAAGAATCGTAGGAGGTAACAGTTTGACCGACCCGGCCGCGGTTAGTGGTAATTAAAAGTACACCGCCAGAGGCACGTGATCCGTAAATGGCTGTTGCCGAAGCACCTTTAAGCACCTCCACACTTTTGATATTGTTGGGGTCAATGTTTTCGATAGAGTTATAATAGGGTTCTCCATCCAAAACGATTAGTGGTCCGTCTGCCCCTGATCCGGGAGCTGCACCTATGGTACGGTTACCTCGAATGTTGATCACAGGTCCATTTCCACTATTGACTACATCAAGGCCTGCAACTCTTCCTTGTAGCTGTTGAACCACGTTAGATGCAGGAATTTCCTGTAAAGTTTTCGCGTCTACTGAAGCTACAGTACCGGTTACATCCTGTCTTCTCAACGTTCCATAGCCCACAACTACAACATCGCTAAGCGTATTGGCATTTTTTGCCAGGCGTATGGTGCCTATATTCGATGTAGCGCGT
>Ga0157369_10003208_pt1 | contig 19503 bp, 20 predicted proteins | sample C25metaG_FD_113461 | JGI IMG/M metagenome (GOLD analysis project Ga0157369, IMG submission 113461) | Corn rhizosphere microbial communities from Kellogg Biological Station, Michigan, USA - C2-5 metaG | ecosystem: Host-associated > Plants > Roots > Rhizosphere > Soil | place: USA: Michigan... | reverse complement strand
GGGCCGCGCTCAGCGGCGCGATGCTGCGTCCTCGGAAAGGGCCAAGAGCCACCGCTCTTGACCCTTCCTGCGTCCTTGCCTCGCACTCGCCGATCGCACCCCATCGACGAACGTCATTTTGAGACGACCTCCAGACACCACGAAGCAGGCGGCTGACCGTGTCGGCGGCGACGTAGCCGGCGATCTTCGGATTCTCCTGCAGGCGCCGCACCGAGTACTCGTACCACTGCGTCCCGTAGGGCACGTAGACGCGTAGCCGGTGGCCGGCCGCCACCAGCTCGTCGGCGCGGTCAGTGCGAACTCCGAGCAGCATCTGGAACTCGTAGCGGTCGGGAGCGAGACCCGCCTCGGCGACAATGCGCAACGCCTCGCCGATCAGGTACTCGTCGTGCGTGGCGATCCCCACGTACGTGCCCTGTGCAATGGCTTGCTCGAGGCACTCGATGTAGTTGGCTCGCACCTCGTCGAATGCCCGGTAGGCGATTGCGACAGGCTCGACGTAGATGCCCTTGCACAGCCGCACGTTGTCGAGCCCGGGCAGGTCACCCGACGTGCGTCGCAGGTACGCCTGCAACACGACGCCGAGGTTCGTGTGATCGTCGGCGCGCAGCTCGTGGTACAGCGCGAGAGTGCGGTCGGTGGTCGACGAGTCCTCCATGTCGATCCGAACGAAGTTCCCGCGCGCCGCAGCGTCGGCGACGACGGACTCGAGGTTCTCGCGGCACAGATCCGGATCGAGCTCGAGCCCGAGACCCGTGAGCTTCACAGACACGTTCGCATCGAGGCCCTCGCTGTCGATGCGCGCAAGGACATCGTGGTACTGGCCGGCGATCGCGCGCGCCTCGTCCGCGCTCGTGATCTCCTCGCCCAGCACGTCGACCGTCGCGCACTTGCCTTTCGCGTTCAGCTTGCGCACAACGCGAACTGCGTCGTCGAGCGACGGGCCGGCGATGTAGCGCGACGACAACCGCTGCACGAGCGGCCTGGGGACGGCGGGAAGCAGCCGGACGATCGCGCGGTCGAGAAGAGCCACAGGCGGCGCCGATCCTATGTCACGCCGGGCTAACTCTCGCGCATGAACCCCTGGCGGGCGGCGCTGACGAGCGCCACCGCCTCGGGGAAGAGCACGCGCATCGCGTCGCGCAGGGCGATTGCCTGCTCGTCGGCCGATCCTTGCGGCTGCAACTGCGAGAGCGCCGCGGCGGTCAGCTCGACGGCGGTGTTGAGCGTCAGCGTCGCGAACTGCTCGCGCTGCGCCTCTTGCACCGACTCGGCCTGCTGCTCGGCGAACTCACGCAACCCCTTCAGAAGATCCTCGGGGTCGCCGCCGAACGGGAAGCCACCAAATCCGCCTTCCATGAGCGCAGGTTAGCCCAGTTGCCGCAGGTAGCGGCGCTCGACGTCCTGGACGAACTCTTCGATCGTCGCCGCGGCGCTCCGCAGCGTCTCCGAGAACGGCGAGGTCATCTGCCCGAGCTGACGCTCGAGCGCCAGCGTGGCCGCCCCGACCCGGTCGAGGAACGCAGGCGTTGCAACACGTGGCGGCGCGCCGATCGTCCGCTCGAGCTCGAGCGCGGCGGCTTCGACCTCCTCGATTCCGGGCGGCTGCTCGACCATGCGAACCTGCGCGAGCTTGACCCTCAACTCTTCGAGATCGCCGCCGCCTGCGGTGTCGGCGGCAAGCTCGCACATGGCGACGATCGACGCAGTGTCGCGAACGTCCTCTCGCCGCTCGACCGGCTGCCCGCCGTCGTCGAGCACGAGCCACTGCCGCTCGTCACCGTCGCCGAACGCGACCAGGTAGTAGCGCAGCCCCTGCGCGGGTTCGGCCGCGAGCACTCCCGTCACCCCGCCGTGCAAGGAGGCGGCCACCGCAATCCGCTCCAGGTCGTCGCTCAGCGCCATAGAGTCAAGCCTATGGATGCCACGCCTGTACAGGTCACCGAGCTCTTCGCGCCGCTGGGCCCGGGCTACGACCGCTGGGGCTCGGTGCTGTCGTTCGGCCAAGACCCGCGCTGGCGCCGCTTCCTCGTCTCGCGGATCGACGCGCAGCCCACCGACACCGTCCTCGACGTCGCCACGGGCACTGCCGCGGTCGCACTCGAGCTCGTCCGCCAGAAGGACTGTTACGTCGTCGGGGTCGATCGAACCCCGGAGATGCTGGAAGAAGGGCGGCGGCGAGTCACGCTCGCGGCTGCCGCCAAGAAGGTGCGTCTGCAGGAGGGTGACGCGCGCGAGCTTCCATTCGAGGACGGCCAGTTCGACGCGCTGACCTTCACGTATCTGCTGCGCTACGTCGACGACCCACCGGCAACGCTCCGCGAGCTCGCGCGGGTGGTCAAGCCGGGCGGCACGATCGCCGGACTGGAGTTTGCGGTGCCGCGTGGCGTGTGGCGGCCCGCCTGGGAGCTCTGGACGCGCGTCGGTCTCCCAACAGCCGGACGTCTGATCGGCAACGGCTGGCACGAGGTCGGCACGTTCCTCAACCCGTCGATCGTCGACCATTACCGGCGCTGGCCACTGCCGCGTCTCCTCGACGCATGGCGTGAGGCGGGAATCGACGACGTGCAGGCCCGCACGCTGAGCCTCGGGGGCGGAGTGGTGACGTGGGGACGCAGGAGGTAAGGCCCTCGTTCTACGCGCTGCGGAGCGGCAGCTGGCGCGACTACGTGACGCTGCTGCACCCGCCGTACACGCTCTGGCACCTCTCGTATGTCGCGGTCGGAGCAGCGCTCGCCCCGCGGTTTCACCTCGATCGCATGCTGTGGACACTCGCGGCGTTCTTCTGCGCGATGGGTGTTGCCGCACACGCCCTCGACGAGCTGAAGGGCCGGCCGCTGCAGACACGGATCCCGGCGCCGACGCTCGTCGCGCTCGCCGTCGCCGGGCTCGCGGGCGCGGTCGCGATCGGCATCGGCGCGGCTGTGGCCTGGGGCTACTGGCTGCTCGTCTTCGTGGCGGTCGGCGCCGTGGCGGTGCCGGCCTACAACCTCGAACTGGCGTTCCACACCGACCTGGGCTTCGCGCTCACCTGGGGCGCGTTCCCGGTGCTGACGGGATTCTTCGTCGAAGCCCAGAGCCTACGGCCGGAGGCGCTGGCTGCCGCCGGGTACGCATTTGCGCTCAGCTATGCCCAGCGAACACTCTCGACCCCCGTGCGGCGGGCGCGGCGCGAACGGGCGACCACCGACGGGATCCAGCCGCTCGAGCGCGCGCTCCGGGCGCTCGTGTGGGCATCGGCCGCGCTCGGCGCCGCGCTCGTGGCGGCACGCCTACGATGAGCACGTGAGCGCAGCCGCCGTCATCGCCATCGCCGCAGCCGTGGTCGCGATCCTCGCGCTGGTCGCCTGCGTCGTCGTGACACAAAAGGTTCGGAAACAGCAGCTGTTGCTCGACAGAGAGATCGAGCGCGGCAAGGCCGCTTTCGACGCGGTGGTCGCGCACGAGGTGCAGCTCCGCACGACCGAGCTCGCCAACACGCTGGCCCATCTTCGTGCGGACTCGCTGTCGCAGCTGGCGGAGGAGGAGCGGCGCATCGCCGAGGAGCGCCGGCGCGACGTTGCCGAGCGGGAGCGCGACGCGGGCGCACGGCTCGGAGACCAGCTCGTCGCCGTGCAACGCGCGGTCGAGCAGCGCCTGGCCGGTTGGGCAACCGACGTCGAGAAGCTGCAGGAAGGGCTGACCGAGGAGCTCCGGCGCATCGAGGCACGCCAGCGACACCTGATGACGGAGATCGAGTCGCGGATCGGCCAGGACGCCGACGGCTTGCAGAGCCAGATCGACGAGCAGAAGCAATTGATCTCGAAGTTGCGCGCCGAGTTGATGCAGGCGGCGCAGGCGGTGACTCAGCAGGCATCGGCGGAGCTCGAGCAGCACGCGGTCGAGCGACGGCGCGCACTGCACGACGTTGCGGAGCGGCTACGCAAACGCGAGTCCGACCTGAAGGAGCTCGTCGAACGAGAAGGCAACGACGCGGCGCAGCGCGTCCAGCTCGCGCTCGGCGACATCGAGCGGCGGCAGGTCGAACAGTTGCAGCGGATCGTCAACCGCGAGACCACGCGCTACTCGGAGGCTGCCGCCGCGCAGTTCGACACCACCGCGCGCAGCTCGCGCGAAGAAGCGGCTCGGCGGCTCAGCCGCGAGCTCGATCTCGCGGTCGAGCGGTTCGCACGGGAGGCCGAGGGCGTGCTGACGGAGCGGGTCAACCACGTCAGCGACGCTGCGGCTCAGCGTGTCGAAGACCGGCTCGCCCGCCTGCGAGCCGCACTCGAGCGGCAACGCGACGAGGCGATCACCTCGCTCGAGGATCGGGCCCACCAGGTGGCCGCCGGCCTGCGCGAGCGGCTCGACGAGATCGCCTCGGATGCCGAGGCGGAGCGATCCGTGCTCGAGGCGAGACTCCAGGACCTCACCCGGAAGGTCGACGAGATCATGTCCCGCAGCGAAGCCTGATCTCAAACTTTCCGAGGCAGGGTTCGTCTACCACAGAGCGAAAACCCGTCCACCATGCAGTCCACGATGCCGCAGACACTCGAACACACCCAGTCAGAGCGCGAAAAGGTCGAATCGTGGCGCCTGCACGTGCTGATCGAGGCTGGGTATCCGCTGCCGCTGGCCGAAAAGCTCGCGCATTCGGACGCTGACCTGCACCACGCGGTCGAGCTCGTCCACTCGGGCTGCACGTTCGAGACGGCCGCAGAGATCCTGCTCTAGCAGGTCGCTCAACCATCTAGCATCGGCCTCGTGAAGGTCGAAGCGACGGAGGTCGACGGGCGGAAGGTCTACTCCGTGCGTGCCTTCAACCAGGGTGTCGCGACCTGGCTCAGCCGCCTCCCGACGCTGTGGGTGGAAGGCGAGATCACCGAGCTGCGGCGGCAAGATCGGTGGGCATCGGTGTTCTTCACGCTCAAGGACCCCGAGGACGGCGCATGCCTGCCGGCGCAAATGCAGCGAACGCAGTTCGACGCGCTGCAGCTCGGCCTCGCCGACGGGGAGCGCGTGCACGTCTTCGGCAGGCCCGAGCTATACGCACAACGCGGCGAGCTGCGCCTGAGGGTCCTGACGATCGAGCGCTACGGCCTGGGTGCACACCTGGCCGCACTCGAGCGCCTGAAGCGAACGCTGGCGGCTGAGGGCCTGTTCGCCGCGGAGCGCAAGCAGCCGCTGCCGCGCTTCCCGAAGCTGATCGGCCTTGTCACCGGAAACGACGCGGCGGCGAAGCGTGACGTGCTCACCCACATCGCGCAACGGTTTCCACCGGCCAACGTGCTCGTTGCCGAGACGTACGTGCAAGGCCCGCGTGCGAGCGCCGCCATCGTCCAGGCGATCGAGGCCCTCTGCGCGCGCGGTGTCGACGTGATCGTGCTCGCGCGCGGCGGCGGCAGCTTCGAGGATCTCCTGCCGTTCTCCGACGAGCGAGTCGTGCGCGCGGTCGCCGCGTGCGCCGTCCCGGTCGTGTCCGCCGTCGGCCATGAACAGGACACGCCGCTGTGCGATCTCGCCGCGGACGTGCGCGCCTCGACGCCAACGGCCGCGGCGCGCCTCGTGGTTCCCGACAGCCGCGAGCTCCGTGAGCGGCTGGAGCGGTCGCGGGACAGCCTGCACCGCGGCGCGCAACGCGCGGCCGACCGCCATCTGCGTCTGCTCATCGCGACGCGCGAGCGTCTGCACCGCGCGCCGCTCCTGGCGGTGGAGCGCAAGCGGGCACGGCTCGACACCGTGCATGCGCGCCTCGGCGCACTGTCGCCGGTCGGCACTCTGGCGCGCGGCTACGCGATCGTGCGTCGTGGCGACGCCGTGATCCGCTCGCCCGAGCAGGTGACGGCGGGCGACCGGTTGTCGGTGCGCGTCGCCGAGGGCTCGTTCGGAGCGGTTACCGAATGACGTTCGAGGAGGCCCAGAAGGAGCTCGAGGCGATCGTCGAGCGACTCGAGCGGGGAGACGCCGGGATCGACGAGCTGACCAAGCTCTGGGAACGGGGGGAGGAGCTCTACCGGATCTGCGCGGAGAAGCTCGACGGCGTGCGAGGGAAGATCGAAGAGCTCGCACGCGAGAGCAACGCCGCCCCGCCGGGCGCCTAAGAACTCATTTGTGAAATGAGTTGCCCGTAGCGCTCCGCAGGTCTCGCGCGTTCAGCTGCCCGGCACGAGGGAGCGCGCCAGCTCCTCGCCGAGCTGCACCAGATCCGCGGCCGCCTGCTCAGGCTCACCCGAGAGCGCATGCGCGGGGAGCCCGCCGCGGACGACGCCGCCGAACAGCTCGCACCGAACACCGAGCCGTTCGCACCGCCGGGCGACCGCACCGGGCGCCTTTCCCTCGAGCGTCGTCGCGTCGACCGTTCCCTCCCCCGTGACGACGAGATCGGCTGCTCCCGCACGCGCGTCGAACCGGATCAGATCGAGCACCAGCTCCGCCCCCTCGACGAGCTCGGCCCCGAGTGACGCCAATGCCGCGCCCAGACCACCGGCCGCCCCGGCGCCGGGGAGGTCGCGGTACGGCACGAGCTCGTCCAGCGCGGCGAGCCTCGCCTCGAGCTGTTCGACCGTCGCGGCATCCGCGCCTTTCTGCGGGCCGAAGACACGGGCTGCACCGCGCTCCCCGAGCAACGTGTTGCGGACGTCACACGCAACGCGAATCGGCACGTTCGCCAACCGGGAGCCGACAACCGCGCGCAGACCGATGCCCCCGTCGAGCGTTGCGACGCCGCCCAGGCAAACGAGCAGCGACGCTGGCCCGTCCGCCAGCGCGGCAAGCATCAACTCGCCAAGCCCACGGCTGGAGGCGCGCCACGGATCGAGCTCGTCGATGCCGAGCAACGGCAATCCGAGCGCCTGAGCCGATTCGACGACCGCGGTGCCGTCGCCGAGCAGCAGCCAGCGGGCCGAGACCGGCCTGCCGAGCGGCCCTGCCACCACCGCCGCGTGCCAGCTGCCGCCCATCGCCTGCCGCAGCACAGCCGCGGTGCCCTCGCCGCCGTCGGCGACCGGCGCCACGTCCACGTCGACGCTTGCGACCCGGCCAAGCCCCGCCGCGAGCTGCGCGGCAGCCTCGAGCGGCGAGAGGACGCCCTTGAGGCTAGCCGGAGATGCGAGCGCGAGCATCTGCCGCGGCGGGAGGCTCGTCCAAGCGGTCGTTGGAGCCGTCCGGCGGTTCCTCGTCTTCGATCTGCCGCAGCGTGGCGTACGAGAGACCCTCACGCGCGAGAAAGATCAGCCCGACGCCGACACCGACCGACGCCTCGATCGCCTGCAGCCCGATCCCGAACGCGAAGCCGTGGGCGTACGCGATCTTGTAGTTGACGAGCGGGAAGGCGATCGCGATCTGCAGCAGGCCGAAGTTGCCGGGCCAGAGCGGGAAGATCGTGGCGACGTTCATCAACACGAGGACGAGGCCGGCCGCGGCGAGCGGCAGGTGGATGTCGAACGCCTCCATTGCCGCCCAAACCGCGAGCAGCTGGCAGAGCCACCCGGCGAACTGAAACGACGCCGCAGTGGCCGCCGCGGTCGGCGACCGCATGATCGCGAGACCTTGCCGTCCACGAACGAAGAGCCGGCGGACACGGCCAAGCTCGTCGGACTCGCGATTCTGGCGGCGCGCCAGCACGATCGCAGCGAGAAAGAGGGCGAGCCCGATCGCGATCACGAGCCCGATCGAGGAGAGCGCCCAACCGGGGATCTTGGCCGAGAACAACACCCAGATCACGAGCACGACGACCGGGAACAGATCGAACATCCGGTGCGCGAACACGGAGCCGACCAGCGTTGCGGTCGTGCCCTTGCGATTCGTGAGGTGACGGCGAAGCACTGCGACGCGCGCAATCTCTCCGACGCGCCCCGGCAGTACCGCGTTCCCGAACAGGCCGACCGAGAACGCCGAGAACACGAGGGGGAACTTCGGATGTGGGGGGGCGATCGACTGCTTGATCGCCGTGTCCCACGCGAACGCGCGCGTGAGCACCGAGAGCAGGTTCAGGCCAACGGCCGCTGCGACCCATTCCCAGGTGACGGCGGTGAATGCGTCGTGGACGAGCTGCCAATCCGGCCCGCGCCAGACGATCAGCGTGATCGCGGCCGCGAGAATCGGCAGGACGAGGATGGCACGCCAACGGCGGTCGCCGAAGGTCACGCGACGACCCCGTCGTAGATCTGCTCGAGCCGCTCCGCGATGTCGTCCCAGGCATAGTTCGCGACCGCGTGGGCGCGGGCAGCGCGGCCCATCGCTACTCGGCGATCCTCGTCGGAGAGCATGTCGATCACGGCGTCGGCGAGTGCGTCGGGGTCGTTCGGCGGAACGAGCTGCGCCGCGTCGGGGATGGCGACGGCGGCGTAGCCGGGAATGTTGGAGGCGACGGAAGGGGTTGCACACGCGAACGCCTCGGCCAGCACGAGCCCGAAGCTCTCACCGCCGAGCGCGGGGCTGACGAACAGCTTCGCCCGCTGTAGCTCGTGGGTGCGCACGTCGCTGGTGACGATGCCGAGCACGTCGATCCCGGCTTCCTCGAAGCGCAGGCGCGCATGCAGGAGCCGGTACTGCAGCGGATCGGTGCCGATCAGGCGCAGGCGGGCGCCGGTTGCTCGATGCACGCGTGGCCACGCGCGCAGTAGCGTCGGCAGCCCCTTGCGCGGATCGTGGCGTCCGACGAACACGATCGTGTGATCGCGGTTGGCCGCATCGGTCTCCTCGGGAATGACGACGCCGTTCGGAATCACGTGATAGTCGCCGGGCAGGAAGCGCGACGCCGACTCTTCTGCCATCGGCGACACCGCGATTCGGGCGTCGATGCGGTCGATCAGGAAGCCCCAGAAGCGGAGTGCAGGGCCCATCCAGCCGAGCTCGCCGTGCGCGTGCCACGTCGCGACGATCGGACAGCGCGCGAGCGCGAGCGCCGCGACGCAGACCGCCGGTGTCATCGGCTCGTGCAGGTGAATGACGTCGAAGCGCTCTTCGGCAAGTGTCTGGCGCACACGGCCGATCGAGCGTGGTGAGAGCACGATGTTCGGCAGCGAGCCGTTCGCGGGCACGACAACCGATCGGCCGACCGCGATGATCCCGTCGGGCAGGTCTCCGTGGCGACCCGTACGCGGGTGGAGCAGGCGGGTGAACACGCCGGGCGGGTCGTTGCCCATCAGGACCTTGACCACGTGGCCGCGGCGACGCAGCGCTGCCGCCTGGTGTTCGGCGTGCTCGACGACGCCACCCCAGTACGACCACGAGAAAGGAACGACGATTCCGATCTTCACGCGACAACCGCCGCGAACGCACGGTGCAGGCGTTCGGCCGCGAGCTCGACCGACGCATCGTCGATCGCAACCGACAGGCGCGCCCACCCTGCCCCACTCGGCCCAAAGCCCTCACCGGGAGCCACGGCCACCCGGTGTTCACGCAGGAGCGTCTCTGCGTCCAGGCCTTCCGGCAGGCGCACCCACAGATAGAAGGTCCCTTCGCTGCGCGGAGCCTGCGGCAGGGCCTCGGCCAGCACGTCGCGGCGGCGCTCGTACGCGGCGACCCGCTCGGCGACCGAGTCCTGCGATCCTTCGAGCGCTGCGATCGCCGCCGCCTGGATCGGCGCAAAGATGCCGACACGGCTGTGGTCGTTGAGCAGGTTGATCCGCTCGACGATCTCCGCATTCCCGACGACGAATCCGACCCGCCAGCCGGCCATGCCGTAGGTCTTCGACATCGACCACATCTCGACGCCGACGTCCTTGGCGCCCTCCGTGGCGAGGAAGCTCTGCGGGGCTCGGCCGTCGAAGACGATGTCGATGTAGGCGGCATCGTGAACGACGGCGCCGCCGGTGCGGTGCGCCCAGCGAACGGCGTCCTCGAACGCTCCCGGCGGGGCGCAGGCGGCACAGGGGTTCGAGGGGTAGTTGAGATAGAGCGCCGCGCCGGCTGCCTCGTCGAGGTCGGGCGCCCAGCCGGCCTCGGATCGGAGCGGGAAGGTCGCGAGCCGCGCGCCGGCCAGCGCAGGGCCGGATGGGTAGTCGGGGTAGTACGGATCGGGCAAGAGCAGCGGGTCGCCTTCGTCGCAGAGCACCGACGCGAGCTCGACGATGCCGGTCTTGGTGCCGGGGATCACCGCGACTTCGGTCACTGGGTCGAGCTCGACGCCGTAGAGGTCGCGATAGCGGGCGGCGATCGCCTCTCTTGTCCGGTGGAGGCCGCGGATGGGGGCGTAGCTGTGTGCCTTCGGGTCGAGCACCGCCTGGCGGAGCGCCTCGACCACGTGGGGCGGCGGCCCGGTTTCGGGATTGCCGCGTCCGAGGTCGACGAGCGGCTCTCCCTCCTGGGCGGCTGCCGCCGCGACCCGCGCGAGCAGCGCAACGAAGTACTGCTCGGGAAGCTGTTGCAAGCGAGTCGGGCGGGAACGCACCCGAGGATCGTATTCGGGCGGCAACCATCTGGATGGTTAGAGTCGCAGGATGCTCGAGGACGTCTTCGAGGCGGGCCTGGCCGAGCTGCACACGCACCTCGGCGGCTCGGTCGCGACGGACATCATGTGGAGCCTGGCGCACGAGCAGGGGATCGCCTTGCCAACGCGCGATTACTGGGAGTTCGACCGGCTGGTCACGGTCTCCGACCCTCGTGGTGTCCCGGATCTGAACGCCCTCGACCGGATCTATCACCTGACGGAGCTGATCCAGAGCTCGCCGCTCGCCGTCGAGCGGAGCGTGCACGCCGCCATCGGCGGCGCGTATAGATCGCAGCGGATCACCACGCTCGAGTTGCGGTTCAATCCGATGAAGCGAAACCGGGGCGGTGAGCGCGACCTCGACCACATCATCCTCGCCGCGATCCGCGGACTCGACATTGCGTCGCTCGAGTACCCGCAGGTGCGGGCCGGGTTGATCCTGATGATGGACCGCACCTTCAGCCTCGACCAGAACATGGTCATCGTCGAGAAGGCGGTCAAGTACGCGCCGCGCGGGGTTGTGGGCGTCGACATCGCCGGGCCGCGGCCGGGCGGCGCGCGGTACGACTACACGCAGATCCGCGAGCACGTCGAGCTCGCACGCGGCGCCGGACTCGGCGTGACGATCCACGTCGGCGAGGAAGGCGGCGCGCACGGCGTCGACGAGCTGCGCGAGGTCGTGGAGGTGTTGCGTCCGGAGCGGATCGGCCACGGCATCCTGGCGGCGCATGACCCCGAGCTGATGGCCGCGCTTCGCTCGGCGAAGATAACGCTCGAGATCTGCCCCACGTCGAATCTCTTGACAAAGGCGATCGGCGGCGAGGACGAGCTCCACGAGACAGTCCGATCGTTTGTCGAGCACGACGTCGCGTTCACGATCGCAACCGACGGGCCCGAGATGATGCGAACCCATCTCCGCGACGAGTTCGAGCTGCTGGAGCGCATCGGCGCGCTCGATGAGGGCGAGCTCCGCGCCGCGAACGACCGTGGCCATCGCGCGTCGTTCGTGCACCGCTGAACACGCGAGTTCTGTGTCATTTGAGATACGCCCTTCGACCAATGGATGGCGCCTCCGACTCTTCGTAGCCTCGCCCCCATGCAGGCACTCCGAGATCCTTCCAGCATCACGTCGCGACAACGGCAGGTGGTCGAACTGATCGCACAGGGGCTGTCGAACGACGAGGTCGGAGTCCGGCTCGGAATCTCGGCGCGAACCGCGAAGGCGCACTGCGACGTCCTGAGACGAAAGCTCGGCGTTCCGCGGCGGCGACAGATCCCGGTCGCATTCAAGCTGCTGACGGGAGAGGACCCGTTGGCGAACAGCCTGACGTCGGCAACGACCGACAACGGGGGCTGACGGCGAAGCGACGCCCGCGGCGAACCCTCCGTCGCGGGCGTCCCGGCCCTAGCCTTCGCGGCGGCAGAGGCGTAAGTTGGCAAGAACGTGGCGAGCGGCGCGCCCCGACGAAGAGGGCAGGCCGTGAACGCAACCAACCAACAACCGACGACGCCAACCCGCGCACGCCGCATCATCGAGCGGCCGCGCCTGATCAAGCTCCTCGACGAGTGCGAGGCGCGGATCATCCTGCTCGTCGCGCCGGCCGGTTACGGCAAGACAACGCTTGCCCGCCAGTGGGCCAAGATGCTGACCGGTGCCGTCTGGGTTTCGTGCACGCCGGCGCACCGCGACGTCGTGACCTTTGCCGAGGACGTCGCCACGGGTATCGACGCGCAGGGAGGCGATGCTGCGAGGTTCGTCCGCGAGTACCTCGGCGCGCAGAGCAACCCCCAGCGCACGGCCCACCGGATCGGGCGGATGCTCGCGGAGCAGCTGAACAGGGCCAACATCCACTGGCTGATCGTCGACGACTACCACGAGCTGCTCGAGTCGCCGGAGTCCGAGCAACTGGTCGAAGCACTGCACAGCGAGTGCGACGCCCGGATGGTGGTTTGCTCGCGGCTTCGGCCCGGCTGGGCCCGGTCGCGGCGGGCGATCTACGGCGAGCTCGACGAGATCGGCCGCGACGCTCTGGCGATGACGAGGCGCGAGGCTGCCGAGCTGCTCGGGCCGCGGGCGCAACGGATGGATCTGGCGCAGCAGGCGCAGGGCTGGCCGGCGGTTCTGGCCCTGGCCGCCGCCGCGAAGGACGTCACGCCGCCCACGGCGACCTTCCCGGACGCGCTCTACACGTACCTGGCCGAGGAGATCTTCCAAGGAGCCTCGACCGAACTCCAGGATCAACTCGTCCGCCTGGCGCTGCTCCCGCAGCTCACGCGGGACAGCATTGCGGGCTACCTCGACGTCGATCCATCAGAGCTCATCGCCCAGGCGCGAGAGCTCGGCTTCATCGGAGCGGAGGAGACCCCCGAGCTCCATCCGCTGCTCCGAGAGTTCCTGCTCGAGAAACTTCGCGAGCGCCCGGATGCTGAAGCGAGTGTCCGGGAGGCGATCAAATTCTGCGTAGACACGGAATGTTGGGATTACGCACTGCAGTTGATCAGGCGCTTCACCGTGGACGACCTCGCCGAGGTCGTCCTACAAAGAGCGTTTAAGCCGCTCGCCCGAAGCGGCCGCATCAACACATTGGCATCGTTCGCCACGAGCATCCGACTGCGCACGCAGGTTCCGCCCCCGTCAGTAGAAGTGATCGAAGCCGAGGTCGCGTTCAGAGACGGAAAGATCGAGCTTGCGTCCCGGCTCGGTGCGAGAGCTCGGGCCCGTTTGGGACATGACCATCCTCTCCGGCCTCAGGCCTGCGTGATCTCCGGTCACTCCCACTTCTTCTTGGCTGAGTTACTTGAGTCAGAGAAGGCATTCAGCGAGGCACAAGTAACCGCACAAGACAACGACGATCTAGTCGAGCGGCTCTACGGTCTAGCACGCGCAAAGACGATCGCGGAACGCGAAGATGCGCGCGAGGCGCTCGGTCTGCTTTTTGACGGGCGGCACCAGTCGCCGACTCATCTGCTTCGCGCAATTACAGCCGATCTTGTGTATCGGCGATACGGAGATGGCCTCGCAGGTTCCTTGGGCATCGGCGAGGGACGACATGCGATTCCACAAGTAGAGGATCCTCGGGTCCGCAGTTCCTTCGCGTACATGGTCGCGTACACGTTGATGTTGAAAGGCGAGTACCGGAACGCGGAGGAGTGGCTCAGTCTCCTGATGGAAGATGTCGAGGCATTCGAACTTGAGTTCGCACGCCCCCATGCCGACTGGACCACGGCGTCAGTCAAACTCGGATTGCGACGATTTGGCGAAGCTGAGCGCTGGCTGCAGTCCGTCGAAGACAGCACAGCAGCAAGCCAAGACACCCGGCAAGGGCTCAACGCTCGCATCCTCCGCGCACGACTTCTCCTTGAGACGGGGAAAAGCGCCGAAGCCGCCGAGCTGATCTCCGACCAACCAGGGAGTGGCCTTTTCCCAGCATGGATTGGGGAGTACACGGGTACACAGGCTCTTGTCCTCGCATGTTGCGGCCGACAGAACGAGGCGATCACCGCAGCCAACGCGGCCCGAGCAGCCTCGCGTGCGGTTGAAGGGCTTGTTCTCGCTGATGCTGCGTGCGCGGTGATCGGAGCGCTCCAGGGCGATATCCGGCCCGCGGCCGCTTTGTTGATGGACGCCCAACGCCTGGGCACCTGGGATCCGGTTGTCTGCGCGCTTCGAGCATCCCGTGCGCTCTCAGACGGGCTCGCGTCTCACCCCCCGGCGCGGAAGCTGCTCGAACCTCTCTACGCGGCATCAAACGATCTTGGACTCGCCCGCCGCGCCGGCTTCCGTACACGGGCGACGCGCGCACCCGATGAACTGCTCACGCCGCGCGAATCCGAGGTGCTTGGACTAATCGCAAGGGGCATGAAGAACCGTGACATCGCGACAGCCCTCTACATCTCGCAGTCGACCGCGAAGGTGCACGTTCGGCACGTCTTCGAGAAGCTCGGAGTGCGAACTCGATCGGAGGCAGTCGCCCGCTATGAAATGTTTACAGCAGGAGACTGAACGTCAGCTTCCCCGTAAGACAAAGAAACGCCTCGTCTCTCCATCCCGTCAAGGGCGAACTCAGGACCTTCTCCTAGCCGATACTTCTCGTCGGCGCTTGCCAGGATCGCCTCGAACGCCGCCACGACCGTGGTGTCGAACTGGTTCTCTACAGCCTGCGCAAGACGAAGGCGGGCAACTCGGCTCGGCATGGCGTCCCGGTAGGGACGGTCAGACGTCATGGCATTGTAGGCATCGGCAACGGCGATGATTCGGGATAACAGGGGAATTTCCGACTCCCCCAGGCCGTCCGGATACCCCTGCCCGTCAATCCGCTCGTGGTGATGTCTTACGACCGACGCAATTTCAGCGTAGGTATCAACGTTTGCGAGGATTCGCTCACCGATCTCGGAGTGCCGCTGCATCACGCGCCTCTCATCGAGAGTGAGTGCGCCTGGCTTTTCCAGTAGCCCTGCCGGAAGCCCAATCTTGCCGATGTCATGGACGAGACCGCACAGGTGGGCTAGGTCCGAGTACGCCGAGCTGAGACCCATCCTCCGCGCGATATCCCGTGCATAGATTGCGACCGCCGCCGAATGGCCCGCCGTGTACCGATCTCTTGCATCGAGCGTTGCGATCAGCCCCTTCGCGAAGGACAAGTTTGCTGCCTGCAGCTGTTGGTTCACTACACCCAGGCTCGCCGCCAGGCGCCGCTGCTCCTGATACATCAAAAACCAACGCTGAGCCGCCAGCGCAGGAACGAAGAAAAGGGGCAGCGTCCAAGGCGAAATGTTCTGATAAGCGAGCACAAGGAGCGCAACGGCAGGGCTATACAGCGGGACAGAGGCGACGATCACAGGAAAAAGCTCTCTCGCGGCCTCACCCCACGATCCCCTCCCGCGAAGTGCGTGCGTAGCAGACGCAAAGAAAGCGTCCAGAACCTCCGCAACAAGTGCCGCGGCACTTGATGCGATAAAGACCTCACCTGTCCCTGCGCCATGCATGACCGCGGCGGACGCTCCGGCCGCCCCTGCAGCAGCTGCTCCTGTCAACGCTCTACTGCATAGATACGTGAAGCGGCCGGCAAGGGGCATCGACAGACCCACCACGGAAGCCCCGAAAACAAACATCGCAGCGAGCGGCCCATAGAGCACAGCAGCGAACGTGGCCGGCAAGAGCGAGATAGAGACGTCCAGCGTTCCGCGCAGCTTGATACGGCCTCGCTCCGCGAGAGCGGCAGCTCCTGCGAGCCCAAGAACGCCCAACCAGCTGCCGATGCCGAATCCGGACAGCACTAATGCCACCGCCAAGATGCTCGCGGCCAAGGCGACACTGACTACGTAGACCGAGATCGGTTTTCTTAGCTGGCCGATCAACTCACGTGATCTCTTCGCAGTTCCCATATCCCCCGAACAGGTTATTTGACACATCACCCAAAAGGGTTATAACGTTCCCCCCGTCGTCAGTCCCAACTAGATACGGGGGAAAGAAATGCGCAAGCTCGTACAGTTTGTCCGCCGGAGCACGATCGCTGGTGGAGCCTCCTCCTGGTAACAGGGAGCGTGTAGTTAACGAGGTTCTCCACAGATCGACGTCACCCTTTGTGGTGATTATCCACAGCCAGTGGAAAACCCGTCAGGTCGGTACGTCAGTTGATGAGCCCACGCCGGAAGCCAACCGCTACGGCGTGGGCTCTACTTCTTGCTTGCAGCTTCGCAAGTAGATGCCTCACGTGGCTCTTCACCGTCTCCTCGGAGAGGTAGAGCCTCACCCCGATCTCGCGGTTGACCAGGCCGTCCGAGATCAACTGCAGCACTTCGATCTCCCGGGCGGTCGGCTCCTGCTCCAGACCGGCATGCGGCTGAAGCGGGATCACTTCGGCGATCGTCGGCTTCCGGCGTGCGGCGACCGACTCGAATCGTGCCGAGTGAACGCGATACCGCGTCAGGATCTCATCGCGCTGCACAGCGTCCACTCACGAGCTATCGGCCGCCCGGAACACCGGCTTTAGCGCGACCGCACCCCCGATCGAGGGTTCGGCTAGAGACGGACGATCTTCCGCCGCCGCGCGTGCAGATCCTCGGGCTCGTCCTCCTCGACGACGCCGATGCCGTCGTCGCGTGCGGTCGAGTGCAGGATCCGCCCGTCGCCCACCCAGAACGCGATGTGGTCGGCGGCCAGGCCCGGTTCACCGTAGGTAACGAGATCGCCCGCACGGGGTACGTCCGTCTCCCGGCCGGCCTCCTCCTGCTGGCCGCCGTCGCGGGGCACGAGCCGACCGAGGCGCCGGTAGGCCATGTGGACGAGCCCCGAGCAGTCGATCCCGCGATCGGTCATGCCGCCCCAGAGATACGGCGCCCCCAGGTAGAGCCGGGCGACATCGATTGGCGAGTGAGCCGTCGCATCGAGATCGGCGACCAGCTCTCCGTCGCCGCCGTCGAGCGACTCGGCACGCACCCAGCCCGGATAGTCGTAGGCGGTCACGACCCGCGCCCAGCCGGCGCGTCGCTCCTCGACCCGCACCGGCTCGCCCAGGAGCACCTGAGTCACCTGCTCGGACGCGTCGTCCGGCTCGGCGCGGAGCGGCGCCACGTCGACCGCGCACCTCATGACGCGTGCTTGTCGATCTTCGCCTCCAACATCGCCTTCACCCGAGGCCAGTCATCGTCGACGACTGCGTAGTACGCCGAGTCGCGAATCGAGTCCGGCAGCACCATGTGCTTGCGGTGGATCCCCTCGAACGTCCCACCGACGCCGAGCAGCGCGCCCCGCACACGGAGATTCCGCGCATCGGTCTTGAACTCGACGCGCATCATCCCGGCCCGCTCGAAGGCATGCCGCATCAACAGGTACTTCGCCTCCACATTCGCACCTGTGCCCCAGCCCGCACGCTCGAGCCACGTCCACCCGATCTCGGTGCGGCGATGGAACGGCTCGATGTTCAGGTAACGGGTCGAGCCCGCCGGGACGCCTCCGATCAGCACCGCGAACGGGATCTCCGCCCTGGCCGCCAGCGCGTTGTCGAACCACGTGTCGAATCCGAATGTCTCCATGTTCGTGTACCGATGAATGTGCGGATCCCGCGTCGCCGCCACACGAAGACCGTCGCGATGCCGCTCGCCGATCGGCTCGAGTCGAACGATCCGGCCCTCGAACGGCCCAGCCGGCTGCAGCCCGCCCAGCTCAGCAATCTGGCCCACCGGCGTCAGTATCGCTTCCAGCGAAACCGTGGGGGTATTACGCTTGCAGCTGCGATGACGAACCCACCGGATTTCGAGGTCTCTTCGGGCGGCGCGATCGCGCTCCAGCCCGTCGCTATCGCGCGGAGATCGCCCAGTCAACTCTTCTGGGCGCGCCTGCGCCAGGACAAGGCGGCGCTCGCCGGCGGAATCGTGATCATCGTGCTGATCCTGATCGCGATTTTCGGCGGACCGCTCGCCGAACACATCACCGGCCACGGACAGAACTCGACCTACGACTCGATGACCGACGAGTTCGGGGTGCCGAAAGGCCCGAACAGCCAGTTCTGGTTCGGCGCCGACTCGGCCGGTCGTGACCTCTTCGTCCGCACCATGTACGGCGCGCGCATCTCGCTCTTCGTCGGCATCGTCGCCACCGGCTTCGCCCTGTTCATCGGGCTCGTCGTCGGACTGCTCGCCGGATTCTTCGGCGGCTTCATCGACACGATGCTGTCGCGCTTCGCCGACGTGCTCCTCGCCGTGCCACAGATCCTGATCGCCGTCGGCGTGGTCGCCGCCTGCTCGACCTCGAAGCAAGGCTGCCTCGGCGGATTGCTCCAACCGGGCCTACCGGTGGTGATCGCGGTGATCACCGTGTTCTCGTGGTCGTACATCGCGCGCATCGTGCGCGGGTATGCGCTCTCGCTGCGCGAGAAGGAATTCGTCGAGGCCTCGCGCTCGCTCGGAGCAACAAACATCCGGATCCTGGCCAGCGAGATGCTCCCCAACCTGATCGGGCCCCTCGTCGTCTACGCCACGCTGCTCATCCCAACCAATATCCTCTTCGAGGCTGCGCTCTCGTATCTTGGCCTCGGTGTTCCATCGAACGAAGCGTCCTGGGGCTCCATTCTCAACGACGCGTCCGGGTATTACGACGTTGCCTGGTGGCTCATGCTGTTCCCAGGCGCATTCCTGATCATCACGACCCTGGCTTTCAACCTGCTCGGCGACGGACTGCGCGACGCGTTCGATGTCCGCTCCGAACGGTGATAGTGATCTTGACCCCCAGAAAGGAGAAGTTGCGCATGAGGAGATCTCTTCGGCTCGCGGCCTTTGCCGTAGCCGTTGTCGCGTTGGCGGCGCTTGCGGCGGGCTGTGGCTCGTCCAAGAAGAGCTCGAGCGGCACCACCACCTCGAGCTCGGGCTCAACGTCCAACGTGCAGACGAGCTACGACAACGGCACTGCCGCCAAGGGAGGTACGTACACCATCGGCTGGGAGAGCTCGTTCGGATTCACGAACAACCTCGATCCGACCGGCGAGTACCTCGGCAATGCATGGGGCATCCTCGACAACCTGTTGGTTCGCCCGCTCATGGGCTACAAGCACGCAGGCGGCGCCGAGGGCAACCAGCTGATCGGCGATCTCGCCGAATCCGTACCGACGCCGACCGACAACGGGCTGACGTACACGTACAAGCTCCGGAGCGGCATCAAGTTCGGCCCGCCGGTCAACCGTGCCGTCACCTCGAAGGACGTCGCCTACGCGATGAACCGCCTCGCCGATCCGAAGCAGGGTGGCCAGTACGGCTTCTACTACTCCGTGATCAAGGGCTGGGACGCCGTCGGAGCCGGCAAGGCGAAGACGGTCTCCGGCATCTCGACACCGGACAACAGCACGATCGTCTTCCACCTCACCACGAAGACGGGCGACTTCAACCTGCGGATGGGCATGCCGGCGACGGCACCGATCCCGCCGGAAGTCGGCAACTGTTTCAACGGGAAGCCCGGTGACTACGGCCGCGACATCATCTCGACCGGCCCGTACATGATCCAGGGCGCTGACAAGGTCAGCCTGCCGTGCGCTTCGCTCAAGCCGATGGCCGGCTATGCCGGGGCGAACGGGCAGAAGCTGGTCCTCGTCCGCAACCCG
>Ga0157369_10003207_pt1 | contig 19505 bp, 19 predicted proteins | sample C25metaG_FD_113461 | JGI IMG/M metagenome (GOLD analysis project Ga0157369, IMG submission 113461) | Corn rhizosphere microbial communities from Kellogg Biological Station, Michigan, USA - C2-5 metaG | ecosystem: Host-associated > Plants > Roots > Rhizosphere > Soil | place: USA: Michigan... | reverse complement strand
GTTCGAGTCCCGTCCACTCCGCCAGACAAAGCCCGTTCAGGTCTCGCTTGAACGGGCTTTTTCAATAAAAGTGTAAGCAGGACGAGTTGTCCCCTTCGTCTAGAGGCCTAGGACATCACCCTTTCACGGTGAGTACAGGGGTTCGAATCCCCTAGGGGACGCCAAAACATCGGCAGCGCTTTTCGGTCAAGAAAGCGCTGCGGTCCGCGCGAAGCGCCAACGCTCGCGGGCCAGGATGCAAGAAAGCTGGAGTGGTAGTTCAGTTGGTTAGAATACCGGCCTGTCACGCCGGGGGTCGCGGGTTCGAGTCCCGTCCACTCCGCCAAATAAAAAGCCCGTTCGAACATCGCGTCGAACGGGCTTTTTTCTTGCGGGCTTTTCATGCGATTCGTATCGGCCGCGGCCAATACGATGGCGCCTTCCCGCCACGCCGGACAATCCGCCATTGCAAGTCGCGCCGCGCTGTCTTACTGTGATTGCGATTTCTTCCATTCCGGCAACGATGTTCGATCCGACTGACGCGCCGTCTCCTTATGCGCCATCGCCGTTTCGCCTTCGCCGAGCGTCGCTTAGCGATTTCGCGTTTGCGGAGGCGCTCACGCGTAACAACATGGGCCATTACTACGAGCGCCATCGGCTCGCTTGGCGGGCCGATCTCTTTCTCGCGAGTTGGCAGGAATCTGAAAACTTCATTCTTGAAGTCGATAACGAGCCGATCGGTTTGCTTCGGTTGACCGAAGAGAGCGATTCGCTGCATATCCGCGACGTGCAAATCGCTCAAGAGCATCGCGGGCAAGGCGCGGGGACCTTCTTGCTCGAAACGTCACATCGCTGGGCGCGGGAGCGGGGGCTTCGTGAACTGCAGTTGCGCGTGTTTATCGACAATCCCGCAGCGCGGCTTTACCTACGCATGGGCTATCGCGTAGCCGGGCCACGGCTCGCGCAGTTAGGCCCGATTCGGCACATGACGAGACGCGTTTAAGCCGGTGCGTTGCGCCGAAGCGGATCGCGCAACTGTCGAAGCGCATGTCCGATCCCACTAATTCGATTGGCGGCCGCTGCGTCGCGCGGGCACGGCGCTCCGCGGTTGAAAGTGGCGCAATGCTGCTTTAGCTTGGTGGCGTGTTTCCTCTTTGCCATTCGCGATGGCCAATCCGATCGACCCACCGCCGCAATCCGAGCCACTGCCCTTTCGACTTCGCGAAGCGTCGATGAGCGATTTCGCGTTTTGCGAAGTCCTGACGCGGATCAACATGAAGCCGTACCACGAGCGGCATGGATGGGTTTGGCGTGGCGATTGGTTTCTTGCCAACTGGCGAAGATCGGAACGCTTGATCCTCGAGATCGACCATAAACCGATTGGTTTCTTGGTGATGGCTGCGAACGGAGAGACGTTGCATATTCACGAGCTTCACGTGGCCGCCGCCTACCAGGGCAGAGGGGCGGGGACGTTTCTGATCGAGGCGTCGCATCGCTGGGCGCGCGAACATGGGCTGCGTGCGTTGAATCTAGAGGTATTCGCCGACAACCCGGCGGTGCGGCTCTATCGACGCATGGGCTATCAGATGGCCGCGCTCCCGCTGGCTAAGAGTGGTGTCATGAGCAATATGACACGAAGTGTTTAACGGGCGCCACCCGAATGAGATGACCGGCGGCGCCGCTCACGCCCCGACCGCTGGCTCAGCCGCACCCTCGAGGTCGTCGTCGGCGTTCGCCCGCTCGGGGGCCGATTCGGCATCGCGCATCATGAACGCACGCGGACTCTCCCCAAACGCGCGCCGGAACATCGCCGAAAACGCACTTTGGCTTTGGTAGCCGAGTTCATGTGCGATTTGAGAGAGCGGCCGGCCGCGAGTCAGCAGCGGGATCGCACGGGCAAGCACGGCCTGCTGGCGCCATTGAGAAAAGCTCATCCCGAGTTCTTGGCGAAACAGGCGAGCGATCGTGCGCGTGCTAGCGCCGACGCTTGCGGCCCACTGCTCGAGCGAATCGGCATTGCCCGGATCCGCCAGCAGCGCTTCGCATAGCGCGCGTAGCCGTTTTTCAGTGGGCATCGGGATCGACAGCGGCAAGGGCTCGGAGCGTACGATTTCGTCGAGTGCGAGCGCGCCGAGCCATCGCTCGCGTCGCGCGTCGAGTTCGTCGGCGCCCAGCGCGGCGATCACTTCGCGCAATAGGCCCGACATCTCGACGACCCGACAACGGTCGAGCCCCGCCGGTATCACCGACTCATCGATATAAAGCGTGCGCAGATAGGCGTCTTCGACGATCACGACTTCATGCGGAACCCGTGGCGGCACCCAGATTGCGCGCGACGGCGGAACCATCCAGGTCGAACCTTCGACGGCAACGCGCATGACGCCGCGCGACCCATAGGCCAACTGCGCCCAGGCATGCATGTGCGGTGCGATGCGCTCGCCGGCCGGCATGGGGCGGGCGCGCACACGAATCGGATGCGTCGACGTGGGCGCCAGGTGCGGGGGGATATCGAGCAGCCGCACGCGGGCCGGCGGCGAAGAATCGGTAGGGGTCACGGCGAAGGCGTGTCGGTGAAATGAAAGGCGATACGATCCGGAGGATGCCCCTTATTGTATGCGCGATGCAGTTCGTCCCTCACCCGGCCCATGTGGGCGCGGGGCCGCGATCGTACGCACCGCTCGGCGCTGGCATATCGCCCGGGCGAAGTCCGTCCGACAAGGCGGGCCGCGCGGTGCTCGCACCTAACCTATTCGAGATGCATAATGCGCTTTCTTAGCCTCTGAAGTATGACGTCAGGCTAAGGGGCCGAACGCCCGCCGGCGAAGTCCACTTAAAGAACTCAAGCACAACCGGCAGCGCGCATTCCATATAACAAGGAATTAGGAGACGAGGGCACATGCGACATGTATTCGTTTACGGGACGTTGCGAGCAGGGGAGATCAACGATATCGGGGAGGCGGCGCAGCGCCACGGGATTAAAGCGCCGAGGCTGATCGGCCGTGCGGCGGTGAGCGGACGGCTGTACGACTTCGGTGAATGCCCGGGGTTGGTCGAGGACGACATGTCGGGTCTCGTGCGCGGCGATGTCTATGAGGTCGACGAAGCGCTGGTACCCGTGCTCGACGAGATCGAAGGCGTTTCGCCGGGGATCGACAGCTTGTTCAAATCGCGTGAGGTGACGGTCGCGGTAGCGGGACACCCGCTGCGTTGCTTCTTTTACCCGGTCGATGAGGCGTCGGCCGCGGGGCGTACCCGCATCGAAGCGGGCGATTGGGTCAGCTATCGCCTCGCGCGCGATTCCGTGGCCACGTTGAAGTACGGCAGTTGATCGGAGCGAGGGATGACTGCTGGTAACGGACAGTCGACGCCGTGCAGCGGCGGCGTGGCGTCGACCGGCATGGCGAGGGATGCTGCGGGCGGCCCGCCTAAACGGGGCGCCGCAGCGTTCTCGCTGGACATTACACCTCTTCGTACAGCGGCAAGGTCAGGAATTCGGTGAACGTTTCCGACGTCGACATGCGTTCGAAGATGGTCGCGGCGCGATCGTAGGACGCGGTGTCGCCGCCCACGGCATCCTTGATCTTCGGCAGCTCTTCGGCGATCAGACCGCGCACGAGTTCGGCCGTCACCTTGCGACCGTCCTCGAGCTTGCCCTTTGGCGAACGAATCCACTGCCACACCTGTGAGCGCGAGATTTCGGCCGTCGCGGCGTCCTCCATCAAGTTATGAATCGGCACACAGCCATTGCCAGCGAGCCACGAGCCCAGGTAGTGGATGCCGACATTGATGTTGTTGCGCAGGCCGGTTTCGGTGATCGGCGTTTCCGGGCGGAAGTCGAGCAGATCGGTGGCCGTGACTTGGACGTCGTCGCGTTGCTTGGCGATTTGGTTCGGCTTATCGCCGAGCACGCTGACGAACTCTTCCATCGCCAGCGGCACGAGCCCGGGGTGGGCCACCCAGCCGCCGTCGTACCCATCGGTGGCGTCGCGCTTCTTGTCGGCACGCACGCCGGCCATCGCTTTCTCGTTCGCGGCCGCATCGCTCTTGATCGGGATCAGCGCGCTCATGCCGCCGATCGCCGGTGCATTGCGCTTGTGGCAAGTCTTGAGCAGGTGCAGCGCATAGGCCCGCATGAACGGCACGGTCATCGTGATCTGCGAGCGATCGGCGAGACAGAAATCCTTGTCGTTCTTGAACTTCTTGATCGCCGAGAAAATGTAATCCCAGCGGCCGGCGTTCAGCCCCGAGCTATGTTCGCGCAGTTCGTAGAGAATCTCGTCCATCTCGAAGGCGGCGAGGATCGTTTCGATCAACACCGTCGCGCGAATGGTCCCGCGCGGCAGGCCGATCGCTTCTTGCGCGGCGATGAAGATGTCGTTCCACAGGCGCGCTTCGAGGTGGCTTTCCATCTTCGGCAGATAGAAGTAGGGGCCGGTGCCGCGTGCGAGCAACTCCTTCGCGTTGTGGAACAAGTACAGGGCGAAATCGAAGATCCCGCCCGAGACGCGCTCGCCGTCCACCGTCACATGTTTTTCGTCGAGGTGCCAGCCGCGCGGACGCACAATGAGCGTCGCCGTCTTGTCGTTGAGTTTGTAGGTCTTGCCGTTTTGTTCGAGCGAGATCGTGCGGCGAACCGCTTCTTTGAGATTCAACTGCCCCGTGATCTGGTTGTGCCAGTTGGGCGTATTCGAATCTTCGAAATCGGTCATGTACGAATCCGCGCCCGAGTTCAGCGCGTTGATGATCATCTTACGCTCGACGGGGCCCGTGATTTCGACGCGGCGGCATTCGAGATCCTTCGGCAGCGGCGCAATCTTCCAATCACCTTCGCGAACCGTTTTGGTTTGCGCGAGAAAGTCGGGGCGCTCGCCGGCGTCCAGACGCTGCGTGCGTTCGGCGCGAGCCTGCAGCAGTTCGCGCCGACGTGCTTGGAATGTGCGATGCAGATCGGCGACGAGCTTGAGCGCTTCAGGCGTCAAGATTGTCTCGAAGCCGGGCTCGATCGCGCCGGTGATTTGCATGCCTTGCGGCAACGACAACGTGTTCGCCATGGAAAGTCTCCTTTGGTCGGTCAAATGGCAAAAAACAGGCGAGGGCCGCGCACACCCGGGCTGTGGCGTGCGATGCCGATCGCTTCAATCCTTCTCAGGCAGCATGAGCGCCCTGACGAATTCGACGAGGTCCGCCATGCCGCTACCGATGCCGCGCGGTGTCGAGTCCAGCTCTTCGAGTGGCGCGCCCGCTCGATTGATCCAAAACGTTGTGTAGCCGAACCAGCCGGCGCCGGCGACATCCCATCCGTTCGACGACACGAATACGATCTCGCGCGCGCTCGCGTCGAACGCGCGCGTTCCGAGCGCGTAAGCGGCCGGCGCGGGCTTGTACGCTTGGACGGCGTCCACGGATAGGACGTGATCGAACCTATCGCCCAGGCCCGCGCTCTTGATCGCTACGTTGAGCATGTCCGGGTTTCCGTTGGAGAGGATGCCCAGGCCCAACTTGCATTCGTCGCTTGCGGCGCTGCATTCGCGCAACGCTTGCAGCGCCGGACCGGCGTCCGGAAATGCGGACAAGCAGGCGTATTGATCCATGAGACGTTTTTCGCCGGATGCGTCCAGTTCTAAGCGCAAGCGGCGTGCGGCGTGGCGAAGCGCGTCCAGCGTCACGTTCCAGAACGGCTTGTAATGAGAGCCGTTCGGATCGGCCAGCGTCCGTAGCTGCGAATATTCGATTTGCTTCAGGCGCCATAGCTGCGAGAGCGCGTCGCCTTGCCCGGGGAATAGCTGTTCGGCCGTTGCGACCACCGAATGGACGTCGAACAGCGTGCCGTATGCATCGAACAGCACCGCTTTAGGAGGGCGTCGCGACATCGTGGACATGGCCGGGGGCTCGCGTGTGAGATGTACAGATCAGGTCTGGAACGAATTGTATTCGTGACTTGATGGGACGAAAAAGCCCGATGGTGTCACTTTATCTTTGACTTTTTGATGCATAATCGGCCGGTCGATCATTTTTTAGGATAGCTGGACGGTGTCGCGTTTCAAGCAAATCGAAACCTTCGTCGCGGTCGTGGCGAAGGGTAGCTTGTCGGCTGCGGCGCAAGCGGAGGGCGTGGCGCCGGCGGTGATCGGCCGTCGGCTCGACGCGCTCGAGGAACGGCTCGGCGTTAAGTTGCTCGTGCGCACCACGCGCAAGCTTTCGCTGACGTTCGAAGGTTCGGCGTTTCTCGAGGATTGTCAGCGCATCGTGGGCGACCTGCAGAATGCGGAGGCCAGCGTCTCGGCGGGCGGCGTCAAGGCCAGTGGGCACGTGCGCGTGTCCGCGCCTGCCGGCTTCGGCCGGAAGCACGTCGCACCGCTGATCCCGGCGTTCGCATCCGCGCACCCGGAAGTGTCGGTCGCGCTCGATCTGTCGGATCGCATGGTGGACCTCGTCAACGAGGGGTTCGACTGCGCCGTGCGCTTCGGCGAGTTGCCCGATTCGTCGCTCGTCTCGTTGCGGCTTGCCGAGAATCGGCGCGTATGCGTCGCCGCGCCGTCGTACCTCGCGCGGCATGGTTCGCCGCTTAAGCTGGCCGATTTGGCGCATCACAACTGCCTCACGCTCGCGGCCGGGGTCAACCAGCAGCGTGGTTGGACCTTCCAGCAGGACGGCAAAACCGTTTCCATCAAAGTGTCCGGCACGCTCGAATGCTCGGATGGGGCGGTGCTGCACGAATGGTGCCTGGCGGGCCACGGGCTGGCTTGGCGCTCGTCGTGGGAGGCGGGCGAGGACATCGCGGCCGGCCGCCTCGTGACGGTGCTCGACGCCTTTGCCGCGCCGCCGGTCGGCATCCACGCCGTGTTCCCGCAACGTCGACATTTGCCGTTGCGGGTGCGGCTCTTTCTCGATTTCCTTAAGCATACGTATGAGCGTCCCGGCTATTGGCGGTAGCGGCCGGACGCCTGCGAGGCGTCGATGCGCGCGGGTTTCCGATATGCGGACTCACCCGAGGCGCTGCCATCGCGTCGCCACCGCCGCACTACAATCGATTTGAAGGCGTTTGCGCTGCAGTGCGCAACGCCGCCGGCCCGCCACGCCCGGCGGGCGTTAGTCGACAAGGGAGGCGCCATGTTCAAGCACATCCTGGTCCCGACCGACGGTTCCGATCTGTCGCAAAAGGCGATCGATGGTGCGATCGACCTGGCCCGTTCCGTCGGTGCGCGCATCACCGCTTATGCCTGCTTGCCGCAGTACCCGTATTCGCCGTTTTCGGAAGTCGTGGTCGAGCCGCCCGCCGATTTTCAAGAGCGCAGCGAGCGGGAAGCGCGCGAACATTTGGACGAAGTGGAAGCGGCCGCGAATCGCGCCGGCGTGACCTGCGCGAGCCAAACCAGCGTGCATCCCTCGCCCTATCTGGGCATCATCGAGGCGGCGGAAAGCGGCGGATGCGACGTGATCTTCATGGCCTCGCATGGCCGCAAAGGGCTCGGCAGCTTGCTGATCGGCAGCGAGACGCAACGTGTCCTCACCCATACGAAGATTCCCGTGATCGTCTACCGCTGATCCATCAAGCCTTGATAGGACAGGGCGCTCCAATTAGACGTCGGGCCCCGCATGCGTCGCGCATGCGGGGCCCGCGTCCCTCCCTGGTCCCCTGCGCTAGTCCTGTTGCTTACGCGACCTTTTTCGCATCGAAGAATTGCTCGTCTTCCGTCGAGCCGTGCAGCGCCGTCGTCGATGCTTCGCGTTCGACCGTTTGGGTCACGGCGTCGAAGTAGCCCGTACCGACTTCGCGCTGATGCTTGACTGCCGTGAAGCCCTTCTCGGCGGCGGCGAATTCGGCCTGCTGCATTTCGACGAAGGCGCTCATCTGCGTGCGCGCATAACCATGCGCGAGATTGAACATCGAGTAGTTGAGCGCATGGAAACCGGCCAGCGTGATGAACTGGAATTTGTAGCCCATCGCGCCCAGTTCCTTCTGGAACTTCGCGATCGTCGCATCATCGAGATTCTTCTTCCAATTGAAGGACGGCGAGCAGTTGTACGAGAGCAGCTTGCCGGGGAATTGCTTGTGGATCGCCTCGGCGAATTTCTTGGCGTATTCGAGGTCGGGCTTGCCCGTTTCGCACCAGATCATGTCGGCGTAGGGCGCGTAGGCCAGGCCGCGCGAGATCGCTTGCGCAAGGCCCGGCTGCGTGCGGAAAAAGCCTTCGACGGTACGCTCGCCGGTCAAGAACGGCCGATCGTTCTCGTCGATGTCGGAGGTGATGAGATCGGCCGCTTCCGCGTCGGTACGCGCGATGAGGACAGTCGGGACGCCGCAGACATCGGCTGCGAGACGCGCCGCGGTCAGCTTCGCCACGTTCTCGCGCGTCGGCACGAGCACCTTGCCGCCCATGTGGCCGCACTTCTTCACCGAGGCGAGTTGATCTTCGAAGTGAACGCCCGATGCGCCGGCTTCAATCATCGCCTTCATCAGTTCGAATGCGTTCAGCACGCCGCCGAAGCCGGCTTCGGCGTCGGCCACGATCGGCGCGAAGAAATCGACGTAGCCTTCGTCACCGGGGTTCTTACCCTCGGACCATTGAATTTGGTCCGCACGCGTAAGCGTATTGTTGATGCGCTTGACGACGAGCGGGACCGAGTTGGCCGGATAAAGCGATTGATCGGGATACATTTCGCCCGCGACGTTCGCATCGCCCGCGACTTGCCAGCCTGAGAGATAGATTGCCTTCAGGCCGGCCTTCACTTGCTGCATGGCCTGATTGCCCGTCAGCGCGCCCAACGCGTTGACGAACGGATCGTTGTTGACGGATTGCCAGAGCTTTTCTGCGCCACGCTTGGCCAGCGTATGTTCGGGCTGGAGCGACCCGCGAAGGCGAACGACATCCTCGGCCGTGTAGCCGCGCTTGATTCCTTTCCAGCGCGGATCGGTTTCCCATTGCTGTTGGAGTTGTTGTGCTTGCTGTTGGCGTGACATGGTGGGCTCCTTTTGCTTGATAGAGAGAAGAGGATCTCGCTTGTCGCGACAGGGGTCGCGAACTCTTATATAAGAGTCTAGGCAAAGAGAGGACGGCGGAATAGGCGGGCGCGTACGTTTTTTAATTTGTTTTTATTAGTATAAATCAATGACTTACGTTGCAGATTTCATAATGGAAAACGGTGTTTCCTATGCTGCAACGAGTACCGTTGTGCCACGCAGCACAACTTTTTGCGACACAAAAGGTCTTTCCGCATCATGAAATAAGATCGGACGGCGCTGGTGGGTCATGAGCCGTGGCCATGGCACGGGAAGGGCCTTGTGTGACGCGTCCGAGGCAGCGGCAGCCGTAGCGGCGGTTCGCATGAACGGCGCGCTATTCGCCTGTGCGCGGTATTCCGGCAGCGGTTTCACTACACTCGCCTGTTTGCGGTGACGGTTGCCCCGCGCAACGCGAGCAGTGGCTGTTGGGCGTCGCCGATTCATTTCTGGAGTACCCGTGTTTCCCTTCGTCGCAGAACGCTCGCAAGGACTCATTTCCGGCATGGTGGTTACATCACCGCCCGCATCCCGCCGCAGTGCTACCGAGGGGGTATCGAGTGTGCGGTTAGCCCAGCCATGGACGCGAACGCTGCCGTTGCCTTCGACGATTACTCGCGCGCCCGCGAGGCCACCGCTATTTGCGGGGGCTATCGCGAACGACCAACGTTGCGTCACGCTAGATCAGCTTTGCGGAGCGCACCACGTGTACCTAGCATGGTGCCGCAGCGTCCAGTCGTCCGGCGACGACGTGGGGGATCGGGGCCGGCCCAGGGCGCCGTCCCTGAATGGCGCAAACAATCCGCCTATCGATGACGCGCGCTCGCCGGCGAAAACCCTTTCGCTGCTCACCGATTCCGATTGTCAATACGTGCGCGAGGATAGGCTTCAAAGGCAGGGCGGCTTGGACGAGATATCGTCGCCAGCGGTCTTATCGAAGTCTCGATCGGCGAAGGGAATGCCGCCGATCCTCGATCAGCCGTATTACGCCTATCCCAATCGCGAGGATCTTCTTCAAGAAGACATCGACGACCGACTCTTTCTATCGAATGGCGAAAAGGCCGTATGCAGGCATCGGAGCGCCGAGGAGGCCGCTAGCCTTCTAGCGCGTGATGCGAAGCAAGAGGACAAGATCCGGTGGGCCGATCGCCGCGCCGAAAAGTTTTCGCTAATCGTCCAGGGAAAAGCCACGCTGCCGGCCGAGCTCGAAGCGCGGTATCACGCGATGCACGATAGCAACGCGCCGTGCGCGATCGTCCAGAATGATAGTTGGGGAGCTTTTTTGGGACATGCGTTCGACGCAATGCCCGATCGCTCCGCCAAATATTATTTCTGTCTGACGAATGACCACGTGATGGTGTTGCGGCTAAGGAAGAAGCCGGGGGGTTATATTGCGTCGCTCTACGATGGAACCATGCCGTTGGTCCATGTTAGATGTGCAACTGCGGATAGAACCGGGGTGGACCGGTTCGGGATCGACACATTCATCCATCCAGACTTGATGGCGACGTACTTCGGCGAGGGCGGCAACGCATCACGGGAGGTTGTGTTCAAAGAGATCGCGAGCGACGACGGGCTGGCTACGGGCACCGGAGAAGGGCCGCTCAGACTCACCGTCAAGTTGTTCGGCGCGGCGCCGATTTCGCCTAGCGGCGTCTATCAACTCTTGAAGAGGGGGCTCCCCTTCGATCTCGTCCGATCTGCGCTGGAACAAACGCTTGATTCGACCGAACGGCTAGCGCTGTTGACTGCGAAAGATATCGCTGGTTGGCCAGGCCTTGCCGCTGCGTTGAAATACAACCGTCCAAACTCGATTCGGGAATTCGGCGACACGCTGCTCAGAGAGTGCGAGGCAGGACGATTGCAAGGCGACGATCTTTTTGCTCTGCTCGAAGGAAAGGGGCCGAACGGCGAGCCAGCGATTTTGTGCGCGGTACAAAACAAGGCCATTCCCGCCATTCAGGAATACGGTCGGGTCTTGATTGAGGCGGGGAGGCGGGGCTTGCTCTCGGGCGATCAGATCAAGCGGCTGTTGTCGGGGAGATGGCGGAATTTCCCCGCGGTCTCTACGGCCGTTGTAAGGGGAGATGCGGAGCTAGTCAAATGTCTTTGCGACGTGATCATTGGCGCCTATTCGGCTCTTTGTATCACGGCCGATGATGCCCGGGCACTAATAGACGAGCCGTCGGGCACGCAAAACCGCAGCGCGTTACAAATTGCCAACGGCAGGGGAAAACACGGGGTAGCCGCCGTAATCGATGAAGCCGCAAGGTCGATTGTTTAGCCGAGTGCGATAACTTAAATCTCTCTTCGCTGTTTGGGGCGAGACGCTCGATTGCGCAACCCAAGCAAGCCAACGTTGCCGTCTCCTGCCTAGACGAAAAAAAGCCGGTGTTCGACACACCGGCTCAATCTATTGCATGGCGGCCAGCGGCGCTTTATGCCGCCGCCCTAGGCGTTCGTCGAACTCAGCCGTTACGGCGGGCGCCGCGTTGGCCATCGCTCCGACGGCCTTGATAGCCATCACGCGAGCCGAAACCCTCGCGGGAGCCGTAGCCTTCGCGCGAGCCGCCGGCGCTGCGCCCGGCCCAACCGCCGCCGCTACCGCTGCGCTTATCGGCGTTGCCGCCGCCGGCGTTGCTGCTGCCGTTGCCGTTGCCGTTGCCGCGCGACGCGCCGTTCGAACCGAAGCGTCGGCCGCCGTTGCCGCCGAAGCCGCCGCCGGGACGGCCGCGGCCGTTGCCGTTACCGCTACGCGGCGGCGGCGATTTGCGCGGCTCGAAGCCTTCGATGACGTTGACGGCCAGCGGTGCGCGCACGAAACGCTCGATGCGCTTGAGCGCGCCTTGCTCGGCGTGATGCACGAGGCTCACCGCGATGCCCGAGCGGCCGGCACGGCCGGTACGGCCGATCCGGTGAACGTAATCTTCCGCGAACTTCGGCAGATCGTAGTTGAACACGTGCGTGATGCCCGGAATGTCGATGCCGCGAGCCGCGACGTCGGTGGCCACCAGCACGCGCACGCGCCGCTCGCGCAGCGCACGAATCGTGCGATTGCGCGCGCCTTGCGGGAGATCGCCGTGCAGCGCGGCCGAAGAGAAGCCCGCGTCGGCCAGGCGGCCGGCCAGTTGATCGGCGTCGTTCTTGGTCGCCGTGAACACGATCGCTTGATCGAGGCCGGAGTCGCGCAGCAGGTGATCGAGCAGACGATCCTTGTGATCGCGGTCGTCGACGTAATGAACCGTCTGCGCGATATTCGTGCGCGATTCCATCCGTTGCACGATTTCGATGCGCTCCGGATCCTTCAGCAGGCGGTTCGTCAGCGAGCCGATCTTGCCGTCGAGGGTGGCGGAAAACAGCATCGTTTGACGCGTGGCCGGCGTGGCGGCGACGATCGTTTCGATGTCATCGATAAAGCCCATGTCGAGCATGCGGTCGGCTTCGTCGAGCACGAGGATTTGCAACTCCGACAGATCGATGCGGCCGCGCTCGAGATGATCGAGCAGACGGCCCGGCGTCGCGACGAGGATCTCGGGGTTCTTGGCGAGCAACATCAATTGCTGGCCGTAGGCGACGCCGCCCAGGATGCTGACGGTGCGCAGACGGCGCAGGTGCTTGCCATACGTGGAGGCGGCGGTCGTCACTTGCATCGCGAGTTCGCGCGTGGGCGTCAACACGAGCAGGCCAGGGCGCGCGACGGGCGGGCCACGACGCGGGCGGCGATCGCCGCCGGCCTCGCGCGGTTCGCGCGGCTGCGCGGCTGGGTTTTTTTGCGTTTGAGCGAAACGCTCGATGGCCGGCAGCATGAACGCCGCCGTTTTGCCGGAGCCCGTGGGGCTCGAGACGAGCAGATCGCGGCCCGCGATGGCGGCCGGAATCGCGCGCTCCTGCACAGGGGTGGGCGCCGCGTAGCCTGCGGCCGTCAACGCCGAGACGATCTCGGGCGACAGGCCCAACGATGCGAAGGTGGGGCCGGACGGCGCATCGGCGGCCGGCTCTGCCGAGGGAGCGGCGTCCGTTTGCGTATCGGCGGGCAAGCCGAGCGCGCGCTCGACGATATCGTTCAACGGGCTGGTGTCGAAGCTCGAAGTCATGAGAATCCTAAGAAGACGTCAAAAATACGTCGGCGCCAATCGGCATTACCCAAGTCGTCGGATTCAGCATGCAAAGAGGGGCACGCGAGCAAATCGAAAAACGGGGGCAGCTCGCCAATGATGCGAGCTTTTTGTTAGAAGCTGTATCGGATACGGGACGCCGTCTTTGGCATCGCCGCCAGCCTGGTATAAGACGGCCTGTTAGGGCCTAGGCGGAAGGGGACAGGTTCTAAACTGGATTGGAGCAAAACGCTACGGTAGCGCGCTACGCTACGGCTTGGCCGCCGGAGGGTGACGCGCAGGCCGCATTATAAGGGTTTTTGCTGCGGCGCGCCACTGCTGTTTGCCCCGCCACGCAATTCGCATGCGTTGCGGCTCGGGCAAGGGTGCTCGGCGGATCGCCGGCCACCGCTTGCAACCGGTGGCGGCTCCGTCAAGCCGTTCCCCGCTCGATCGTGCCGTCGCTTGGCGGGGCGCCCCTCAGCCGCTGTAGCTTAGCTGACCGCGCCGCTCTTTAGCGATTCGACGAGTTCGACGTATTGCTGCTTCGCCACATCTTGCGCGGTCCCCTTCAGCGAGGCCCACGCGTCGTACTTGTACTTGCCGACGATGTCGGCGAAGCCGGGCTTCTCGCCATGCACGTCGCCCTCGGTAGCTTGCTTGAACAGCGCATACAGACGCAGCAGCGTCATATTGCCGGGTTTCTCGGGCAGCGCTTTGACATCCACCTGGGCTTGTTCGAACTGCGCATCGACTTGGCTCATGACCGACTCTCCCGTGCAAAAACGATAAGGCCGCCGATCATAGCAAGCGATCCCGCCGCAAGGGTCGAGCGATGCCTCCAAACGCGGCGCGGCGAACGCTCGCGGCCACGCCCGCGCGCGGGGCGCCGCATTCGAGCGTCGGAGCCCCGCGCGAGCCGCATTACAATAGCGCCCATGACATCAACTGTGTTGCTCGCTCTCGATACGTCGACCGAATACTGCTCGGTCGCGCTGCTTCGCTCCGATGCGCCGTCGGCCGCTTCGGAACCGACTTCTCCCCGCGTTTTTACGCGTCATGAAAAAACCGGTGCGGTCTCGAGCACGCGCGTGCTGCCCGCCGTGCGCGAACTGTTCGACGAAGCCGGCTTGGCGCTCGCACAGTGCAATGCCGTGGCGTTCGGTGCGGGCCCCGGCTCGTTTACCGGCTTGCGTACGGCCACGGGCGTCGCCCAGGGTCTCGCTTTCGGCCTGAACCTACCCGTTGTACCGATTAGCACGCTGCTTGCCTGCGCCGAGCGCGCGCGTCTGCACGATCCATCGGCGGCGCGCGTGCTAGCCGTGCTCGATGCGCGGATGGATGAGGTCTATTGGGCCGATTACGCGTGGGACGAGCGCAGCGGCGATTGGTCCGTCGTCACGCCCCCGTCGCTTGGCGCCCCCGATGCGCTGGTCGCGCCCGATGCGCCGTTCACGCTCGCCGGTAATGCGGCGCAGGCGTTCGGCGCGCGCTTGGCGGTAGCCGAGTGCGCGGCGGTCATCGATCATGAGGCGCTGCCACACGCGCATGCGCTTGCCTTAGCGGCGTTGCGCGCGTATCGCGCCGGCCGCGTGGTGGCGGCGGAGCACGCGGCGCCGGAATACGTGCGCGACAAGGTCGCTCAAACCACCGCCGAGCGCCTGGCGCTGCGAGCGGCGCGCGGCGAATTGGAGGGACGATGAGTGGGGTCTTGCTCGCCGATCGCTATATGTCGCCAATGACAGAAGCCGATCTCGACGAGGTCGCCTCTATTGAACGCGAGGCCTACGAGTTTCCCTGGTCGCGCGGCAACTTCGAAGATTCGTTGCGCAACGGCTACTTCGGGGTGTGCATGCGCCATGTCACCGGCGTGCTGATCGGCTATTGCGTGTTGATGCCGGTGGTCGACGAGATGCATTTGCTCAATCTGTGCGTCGCGCCACAGGCCCAAGGCACGGGCGCGGGCCTGACGCTGTTACGCGAGGCGATGCGGATTACGCGCGGCAAGGCGCTGAGCGGCATCCTGCTTGAAGTGCGGCCATCCAACGTGCGTGCGCTGCGGCTGTACGAACGCTTCGGCTTCGCCACGATCGGGCGGCGCAAGAATTACTATCCGGCACGGCGGCATGGTCGCGAGGATGCACTAGTGATGCGTTACACGTTTTCGAAGGAGGGCGATTGATGCCGCTCGATGAAGCCGCGCTCGATACGCTCGGACTTTCCACGCTATGGGTGCGGCGTGGCGCGTTGGCCACGACAGACGGCGCGGTGGAGGCGAGTATGTCGTCGCCTGCGCTCGAACCTTCGCCGGCTGCCGCTGGGCCACGGCTAGCGGCTGCTGAGGCTGAGCCTGGGGTGCTCGCGCCTGTGCGCGCGGGTGAGCCAGGGCAAGCAAGAGACGAGGCTGTTAGCGCTCATGACGGCGAGCCGGCGCATCGCGATGCCGCCCCTTCGGCGTGGGACGAGACGTTCGACGACCAACGCGAACCCGTGCGCGAACGCCCACGCGTCGTCCCCGCGGTTGTCGCGGCCCCTTCGCCAGCCAGCGCCGATAGCGTCGCGGCGCTCGATTGGGAGGCGCTCGAAGCGCGCGTTGCGAGCTGCCAAGATTGCCGGCTGTGCGAGAAGCGCACCAACACCGTATTCGGCGTCGGCGATCGCGCCGCCGATTGGATGCTGATCGGCGAAGGCCCCGGCGAGAACGAGGACAAGCAAGGCGAGCCGTTCGTCGGCCAAGCCGGCAAGTTGCTCGATAGCATGTTGCGCGCATTGTCGCTGGCGCGCGGCGAAAATGTGTACATCGCCAATGTCGTCAAATGCCGCCCGCCGGGCAATCGCAATCCCGAGCCTGACGAAGTGGTGCGCTGCGAGCCCTATCTGCAGCGTCAAGTGGCGCTCGTCAAACCCAAACTAATCCTCGCGCTGGGGCGAGTGGCCGCGCAAAACCTGCTGAAAACCGAGGCCAGCATCGCTTCGCTGCGAGGCCGCGTGCATCGCTACGAAGATGTCCCCGTCATCGTGACGTATCACCCCGCGTATTTGCTGCGCAGCTTGCAAGACAAAGGGAAGGCGTGGGTGGACCTGTGCCTGGCCTTCGATACTTACCGGCAAGCGGTGGACGAACAGCAGGCAACGGGATGAGCGCGCTCGAGCCGGCTGCCGCTCCCGCCGCCGCGCTCGCTGCGTTGCAGGACGCATTGTCCGATCCGCTGGTTCGCGATCTGGCTTGGCTATTGTCGAGCCCGCCGTTGCTGCGCGCACAGCCGCCTTCGGGCGAACTCGCCGATGTATTTGAAACCGCTGACGAAGCTGCCGCCACCGCGGCTTGGCTGCTCGAACTAGATCGCGACCCCAGTCACCTACGGCAAGCGATCGCCGCCACACGCATCGTACGGCTCGGCCGTTACGCCGAATGCCTACTGGGTTATTTTCTGCAATGTGGGCCGGCGGCTCGGCTCGTCGCGGCGAACGTCGCGCTGCGGCTTGCGGGCCGCACGATCGGCGAGTGCGATTTCCTTGTCGAAACAGCCACCGGACGCCGTTTGCATTGGGAGTTGGCGGTCAAATGCTATTTGCATGCGGGTGGCGATCGCGGCGAATTGGCCGACTATGTCGGTCCTAACTTGCAGGACCGTTTCGATTTGAAGCTCGCGCATTTGCTCGGGCATCAGTTGCCGCTTTCGGCGCGCGAAGAGTTCGCCGCGCTGGGGCATGCGGGGCCTTGGCGAGCGCAGATGTTTGTCAAAGGCTGGCTATTCTATCGATGGCGCGGCGCGGCGCCCACCGCGCGTGCCGTCGATCCGGCGCATCTTCGAGGGTTTTGGGTGACGCGTAGTGAATGGCTGGCGTTCTGCGCGGATCGCCCTGGCGCCTTGCGGGTAGTTCTTCCGCGGCTGGCATGGCTCGCGCCACGGCCGCCGGTGGCGGACGAGGAAGTCGATGCGTTAGGGTTATCGTCGCCGGTCGTGCTGCTGCAACGGCTCACGCAGCAAACCGGCCCCACCATGGTCGCGGCGTTTGAGCGGGGGGCAGGGGAGACGGGGCGCTGGCGCGAAACGGAGAGAGGGTTCGTCGTGCCGGACGATTGGCCCGAGCAGGCTGCGGCGTTTGCGGCGTTTGTGTTAGGCGCCGCATAAGCCTTCTACCACCATCGATGGAAATGATGGAGGGGCCCGATGCCGCTACCCACTTCTAGGCGTCCGCTTTCGCGCAGCGCATAGGCGACATAGGTCTTGGCGTCGGTGACGGCGCTGAGCCAATCGCTACGTTGCGCGATGAGCGCGGCGATGGCAGCCGAGAGCGTGCAGCCCGTGCCGTGCGTGTGCTTGACGGCGATGCGCGCGCCGCCGAGCCGATGCGAGCCCGTATCGTCGATGAGCCAATCCGGGCTCTGCGCGCCGCCCAGATGCCCCCCTTTGATCAGAACGGCGCGCGCACCGAGCGCGCGCAACGCCTCGCCGTGGCGAAGCATGGCCGTTTCGTCGGTTGCTGGCCCATCGGCGCCGACGAGCGCGGCCGCCTCGTCGAGGTTGGGCGTGACGAGCCCCGCCAACGGCACGAGCTCCTCGCGCAGCGCGGCGACGGCTTCCGGAGCCAGCAACGCATGGCCGTTCTTCGACAACATGACCGTATCGAGCACCACGCGCACCGGACGGTAGCGGCGCAGGGCGGCCGCCACGGCGCGCACGATATCGACATTCGCGAGCATGCCGATCTTCACGGCGTCGATCCGAATGTCCTCGAACACGGCGTCGAGCTGGGCGGTGACGAACGCGGCGTCGGGTGCATGAACGGCGCGCACGCCATGCGTGTTCTGCGCCGTCAAAGCGGTGACGACGCTCGCACCATAGGCGCCGAGCGCCGAAAACGTTTTGAGATCGGCTTGAATGCCGGCGCCACCGCCCGAGTCGGAACCGGCGATCGTCAGTACATTCGGAATGGCGCGAGTCATAGCGAGGACGATGGCGGACCGTTGCGGCGAGCGCGGGCGCGTCAGTGCTTGACTTCGCCGATCAGCGCGACGGAATCGAACGCGCGCTGGTTGGCTTGGTGACGGCGCATGACGACCCACATCATGACGCACACGAACGTGCCGAACAAAACGATGACGATCGACACCGGCACGTCGAGCCAAACCAATACGGCATACAGGCACAGCATGATTAGTACCGACAGATTCTCGTTGAAGTTCTGCACGGCGATGGAATGGCCGGCCGACAGCAACACGTGGCCGCGATGCTGCAGCAGCGCATTCATCGGCACGACGAAGTAGCCTGAAAGCGCGCCGACGATCATCAAGAACAGGTAGGCGATGACGAGATAGCCGGGCACGTGCAGGCGCCCGAAATAAAAGCCCCAATTGGCCGGTATGAGATGGCGCGTGTAGAACGCCATCAGCATGACGGCGATGCCCATCATGATGCCGACCGGCAGCACCGTCAGCGATTTCTTGAGCGGGACGCGCGCTGCGGCGTACATGGCGCCGCCTGCCACGCCCACCGCGACGATCGCCTGCAAAATCGCGCCCTCGGACAGCGACATGCCGAGCGACACTTCGGCCCATTTCAAGACGATGAACTGTAGCGTTGCGCCCGCGCCCCAGAACAGCGTCGTGACCGCCAGCGAGATCTGGCCGAGCTTATCGCGCCATAGCGTCAGAAAGCATTCGGCGAAATCGGTGACGAGCTTGATCGGGCCGTGCTGCTGCTTGGGGTAGCGTGCGCCCGTATCGGGAATGCGCAGGTTGAACAACGCCGCCGTGACGTAGATACCCATGATGACGACCATCGCTGCCTCGGCCGGGGTGGAAACGAACGGCAAGCGGTGTTTGAGCACGTGCGCGGCGATGTGCGGGCTGATCAACGCGCCGCCCAGCACGGTGCCGAGAATGATCGAGGCGACCGTGGTGCCTTCTATCCAGCCGTTCGCCGCGACGAGCCGCTCGGGCGGCAACAGCTCGGTCAAGATGCCGTACTTGGCCGGCGAGTAGGCGGCGGCGCCGAAGCCGACGATGCCGTAGGCGGCTAACGGGTGCGCGCCGACGAGCATCACGATGCAGCCGAGAATCTTGATCGTATTGGTGGCGAACATGACGCGCCCTTTGGGCCGCGAATCGGCGAAAGCGCCGACGAACGCGGCGAGCACGACGTACGACAGGACGAAGAACAGCTTGAGCAGCGGTGTCATCCAGTTCGGGGCATGGAGATCTTTCAGCAGTGCGATGGCGGCGATCAGAAGGGCGCTATCGGCCAGCGACGAGAAAAACTGCGCGGCCATGATGGAGTAAAAACCTTTTTTCATCTGATGCGGTGCGGTCCTTTGCGGCGCGTCCTCCCCGGACGCGTTTGACGCGTTAGGACTTAGGCCGTTCGAAATGGGTTGTGCGCACGGCTTTATATCACGAAAATAGGTGCCTTCGGACTGCCGGCGCG
>Ga0157369_10003206_pt1 | contig 19507 bp, 16 predicted proteins | sample C25metaG_FD_113461 | JGI IMG/M metagenome (GOLD analysis project Ga0157369, IMG submission 113461) | Corn rhizosphere microbial communities from Kellogg Biological Station, Michigan, USA - C2-5 metaG | ecosystem: Host-associated > Plants > Roots > Rhizosphere > Soil | place: USA: Michigan... | reverse complement strand
GCTGTGAAACTTTTTCTGAAACTCGATGATCTTGTCTCTAAGATTCCCATTGCTGCTGCCGATAAGCAGGTCCGCTTCTTCTTCGTTCATTTTGATAACATCGGCCTTAGCAGCCATGGTGCCGATGGTATCTTCGCTATAATGGGGCGCTCGCAGGTTTACATCAAAAATACGTAAGGGCCCCGTGTTTTCATCCATCAGCGTAAATAAGGTATTGCGGGTGGTCGCCCCGCGGCTGGCCAGGGTGCCAAATACGATGGCGTCAACTGTTTTAGCTTTGTCGATTAGTTCGTCTTCTGGCTGAATATTGTCCCAGGCCACAGGCTCAGGGATAACGTACCGGGCGTGCTGGTGTTCATCGAGCTGAACTGTTACTTCACAAGTAGGCAACTGTTCGTCCTGCTGGATTAGTGTGGAATAAAGATCGCTCTCTTTTAAAAAGCCAATCAACTCATCGCCTGAGGCATCCATGCCCACCCTGCTGGCCATATAGACCGGTATACCCTGTTGCATTAAATGCCATGCTACATTCATCGGTGCACCGCCGGCTTTTTTAACATCGCCAAAGGCATCCCACAAAACTTCTCCAAAACATAGTACTGTTTTCATAGGTTCATCTTGGTACTCAAAGCTAAGTGCATTTTAAGTAAAAATGTTTAGTTTAATGGAATGAAAAAAATATTAACCCCCTAACCCCCTGGAGGGGGAATTGAGTTACGAATTACGAATTACGATTTTAGATTGGATTATTGGATAAGCTTTAACTTTTTTAATTGTTCTAAGCGAATGAGTTTATCACGGCTAATCGCTTGTTGTGGGCAACATCAACAAGGGCGGGTTATCTCGGTATTAAAAGCTAGGTGCTTTAAATTAAAAATGTTTAATTTAATCAGATGAAAAAAAATATCACCGCAACCTTATTGTTTGTTCTCACGGCAACATATTGCTTTGCCCAAGATAAGCAGGCTATTCTGAAGGTGTTATACACGCAGCAGGCGGGTTGGAACAAGGGAGATATAACTGCCTTTATGCAGGGTTACTGGAAGTCTGACTCGGTGATATTTATGGGCAAGAACGGGCCTAATTATGGCTGGCAGAATACCCTTGACCATTATAAAAAGGCTTATCCCGATAAGAGTATCATGGGGCAACTTACTTTCAGTAAAGTTGACATTAAACAGTTGGATGCCACCAATGCCTTCGTGATTGGAGCCTGGCATCTAAAACGCGCCAAGGGCGATGTAGGCGGCTGGTTTACGTTATTGTTTAGAAAGATAAAAGGTGAATGGAAGATTGTAGTGGATCATACTTCTTAGAATTTTGGAATTCGGATTTTTGATTTCGCAATTGTTGGAAGTCGAAGTGCGAAATTTAGAATACTAACAAAGGGCGCGATGCAATCGCTAATCCATAGTAAGCACTCATCGCAGATGAGCGCAAGGGTTTGTGTCCAACAAAAATAGCGATGGGTTTCAAACCCATCGCTATCAAATCGCTTTTAAAACTAAAGCTTTTTACTTTCAGCTTTAACCTTTCGCCTCAAAAAAAGCCTCACTTCGGTAATCCCTCTGCCAAAGCTTTATTGGCCCTTTTTACCGCCAGTTCTTCCTTCCAGCTCATATAGCGGGAGTTGTACTTCTTTTTCATATAGCTGTCGAGCTTACGCTGGATCGTCAGATTGTAAATGCTCTTGGCCTTTACCGCCCACGATTTATCCCAGGCGCGGAGCGAGATGGAGAATGAACCGTCGAGGTACTTCATCCAATGCCAGTAGCCGGTAGGCATAAACAGCGTGTCGCCATGTTCCAATATCGCTTCTTCGCCCTCAATGCCGTCAAGTGCTGGAAACTTTTCAAAGTCGGGATGTTCAATATCGTAGTCTTCCAGCGCGTAGGTTGCAAATGGAATACAATACAGGCGTTCTTTCCATTTATAGTCAAACAGTATAACGTGTTTACGGCCGTTAAAATGGGTATGGAAGATGTGAGCCAGATCAATATCGTAATGCAAAAAGGTTGCAGATCCGGCGCCTCCAAAAAACATAGTAGGGTATTTGTCTAAAAAGCCACCCATCAGGTCTTTAGGCGACCGATAGTCGTCTAACAGTTTGGGTGCCTGTTTAATGGGATCGAACAGAAATATGCGAAGATCAGTAGGTTCACGTTGAATAAGATCCATATAATCACCAAACTTCATTTCCGTTGCAGATGCGTTGATTGGTTTAGACGGGTCGGCCTTTGAACTGTCATAGAGCGGAACCACCTGGTCGCCCACTATTTCTTTCAGATAATCAAAAGTCCATTTTTTTAATGCCGGCCAGTTTTCAGTAGCTTTTCTTATTACGAGGGGCTTGCGGGGTATTAAGTAATTGTTAATGAAATCTTCCCTGCTAATATGGTCAACCCTGTCTATCGCCGATAATTTGAAACCCATATTCACATTAATTTAACATGCAAAGCTAATTTAAAAACAAATAAAGTATTGCGTCAACAAAATATTTGAAGCTCACCTGACAAATAAAAGCGCTGTCATTTTAACCCAACGCGGTTTTATCACAGTTACAGATCAGGTCTTCATTCTTATCAGCAGTATTTATCGCTTATTTTAAATATTAAATAAGTTGGCTGTCAGACAGATTAAGCTTGATATTATTGGTTAAAAGAAAAGGTCAGATGCGATATGATCTGCATAAAGCTTTCCTTCCCGGGTGAGAGTAAGTTTTCCGTTTTTATCCTCTAGCCATCCTTTTTCAAAAAATACCTCGGCCCCTTTTTGCAGGTCAGTGCTGGCTCCGGGGGCGATACGATTTAGTACGTCCGGGTCGAGTCCCCACATGGTTCTTAACGAGGTCATAATATACTCGTTGAGGCGGTCGGTTTCGGAAAGGACCTCTACCTGTGCCGGAATGTTTCCCACTGTTATAGCCTTCAGATATCCGGTATTATTGGCGAGGTTCCATTGCCTGGTTTCGCCATTGTAGGAGTGGGCGGATGGTCCTATGCCAAGATATTTAACACCTTTCCAGTAGTTGGAGTTGTGTTTAGAATAGTGCCCGGGTAAGGCAAAGTTTGATATCTCGTAATGCTCAAAGCCCTGGGCATTCATCGCATCCATTAAGGTGAGGAATTGCTCGGCGCTTTGCTCTTCATTAAGCGGTGGCGATTTCTTTTTGCGGATAAAAGTAGCCAGGGCCGTATTCGGCTCAACCGTCATGGAGTAGGCAGAAACATGCGGAACGTCCAGTGAAAATACCTTTTCAATATTCTGCTTCCATTTTGCAGCAGTAAGGAGGGGATAGCCATATATGAGGTCGACGGTAATATTTTCAAACCCTGCATCTTGCGCTCTTTTTACCGACGATTCCGCTTCGCCCGCTGAATGCGCACGATTCATCCAGCCTAAATCATCATCAAAAAATGACTGGATACCAATGCTGAAGCGGTTAATGGCGGTTTGTTTCAGATCCTTCACCTTTTGCTGACCAAGGTCATCCGGATTAGCCTCAAGGGTAATTTCGGCATTAGAATTTATCGTGTGATATTTGGCTATAGCATCTGTGATAGCTGTAATTTCGGCCGCTGTAAGCAGCGAAGGCGTGCCACCGCCAAAATAGATGGTGTCAATGTTTTCGCGGTTAAGATAATTTTGCTGTAGTGCAATCTCTGCAATAAGCGCCTGTACTAATTCGTTCCGGTACTTTAAAGAAGTGCTGAAATGAAAATCGCAATAGTAACAAGCCTGTTTACAAAAGGGGATGTGGATATAAATACCGGCCATTTTGCAAACTTCGGTATTTAAAATTAATACCAGGATAGGTTTGTGGTGAAGTTTACCCGTAATAAAATACTAAATTTGCTGGTTGAAGATTCGATAAATTAATAAGAGACTATGTTGCGTCGTTTGGGCTTTTTGTGTCTGATACTGATGATGTGGGGCCTGAGTGCACACGCGCAAACAGATTCTACCGTTGCCGAGGTTCCGTTGGACACCATTGTCCATACTTACCATGCGCCGGTTAGCTACGCGCAACGCCTGTTGGATTCCGTAGCCACTGCCGAGCGCGCACGCCAGCAATTTGTAGAAGACTCATTGGCGATGGTGTATGTTCAGAAACCCGATTCATTAAGGCCGAACAAGTTTTTGAATGAAATGCTAAGTGCTAATCTTTACAGGGGCACCAATTTTCTCGACCTGCACAATAAAACGAAAAGTCTCGTGCGTGAGGGCCATACCCGCACCACCCGCGACCCCTGGATCATTATCATTATCCTTGGGTTGATGGTTTATACCGCCATTCTGAACAGGATAGTGGGGCACGACATCGGGAACGTGTTACAAGCCTTTTACAATAAGCGCATACTTACCCAGGTGAGCAAGGAGGATAGCTTGCTAAACTCCTGGGCCTTCCTTGGTTTGTTCCTGCTGTTCGGGTTTACCTTCGGGTTATTTTTATATCAGCTGGCTTCTTATTATGATGTATTTTACAGTATTAACGGTATACAGCTGTTTATCTCGCTGTCGTTATTAATTATTGTATTGTTTGCACTGAAGCTGCTCATCCTCCGCTTTATCGGGTTTGTGTTCAATATTAATAAAGTTGTTGGCGAATATATTGTTATACTGTACCTCACTTATTTTAATATAGCCTTTGTGTTTTTGCCAGTTGCGCTGTGTTTTAGCCTGATGTCTGCAAACTATATTCCGTATTTGCTCGGCGTTGCGCTGGTTATGGTGGTGGTAATCTTTATCTGGCAGTACTTGCGCAGCAGTGTAAGCATTATTTCTAACTTCCGATTTCATAAGTTTTATTTATTTGTCTATCTTTGTGCCCTCGAAATTTGCCCTATTTTAATATTGATTAAGGCATTGAATATTAGAACTTAGGTACTTTAGACACATTAAATTGGAAGACAGAAAGAAACGGGTTAAAAGTATTCTGGTTACTTTACCCAAACCTGAAAGCGATAAAAATCCATATGCCGACCTGGCCAAAAAACATGGACTGAAAATTGATTTTAGGTCATTTATCCATGTGGAAGGCGTTCCAGCTCGCGATTTCAGAAAAGAGAAAATTAATCTTGCCGATTTTACTGCCGTAATTTTTACCAGCCGTAACTCTGCTGATCACTTTTTCCGTATTTGCGAAGAAATGCGTTTTGAAGTTCCGGTTGAAATGAAGTATTTCTGTTTATCAGAAACCATTGCGCTTTATCTTCAAAAATATATTCAGTACCGCAAGCGTAAGATCTTTTTTGGCAAACAAACCGCGGCCGACCTGGCTGAGGTTTTGAAAAAGCACTCCGGTGAGAAGTTTTTGTACCCATGCTCTGACGTGGCTGCAGAAGAAACTCAAAAGTTTTTGCTGGAGAATGGTTATAACTTTACCCCTGCCGTATTATTCAGAACCGTATGCAGTGATCTTTCTGATCTGGCTGAGGTTTTTTATGATATTATTGCTTTTTTCAGCCCTTCAAGTATACAATCTTTGTACAAAAATTTCCCCGATTTTAAACAAAATAATACTCGTATTGCTGCCTTTGGCGCTACAACACACAAGGCTGTTCTTGACGCAGCTCTTATACTGGATATACCTGCCCCAACACCAGGTGCTCCATCCATGACTATGGCCATTGAACAGTACATCAAGCAAGTAAATAAATAGACTGGGCCAAACAAATAATTAAAAAGTTTGTAACCCCCGCTTCATCAAATACGTACAAGTTGGCATCTGAAGTTTATTGAAAAGGTTGTTTCAATAGTTCATCGACACATTACCGCTTTTTAACGGTCTTTTATGTGTAGCGCGCATTGATTCGAAAACTTTTTATACTTTAGGTACTTTAAATTAAAAAGTTACGTTATTGCAGATTTTTTCAAAAAAAAATCAGAGTTTATTGATGAAGATGAAAAAAATATACTATTTATTCGCGTTTCTGGCTGGTGGTATATTGAGCAGTTGTGGGAGAGGCGGTGATTATGGTGAGGTGCGGGGAGTACAAGAACGTGGCTTCAGAGCAGAGGTGCCTTATGGTATGGTTTACATCCCCGGAGGTTCTTTTTTGATGGGCCAAACGGATCAGGATGTAACCTTCGCTCAAACAGCGCAAAATAAGCAGGTAACGGTGCCTCCATTCTTTATGGACGAAACCGAGCTTACCAACGGGCAATATAAGCAGTTTGTAAACTGGGTACGCGACTCTATCGCTATTACCAGTTATGTTAACGACAACAACTACTATTACAAACCCAAAGGTAAAGGCGCTACCAACACCAACGGTAAAAAATACATCAACTGGGAGTATGTTGCCAAACACCCGATTTGGAGCGGTAAAGGCGGTTCTGCCAATGCCAACAAGCTTCAGGGAATGTTTTACCAGGGTGATGACCGCATTTTTGACCGCAACGAGCTTGATGTAAGACTCCTTAAATACAACTATGCCATAATGGATTACCGCTCTGCAGCGAATTACCATTTGGATAGATCAAAAAGACGTTCAGACTTCATTTTACGCGATACGGTACCTGTTTATCCCGATACATTGGTTTGGTTAAGCGATTTTTCGTACGCTGCCAACGAGCCGATGACCGAGGGTTACTTTTCGCATCCTGCATTTCGCAACTATCCTGTTGTAGGTGTTACATGGCGTCAGGCAAGGGCCTTTACCGTATGGCGCACACGTTATAACGAAGCTTACAAAGATAAACGCCATTTGCCTCACCGTTTGCCATATGAACTGCCAACTGAAGCAGAGTTTGAATATGCAGCGCGTGGCGGCAGAATCGGTACAGATTATCCATGGGGCGGTCCTTACATTAAAAATGCCCGCGGATGTTTACTCGCCAACTTTAAACCGGGCCGCGGTAACTATACTGACGATGGCGGCGCTTACACGGTAAATGTTCGCTCTTATTTTCCTAACGATTACGGACTTTACAATATGGCAGGTAACGTGGCCGAGTGGACACAGTCTGCCTACGACGAATCTGCATCAACTTTTGTACACGATATGGCGCCTACCTTTAATTATGAAGCTAAGGCAAGTGATCCGGAAGTAATGAAACGTAAGGTGGTAAGAGGTGGTTCATGGAAAGACATTGGTTACTTTCTGCAAAACTCAACCCGTTCATTTGAATATCAGGACACGCCAAAATCTTATATCGGCTTCCGTTGCGTAACGCACTTCCTGGGAAGAGATATTAAAGATAAACGTTAATAACAAAGCATAACTACTTAATACATATCTTCTATTTAAACAACTCAAAAAACAACAAAACAAATTTATGGCTGGTAAAAAGAAACCTTATGGAATTGGCAACGTCGTATCATGGGGCGCGACAATTGTAATCATCGGACTAATGTTCAAAATCCTTCACAAACCAGGAGGTGAGTACTGGATCACTGCAGGTTTAACTACAGAAGCTATCTTGTTCTTTATCCTTGGTTTCCAACGCGAACATGAAGAGATTGACTGGACAAGGGCTTATCCTGAATTAGATCCTGAATACAAAGGCCCGGTAGGTCGTGCGGCGCAGCCTCAATTGCAAAGCACTGGTAATACTGCAGCTTTAGACAAAATGTTAGCTGATGCGAAAATTAGCCCTGAGCTGATTGGTAACCTTGGCGACGGTTTAAGAACTTTTGGCGATAAGGTAGCTACTATTTCAAAAGTTGCTGACGCCGGTACTGCAACCAACGAGTTTACTACAAAACTTAAAGCAGCAAGCAAAAGCTATGATAATTTAAGCGTTGCATTTGAAAAAGCTTCTTCAGGCTTATCAGAACTCGCTAATACTGGTGCCGATTCAAAAGCTTACCATGATCAGGTAACTGCTCTTGCTAAAAACCTGTCTGCTTTAAATGCAGTATATGAATTAGAATTACAGGATTCAAGCGCGCATCTTAAATCAATGAACAAGTTCTATTCAAACCTGTCATTGACCATGCAGAACTTTAACGAGTCAATGGAAGATTCTAAACACTTTAAAGATGAAGTGGGCCGTTTAGCTAAGAATCTGGCTTCGTTGAATTCTATCTACGGTAACATGCTTGCAGCAATGAACCAACCGCGTGCTTAATTAACAATTATCCTTTAATTAATTTAAGACATTTACTTTTAGAGAATAAAGCACATGGCCGGAGGTAAAGAAACCCCAAGACAGCGAATGATGGGTATCCTGTACCTGGTACTGCTAGGCTTAGTAGCCTTGCAAATACCAGACAGCTTACTGGATGCCTTTAAAAATATCACAGACAGTCTTTCTCAATCAGAGAAGAACGTACAAACCGGTATTACTAATACGTTTGATGCGTTCGAAAAAACCAAATTGAAAGAACAACCAGAAAGGGCTAAACCTTTCTATGATAAAGCCAAAAAGGCAAGTCAGATTACTGATGATTTCAATAACTATGTTGAATCACTCAAAAATGCACTGATTACCCAAACTGGCGGTATCGACGAAAAGACCCACGACTACAAGGGACGGGGAGATATGGATATCTCTGCACGTTACCTGGTACAGGGTAAAAAAGCAGAAGAACTACGCAAAAAAGTTGAAGACACCCGTCAGCAATTGTTAAACTTACTTGATCCTAAAGATCAGACAGGTACTAACCTTGCACTTATTGTAACCGATCCACCAAAAAATGGTATCGCAAGCAAAAACTGGGAAGAAGCAACTTTTGGTGAAGGTATTCCAATGGGCGCTTCAATCACAGCGCTGACTAAATTGGAAACTGACGCTAAGAACTCAGAAGCAGAGGTTGTTAAGAAACTTTTAGGTAAAGTAGACCAGGCGGTAGTTAACTTAGATAAATTTAACGCCGTGGCTGTAGCTCCTTCAAGCTACGTAATTGCCGGGCAGCCTTATACTGCTCAGGTTTATCTTACAGCTTACGATTCAAAATCTAATCCTAATATTACAGTAAACGGTTCACGCCTGCCTGTAAAGGATGGTATTGGACAATATACTGTAAGTACAAGCAGGGAAGGTGTCTTCACTTGGAAAGGTGAAATTTCAGTAAAACAGAACGACGGATCTATTAAAAATTATACGGTACAACAAACTTACCAGGTAGCACGTCCATCAGCGGTAGTATCTCCTGATAAAATGAATGTACTTTACATTGGTGTTCCTAACCCGCTTTCAGTTTCAGCTCCGGGTATCCCTGCTGAGAAGCTTCATGTGAGCATCAGCGAAGGTTCTTTGAGCGGCAGCGCCGGACACTATACTGCGAGCGTTAGATCTCCTGGTGTAGCAAAAGTATCTATCTCTGCTGAGGTAGCTCCAGGTAAAACCCAGGTATTAGGTACACAGGAGTTCCGTGTTAAACGTATCCCTGACCCGGTACCAGTGTTTGCAGGCAAGAGCAGCGGTTCTACCAGCTCTGCTAACCTGAAAGCTCAGGACAGGCTTTTTGCCAGACTGGAAAACTTTGAATTTGATGCTAAATTCAACATTACAAGGTTTACCATGTTTATACTGAAACCTCGCCAGGATCCAATTAACTTAAGTACTTCTGGATCTGAGCTTAGCGGTGCAATGAGACAGGCGATGAGCACCATCACTCCAGGAACAAAAGTGTTTTTTACTAATATAATGGCCGTTGGCCCTGATGGTACGCCAAGAGGTCTTAACGATATTGTTTTAGGAGCAAATTAATATTGATTAATATGAAAAGGAAGATTTTGCTTATTGTGTTGTGCGGATTGTGTGTAAGTGGTGCTTTTGCACAAAAGCGAACTGCCAAGAAGCGTACGGCTACTAAAAAAACGGTAGCAGCAAAGACAACTGTTCCGCAGCGCGATAATACTACAATGGGAACCCAGGCTGCAACGGACAATGCTCCGAAGCAAGCTGTTACACCGGCTAAGCCGTTTGACAGACCCCTGGATGGTTACTACAAGAAAACCAATATCCTGAGCGCTAAGGTTACACCTTACCCAAATTTGCGTGAGGCTGATGTTCTTTTTGCAAAACGTGTTTGGCGGGAGATCGACCTTCGTGAAAAAATGAATCAATATATGGCTTCTCCAAAAGCTCGTTTGATCGATATTTTGATGGATGCCGTTACTGCTGGTGAGTTAACCGCATATGATCCAACGCCTACTAAGGAAGATCCTAACGGCGACACCTTTTCAAGACCATTAACTCCAGCCCAGGCCCGCAATAAAATGGCCGACAGCGTAGTAGTTGATAAGTTTGATGCCAATGGTAACAAAGTAGGATCAACGGTGCAGCCGGGCGAAATGAACCCTGATAGTATTGTGAAGTTCAGGATCAAAGAAGACTGGGTATTTGATAAACAGCGTTCAATTTTTGAACCGCGCATTATCGGTATCGCTCCTTTGATTAAACCGCACGCTGCTGGTGTTGACTTCGACTTTGTCCCTGCTTTCTGGATCTATTTCCCTGAAGCAAGACAAGTACTGGCTACCAAGGAAGCCGTTAGCCGTAACAACGACGCAACGGGCTTAAGTTATGACGATATCTTTATGAAGCGCATCTTTTCGAGCTACATTGTTAAAGTGTCTAACGATAAGGATGAGCGGATCAAGGATTACGCCCAGGGAATCGACAAGCTTTATGAATCTGAAAGGATAAAGAAGTCGTTGATGGATTGGGAGATCAACTTATGGCAGTATTAACAAGCACTCACACCACTAATTATATTAAAGCCGGTAAGTTTAACTTACCGGCTTTTTTTCGTTATTAAAGTACGCTGTAATTGCTTTAGCCTGTTTCTGGTTGACTACTTCCAGTAGTTCGGTGGCCGTTGCCTCCCGTATCTTCTTTACCGATTTAAAATATTTGAGCAGCTTTTCTGCGGTGGTTTTGCCAATCCCTTCTATGAGTTCAAGCTCTGTAGCCAGCGTTCCCTTGTCGCGCTTGCGGCGGTGGGCGGTAATACCAAAGCGGTGCGCCTCATCGCGGAGCTGCTGTATCACTTTTAACGTTTCCGACTTTTTGTCGAGATACAGCGGGTACTGGTCGCCGGGATAATAAAGCTCTTCTAACCGTTTGGCGATGCCTATTACGGTAACATGCTTTTCGATCCCTAATAGTTTCAAACTCTTTAATGCTGATCCGAGCTGTCCTTTGCCGCCATCTATAATAATTAACTGTGGCAATTCTGTACTCTCATCCAGCATGCGGCGGTAGCGGCGGAAAACGGCTTCCTCCATGGTGGCAAAGTCGTTAGGGCCTTCAACGGTTTTTACGTTGAAGAAACGGTAATCCTTTTTGGACGGCTTAGCATCCTTAAATACTACAATTGCTGATACCGGATATTTACCCTGAAAGTTGGAGTTATCAAAACACTCAATATGTCGCGGTAGCTGATTCATCCGCAGATCCTTCATCATCTGGGTAAGCAACCGTTCGGTCTTTACTTCGGGATTGAGCTTTTCGTACTGATCAATCTTTTCGCGCTTAAAGAACTGTACATTCTTTTGCGAAAGGTCAAGCAGCTTTTTTTTCTCACCTAATTTAGGTACGGTAAACTTGATAGAAGTATCCTCCAAATCAATATCAAACGGAACGATGATCTCTTTGGAGTGACTGTTATACCGGCTCCTGAATTCAGAAATAGCCAAGGATAACAGCTCTTCATCGGTTTCATCCAGCCGCTTTTTCAACTCAATGGTTTGCGTTTGGATAATGGTACCGTTCATTACCTTAAGGAAGTTAACAAACGCATATTTCTCTTCTGAAGCAATGCTGAAAACGTCGACATCGGTAATAGAGGAGTTGACAACGGTTGATTTGCTCTGATACTTTTCGAGCAGATCAAGCTTACGTTTTAACCGGTGGGCCTGTTCAAAATCGAGGTTCATGGCCGCGGTATCCATCTCGTTTTTCAACCTGCGGATCACATTGCCGATCTTTCCGTTGAGTATATCCTTTATTTCTTCAATGTTGTTGCTGTAGTCGTCCTCGGTCTGATAGTTTTGGCAAGGGCCTTTGCAGTTACCTAACTGGTATTCGAGGCAAACCTTAAACTTACCGGCGCGAATATTTTCGGGAGTAAGGGCGAGGCTACAGGTACGCAGGGGATAGGTTTCCCTGATCAGTTCCAGGATGGTATGCATCATGCTTACGGAAGCATAGGGGCCAAGGTATTTGGAGCCATCCTTAACAATGCGGCGGGTCCAGTAAATGCGTGGAAAATGCTCGTTCTTGATCACTATCCACGGATATGTTTTATCATCCTTCAGCATCACGTTATACCGTGGCTGATGCTTTTTGATCATGGCATTCTCCAGCAACCAGGCATCCACCTCGGTATCAACAATGGTAAAGGTGATCTTCCTGATCTTGGTAACCAGCACCCGGGTTTTGGCGTTAACCTGCTGATCTTTTACAAAGTAGCTGGATACGCGGTTGCGCAGGTCTTTGGCTTTGCCAATGTAGATGAGTTCATTACCCTCATCCCAATACTGGTATACGCCTGGTTTATGCGGAATATTCTTTAATGCAGCCCTGTAATCAAACTTCTCCATACCTTTTTTACCAGTAAAAAAGGGTTCTGTTTTAGAACCCTAATTTTTTATCAACGTCGTTTGTGCCTTGTTGTTGCTGGCTGTATTGGTTACAATCAAGCGTTATGTTTAGCCCGTTTTTAGGCGGGGCAAAGTCGACATTCTTTTTGATGCCGAGCGAAGGATTAGCGTACACTTTCTGCATAAACAACGCAAATATCGGCAACGCAGTATTAGCGCCCTCGCCCAAATGCGTACTGCGGAAGTGGATGTAACGATCCTCGCAACCGGTCCACACACCGGTAACCAGTTGAGGCGTCATACCGATGAACCAGCCGTCGGAGTTGTCATTTGGTGTACCGGTTTTGCCTGCAATAGGATTATAAAGATGGTATTTGTATCGCATACGCACGCCGGTACCTTCGTTAACAACGTCTTTCATCATATACGTCATTACGTAAGCCGTTTGCTCATTGATGGCTTGCACCACACGCCCTTTATTGTCATACAACAGGTTGCCGTCTTTATCCTCAATACGCAGCAGATAAGTTGGTTCGGTCCAAACCCCGTGATTAGCAAATACGCTGTAAGCGCCGACCATATCATAAACAGAGGCGTCAAAGGTACCTAAGCAAATAGATGGGTAGGGTGGGACGGGTGTAGTAACGCCCATCTTTTTAATTAAGGAGGCAACAGGTTCAGGTGTAACCTCTTTCATTACGTGTGCTGTTATCCAGTTTTGGGAGAAAGCTAATGCCTTAGTGAGTGTTAACAAACCTGGTTTAGTTTCAGAAGGCGATGAACGGGGGCACCATTTCTGTCCGTTCCAGTCAATAGTATCAGGCACGTTGGGTACCTCCATACAAGGCGACATGCCGTTATCAATTGCAACTGCGTAGGTAAACGGCTTAGCGGTAGAACCTACCTGGCGAGCGCCCATCTTTACCTGATCATATTTAAAATGTTCAAAGTTGATACCACCAACCCAGGCTTTAACATAGCCGGTAGTAGGGTCCATGCTCATTAAAGAGTTACGGAGCAGAAACTTGCAGTAAACAATGGAGTCGATAGGTCTCATGGTGGTGTCAACATCGCCGTGCCAGGTGAAAATGTTCATTTTAGTAGGTGTGTTGAAATCCGCTTTGATGTCGTCGTCTGACTTACCCATTAACTTATCGGCCTGGTAACGGTCAGAGCGTTTCATACCCTGGTCAAGCAGCAGGTCGTAATTTTGAATGCTCTTGTGCAGGTTAAAGCCTTTCCAGTGCTGGTTAAACTCTTTTTGCAGCTGGATCATGTATTCCTTTTGTGCCTCTTCGGCATATTGCTGCATGGTATAGTTGATGGTGGTGTAGATCTTTAAACCATCGCGGTCAAGGTCATAAGGTGTACCATCAGCTTTGGTGATCGATTTATCATCCAGTATCTTTTGTATATCTTTCTTAAGCACCGCACGGAAGTATGGCGCTAAGCCACCATTGTAATCAATAGGATGGAAGTGCAGGCCCAGCGGTTTAGCCTTAAACTCGTCGTACTGGCCATCGCTCAGGTAACCTTCCTTATTCATCCTGCTAAGTACCAGGTTGCGGCGGTTAAGCGCGTTATCGGGGTGGTTGATCGGATTGTAGATGCCCGGGCCGTTTACCATACCAACTAACAGGGCAGCCTGATCTGGTGTAAGTTTGTCTGCAGTAGTGTTGAAATAAGTGCGGGCAGCAGAGCTGATACCAAAGGTATTGTATGCACCAAAGTCAACAGTGTTGAGATACATCGTCAGGATCTCTTCCTTGGTATAGTTGCGTTCCAACCTCACGGCAATGATCCATTCCTTAAGCTTTTGAATGATCCGTTTAAGTGGATTATGAGCTGTACGTTCGGTGAAGAGATTCTTCGCTAACTGCTGGGTAATGGTACTGCCGCCCTGTTTGTTACCCATCATATTGTAAATTACAATGGTAAAGGCACGGCTAAAATCAATGCCCGAGTGTTTATAAAAACGGTTATCCTCGGTGGCCACCAGCGCATTGATTACGTTAGGTGAAATTTGGTTGTAATTAACCGGAGAACGGTTCTGTACATAGTAAGTGCCGAGCACTTGTTTATCTTCAGAAAGTACCTGTGTGGCGAAATTGCTTTTAGGATTCTCCAGGTCGCGGAAAGTAGGCAGTGGACCAAATAGTCCGAAGTTTACCGCCACAAAAAGGAGTATTACAAATACCAGTATCCCGATTACAGTAGCCCACAAACGACGATTGTACCGGCTGATATCTTCTTTTGAAAGTTTTACGAACATGAATCAATAGTTTTTTTGATAGTAATCAACGTAACTGTCAAGCGTTTTTTTGTCGGCTAATTTATCCAGATTTTCTTGAGTGATGATAAAAAAGCTGTATTTATCACGCGGAACCTTCATAATGTCTGGTAAAAGGGGGATAATAGCGCGTGCATAATCCTTAACAGCGTCTAAACTATAGAATCTTCCGATATATATCAACTGGTTGTCGTCGCCCACGGGTTTAAGCTGGTGCCTGATGGTGTTGTTCTGAAAATTGGCACGGTTAAACTGCCCAATGCCGAAGCGCGAAGAAGATAAGTTAGTATTTCCGGTACCTACATTGATCACAAAATAATAATTACTGCTATCCCGTTTGGAGAAGATAGAAGGGGTTGGCTTGGCCGGAGCCGTCGCCGTTTGCTGAGGATTGGCCGCCGCCGGAGCTGTAACAGCATTAGGCTGCTGAACCGTTGCCGGTTGTTGAGTTTGCGCCTGTGGCTTCACTACAGGTTTCGCCGCTGTCACTTGTGGTTGTTGCTGACTTTGCTGAACCACAGGAGCCGGAATAAATGGCTCGTTCAAATCATTATCCACCAGCACAACAGGGCGCTGAGCCATTTCCTGCTGATGCGCGTCTATATAAGCTAGATGCTGATTAATTAACGGCGTAACTAAACGGTCATTAGGGTAAGCAGTGGCGATGGCCAGCAGATCGGCCCGGAAGGGATCAAGTTTCTCATTGTGGCCGGCTGCAATGGCTCGCAAGTACATTAGTTGGGCAGCAAGCTTGTAATCGGGATACTGATGCAGCACCTGGTCGGCTTGTTGTACCACCTGGCCGTATTGCTTATGTGCGTACAGATCATATATCTTATTATAAAGGCTGTTCACCTCGGCATCCTTGTCATTGAGGTGCTGATTGTAGTCCGGGTCTAGGATTACTTTGGCAAACGGTGTCTCAGGGTATTTCTTTAAAATTTCGTTTTTAAAGTTTTCTGACTTGGCCGGATCAAGGTCACTGTACAATCTATATAGATTATAATATATAGCAGGCTTATTTGGATCGTCGGGGAAACGGTTCAATAAAAGTTCATAAGTGGCAATGGCTTCTTTCTTATCATCCAGCACATCGCGGTAAAAATTGGCAATGTCCAGGTAAGCATTATAGATCTTTAAATTTGATTCTGCCATTTGCTGAGCAGTAAGCGGAATATTTAAAGAGATCTCATGCCGGTATTGCTCGGCGACAACATCATCGTTGCTTTTCTGTAATTTCTTTGGCAATGCATCCGGCCCCACCTGCTGACTGGTGTTTTGGGTGTTATTGGTAATATCGCTGCCCGGGCGCTGGCTTCTGCGCCAGTTATCTTCTAACTTACGGTTACCCCAGCGCTTTTTAAAATCGGAGTAACCCTGGCTCACGGCACTCACATTGTAAAAGTAAAAGGCGCTCGGATCTGTTGTGGCAACTGGTATCGTATAATTGTCGGGCCGCTGATTGGGGGGTAAGGTGCCACTGTTTACCGGAGCAGTGGGTTGCTCCAACTGGGTAATGCGTTTTTTAACCAGTTCGTTAATGGCCGCTGCGCGATCCTTTTCATTCATTTTGGCGAGGCTTTGCAGCGTATCCTCCCGGGCTATAAGCTGAAGCCGGTCTGCCAGGATCTGCAGATTATTGCTTTTCTTCTGAATAAGCAGATAGCCGGGATAGTTAGGCGAGAGATTAACCAGGGTGCTATCGTAATATTTCTTGGCCTGCCGATAGTCGGCTTTGTTTTTAAAATAGATATCCGCTAAGCGCAGGTAGGAGAGCCCTTTTTGGTTGAGGTTGCGGGTACTATATCTAACGGACAGCCGATAGTTTTTAATGGCATTCTCCAGATCATTGCCGGCCATGTAAAGCTGCGCAATCTGATAATAGATCTGGTCAATAAATTCTTTATTGTTTTCGCTTTTCAGCAGAGCCCGTAGCTCATCAATGCGGCTAAGCTTATTGCCGCTTTCATTATTGCCGATCCGGATGCGGTTCAAATCAGCGTTGAAAGCCATTTCAAAGGACGAATTGCTGTGTACTACCCGGCTGTAGTTGGCATAAGCTTCTGTTGGTTTGTGGTTAAGCTCTTGCAACTGGGCCAGTATAAAGGTCCATCGAAGCCGCTGTTTCCGTACGCCGCAATATTGAACAGCCTTTTGAGCCATTTCCTCAGCCTGCGCGTATTGTTCGGCATCAACATCATATTGCAGGCGAACGGCATAGGTATCAGCCTTTAAACTGCTTTTGGGATTAAGCATTTGCAAAGCCGTATCCGAAACTAGTTTGGCTTGCGGCAACTCGTTAAGGTAAAGCAGCGAGCGTACCTTCCAGAGCCGGGCTTCCTGAACCAGTTCGGTTTGCTTAGGGAACGACCGCATTACATAACTAAAAAACTCGACAGCGTTGAAATAATTGCCGTATAAAAAATTTGCCTTACCCAGTAAAAGATAGGCATCGCCGATGTAGTGGCTTTGTTCTTTAATGTTAATGATTGTGTTGGCCCGGGTAATAATAGCATCCAGGTCCTTATCAGCGCCATTGTGCGCGGCGGTGTCCTGGTAAACGCTTAACAGCTGATCATACGAGTCAACAAATGAAGCGGCGTAGTCATCCTGCTTCTGCTGCAACAGCTGCTTTGCATTAAATAATATATTATAATGAGCGGTAAGATTTTGCAAGCTACGGTTTACACCGCTCTCTTTCTCGAGCGAGCAGCCGGCCAGTAGCAAAGCAATAAATAAGAACCTTAATAGATGTGTACCTTTGGATATAAGAAAACGCCTCAAAATCAAACAATCTAAATTTAAAAAGCTTTGCTAATTTAGTAAATAACTATACGTCTCTTTCATATTTTTGTTGCATGGCCGATTTTAATACTGACGACAAAGACAATGCTGATAAACCGGTAAATAACTATATCAAATTTTCTGGTATCGGTTTTCAGATGATCGCTATCATCGGTATTTTTACTTTTGCCGGTTATAAGATAGATCAGTATGCCCATCATACTACTTTCTGGGTTACGGCCATATTATCCCTCCTCGGGGTTTTTGCAGCATTGTATATAGTTATTAAATCACTTAAAGATTGAATCGTTTTATTTTTTCCTTACTCATTTTTATCGCATTGCTGGCTATACCGCCGGTACTGGTTATTTATACGGGGCACGGCCACTTATTGGACCCTCGTTTCTGGGCCATGTTTGTGTTCTTTATTATCATTACCGTGATAGTATGCCTTAGTGTAATAATAGCGCAAAATAATGACAGTAAAACAGGGGTGCAGGTGTTTATGGGAGCCACCACTATTAAGTTGCTGGCTTGTATGTTTTTTGCGCTATTTTATGTGAAATTTTACCATGTAAAGCCCATTAGTTTTATATGCTCCTTCTTTTATCTTTATTTATTAAATACGGCCTTTGAAATTAGGACTTTGTTGAGTAACTTGCGCGACCAAAATAAAAAGTAAAAAAGCTCTCAATTAATGGATTTTAGCCACATTTTGAACTCAAAAAAAATAACCTTAAGCATAGTTTTAAGCGTTTTTCTAATCTTTTTTGCATGTAAAAGTTTTGCGATACAAAGCGAAAGCGGTCCAGAAAAGGAAAAAACCGGCAAGGAAGAGCCTTTTAATCCAACCCCTGCAATCCTTGAACACATCGGCGATTCTCACTCCTGGCATTTAGGGGGCGACAAGTATCTTTCGTTGCCTGTTATCTTGTTTACAGATAAGGGTACCGAGACTTTCTCAGGTAGTGTATTTAACCGTGGAGCGAATACGTATCAGGGTAAATATTATACCTACAAGCTGGTAGATGATAAAATCAGAGCGGTGGATGCTGCAGGTAATGTTGATAAAGCAGCCTCAAGCCATGTTTATGATTTCTCCATAACCAAAAACGTGGTAGCATTGTGGATAGCGGTGTTGCTGTTGATCATTATCTTCATGAGCGTGGCTTCGGCTTATAAAAAGCGTGAAGGTAAAGCGCCTAAAGGCTTTCAGTCATTTATGGAGCCTTTGATTCTTTTTGTAAGAGATGAGATTGCCCGTCCAAATATTGGTTACCGTTATCAGCGCTATATGCCGATCCTGTTAACCATATTCTTCTTTATCTGGATCAATAACATGTTGGGCCTTATTCCAGTGTTTCCGGGAGGTGCTAATATTACCGGTAATATATTAACTACTTTTGTGCTGGCTTTCATCGTGATGTTGGTAATCAACTTCAGCGCGAATAAATATTACTGGAAGCACATCTTTTTACCGGATGTACCGCTGTGGTTATATCCTATCATGATCCCTGTGGAGATCATCGGTATTATTTCAAAGCCGTTTGCATTGATGATCCGTTTGTATGCTAACATTTCAGCCGGTCACATCGTGGTGTTAAGCTTAATTGCGCTGATCTTTATTTTCAAGTCCTTCATGATTGCGCCGGTATCTATCGCATTCGTATTATTTATGGATGTGCTGGAGTTGCTGGTGGCGTTTCTGCAGGCATTTATCTTTACCATGCTTACTGCCTTGTTCATCGGAACAGCGGTAGAAGAGCATCATCATTAATTAGCAAATAATTATATTATATATTTAACTTTTAATTTTAAACAAACATGACTGGAAGTATTGCTGCGTTAGGTGCAGGTTTAGCGGTTATCGGTGCAGGTATCGGTATCGGCCAGGTTGGTGGCAAAGCCATGGAAGGTATTGCTCGTCAGCCTG